>Ga0210406_10005743_pt1 | contig 12939 bp, 15 predicted proteins | sample IncBWC30MmetaG_FD_155454 | JGI IMG/M metagenome (GOLD analysis project Ga0210406, IMG submission 155454) | Forest soil microbial communities from Barre Woods Harvard Forest LTER site, Petersham, Massachusetts, United States - Inc-BW-C-30-M | ecosystem: Environmental > Terrestrial > Soil >...
CTATAGCGCGCAAGACGGGGTTTCCGTCAGGATATTCGGCCGGCCTTGCCACTCCTTCGCTGCTGAATAGCGAGCACAATGGCGAATACACCCGGAACACGATTGCGCGCTACGAAGACCTGCAGAATCTGGCCTCAACCCTCAGTCGGGAAGCATAGTCCTAAAACCTGCTCTCTTTCCTACGAACAACGCAAGAAACGGCCGCACTGCACGATCAAATTGAAGAGCACACCTGGCCGATCACCGAGGCAGACAAGTTGCATCTGGGTGCTCGACCGAATATCTCGGCGTAATCAGGCCGCAGAGGTACTTGAGCGAACATGCCAACCAGGCCGGCGCCAAGCTAACAGCTGCTTCAAACTCTGCTCAGGCTGTCTACCCGTAGATGGAAACACGAATTCCGCGAAAACCCCGATAACAAATTTTGCTTCTTCGACGCCTTTTCAAGCACTTAAAGAATGGCGATCGGTTTGCATTGGTAAACGCGCATCCTGGTCGTAACTTAGGCTCGGCTGCTAGGCGCTGCCAATGACCTTCAGGATCGACCGGTTCGTCAGCGAGGGGAATGCCATCGTGTTTCGTGTGTGTGGACGGATGCAAATCGAATGTGTGGACACGACCAAGGAACTGATCGAAGAAGAAACCGCCAAGCTCGCTCTCGACCTTTCAGAGGTGACGCTTGCTAATCGCGACGCAGCCACGTTTCTTGCAATTTTGCGAGCTCAAGGGTATCGAACTCAGGAATTGCCCAGTTTTTCTCCAAGGGTAGGTCACTAGAGAACAGGCGCGCGCCTCACGCCGTAGCTGTCCCCGCGTTGAATACTCGGCTCGTCGCAACAACCGCCGATCGCTTCGAATGAGAGACACATAGAAAGGGAAAACACAAATGAAAGACACATACAAAGCAGTGGAAGTCTGCGCACCCGGCGTGCTTCGAGTAGTGGAACGGTCAGTCTCAGAGCCCAGAACAGGTCAGGTTCGAATTCGGGTCGAAGCATGTGGAATCTGTCACACTGATGCCGCTACGGTCACCGGCACTTACCCGGGTTTGAACCTGCCGCGCGTTCCTGGGCACGAAGTCGTTGGCCGCATTGAAGCCTTAGGTAGCGGGGTGTCCAAATGGAAAATCGGTCAACGGGTCGGTCTCGGATTCTTCGGCGGCGAAGACGGGGTGTGCGAGCCATGCCGACGCGGAGACATTGTGAATTGTCAGAATCCTGTGATACCGGGAGTCACCGGGGATGGAGGATATGCGGAAGTGATGATTGCTGAAGCGCGCGGCATCGCCTCCATTCCCGATGAGCTCGGGTCCGCAGAAGGTGCCCCTCTTCTCTGCGCTGGTATTACGACCTACAACGCTCTTCGCAACGCTGGTTTGCGCGGCGGAGATCTGGTCGCTGTGCAGGGCGTTGGCGGTCTTGGGCATCTTGGCATCCAGTTTGCGCGGCACATGGGCTTCCGTACTGTCGCAATCGGGCGTGGCAGCGAGAAGGAAAAACTTGCGAAAGATCTGGGCGCGCACGTCTACATCGATACCGCCGCCGACGATGCCGCAGCGGTACTGCAGCGTATGGGCGGGGCAAGGGCTATTCTCGCAACAGCTCCCAGTGGGGACGCTATGGGGCCACTTGTGTCCGGTCTCGCTGTCCGGGGCAAGCTCATCATTGTGGGTGTACCACAGGACCTAATGCAACTGAATGCGTTTCCGCTCGTCTTTGGAGGGCGCTCTGTCTACGGTTCGCTGGCTGGCACGGCGATTGAAACCGAAGACGCGCTCGCCTTCAGCGTTCTCGAGAACATCCGCCCGATGATTGAGACGGCTCCTCTCGAACAGGCTGCTGATGCTTACGCTCGCATGATGCAAGGTAAGGCACGCTTCCGCATGGTGTTGGTCACAAAGGACGGAGCCACACAAAGCGCATCGGTCAACTGATGAATTAGCGTGTTAGCTGAGGGAGATACCTGATGAACGAACTACTTGCAAAAATTCTTGATGCTCACGGCGGCATGGATCGCTGGAACGCGTACCAAAAAGTCGAGGCCACGATTGTGAGCGGCGGCGGCTTGTTTCCATTCAAGGGAGTGGTCCCGGACTCAAACCCGCGCCGCATGACCGTTTGGTTGAACGAGGAACGCTCGTCAGTCTTACCCTACGGGAGCCCCGAACAGCGCACGATGTTCACGCCAGATAGGATCGCCATTGAGAAGCTCGATGGCACACTTGTTACTGAGCGCCGCGCGCCTAGGGACTCGTTCGCGGGCCACCAAATGAGCACGCCTTGGGACGCGCTCCATCGTGCCTATTTCAATGGCTACGCCCTGTGGACCTATCTCACCACGCCCTTCCTTCTCGCGATGGATCGCGTGCGAGTCGAGGAAACCGAGGACTGGCGGGAAGGCACAGAGACATGGCGCGTATTGCGCGCATACTTTCCTGGTTCGATCGAGACGCACAGCCTCATTCAGGATTTTTTCTTCGGTGAGGATTTGATGCTGCGCCGCCATGACTATTGTGTGAATATCGCAGGGGGTTTTAGCGCGGCGCAGCTGACTTCGAATTATGTGGTGGCGAACGGCATTCGCCTGCCAACCAAGCGGCGCGCCTACACGCGCGGACCCGATCGCCGGCCGATCCTGGAAATGCTGATGGTCTCAATCGAAATCGAAGAGGTGCGGTTCGAGACGTAAGTCTTTGGCAAGTTGGTTGTCGGACTACCGGCCGATGCGACCTTGCCCGGACGATAGAGTGACGAGATGAAGGGAGATGAGTATGTCATCGAAACCAAAGAGAAATGGAAGTACAGGCCTCCACACGACTCCTACCCAGACGGGGGAGACGGGAGAGGCTATGGTAGGGAACCCAGCGCATGACGAGAACACCAGACGTCGCGCCTACGAAATCTGTCTCGAACGCGCGGACAACCGGGCCGTGAGTTGGACGATTGGCTCAAAGCCGAGCGCGAGTTCGAAATATAAGGTGCTTTGGCAGGCATCGACGGGCATTTCGGATGCCGGCTTCTGAGAGGTAATCAAACCACAATGTAGGAGATGTCCATGAGTGAGCTGCTTGATTTGGCTTTACGAGCACACGGCGGCCTTGATCGCTGGCGCAAATTCAACAAGGTGAGCGCAACGATTGTGTCCGGGGGCGGTTTGCTCCCCATGAAGGGGCTTGAGGTCGATCCGAAACCTCTTAAAGCAACGGTTACAATCCATGAGGAAAGTACAGTCATCGGTCCTTTCGGGCAGTCCGATTGGCGAATGATGTTTGCGCCTGAGCGAGTCGTGATCGAAACGACGGCCGGTATTGTCGTACGGGAACGGTCGAATCCCAGAGCGGCGTTTGCTGGCCACACGATGAATACGCCCTGGGACCTACTTCATCGCGCATACTTTAACGGTTATGCGCGGTGGACGTACCTTACGACACCATTCCTGATGGCAATGCCGGGCTTCGAGGTGGCCGAAATTGCGCCGTGGCAAGAGGGTGCAGAGCATTGGCGAGGTTTGCGCGCTCGATTCCCGGACCCAATCGCCAGCCACAGCAGAGAACAGGATTTTTACTTCGGCGACGATTTTCTCCTTCGCCGGCATGATTACTGCCTAGAGATTGCTGGCGGAATCCCGGTAGCGCAATACGTATACGACATTGTCGAAGCCGATGGGTTCCGCTTTCCGGCGAAGCGACATGCATACGTCCGCGGGCCACATTTGAAAGCAATTCGTGACCTTCTCCTGATCTCACTCGATCTGAGTGATTTCCAGGTCATGAGCTAGCTCCCGAAAGGGAAGACGTCTATGACAGCAAGTAACTACCTCATAGCATCGTCGTCAGCGCGACACTGCTGGGCAGTAATGCTGGCAGGGGGCGACGGGACACGTTTGCGAAGTTTGACCCTCAAAATCGCGGGCGACTCGAGGCCAAAGCAGTTTTGTTTCATCATCAGTGGAGAGAGCCTTCTCGCCCAGACACGGGCGCGTCTCGAACCGCTCTTTCATGTTGATCGAGAGCGGTTCGTCGTGACACGGGCACACGAAACTCACTACCGCGAGGAATTACGGGACGTGGACGACTCGCGTATCATCTTGCAAACCCCGAATTGCGGTACTGGTGTTGCGGTTGCCGTGGCACTCCTTCCCATACTGAAGCGTGACGACGAGTTGAAAAGAGTTCGTGACTACCTGCACCACTTGTTCTTGAGATTGTTGATACGCATGCCAATGAGCTTCGAGATCGAACGGCTCGTCAGCTGGGAGAATGCAGTCGTGCGGCGTGTTCGTACTCGTCTACCCACCGAAGCGTACGTTACGGCCAGAATGCATGTTCGCTAAAGCAAGCCGAGTACCATTCGTAAGTGGTTGAAAGAAACCGAAGTAAACTGATTAGGTGTGCCGGAGAATTCGTGTTTCCACCTACAGGTAGGCGGCTTTATTAGAGTTTGAAGTGGCTCTTACGGATTTCCAGTTTCTTGATCTTGAAATCAAGTGTTGACGGTGGGGTGATATCCAGAGAAGGCGGTGACTAGGTGTGCCACAGGCTTCTTGTGGTCTGGAGCCGGGAAGAGTCTGCACCCTGCTCGACATCACAGCGCAATAACGTACAAGACGGGCGTCCCACCAAAGCCATAGCCTCCGAAAGATAGGAAACAAGGTACTTCGCGCACACCCGCGCATGTGCCTAGCGCCTTGTGACACAAGGAGAACCATGGCCCCGAAACAGACACAAAGCGAGAGCAACAGCTACGACATCGTTCTGGTTGGCGGCGGGAGCGCCGGAATCACAACGGCCGCACACCTTGTGAAACAGCTCCGCAAAGAGAAGCTGGACGCTCGAATCTTGCTTATTGATCCGGCGGAGAACAACTACTACCAGCCAATCTGGACGCTTGTAGGCGCAGGTGTGTATCCGAAGGAAGTCTTTACGAGAAAAGAGCGAGACCTTATTCTCAGCGGGGTGATCTCAGCTCTGTGCGCTTGATCTCTGGAAACACGAATTCCTCGAATTCCGCGAAAACCCCGATAACAGATCGGCCTCACTTCGACGCCTTTTCAGGCACTTACCAATGGCATTCGGCTTGCATTCCCTAATGCGTTGCTTTGAGTTGTTGAGAAAGAGGAGTTTTGATGGAGCAAGTTAATTCACAAAGACAACAGGACGAGCTTCTGGCGAGTGTGGAATTAGTTGCTTCTGCTGCAACGGATGAAGTCCTCGTTGCGGCGTCCAAGTTACGGGATCATCATGCCTTCGTGGAGCTATGGACGCGGCACTCAAGGACAGCATTCAACGTTGCCTATCGAATCACGAGAAACCGAGACGATGCAGAAGACGCGATCCAAGACGCCTGGATGAAAGCCTATATGCATTTGGACACCTTCGATGGAAGGGCAAAATTCTCGACTTGGCTAACGCGCATTGCGATCAATTCGTCGCTTATGATTCTTCGAAGAACACGTGCTCGCTCTGAGACCTCTATGGAGATCAAAGATGATGATACCGGGCGACATTGGGAGATTGCAGATCAGACGAAGAACGTTGAAGAGCTCTATGCACGGCACGAAAGAGTAGAACACTTAAAGCGGGCGATCTGCCGTCTACACCCGACTCTGCGAAATGTGGTTGAGATTCGTCAATCCAACGATCGTTCGGTAAAAGAAGTCGCCGAGGTCGCAGGACTCTCTGTTGCCGCAACTAAGTCTCGTTTGTCACGCGCCAGAGCTGCCCTGCGTAGGGATTTGGTGGAAAGACCAGAAGAAGCAATTTTGCATCGTCCAGAAGAAGTATTGATGAGTATTCCATTCGTCCCGGCCGTAGACAATGCATGCCATCTCGTTATCGCCCATAAGAAATCGGAATTGGACGGGTATTCACGACAGTTACATACTCAGAATCGAAGGGGAGATCCAGTATGAAGCACGTTAACATCGTACGCGCCGTAATTACGGTAACGGCGTCGTTATTCCTGGCGGTACAAGCAGATGCCGAGATTCACTCAAGGACGAATGAGTTGATCGTCGTTCAACCAAAGGACTTGCCGGAACAGGCCCAGATGCCTGGAAACTCCTTTTTTCTTTATTCGGATAGCGCGGGCTTTACTTATCTTTATGTGGAGCAGCAGCAAGGCGCGCAGCTCACAGTATTCGACGTCACCAATCCGAGCAAAATCAAATTCGTAGTTTCGAGCCCGGTGAACGGACCAGGTGCTTTCGATTTCGTACGTCCTCTTGACGGTCACGGAGAACTGGTTCGCTTTCGTGACGATAAAACGGTTGCCGTACTTGATCTGCACAAAGTGAAGTCGCCATCTCTCCATATCATCAATGCGATGTCCGAAGGTGGAGCGACGGAGGCGCTTGGGGAGTCAGGCTTCCTCATGGTGAACGAACCTTACAACTACGTGCGAGCCACAGCGCGCGATTACCAAGTGATTGACATCTCCTCTCCCTCGGAACCGACGTTGCTCGCCACAATTGCCCAGGTAAGGCATACCGTGGTCAATAACGATACGGGAACGACGTTCTTGCTTGGCAGCGAGGGCTTGACGGTGATTCGGAGAACAAGCGTCGAGAACGACTACAGAATTCACCAGATGCAAATGCAGAATTAGCCAACAGGGCCGTTTACACGGCCCGCTGACTATTGGATCGGCTGCTAGCAGACGCCTTGTTTCAGGTGCTCCCAGGTGCAACGTCATCAGGCGTAAATAGGAAAGAGACTGAGATGCGGACTGCACGGAGGGATCTGTTAAAAGTTATGCTCACACTTGGGGCGAGTTCAGCATTGAATGCTTGCTCCAAGACTTCCGGTATCAGCCGGATAGCCAGCTTTGGAGTTCCGGATCATGGTGGACAGGGACCAGCCGACATGCGCCCCTGGGCTCGCTATCCCGAAAAAGCTGATCTCATTATGCTCGCCGATCGGCCTCCTCTCCTGGAAACGCCAATGCGTTATTTCACCAGCGATCTAACGCCGAACGATGCGTACTTCGTGCGCTGGCATTACGCAGGATTGCCAACTCACATCGATCTGCGGACGTTTCGCATGAATGTCGTCGGCGCCGTTGCAAACCCACTGCAACTCTCGTTTGATGATCTGCTTACCAAATTCACGCCGGTGAGCGCTGTCGTCTTCAGTGAGTGTGCTGGAAACTCCCGCAGCTTCTTCCGTCCGCAAGTTCCTGGTGCCGAATGGACAAACGGAGCGATGGGCAATGCGCGCTATCAGGGCGTCCTGCTCAAGGATGTATTAAAGATGGCTGGCGTCTCACCAAAGGCCGTCGAGGCAAGCTTTCGAGGGCTAGACGAGCCGCCGCTCCAATCATCGCCTCACTTCGAAAAGCCGCTAACGATCGAACATGCGATGAGCGGGGATGCGTTCATTGCCTACGAGATGAATGGTGAGCCCCTGCCCATGCTGAATGGCTTTCCAATCCGTCTTGTCGTGCCCGGCTGGTTTGCAACGTATTGGGTCAAGGCGCTATCACAGATTACCTTGCGCACAGAGCCTCTTAATAACTTTTGGGTCAGTACAGCCTATCGCGTGCCCATAACACCTGGAAATACTGAGGACCCGAAGCATCCGAGCGAGTCGACGACGCCGCTCACCAGTTACCCTACCCGCGCGGTGTTTGTATCGCCGGACAGCGCCACCAAACTAAGCAAGGGTGTAAGCATCACCGTTGAAGGAATAGCGGTGGACGACGGCTCCGGCATTCGTCGTGTGGAAGTCTCCCTCGACGGCGGAAGGACGTGGTCCGATGCGCGGCTCGACAGAGTCATCGACAAATACTCCTGGCGCAGATGGCGCATGGATTGGCGGCCGACGAAGCATGGCAACTACTCACTGCGATGCAGAGCGACGAATGCGGCAGGCCAGACGCAGCCCGACTACGAATGGAATCATGGCGGCTATCGCAGAAGTGTTATCGAGACTCTCGATGTAGAGGTCGTCTAGCCATGCAGACACTACGAATCTTAACCGTTCTATTTGTCACCGGCCTTGGCATCCTGGCCTACGCCCTCTATGGCCGCTCCGGACGAGAGGCGTCAATGGCTCCGCCGAACACGAGACCACAGATTCCTCTTTCGAAGTTGACGGCACTTAGCCCTGTCAAGGATATCGAGTTGGAGTACCACACGCCGGATATGCCCCCGGGCCCCGGTCACGAGCAGTTCGTGACGCAGTGTGTTGTTTGCCACTCCCCGCGATACGTCCTCAATCAGCCTGGATTCCCTCGCAAGACCTGGTCCGCAGAGGTGCACAAGATGGTGAAGTCTTACGGCGCGCTGATTACGCCTGATGAAGAAGCGGGGATCGTGAATTATCTCGTGAGTTGGCACGGCAGAGAAGATGCACCAGTCGTACCGAACACAAAGTAAAGGAGAGGCGGAGCCTTGAGCTAGTAGGCCTGCTGCTCGCGTCAGGAGAGATCTTTTGAAGGAACACACAAGCACAATGAGCCATGGAGCCCTTCTTATTCGCTCCGACAAAGCAGTTCCGCGGACCGAGTACGATCTTATTCGCTGGCACGGTCACGCCGCCCTCATCACAGTACTCATCTCTGCTCTTTTCGGCATCCTCGTTGCTACGAAGTTTAATTTCCCAAATTTCATGGGTGGCCACGCGTGGGAGACTTGGGGTCGCCTTCGTTACAACCACACCCAAGGCATCTTCTTTGGCTGGTTGGGCAACGCATTCATAGCGTTCTGCTACTACGTCACTCCGAGATTAACGAACAGGTCCGTCACAAGCCGACGTCTCGGTTGGACAATCTTCTGGATTTGGAACTTCATGGTAGTACTTCCCGGCTGGTTGCTGGTGTGCATGGGCTTCAGCCAGCCTCTGGAGTGGGCTGAGTTTCCCATCATCGTCGACGTCTTCGTGATCCTCGCCTTCCTCCTAATGCTGGTCCAGTTCGTGAAGCCTTTTCTGCGAGTACCTGCCGGCGAACTCTACGTCTCAGGCTGGTATATCGTTGGTGGCCTGGTCTTCACGACGCTGGCCTATCCCATCGGCAACCTCGTTCCTCAAGTCGTTCCCGGGGCGAAGGGCGCCGCCTTCAGCGGGCTCTGGATTCATGATGCGGTTGGTCTCTTCGTAACACCTCTAGCCGTCGCGATGGCGTATTACGTGATCCCAGCCGTAACAGGGCGGCCCATCTACAGTCATTTTATTTCGATGCTCGGCTTCTGGCTTCTGTTCTTCATCTATCCGCTGAACGGAACCCACCACTATGTCTACTCCGCAATTCCGATGAGTGCTCAACGCGGAGCCATCATCGCCTCCGCCTACCTCGGCCTTGATGTCATCCTCGTCGTTACCAATCTGCTGCTGTCGTTGCGAGGCTCCAGCGGCAAGGTGTCCAGTAACGTAGCCCTCCGTTTCATCTGGTTCGGAGTTGTCGCGTATCTCATTGTCAGCCTGCAGGGATCCATGCAGGCAATCATGCCCATCAACCGATTCATCCATTTTTCGGATTGGGTCATCGGTCACTCGCATCTCGCCATGATTGGTTTCGCCAGCTTTACCGCAGCCGGCGCGCTGGCGCACATCTGGAGCAACATGCCGGGCGCGAGGTACAACGAGCGGGCGATGGGCTGGTCCTTCTGGCTGCTCACCATCGGGCTCAGTCTGATGGTGATTGATCTCACCGCCGCTGGCCTCGTCGAAGGGCAGCTCTGGGTCGGTCGCGCTCCCTGGATCGACTCCGTCCGCGCCGCATATCCGTACTGGTTCACTCGCATTCTTTCTGGCCTGCCCATCATCACCGGGTTCGCTCTCTTCTGGGTCGGGCTTCTAACCGGGCCGCGTAATCGCGCGATGCTTCCTTCTAAGTCAACGGAACTTGGCGAAGGAATCGCGGCAAGCCTTGAAGATGACTGGCGACATGACGACACCCACGGAGCTCCGTCAATCCTGAGCTATGCTTTTGTGATCGCCTTTGTCGCCGGATTCGGATTTTTCGTTTTGTCCTTTGTGGTTCTGGGTATCGTCCCCGCGATGCAATTGCAGGCTGAGGTCAATCGAACTGCGCCACACACCATGCAGCGTCTTACCGCATCCGAAGAACACGGCCGAGTCATCTACGGGCGAGAAGGCTGTGCCTACTGCCACACTGAACAGGTGCGAACCATCAGCTCGGACGTTCAACGGTTCGGTGCTCCGACCGCTGCGTGGGAGACGCAGTACGACTACCCGCAGCTCTGGGGCACACGTCGGATCGGTCCTGACCTTTCGCGCGAGAACGGGCTACGCACCGACGACTGGCAATACGCTCATCTGTACAATCCCCGTAGCACGGTTCCGGACTCCATTATGCCTGGCTACTCCTGGATGTTTTCGGGCAATGCTGCGCAGCCGAACGTCGATGCGCGAGACCTGGTCGCTTATGTGCGGTCTCTCGGGAGGGAACGTTCACTTGCTGGAGAAGCGGGCGGCGAGCAGGTGGATCACGGTACTGCGATGGAGATGAGTTCCAGCTACGGCGCCCATGGCGTGCCGGATACGAGAACCCGCATCACGGTCATGGGGCTCGATGCGTCTACTCCGATCTTTTCCTTTGCACAATCCTCCGACGACGACCGGCTTACGCATGGAAAGGACATATACGCGCACAATTGTTCAGGATGTCATGGCGTGAATGCGGATGGACAAGGTCTCGCCGCGACGGTGATGCACCCGCGACCGATCGATCTCCACTGCGAACATTCATCCGATGCGCATCTCGCTACCGTGCTTTGGGACGGCGTCTCCGGTTCTGCGATGCCCGCTTGGCGGCAACTGGATAGGACTGACCTCGAGGACGTCACAGGCTATGTGCAGTCGCTTCAAGCATCCGTTATGAACCAGTCGATGACACCCATCGACCTGGCTTCTGCCGAGCGTATATACTCCGCCAACTGCGTCAGTTGTCACGGAGCAGATGGCCGGGGCAATGGCCCAGCCGCAGGAGCACTTAAGCCGTCGCCTGTGAATTTCCACGTACGCCAGCCATCCCAGAGACGCGCGTGGACCGTTCTAAATGATGGCATCTCGGGTTCTGCGATGCCGGCGTGGAAGAACACCCTGACGCCAGGCCAGATCCGACTCCTGATTCCGTATGTGCAGCAGATGTACGGCAAAGAAGAGGACGGATCTCACCCATGATCAACATCATTGTCGCTATCGTTACGTTGATCGCAGCCGGATTCCTTCTCTTGTGGATACTCAGGCTCTCATTCCGTACCTGGGTCGAGCGACCGAAATACGCAATGTTGGAGAGCGATCAACGATTCAGGGACGCCGAGAAGCGGAAAAGTGAAAGGCCCAACTCGGCTTGATAAAACCCGAGGCGAGCCGCTGAAGAGTGAGTCGTTTCCAGCCTTTCCAAGTCTGTCTCTGACAGCCAAAGATTTCCTCCTCTGTCTACAAAGGCAGCGCATTCGTTGCAGGCCGCAAATTTGAGCTGTGTCGACTTTACCGTCAAGTCATTCAGGCAAGCCATCTCGTACTTGCTCAACACGATCGCTGCCGATCTGCCATCGCCAGAGTTGCGACTCGGCCAGTTGCAGACGGCTTGGTTCGCCAGTTTCATGATCATCTTGTCGGCGTCGTAGGCGTGCAGGGAGATTAGCTTCGGGGCCTGGGGGTATCGATGGATCTTCCGTTTTTCGCACCCAATGCAATGAGCAGATGAGTCCCGAGAAGTCCCCCCGCCGACAACGTTGCCGCCGCCATTGAGAGAGCGGGAGAGGAGATGCGGCTTAAGTGGCAGCCAGTGAGGAAAGTAAGTAAAGACACAGCGACAGGCCGGGCAAACAATGGACGGCGCGACCGCAACATCTTCGATAATCCGGCGATCGTTCGCGAAATTACCCTCCACGTTTACCGCCGAACAGTTCGCTCGGCTGCAACGCCGGAGGGATTGACCCTGGCCGCGGGCCTCTTCATACCAGTCGGCGTTCCTCGACTTTCGATCCCTTCGCGCCTCAACGGTCACTGTGTTATCTCCTTAGCAGATCCCCGAAGACTTCGCAGAGTTGACACGGTCACTCCATGTCAGGACCGGCTATTTCTCAAAACTTTCGCCGTCCACCAGCCCAAAGACCTATGCGAGATGAGCGAGGTCGCCTTGCCAGAACTTCGGAAAGAACCTCTATGCATTGCAGTTCGCGTCCGCTCATCGTCACCAAGCCCAATCTCTGCCTCCCGAACCTCATCTTCGGAAGGGAGGAGAGTTCATGCCCAGGCGAACACGGTATCGGCAAGGAAGCGTGCAACGCGAAAAGCGGCAGAGTGGGTCCGACGTTTGGGTCTTACGTTGGTGGGAAACCGGCTCCCGAATCCGCTGGGTCTAAGGACTAAATCTGGTGCCGCTTTTGGTGCCACTTTGTACTGTAATTTGGTTCTTTTTGGTGCAACAAAGTGCGATGTTGATAACCGATCCAAGTCATTCAATCTGCTCTTGTTATTCGGCTCGGTGCAGGGCAGTGCGAGATAGTGCTTCAGGGGCCAAAAAAAGGACTCAAAATCCGTGGGTGGCGGAAGGGTCGTGGATAGAACCTCGTTACTGGGAAGGGCGGCCAATTGTGAACCTTCTTCGAAAGCAGGGAATTGGTTGCGGGAATTGACGGCTCGAAATCTGTTCCTCCACGGCCAGGATCGAGAACAGAACTTCACCAAATTCTTCACCAAATTGTGCGCCGCAGGGACTCCAAATCCTCCTGTGCGCTCCTCTCTACTCCATTGAAAACACATTTGCTCCGGCCTTCATGAACCGCCTGTTAACCGAAGGGTTGTAGGTTCGAGTCCTACCTCAGGAGCCAATAAAATCAATAACTTAGAGCGATAACGAACGGCGGAAAATCGCGAAAATTGGCAAATTGTAGTCAATTTTGTCGTCACTCCGTTTCAAAACCGGTGCTAACCCATAGCAACCGAGCTCTGTTGTTTCCCTCCTGATA
>Ga0210406_10005744_pt1 | contig 12936 bp, 21 predicted proteins | sample IncBWC30MmetaG_FD_155454 | JGI IMG/M metagenome (GOLD analysis project Ga0210406, IMG submission 155454) | Forest soil microbial communities from Barre Woods Harvard Forest LTER site, Petersham, Massachusetts, United States - Inc-BW-C-30-M | ecosystem: Environmental > Terrestrial > Soil >...
GCGGATTGCCCGCCCCGCGCGGGCGATGACGCAGATGTTACGCTGCCTTGCCTTCGTCCTTTTTCGCCGGCGCCAGGATTTTCACCGTGCCACCCGCCTTTTCGACCGCCGCGATCGCCGATTTCGACGCGCCGTGAACCTCGATATTCAGCTTGGCCTTGATCTCGCCGCGACCGAGCAGCCGAACGCCATCCTTCGCACGCCGGATGACGCGCGCCTTTACCAGCGTCTCGGCATTCACGGTGTCCTTGGCGTCGAGATGCTTGGCGTCGATCGCCTGCTGAATGCGGTCGAGATTGACCTCCGCAAATTCGAGCCGGAAGATGTTGTTGAAGCCGCGCTTCGGCAGACGCCGATGCAGCGGCATCTGGCCGCCTTCAAAGCCCTTGATGCGCACGCCCGAGCGCGCGGTCTGACCCTTGCCGCCGCGGCCCGCGGTCTTACCCTTGCCTGAGCCGATGCCACGGCCGACGCGCATCCGCTTCTTGCGCGAGCCGGCATTGTCGGCGATATCGCTGAGCTTCATCGCCCTTCTCCTTATTTCTTGTTATTTCTCGCCGACGATGCGGACGAGATGTTGAACTTTTGCGATCATGCCGCGAACCGCAGGCGTATCCTGCAGCTCGGAAACCCGGCCGATCTTGTTGAGCTTCAGCCCGATCAGCGTCGAACGTTGCGAGTGATGGCGGCGGATCGCGCTGCCGGTCTGCTCGACCTTGATCGTCTTTGCGGCCTTGGCCATCGTCTTAACTCCGAAAAGCGCTGAACATGCGCGTTGGTTAGTCGGCCGCGACCTCGGCATCGCCGCCGACGCGGCGCGCCTGCAGCGCGGATACCTTGATGTTGCGGCGCGCCGCGACCGAGCGCGGCGAGTCCTGATGCTTCAGCGCGTCGAACGTCGCGCGGACCATGTTGTAGGGGTTGGACGAGCCGATCGATTTGGCCACCACGTCCTGGATGCCGAGCGTCTCGAACACCGCGCGCATCGGGCCGCCGGCGATGATGCCGGTACCGGCCGGCGCCGCACGCAGATAAACCCGCCCCGCGCCATGACGGCCGGCGATGTCGTGGTGCAGCGTGCGGCCCTCGCGGAGCGCAACCCGCGTCAGATTGCGCTTGGCCGATTCGGTGGCTTTGCGGATCGCCTCGGGGACTTCGCGCGCCTTGCCGTGGCCGAAACCGACCCTGCCCTTCTGGTCGCCGATCACGACGAGGGCCGCAAAGCCGAAGCGCTTGCCGCCCTTGACGACCTTCGCCACGCGGTTGATGTGGACGAGCTTGTCGACGAACTCGCTGTCGCGCTCCTCGCGATCCCTGCCCCGGTCGCGTCCGCCGCGTTCGCGTTCACCTGCCATGGTGTTTTCCAATCTTTCGGAGGCCTTTGCCTCGGTCCTCGTATCGTTTCAAATCCAGTTAGAAGCTCAATCCACTCTCGCGCGCCGCATCCGCGAGTGCCTTGACGCGGCCGTGATAGAGATAGCTGCCGCGGTCGAACACGACTTCCTTGACGCCATTCTTCACGGCGCGCTCCGCCAGGAGCTTGCCGACGGCTTTCGCCGCATCGATGTTGGCGCCGGTATTGCCGGCTTCGCGCATCGACTTTTCCAGCGACGAGGCAGAGGCCAGCGTTTCACCCTTCAGGTCGTCGATGACCTGCGCATAGATGTGCTTCGACGAACGGAACACCGACAGGCGCGGGCGGCCGCCCGCGGAACGGCGCAACGACAGCCTCACGCGTTGCTTGCGCCGGGCATTCGTAACCTTGGCTCTCGACATAACCGGCTCCGTTACTTCTTCTTGCCTTCCTTGCGGAAGATGAATTCGTCGGCGTATTTCACGCCCTTGCCCTTGTAGGGCTCCGGCGGACGATAGCTGCGGATCTCGGCCGCGACCTGGCCGACGCGCTGGGAATCGTTGCCGGTGATGGTGATCTCGGTCGGCTTCGGCACCGTGATGGTGATTCCTTCCGGGATCGGAAAGACCACGTCGTGGCTGTAGCCGAGCGCAAGCTGCAGGTTCTTGCCTTGCATCGCGGCGCGGTAGCCGACGCCGGTGATCTCGAGCTTCTTTTCAAAGCCCTTGGTGACGCCCGCGACCAGGTTTGCGACCTGCGCGCGCGCGGTGCCGTACATGGCCTGCGCGCGGTTGGTCTTGACCCGCGGCGCCACCTTGATCACGCCGCTCTCGAACTTCACTTCGACGTCGTCATGGACGACGAACTGAAGCTGGCCCTTCGGGCCCTTCATCTTCACGGTCTGGCCTTCCACCGTCGCGGTAACACCGGAGGGGATCGTCACAGGCCGCTTGCCGATACGTGACATGACTGATGCCTTCCTCAAAACACCGTAAAGAGAATCTCGCCGCCCACATTCGCGTCGCGCGCGTCGTGGTCGGCCATGATTCCCTTTGGCGTCGACAACACCAAAATGCCGAGACCGTTGTTCACCCGCGGCAGGTTCTTCACCGAGGCGTACACCCGCCGTCCCGGCTTCGATACCCGCTCGATCTCGCGGATCACGGGCTCGCCGTCGAAATATTTCAGCTCGATCTCGAGCTCGCTGCGCCCCGAGGCATGCTCGACGCTGGCATAGCCGCGGATATAGCCTTCGGTCTTGAGCACTTCGAGCACGCTGGCGCGCATCCTCGAGCCCGGGGTCGAGACCTTGGGCTTGGCACGCATCTGCGCGTTGCGGATGCGAGTGATCAAATCGCTGATCGGATCGTGTGTTGACATGTCCGACCCTCCTTACCAGCTCGACTTCACGAGCCCGGGAACCAGGCCCTTGGAGCCGAGTTCACGCAGCGCGATGCGGGAAAGCTTGTTCTTGCGGTAGATCGAGCGCGGCCGGCCGGTCAATTCGCAGCGGTTGCGGATCCGCGTCGCCGATGAGTTGCGCGGCATCTCGGCGAGCTTCAGCGTCGCCGCGAAGCGCTCTTCCATCGGCTTGGTCTTGTCGGCGATGACGGTCTTCAGCTTCGCCCGCTTGGACGCGGCGTTCTTCGTCATCCGCTTGCGCCGGTTGTTCTTCTCGATCGAACTCTTCTTTGCCATGCTTGGCTCCTTACGTTTCCGCGTCTGAGAGGCTTGTCAGCGTCTCACTGCCGGAACGGGAAATTGAATGCGGTCAACAAGGCGCGCGCCTCGTCGTCGGTGCGCGCCGTGGTGCACACGGTGATGTCCATGCCCCACGTTTCCCCGGCCTTGTCGAAGTCGATTTCGGGGAAAATGATGTGCTCCTTGATGCCGAGCGAATAGTTGCCGCGGCCGTCAAAACTCTTCGGGTTCAGCCCGCGGAAGTCGCGCACGCGCGGCAGAGCCACCGTCACCAGCCGATCGATGAACTCGTACATCTTGGCCTTGCGCAGCGTGACCTTGCAGCCGATTGGCTGATTCTCGCGCAGCTTGTAGGTCGCGATCGCGATCCGCGAATAGGTCACGATCGCCTTCTGGCCGGCGATCAGCGACAGGTCGGCCGCCGCCGTTTCCGCCTTCTTGCGGTCGTTGACGGCTTCTCCAATGCCCATGTTGAGCACGACCTTGTCCAGCCGCGGCACCTGCATGACGTTGGCATAGCCGAACTTCTCGGTCAGGTGGCCGCGGATATTCTTGTCATATTCCGCGCGCAGGCGCGGCACATAAGCGGTCTCAGCCATCGATCTCTGCTCCCGAGCTCTTGGCGACGCGTACCTTCTTGCCGTCCGCCTGAACCTTGAATCCGATGCGGGTCGGCTTTCCGTCCTTGCCGACATAGGCGATGTTGGACAGGTGGATCGGCTGTTCCTTGGAGATGATGCCGCCCTCCTGCGCCTGGGTCTGCTTCTGGTGGCGCTTCACCATGTTGATGCCGCGCACCAGCGCCTTGCTCTCGGCCGGGCGCACCTCGAACACCTCGCCGGTGCGGCCCTTGTCGCGGCCGCTCAACACCATGACCTTGTCGCCTTTCCGGATCTTGGCAGCCATCACAGCACCTCCGGCGCAAGCGAAATGATCTTCATGTGGTTCTTGGCGCGCAGCTCGCGCGGCACCGGTCCGAAGATACGGGTGCCGACCGGCTCCGACTGGTTGTTGATCAGCACAGCGGCGTTGCGGTCGAAGCGGATCACGGAGCCGTCGGGACGGCGGATGTCCTTGCGGACCCGCACCACGACCGCCTTCATGACGTCGCCCTTCTTCACCTTGCCGCGCGGAATGGCCTCTTTGATCGAGACCACGATCACGTCGCCCACGGTGGCATAGCGGCGCTTGGAGCCTCCAAGCACCTTGATGCACATGACACGGCGTGCGCCTGAATTATCGGCCACGTCGAGGTTGGTCTGCATCTGAATCATTGATGCACCTCGTCCTCTCATCTAGATGCGCAAAGTTTTTGCGCTTGAAGCATGATCCCGAAAAGCGGGTACCGGTTTTCGGACGAGATCATGCTCGACTAAAATTTCCCGAAAATCGTCCGGCCAGGCCGGACCGACTTCAGGCCGTTTTCTTCTGCTCGCCCCGGACCACGATCCAGCGCTTCAGTTTCGAGATCGGCTTGCTTTCCTCGATCCACACCAGGTCGCCCGGCTTGAACTGGCTGTTCTCGTCGTGCGCGTGGTAGTTCTTCGAGGTGCGGATCGTCTTCTTGTAGATCGGATGGGTGAAGCGGCGATCGACGCGCACCACAACCGTCTTGGTTTGCTTGTCACTGACGACCACGCCCTGCAGCGTACGTTTCGGCATCTTCGAACCTCTTACTTCTTCTTCGCGCGCGCTTGCGCGGCGATGGTCTTGATGCGGGCGATATCGCGGCGAGCTTCGCGCAGCCGCGAGGTGTTTTCCAATTGCCCGGTGGCACGCTGGAAGCGCAGGTTGAAGCGCTCCTTCTTCAGGTTGAGGACGGCGTCGTCCATCTGATCGGGGCTCATCGCGCGGATGTCGGCAACCTTCATCTCGGCCATGTCATCTACTCCGCAATACGCTCGACGAAGCGCGTCTTGATCGGCAGCTTGGCGGCGGCAAGGTCGAGCGCTTCCTTCGCGGTCTGCACGGTGACGCCGTCGATCTCGAAAATCATCCGCCCGGGCTTGACGCGGGCCACCCACAATTCCGGCGTACCCTTGCCGGAGCCCATGCGGACTTCGGCGGGTTTCTTCGACACGGGAACGTCGGGGAAAATCCGGATCCAGACGCGCCCCGCCCGCTTCATGTGACGGGTCAGCGCGCGGCGGGCGGCCTCGATCTGACGCGCGGTAACGCGGTCGGGCTCAGTCGCCTTCAGCCCGTACTGGCCGAACGACAAATTCGCGCCCGAGGTCGCGGTGCCGTGAATGCGCCCCTTATGCGCCTTCCGGAACTTGGTTTTCTTTGGTTGCATCATGGCGTCAAGCCCTCAAACCTTCTCAAATGCCTTCAGGCGGCATCGCGGCGGGGCCGCGCAGTGTCGCCTTCGGCCATCTTCTTGTCCTGGGCCATCGGATCGTGCTCAAGGATTTCGCCCTTGAAGATCCAGACTTTGACGCCGCAGGTGCCGAATGTGGTGAACGCGGTCGCAACGCCGTAATCGATGTCGGCGCGCAGCGTGTGCAAGGGAACGCGGCCCTCGCGGTACCATTCCATGCGCGCGATTTCCGCCCCGCCCAGCCGCCCCGAGCAGTTGATACGGATTCCTTCCGCGCCCAGCCGCATCGCCGACTGCACCGCGCGCTTCATGGCGCGGCGGAACGCAACCCGGCGCTCGAGCTGCTGCGCGATCGATTCGGCGACCAGGGTCGCGTCAAGCTCGGGCTTGCGGATTTCGACGATGTTGATGACGACGTCGGAGGCCGTGATGTCGGCGACGCGCTTGCGCAGCTTGTCGATGTCGGCGCCCTTCTTGCCGATCACGACACCGGGACGCGCCGAGTGGATCGTCACCCGGCACTTCTTGTGCGGCCGCTCGATCACGATGCGCGCGACCGCCGCCTGCTTCAATTCCTTGTGCAGAACCTCGCGGATCTTGACGTCCTCGTGCAACAGCTTGCCGTACTCGCTCTTTCCCGCGAACCAGCGGGAATCCCAGGTCCGGTTGATGCCGAGACGTAGTCCGATCGGATTGATCTTTTGACCCATCGTTTTCTCCCGCGCGCTTTTAAGCGCTCGCCTCGACCTGACGAACCACGATCGTCAGTTGCGAAAATGGTTTGAACACACGGCCCGAGCGGCCACGGCCGCGCGGCGCGAAACGCTTCATCACGATGCCGTTGCCGACATGGGCCTCGGAAACAATCAGATCGTCGACGTCGAGGTCGTGATTGTTCTCGGCGTTGGCAATCGCCGATTCCAGGCACTTCTTGACGTCGACCGCGATCCGCTTGCGCGAGAACTGCAGGTCGGCGAGCGCAGCCGAAGCCTTCCTGCCGCGGATCAATTGCGCGACAAGATTGAGCTTCTGCGGAGACACCCGAAGCATCCGGGCGACCGCCTTGGCCTCATTGTCCGGGAGGCTCCGTTCGCGCTTTGGTTTGCTCATCGCTTAATCCTCAAACCCAACTCTCAAGCCCAACTCTCAAGCCTTCTTAGCTTTCTTGTCGCCCGAGTGGCCGTGGAAGGTCCGGGTCGGCGAGAACTCGCCGAACTTGTGACCGACCATTTCCTCATTGACCGAAACCGGCACGTGCTTCTGGCCGTTGTAGACGCCGAACACCAGGCCGACGAACTGCGGCAGGATGGTGGAGCGGCGGCTCCAGATCTTGATGACGTCGTGACGGCCGGACGAACGCGCTGCATCTGCCTTCTTGAGCAGTGAGCCTTCCACGAACGGGCCTTTCCAGACTGAACGAACCATGTCCGGCGTTCCTTACTTTTTCCGCTTGTGGCGGCTGAGGAGGATGAATCTGTTGGTCGACTTGTTGGAGCGGGTCTTCTTGCCCTTGGTCGGCTTGCCCCACGGGGTCACTGGATGACGGCCGCCCGAGGTGCGGCCTTCGCCGCCGCCGTGCGGATGGTCGACCGGATTCATGGAGACGCCGCGGTTGTGGGGCTTGCGGCCGAGCCAGCGGTTGCGACCGGCCTTGCCGATCGAGATGTTCATGTGATCCGGGTTCGACACCGCGCCGATGGTGGCGGTGCAACGGCCGTGAACCAGGCGCTGTTCGCCCGAGTTCAGGCGAACGATCACGTAGTCCTGGTCGCGGCCGACGAGCTGGGCGTAGGTGCCGGCGGAACGCGCGAGCTGGCCGCCCTTGCCAATCTTCAGTTCCACATTGTGGATGATGGTGCCGATCGGCATGTTGCCGAGCGGCATGACGTTGCCCGGCTTCACGTCGACATAGTTGCCTGCGACCACGGTGTCGCCGACGGCAAGCCGCTGCGGCGCCAGGATATAGGACCGCGTGCCGTCTTCATATTTGACGAGCGCGATGAACGCCGTGCGGTTCGGATCATATTCGAGGCGCTCCACCGTCGCCGGCATATCGATCTTGGTGCGCTTGAAGTCGACGACGCGATAGGCCTTCTTGTGGCCGCCGCCACGGAAGCGCACGGTCATGCGGCCGAGATTGTTGCGGCCGCCGCTGGACTGCTTGCCCTCGGTCAAGATCTTGACCGGCTTGCCCTTGTAGAGCGCCGAGCGGTCGACCATCACCAGTTGGCGCTGGCCCGGCGTCGTCGGATTATATGTCTTCAATGCCATCGCTGTGTCGCCTTATAGTCCGGTGGTGACGTCGATGCGGTGGCCCTCTTCGAGGGTCACGATCGCCCGCTTCACGTCCGACTGCGAGCCGAAATTGCCGCGGAACACCTTGGTCTTGCCCTTGCGCACCAGCGTGTTCACGCGCTTCACCTTGACGTCGAACAGTTTTTCGATCGCCTCTTTGATCTGCGGCTTGGTCGCCTTGCTGGAAACCTTGAACATGACCTTGTTGTGCTCGGAGGCGAGCGTCGCCTTTTCGGTCACGACCGGTGCTACGATGATGTCGTAATGGCGCGGATCGATATTCTTCATTTGAAGCGCGCCTCCAGCGCATCGAGCGCCGCCTTGGTCAGCACCAGCTTCTGGCGACGGAGGATATCGTAGACGTTGATGCCCTGGATCGGCAGCACGTCGATGTTCGGGATGTTGCGGGCAGCGACAGCAAAGCCGTTGTTCAGCTCGGCGCCGTCGATGATGAGCGCGTTGGTTAAGCCCAGACCTGAGAACTGCCCGACCAGCGCCTTGGTCTTGGCGTTCTTGACCTGCGCGCTGTCGATCACCACGAGGCCGCCGTCCTTGGCCTTGGCCGAGAGCGCATGCTTGAGCGCGAGCGTACGGACCTTCTTCGGCAAGTCGGTGGCGTGAGAGCGCACCACGGGGCCGAACGCACGGCCACCGCCGCGGAACTGCGGCACGCGAGCCGAGCCGTGACGGGCTCCGCCGGTGCCCTTCTGCTTGTACATCTTCTTGCCGGTGCGCCAGACATCGGCGCGGCCCTGCGCCTTGTGGGTGCCGGCCTGCCGCTTGTTGAGCTGCCACTGCACGCAGCGGGCGATGATGTCTGCCCGCGGCTCCAGACCGAAAATCTCGTCCGAGAGCTGGACCGAACCGGCAGCTTTACCTTCGAGGGTCGTGACTTTCAGTTCCATCTCACGCGCCCTCCTTCTCGGCCGGCGCTTCCGCAGCCTGCTCGCCGCCCGCGACCTTGAACTTGCCGGGCTTCGGCGCTTCCTTCGGCAACGGCTTCTTCACGGCGTCGCGCACCGCGATCCATCCGCCCTTGGAGCCGGGAACGGCGCCTTCGACCAGGATCAGGCCGCGCTCGACGTCGGTCTGCACTACGCGCAGATTGAGCGTGGTGATGCGGTCGACACCCATATGGCCGGGCATCTTCTTGTTCTTCCAGGTCTTGCCGGGATCCTGACGTCCGCCGGTCGAACCGATCGAACGATGCGAGACCGACACACCGTGGGTGGCGCGCAGGCCGCCGAAATTCCAGCGCTTCATGCCGCCGGCAAAGCCTTTGCCGACCGAAGTTCCGGTGACGTCGACGAACTGGCCGACCACGAAATGATCGGCCTGGATTTCGGCGCCGACCGGGATCAGCGCGTCCTGCGTGACGCGGAATTCCGCGACCTTGCGCTTGGGCTCGACCTTGGCGACGGCGAACTGGCCGCGCTCGGCCTTCGGCAGATAGACGGTCTTGCGGGAGCCCGAACCGAGCTGCAGCGCGACGTAGCCGTTCTTCTCGGTCGTGCGGTGGCCCAGCACCTGGCAATTGCCCAGCTTGAGCACGGTCACGGGGATATGTTCGCCGGTCTCCGTAAAGACCCGCGTCATCCCGACCTTTTGTGCGATCACTCCGGAGCGCATCGGCGTGCTTCCTGTTCTTTCTGTCCGCCGAGAGCAGCGAACTGGATCCAAAAAAATTAGAGCTTGATCTCGACGTCGACGCCGGCGGCCAGGTCGAGCTTCATGAGAGCATCGACGGTCTGCGGGGTCGGGTCGACAATGTCGAGAAGGCGCTTGTGCGTGCGCATCTCGAATTGCTCGCGGCTCTTCTTGTCAACGTGCGGCGAACGGTTGACGGTGAACTTCTCGATGCGGGTCGGCAGCGGAATCGGTCCGCGCACCTGAGCACCGGTTCGCTTGGCCGTGTTCACGATCTCGCGGGTCGACGTATCGAGGATGCGATGGTCGAACGCCTTGAGACGGATGCGAATATTCTGGCCGTTCATTGCCGTGTCTTTCTTTGGTGGTGGCGAATAGCGAATAGCGAATAGCGGAAAATCCCATTCGCTACTCGCTACTCCCTATTCGCTCGCTTATTCGATGATCGCGGAAACGACGCCCGAACCGACGGTGCGGCCGCCTTCGCGGATCGCGAAGCGCAGTTTCTCCTCCATCGCGATCGGCACGATCAGGTGCACTTCCATCGCGATGTTGTCGCCCGGCATCACCATCTCGGTGCCTTCGGGCAGATGCACGACGCCGGTCACGTCGGTGGTGCGGAAGTAGAACTGCGGCCGGTAGTTGGTGAAGAACGGGGTGTGACGACCGCCCTCTTCCTTGGTGAGGATGTAGGCCTCGGCCTTGAACTTGGTGTGCGGCTTGACCGAACCCGGCTTGCACAGCACCTGACCGCGCTCGACTTCCTCGCGCTTGGTGCCGCGCAGCAGCGCACCGATGTTGTCGCCGGCCTGGCCCTGATCCAACAGCTTGCGGAACATTTCGACGCCGGTGACGATGGTCTTCTGCGTGTCGCGCAGACCGACGATCTCAATTTCCTCGCCGACCTTGATCACGCCGCGCTCGACGCGGCCGGTCACCACGGTGCCGCGGCCCGAGATCGAGAACACGTCTTCCACCGGCATCAGGAACGGCTGGTCGATCGGACGCGCCGGCTGCGGAATGCCTTCGTCAACCGCCTTCATCAGCTCCAGGATCGAATCATGGCCGAGCTTCTTGTCCTTGTCTTCGAGGGCTGCGAGCGCCGAGCCCTTGATGATCGGTATCTTGTCGCCGGGGAAGTCGTACTTCGAGAGCAGCTCGCGGACTTCAAGCTCGACGAGCTCGAGCAGCTCCGGATCGTCGACCATGTCGCACTTGTTGAGGTACACGACGATCGCGGGCACGCCGACCTGACGGGCAAGCAGGATATGCTCGCGGGTTTGCGGCATCGGGCCGTCGGCGGCCGACACCACCAGGATCGCGCCGTCCATCTGCGCCGCGCCGGTGATCATGTTCTTCACATAGTCGGCGTGGCCGGGACAATCGACGTGAGCGTAATGCCGGTTCTTGGTCTCGTACTCGACGTGCGCGGTCGAGATCGTGATACCGCGCGCCTTCTCTTCCGGCGCCTTGTCGATCTGGTCGTACGCCGTGAACGTCGCACCGCCGGTTTCCGCCAGCACCTTGGTGATCGCCGCCGTCAGCGACGTCTTGCCGTGGTCGACGTGACCGATCGTTCCAATGTTGCAGTGCGGCTTGGTACGTTCAAATCTTGCTTTGGCCATTTGGACTCTCCGTTCAATCGTTGACTGCCGTCAACGACAATCAGGCAAACTTCTTCTGGACTTCTGCCGACACGTTCGCCGGCGCTTCAGCGTAATGATCGAATTGCATCGTAAAGGTCGCGCGACCCTGGCTCATCGAGCGCAGGTTATTGACGTAGCCGAACATGTTCATGAGCGGCACCATCGCATTGATGACATTGGCATTGCCGCGCATGTCTTGACCCTGGATCTGGCCGCGCCGCGAGTTCAGGTCGCCGATCACCGAGCCGGTATAGTCTTCCGGCGTCACCACCTCGACCTTCATGATCGGCTCGAGCAACACCGACTTGCCCTTGGTCAGCGCCTCGCGGAACGCCGCACGCGCGGCGATTTCGAAGGCCAGCGCCGAGGAGTCGACGTCGTGATACTTGCCGTCGATCAGCGTCACCTTGACGTCGACCACCGGGAAGCCCGCGACCACGCCGGAGCCCAGCACGCTCTGAAGGCCCTTTTCGACGCCGGGGATGTACTCCTTCGGCACCGCGCCGCCGACGATCTTGGACTCGAACTCGTAGCCCTTGCCGGGCTCGTTCGGCTCGACCACGATCGACACTTCGGCAAACTGGCCGGTACCGCCGGTCTGCTTCTTGTGCGTGTACTTGACCTCGACCCGCTTGGTGATGCGCTCGCGGAACGCCACCTGCGGCGCACCGATATTGGCATCGACCTTGTAGGTGCGCCTCAGGATGTCGACCTTGATGTCGAGATGGAGTTCGCCCATGCCCTTCAAAATCGTCTGGCCGGACTCCTGATCGGTCGACACCCGGAACGACGGATCTTCCGCGGCAAGTTTTGCCAGCGCGACGCCGAGCTTTTCCTGGTCGGCCTTCGACTTCGGCTCGATCGCGATTTCGATCACCGGCTCCGGGAATTCCATCTTCTCCAGAATCACCGGCTTGTTCGAATCGCACAGCGTATCGCCGGTGCGGGCTTCCTTCAGGCCCGCAAGTGCCACGATGTCGCCGGCATAGGCTTCCTTGATGTCTTCGCGGTTGTTAGCATGCATCAGCAGCATCCGCCCGATACGCTCCTTGCGGTCGCGGGTCGAATTGATGACGCCGGTACCCGACAAAAGCGTGCCGGAATAGATGCGGCAAAACGTGATGGTGCCGACAAACGGGTCGTCCATGATCTTGAACGCGAGCAGCGCGAGCGGCTCCTTGTCGTTCGGCAGGCGAACGACCTCGTTGCCGTCCTCGTCGACGCCCTTGATGGCGGGCACGTCGACTGGCGAGGGCAGATAATCCACCACCGCGTCGAGCAGCGGCTGCACGCCCTTGTTCTTGAACGCGGAACCGCACAGCACCGGAAAGAACGCCCCGGTCAGCACCGCCTTGCGGATCAACCGCTTCAGCGTCGCCTCATCCGGCTCCTTGCCGTCAAGAAAAGCGGCCAACGCGTCGTCGTCGAGCTCGACGGCGGCTTCCACCATCTTCTCGCGGTATTCCTTGGCCTTGTCGAGGAGGTCGGCGGGAATATCGATGTCATGGAAGTTGGCGCCGAGCGCCTCGTCTTCCCAGACCACGCCCTTCATGCGGACGAGATCGACCAGACCCTTGAAGTTGTTCTCTGAGCCGATCGGCAACTGGATCGCGATCGGCTTGGCGCCGAGGCGATCGACGATGTCGTCGAGGCATTTGAAGAAGTCGGCGCCGGTCTTGTCCATCTTGTTGGCGAAGACGATGCGCGGAACCCGGTACTTGTCGCCCTGGCGCCAGACCGTTTCGGTCTGCGGCTCAACGCCCTGGTTGGAATCGAGCACGCATACCGCGCCGTCGAGCACGCGAAGCGAACGCTCGACCTCGATCGTGAAGTCAACGTGGCCGGGGGTATCGATGATGTTCAACCGCTTGCCGTTCCAGAACGCGGTGGTCGCGGCCGAGGTGATGGTGATGCCGCGCTCCTGCTCCTGCTCCATCCAGTCCATCGTCGCGGCACCTTCGTGCACTTCGCCG
>Ga0210406_10005745_pt1 | contig 12934 bp, 14 predicted proteins | sample IncBWC30MmetaG_FD_155454 | JGI IMG/M metagenome (GOLD analysis project Ga0210406, IMG submission 155454) | Forest soil microbial communities from Barre Woods Harvard Forest LTER site, Petersham, Massachusetts, United States - Inc-BW-C-30-M | ecosystem: Environmental > Terrestrial > Soil >...
TTGCACCTTGATGCTCGTCATGAGGCGAAGCTCCATAAGAACCGTCGGCCAGGTTCGAAAGACCGGCACACAGCAAAGCGAACACAATCAAGATTCTTGGCATCACTAGTTCCTCTTCCTTTCTAGATATGACTTTGGTGGCGCTCGTGAAAAGACAAATGCAGAGCAGAGATCCGGCTCTACTTGTCGGGATCGGAGTCGGAACCTTTGGTCAAACCCGTGGCCGCGATCCATGGCCCTGGAGCCGGAAGCGGCGTGCCGTTGAACGCTGTCGCGCGAATCAGCACGGTCGTACCAAGGCAGGGGGATGGCACCTGCAATTTCGCATGGATCTCAGCGTTGCCGTCGACACTCAGTGGTACAGAATCAGAGGTCGCAGCCACGGCGTCTCCGCATACAACGCTCGCGGCAACCGCTGTGACGGGCCCAGGAGTTCCCAGATTAGGCAAGATGAGGCCGCGTACGTCTGTGCGCAGACGCCCGTCATCATTCAAGACTGCCAAACCGTGATTGACCACCCAGGGCGCACCTCCGCTCTGCACACCCGCGATTGTCAAGCCGGGAGTTGCGCCGACAATCGGAGACAAGAACGCAATCTCATCCGCGATAGTGCCTCCCGCAAATAAGCCAGAGACAGAGCAAGACAAAAGCGCTGCCACTGCTGCTCTTTTCTTCATCCTTAGAGATCCTCTCATTCAAGATAGTTCGACGCTCTGCTTGACTCCGTGGGCCTGGCCACCAAAGGTATTGCCGCAACCAGGTTGCATTGCATTGTGTTTCCGCGCTTTACGAACTGCGAGCTTCACAATCACGATGCTCTGTTGGCAGTAACCACACTTCCTGCTGCTTTATTCCTCGTTTGGGCAGAGAAAAACACATATGGAATATTTTCGCGTCCCGGGGAGTCTATCTATCGGTCCACAGTTTCCTGATCGTGAACGCCACAATATCGGCTCACGTACACCAGACAACGTCTATCGGTTTGTCGGCTAGCTCCGTCGGTGCTTCAACGTGGCCGGTTCACTGGTCGGTGCGATAGAAACGGTTCTTCCTGTGGATTTTGATAAGCGATGGGTCAGTCTGTATTTTTCAATGATGCGAGTCGCGAAAGCGACTACGTTTAGAGCCAGCATCAGTAACACAAGCCATATCACCATTCTTGTCCTGAACATTGTTGATCCCTTCCGTAATTCGATTGCGTTCATCTCTGCTGCGTCACGAATGTTGTATTCCTCCTGTAAGGAGGGCCATCGCTTTAAGATGAGGGCAAACCGAATGCCCGGCCCCTTGATTTGTGCTTACAGTCCATCGCTCGTGCTCGGATTCGATCCTGGAAGTGAAGTTGCCCGATAATATTCACGCTTTGCTTACGCGAAAGAATTGATTAGCTGGCGGAGCTGCTCAAGGTCCAGAGGGCTTCCGTCAGACACCGCGCAGAATTCCATTTTGCCCTTTCGCCAATCAACCCATTGAAAGCTCCGTCGGGAACCTGTGCGCGGCGGACTGTCCCGTTCCCGTGTGGGCCAGATGAATACATTAATTGGATGCCCGTTACGCTCGTAGACGAGCACAGCGACGGCGTGGCCTTCAATAGCGTCTACCCGCCCACCCTTCAGCGGGAAACCGTTGTTGGTGAAATCACGCACAGGAACAGCAAACCTGGCTCTACCGTCGAGCCATCCCTCCACAACGCGCTCCTCGCTGGAGGCGATACCGTTCATCTGGCCTGGCTGTTGCGAGCGTACGAGCGCATCGACAATTTCTCCGGCAAGTTCGGCTTGATAGTCGTCACCGGGAACGCCGTGACCGACTCTCCACAGTACGATCGCGACGAAAAGTAGTGCGGCCGCAGCTGCCAGCCAGTGCCAAACGAGAGGCCGTGACACAGCAGTCGCGGGTGCGGCTGCCTGGAGAGGGTCGTTAATCTTCTGCCGCAGCGCAGCGGTGGCAGGCTCGTAGAGTTGGGCGAGGTGCAATCTATCGCGCAACAAATCCAGATCGACAAGTTCAGTGGCACAGTGGGCGCAATGTCGCAGGTGACGCTCGAATTCAGCAGCCCTACGGCCACGCAGCTCACCGTCGAAATAGCCCTGAAGCAGAGAGTCGGCAAAGTCACATCTCACGGACGAGCTCCTTGAGGAGGATTTACCAGCGCGGAATGCAACTGGCGGCGCGCACGGGAGAGCGAGGACATAACTGTGCCGATGGGGATCGCCGTGATTGCAGCGATCTCCTTGTAGGAACAGCCTTCGAGCTCTCGAAGGACAAGAATTTCGCGGAAGCGCGGCGGCAGCGTCTCGAGGGCCAGGGTCAGGCGCTTGCGATCATCACCGGCAATAGCAAGCGTTTCAGGTGTGGCGCACGTCTGCAGATGTAACTCTTCGTCGAATTCCATGCTTAGTTCCATGGGGCGATTCTTCTCCAGCCATGTGTAGCAAGTATTGCGCACGATCTGGAGCAGCCATGCGCGCGCATCTCCACCATGAAAGCCGCGGAAGAAACGGTACGAGCGAAGTAAGGCTTCCTGAGCGACATCTTCGGCATCTGCGCGGCTTCGCACCAGCCAACGCGCGAGATTGAAGGCGGCATCGACATGGGGCAGCACAAGCTGTTCGAAGCGCAGTCGGTCTTCGGCATCAAAATCGTTCAAAGACTTCCCCTGATCAGTGATGCTTCATGCGTAAGAACCAGAGAATCGACGATTTTATTCTCGACCGGGGCTCTGTTGTGACGGACATGCAAAGAGAAACGTGAACGCCGAGGATTTGGAATAAGAGAGGCGCTTTCTCGGTCTGGATGGACGCAAGCACGTTCAATGGCGGTGCGGGCAACCCCCAATCCCGCGCCGCTACTTCCAACGGCACGCGCAGAGCTTAGAGACGGGGCAAAAAAGGTAGGCATGGAGGGCAAAGATGTCCGATAAGAAAAAAGATGAGCTTCTGCACGATCACAACCACGACGGAGTGGACCGGCGAGGCTTTCTGAAGTGCATGGCGTGGGCGGGCACGGGCGCCTTTTGCGTGATGAAGGGCGGGGTACTCAACTCGTACAGTTTGAGCCGGATGTCGGAGATTAGCACGCCGGACATGATGGGCGAACTGAGCTTCGTGCAGATCAGCGATAGCCACATGGGATTCAACAAGCCGGCGAATCCGGACGTCGCAGGCACCCTGAAAGCAGCAATCGACAAGATCAACGCCCTTTCGCGCGCACCAGAATTCATGCTGCACACGGGCGACATCAGTCACCTCTCGAAGCCCGAAGAGTTTGATACGGTGGACCAAATATTGAAGAGCGCGACGGCCAAGGATGTCTTTTACGTGCCCGGCGAACACGACGTGCTGAATGACGACGGGAAGCAGTTCCTGGAGCGTTACGGGAAAGGCAGCAGGGGCGGCGGCTGGCACAGCTTCGACAAGCAGGGTGTGCACTTCATCGGTCTGGTCAACGTGATGAATTTGAAGGCCGGTGGCCTCGGAACGCTGGGGCACGAGCAGCTCGAATGGATGGAAGATGATGTGAAGCACTTGAAGAAGAGCACCCCGATCGTAGTGTTCGCGCACATTCCACTGTGGTCCGTTTATCCGGAATGGGGCTGGGGCACGGAAGATGGCGCGCAGGCCCTGGCATATCTCAAGAAGTTCGGATCGGTGACGGTGCTGAACGGGCATATCCACCAGACCATGCAGAAGGTCGAAGGAAACGTGACCTTTCATACTGCGGCGTCCACGGCATTCCCGCAGCCACAGCCGGGCAAGGCCGATTCGCCAGGCCCGATGAAAGTGCCGGCGGAGCAGCTCAAGAGCGTCCTGGGCATTACGAATGTGAACTACGTTCAAGGCCAACACGCGCTGGCAGTGGTGGATTCCACGCTGGCATAGAGAACCGGCCCGATCAAAAAGCTGAATGGACAAAAAATGAGTAGAAAGCAGGAACCTATCCGTAGTTCTGCTCAATTCATCCGAAGTTGACCGGCAAAGTCATCGTGCAGTGAGTTAGGAGCAACCTTGCATCCGTTCGACATTAAGACAGTACTTTTCGCAAAACACGCGCAGCACGTCGTGCTGATCCACTTCCCGATCGCGCTGTTTATCATCGGCGTTCTCTTTGATTTCCTTGGGCAATGGAAGAAGCAGCGTCTGCTGGCTGCAGCGGCCTACTACAACTTGCTCGTCGCCGCGATCGCAACCATACCTGTAGTCGTCACCGGAATTCTCGCGTGGCAGTGGGAACTTGAGGGTCAAAAACTGAAGGGCATCCTCTTGATGCATCTGGTGATGGGATGCGCGTCAAGCGTCCTGATCTGTACGGTGTGGTTCATCCACATGCGAACCCGAAGGAACAATGAAGAGGTCCTGCCGGGATACCGCTTGCCGATCGAGGCTGTCGCCGTAGTCATCGTCGCACTGACGGGACACCTCGGTGGCTTCATCAGTGGAGTGAATGGACCAGGATAAACGTTTTCCGAAAACACTGAGACAAGCGAACCTCCAACAACGCAAAGGGTCCATGGGCAAGATGTTGGTCATTTGTCGACGAAGACGCCGTCCATCATGACGGCGCAGGGAGCGGTTATGAGCAACCAAGTCCCGAAATATGTGACCCGGGCAAGGGCTTCTTTGATGCTTGGCATACCCGAGACCGATCTCAGCCGTATTTCGAAGGAGTCAGGATTAGGCCTCGAGGCGCGCGCCGGCAACCAGGAAGAAACGTACTTTACCCACGAAGAATTGCAGCGGATTTGCATGGTCGTGACACACCAACTGCAGGCCGGCTAACCGCGCCGACGTCAATGCCAGGGACAACGACGGCTAGACTCTGCATGTAGCGGCGAATAATGGCCGCAGAGGTGGCGGAATTGCTCCTGGCTAACCACGCGGCGGTTCCCGCGCCTGTAGCGGCCGTTGAGGAGACCCTGCTTCCGTCGGTGAGCAGGGCCGCCCCAGCGCTTCAAGATCCTGCCGCTGGCCACCCAGCAGTGTGTGCTGCCCGCCAAACCGGTGATTCACTTCCGGTTAAGCCCGTGATCCTCCCCGATGAATCACATGCGGAGGCGAGGTCGCGTACGCCACCGTACTAGTCGCTGAGGTTCAACGTCACCTTTGCGTTCTCCAGCACTTTGATCCACCTAGGGTCGAGCGAGCCGTCGGCGCCGTATTCGTCGTGCCAGTTCCACCACTTGTACGGTGGAGTCTGGGGGTAGCCCTCTGGCGACTCCTCCCACTCCTCCTGGCGCCCGAGCGCAGTTATGTCAAGGTAGCTCCAGGTGCTCCCCATCGCCTCGTCGCCGCGGTTGTTGATGAAGTAGGTGCGAAACACACGTTCGCCTTTGCGGAAGAACACGTTCGTGCCGTGCCACTCGCCCACGCCGAAGTCGGTGTCGAAGCTGTCCGCGATGGTGTACCACGGCATCGTCCAGCCCATTCGTGCCTTTAGGCGCTCGATGTCAGCCTGCGGCGCACGCGACACGAACGCGAGGGTGGTGTCGCGGGCGTTCAGATGGGCGAGGTGGGCGACCTGGTCGGCACCGAAGGAGCAGCCGCGGCAGGCATGCTCGGGCCAGCCGAACACGCCGGGCTCGAAGAAGGCGCGGTAGACGATCAGCTGACGGCGACCGTCGAACAAGTCGAGCAGGCTGGCCTTGCCCTTAGGCCCGTCGAACTCGTACTTCTTCTCCACGGCCAGCCACGGCATCCGCCGACGCTCGGCGGCCAGCGCGTCACGGGAGCGGGTCAGAGTCTTCTCCTTCACGAGGAGCTGCTGGCGAGCAGCCTCCCATTCCTGCGGCGACACGATCGGTGGTGTGTTCATTGCGAGGTGCCCTTTTCGGTGCTCCAAGTCTCTCTCCTTACCCGTTGCCATTTTATTTCTCCTTGATTTTCTGAAACAGACCCAGACCATTCGCCCTGAAAAATTTTCTGAATTTGCCGATGCACACCGCCAGAATTCCTCCCGTGGATCCCGCTCCCGCGGCCATCACCGCTGCGCTTGCCATGCATGCTGGGCACATATTTCCCTCCTCTGAGCTTCTAAGTTGTCCGCGCCTCAGTGGGGCCGCGGCGCTTCCGCACGCTGCCGCATACGCTCGTGCAAGTGTGCCCAGCCATTCTTTGCGTTTCTGTACTCCTCCAGCACCAGACCAAATGACTGGTGGCGAAATGTAATGATCGTCACGCCGTCCGATTCCTTCAGCCGATATTGAAGATTCGTTATCACCGGAGTGGACATAAACAGTGGCCCGCAAATTTCCAGCAGCGTCGGCTTCTTGATCGCCTGCACCGTTCCCCAGTAATGGCCGCTATTGTCTCCCAGGTCGCGATACCATCTGCCGCCTGGCCATGCTTCCAGCTTCATCGGCATTGGCCTGTCCACCTGCGTCTCGTTGTACGGTCCAAGTTGATCCAGCAGCGCGGCAAACGTCACCTCGATCGACGCGCGCACTTCAATCTCCTCCGCTATATGGATCGTTGTCGCTTCCAGCGATAGTGCGGGTGAACTCACGATTTCCTCCTCGTTTGAAATTCCGCAAGATTATTGTTTCTGTGCATTGTTGGCCTCGGCCCGTTCCTTGATTCGCAGCAGCTGGTGTTTCCACAGCCGCTCGAACGTGCTCGTCCATTCGTGCAACGGCCGGATAGCCATAGCATTCACCCTGTAAAGCATCTGGCGACCCTCCCTCCGGACTTCCACCAAGCCAACACCTTTCAAAACTTTTAGGTGCTTCGAAACCGAGGGCTGCTCCATCTCCGTCGCGTCCACAATCTCCGTGACGGACCTCTCCCGCATCGCTAGATAGTTCAGGATGTCCCGCCGCCGCGGCTCCGCCACAGCATTGAACGCGTCCGAGGTTGTCGCCGCCCTTGCCATGTTCTCAATATATTCTCATATAGGAATATGTCAAGCTCTTTTTTGCTAATTTTCCGCCACCCTTTTTCCTCTGCTGGGTGCCGCTCCAGATGGTTTGTCCCAACTTTCACGCCAGACTTCAATAACATGAGAAAGGACCAGCCGATGGCCTGCCCCGACTACGTCCTTGCCCCCAACCGCTTGGCCATGCCTACGCGTTGTACGCTATGAAGCGCGCAGGAACTCTCCGTTCGGCAACATCAAAGTGCGCGCTGCACGCGGCCATCTTGGCCTCTCGGCTCGGCAGCCCGAAGGGCCGCCGGATGCGTATATTCGAATTCCGGAAAACAAAGAGGCAGTGTTTCGCTCGGCGGTGCGACCCAACGGCATTCCGGTTTCTGATATTTCCAAGTGTGGCTCGATGTGTCGAGTCATGCGACAAGGGGGAAGGAACAAGCCGGCGAAATTTGGAAACGAGTGCTTGCTCCCGCTCCACGTGAACGGGCACGCTGAGAACGAAGAATTTCCCTTTTAGCGAACGTGGCAACCGCAGAGGGTGTGTCGTCTCCGTTATTCTTCTCATCGCGAGAGCGGGCTTAACAGCCAAACAAGGGTTGACGCCAAGCCCAACAAGTCCGACTATCTCTGTCGGCGCTCTCACACGCGCATTTCATTTCTCTTGCCACAGGAGCCTCGCAACATGGGCCGCACCCAGCATTCCGCACGCAAATTCGGTTCGGCCCCGCGGACGCTCCTCGCCAAAACACTCGGTGCAATCCTCATCACACTTTTCAGCGCCTGTGCTGCAATCTCTGCCAATGCCGTCGATGATCAAAAGCCGTTACGCGTCTATTTTATCGACGTCGAGGGCGGCCAGGCCACGCTCTTCGTTACTCCCGAGGGCCAATCCCTCCTGATTGATACCGGCTGGCCCGACAATGACGGGCGCGATGCCGACCGCATCGTTGGCGTCGCCCAAAAAGCCGGCCTCGCCAGAATAAACTACGTCCTGATTACTCACTATCACTCCGACCACGTCGGCGGCCTTCCCCAGCTGGTGGCACGCATTCCTGTCGACACCTTCATCGATCACGGGGACAATCGCGAAACTGGCGTCGCATCCACACTTCAGAATTGGACGGCCTATCAGGAATTGCTCGCCATCCAAAAATTCAAACACATCACGGTAAAACCGGGAGACCTCCTGCCCGTTCTGCGAATGCATGCAACGGTCGTCAGTTCGGATGGTGCTTTGATCGAAAGTCCCCTGCCCGGCGCAGGCGACCCAAATCCCGCTTGCAAAGAATCCAAAACGCAACCCGTCGACCCTACTGAAAATGCGCGGTCGCTGGGCATTTTCATCACCTTCGGCAACCTGAAAATCTTGGATCTGGGCGATCTCACCTGGGACAAGGAAATGCAATTGATGTGTCCCGTGAACAAATTGGCCAAGGTCGATATCTACATCGTCTCTCACCACGGCTCGCCACAGAGCGGGAGCCCCGCTCTCGTTCATGGGGTCGAGCCGCGTGTCGCCATTATGGACAATGGCGCCAAGAAAGGCGGCTCACCCTCAGCCTGGGAAATCATCAAGCGCTCTCCCCATCTCGAAGATATTTGGCAGCTGCATTTTTCCATTGAGGGCGGTAAAGATCACAACGCGGCTGACGAATACATCGCTAATCCCGATGGTCCCGACGCCGCCAACTATCTCCAACTCAACGGCAATTCCGACGGCTCCTTTACCATCTTCAATTCCCGCACCCAGAAAGCAAAACACTACTCCACTCGCTGAATTGCGGCCTGCTTCGTGGAAGACGAACTTTCAAGGTAGGGAGGTTACGGAATTTGCTGCCTCACTCCAACCGGCCGGCCCGAGCTGTGCTTAGATATGCTCACACAACTCTTCGACTGTAACCGTTTGAGCGATTTGGCATTCAAGTAACGGTCTTTTCATGCGAGCCTTCCGCCTTAAGGGCGAGCTTGGGTGGGTCTCGCTCCTGTCGGCGGGATCGGCAAAGAGACCGACGATGTCTCCCTCAGGGTTTATGCCGGCCAACACGTAGGCGTGACCGCCAAGAGCGTGACCGTAACTTCCCACGATGGCCCCGCTGGCATTGACCCACGCAGCGTTTGCGGAGAACGTGGCGCCTGGCACCTCAACGGTGGTGAAGGCACCGTCGCGCAGTACAAAACCATGTTGTTTCCCATCGGCGGAGTTATACCGCCCAACAATCTCCCCCGACGGTGCGATGGCCGTGGTTTGCGTGTTCGTCGAGCCTGGATAATCAAAAGACTCGAAACGAACGCCATGCTTGGCCTCAAGGCTTGTGGTCTCCGTTACGAACTGCGCGAGTATGAAGTGGACCGGAAGGACCTTGCGGCCGAAACGGTTGCTGTCAAGACCAGCTTGCCCCCGATTGCAGATTCCCCCGGCGCCTGCCGACTGAACCGCGATGCACTGCACAGTCCAAGATGGCAGGGCGTACGGGTCAACTCGGCACTCCGCCAAGTGCCTTATAGAGAGCGATGACCGCGACATAGACATCTCGCTCGCTCTCGGCGACTGCGTCCTCTGCTTGAAGTTGAGTGCGTTCGGCATCCAACAGTGACAGGAAATCGATCACGCCCTCGCGGTATCGCAGCCTCGCGATACTGGCTGCGCGTTTGCTTTCTTGCGCTTGTGCGTTCAGCTTCACGAGCCGATCTTGTTGCGCGTGGTAGTTGGAGAAAGAGTATTCCGTTTCTTCAAGGGCGCGTAAGACAGTTTCATCATAGGAAGCGAGAGCTTCGTCCGTAGCTGCGCTCGAACCGCGCACACGCGCTCGCGCGCGGCCCACATCGAAGGCCGACCACGTGACTGTGGGTGACGCAGCTGTTGCAAATGATTGCGTTGTGAAGAAAAGACTGCCTCGCCCCGCCAGGAATCCAACAAAAGCGGAGACGCTCACCTGTGGAAATAGTTGAGCGACAGCAACTCCTTGACGCTCGGTAGCCGCAGAAAGACGCCGTTCCGCCGCGCGTACATCTGGGCGACGCCTAAGTAAGTCAGCAGCGTCGCCGATAGGCAAGGCTTTGTCGATCGGAGCGTAGCTCCGCGGAGAAAGATCTGCGGAAAGCCCGCCTGGCCGTGTTCCTGTTAGCACCGCGATCCGGTATTCTGCCCGTTTCGTTTCAAGTTCCAACAGCGGTATCGTCGCATCCGTAGCGGCCACGCGTGCTGCCGCGCTCGCCACGTCTTGCTCTTCTCCCACACCCGCATCGCGACGGAGCTGCGTCAATCGCAGCGTCTCTCGCTGGTTTTGCAGACTACGCTCCGCCACCGCGAGGCGCCATTGCGCTCCGCGCAACTCAAAATAGTTGCGCGCCAGTTCGGCCACAACACTGACTTCGACGTCGTGCAAATCGGCTTCGACCGCTTGATCATCGCTTGCAGCGGCAGCCACGCTATGGCGAACTCGTCCGAATAAATCGACCTCCCAGTAAGCGTCGAATCCTGAGCGGAAGGTGTTTATGGTTGCCGGTTTGTTAAAAAACCCTGGGATCTGCTGTTTTGCATAGGTGTAACTCGCATCCGCAGGAACGGTAGGATAGCGATCCAACTTTCGCTCATCAAAGACGGCGCGCGATTCCGCAAGCCGCGCTTCTGCCACACGAATACTGGTGTTAGCCGCAAGCGACTTTTGAATCAACGAATCGAGAACCGGATCCTCGAATTGCTTCCACCAGCGCGGATCGAATGGCGCATCGGTGACAAGTTGCGGATCCGCGCCGTGAAAGGTCACCGCTGCGGGCTGCGGCGCCTTGTAGTGCGGGCCGACTGCACAGCCGTTTCCGCTGAGCAGGGCGGCGAAAAACAGAGGGTATTTCAGGGAGCGCATGGACAAGGCTCTAAGCCTCCACCGAAGCGCTGGGGGAGAGCCCTGCGTGCACAGTCGGTTTTTTGATCTCCCGCCCTTCAACGAATCGCTGAACCACTACATAGAAGACCGGAGTCAGCACCAAACCAAATGCGGTGACACCAAGCATGCCGAAAAATACGGCAACTCCAATGGCACGCCGCATTTCCGATCCAGCTCCGGTAGACAGCATCAGGGGAATCACGCCCATCGTGAAGGCCAGAGAAGTCATCAAGATTGGGCGCAGACGCAAACGGCACGCTTCGAGCACCGCATCGACTCTGCTCATTCCCTCCTGAAGCTGTTTCTCCCTGGCAAACTCCACGATCAGGATGGCGTTCTTGCAGGCCAGCCCGACGAGAACAATCAAACTGATCTGGGTGAAGACGTTATTGTCTCCACGAAGCACCCAGACGCCGGCGATGGCGGAGAACAGCGTCATGGGAACAATCAGTATGATCACCAAGGGCAGCGACCAGCTTTCGTACTGAGCGGCAAGGACGAGGTACACAAGGAAAACGGAGAGCGGAAAAATGTAAACCATCGTATTGCCGGCAAGAATCTTCTGATAGGTGAGTTCGGTCCATTCGTATTTCATTCCATTTGGCAATCGATTGTCGAGAATCTTGGCAATGGCGGCCTCCGATTGGCCGGTGCTGAACCCCGGCGCGGCCGCCCCGTTGATTTCGGCCGCGGGATATCCGTTGTAACGCATGACGCGGTCCGGTCCATAAGTGGGCTTGACGGTGACCACCGATCCCAGCGGAATCATTTCTCCGGCCGAGTTTCTTGTCCTGAGGTGACTGATATCTTCCGGCTGCAGCCGGTACGGCGACTCTGCCTGCACATTGACCTGGTACGTTCTGCCGAAACGGTTGAAATCGTTCACATAAAGCGATCCAAGGTAAACCTGCAGGGTGTCAAACACGTCGCCTAGTGGAATCCCGTAGGTCTTGGCTTTTTCGCGGTCGACATGCGAATCGATTTGCGGCACATTGATATCGAAGCTGGAAAACACTCCCAACAGGCCTGGCGTCTGGTTGCCTTTCTGAAGCGTGGAAGTGGTTTCCTTGTAAAGCGATTCCAAGCCCAGGCCAGAGCGGTCTTCAATGTAGAGTTTGAAACCGGCCACCGTGCCCAATCCTTGAACAGGCGGTGGAGGGAATATTGCAATAAATGCATCGGGGATCGATGCGTACTGCTTGTTTAGGTCGGCGGCGATGGCATTCGCGGAAAGCTCAGGAGACAATCGCTCGTCCGAAGGTTTCAAAGGGGTGAACACAATTCCGGAATTCGGGCTGTTGGTGAAGCCATTGATCGATAGTCCGGGAAAGGCAACCGCGTTCTGCACTCCAGGATTCTTCAAGGCAATGTTGGACATTCTGCGAATCACATCCTCGGTGCGATCGAGTGTCGCGCCATTCGGCAACTGCGCGAACGCCACGAGATATCCCTTGTCCTGCGTGGGAACAAATCCTGAGGGCACGCGCGAGAAGCCGAGAATGGTCAGCGCGATCAATCCTGCATAAACCGCAATCGCAATCAAACTCGACCGCAGGGTGTGCGTTACAAGCTTTCCATAACCGCCCGATGCGCGGCCAAAGAACCGGTTAAACAGTCTGAAAAACCAGCCGAACGCGAAATCAATCGCCTTCGTAAGACGATCCTTTTTGGCTCCGTGAGGTCTTAGGAGCAACGCAGCCAGAGCGGGGCTCAGCGTGAGTGAATTAAATGCTGAAATCACCGTGGAGATGGCGATGGTCAGGGCGAACTGCTTATAGAACTGTCCCGAAAGCCCCACGATGAACGCCGTGGGAACGAAGACCGCGCACAACACCAAAGCGATAGCCACGATCGGTCCGCTAACTTCCTGCATAGCACGACGCGTAGCTTCGTGCGGTTCGAGCCCTAGCGCTATATTTCGTTCCACGTTTTCGACGACGACGATCGCGTCGTCCACCACGATTCCAATCGCCAGCACCAGCCCAAACAAAGACAGCGTATTAAGCGAAAAGCCCAGCGCCAACATGATCGAAAACGTTCCGACCAGTGAGACCGGAAGCGCTAAAAGAGGAATGATGGAGGCTCTCCAGGTCTGGAGGAAGACCAGCACTACAAGCACGACCAAGATCAACGCCTCGACAAACGTGTGACCCACTGCGTGGATTGATTCGCGTACAAAGATCGTT
>Ga0210406_10005747_pt1 | contig 12933 bp, 14 predicted proteins | sample IncBWC30MmetaG_FD_155454 | JGI IMG/M metagenome (GOLD analysis project Ga0210406, IMG submission 155454) | Forest soil microbial communities from Barre Woods Harvard Forest LTER site, Petersham, Massachusetts, United States - Inc-BW-C-30-M | ecosystem: Environmental > Terrestrial > Soil >...
ACTGCTCGCACAAGGTGAATCCGAGATAGCTGCTCGCGGTTGCCAGACGTGCCGCCTTCGCGTCGTTAAGTCGAATTTGGTCGCGGTACAGTTCTATTCTCGTCAAGGATGGCGGATTGCGCGTGAGTTCGCCCACGAAAAGTACCATCATCCCATGATGGAGATGGCCAAGTCTTTTCGGTTTCCGCAACAGGCTTAATGTCTCAGTTTCCGGTAAGCGCGTTTACCAGGACTTCGCACTAGTTCTCGGCAGGATATAGCGGCTCTCCAGTGGCAGCCCGAGTCACGACAACTTTTCCACTGACCTTTGCGTTTAGTGGTTGCGCTGGATGCACAGTCGGGTTGCTCGGATATTTTTTGCCGTTGAATGACAGTCTCGCTTCGTAGCCGGGCCGAATCCCGCCCCCCTGCACCCAAACACCCAAGTCGTGCCAGCCACGGGATTTGGTATCGAGAACGCGGATAGGCTGCTGTACAACAGTCATTGTCGTAATGACCGTGTATGACGAATCCTTGGGAACTAAAATCAATGTTTGGCAACCACCTGTGCCACACCATGCACGACCAATTAGATACACAATCACTTGTTGGGTGTTATCGTCACGAAGGTGAACAAACGCGGCGACGTACCGCGTAGCTTTAACATCAGGATAGTCTGAATCACCAACGTAGTTCTGGAGGAATTTGCGAAGCGACGCTTCTTGACCAGCGCTGCACGAGCAAACAGCAAGCAGAGCGACAAGCGACCAGAGTAGCCGCCAGAATTGAGAGACCATAACGAAAACGTACCACGAAAATCGTCTACCAGCCTGGTAAGTCCTGATTAGTCGCGAAACCGGACAAGTCCCGCACCAGGACTTCACTTTTCCGATTAGCGCGTTTACCAGGACTTGACGATTACTTCCGAGAGGCCGACGAACCGGGTACCATCACAGGGATGATGGAAGCACGAGACGGACTTAAAGCAGCGAGTGGCCGATGCTGATCATCTTTGCTGGTCTACCCGGAACCGGGAAGACGACCATAGCGCGGGAGCTGGCCCGTCAGATCGGCGCCGTGCATTTGCGTATAGACTCGGTGGAGCAGGCCATCCGGGATTCCGGGTTGCTGAGGCAGCCGATTAATGATGTCGGGTACCGCGTTGCATACGCGGTCGCGGAGGACAATCTCCGAATTGGTCGGACGGTGGTAGCGGATTCGGTCAACCCTCTCAAGTTGACTCGGGATGCTTGGGTCGCGGTGGCGAACGCCGCACGAGTCCGCTTCGTGGAAGTCGAGGTTAAGTGCGTTGATGCTAACGAACATCGGCGCCGGGTGGAGGAGCGAATCGTCGACATCCCGGGATTAAGGCCGCCGACTTGGGAAGACGTTACCTCCCGCGAGTATGATCCATGGAATCGCGAACGTCTTGTGATTGACACCGGAGGCCAGACCACGACGGACAGCGTCAAGATGATTCGGAAAGCTCTGGGAGAGCTATAGTTCTTCCGCGCACACTCTCGAATTCCGGCGGACTCGAAAGTAAATTCCACCTGCCTGGCAAGTCGCGCAGTTGGAAACCTGAAAAATCCACTTTTCCGGTAAGCGCGTTAACCAGGACTTAGTGCCCTCACTGTTTTCTCGTCTATACTTTCTAATCGAGACGGGAGGGTAAATGATAAAACGCTGCATGCTTTGTAGCGTTCTAATTGCTCTGGCGCTGGCTGGATGCGGCCATTCACGCGAAATCGATATGGCGGCGGCTCGCAAACTGAGTGATGCATTCATGGCGGATTGGATAGCTCATCGTTCGGACTCCGCTCTCGACAAGATGGAACCCGAGTTCATCGGAATGATTAATCGTTCCGAGTTCGCACCGCAGTTGCAAAGACTATCAAATTATTGTGGCTGGCCGTTAGACAACGAATTAAAGGATGTCCAGAGTGGTTTCAAAATCTACGGAGACGGTCACAAGAATCCCACCCGCAAGTTCATTTATGCCGCCACAACCACTCAGGTTCCCAAAGGTCAATGCTATTTCTCAGTGGAGATAGCTCCCAGCAAAGGCACTCTGAAAGTTACATCGTTTGGCCCACTAAAGGTCACTTCGGGGAATCCATACCCGTAACTCACGGTACGTGACCAACTCCTGGTAAGTCGGCTTACCGGACATTGAGAATCGGGCCGATTTCACTTGTACGGTAACCGCGTTTATCAGGCACTTGCACCTAGACTCGATGCACAATCTGCCAAAAGGCGTGCCCGAGAAACAGTACGCCTGCGACAGCGAAGATTAGACGCCCTGGAAGACGCCCCTTCTCAAAGAGAGACCACCTGGGCGAGAATCCGCAATAAATCGAAAAGCAGCCAAGGATAGTTTCCAGTGCAATTCTCTCAAGGTCCATCGAACGGATTCTATATCGAGAGTCGCTGTTGTGGGCAGCAGGATAAGCGAAGACTGCGTTATCAGGAGTTGTGCGAACTTAACGCTTTGGCGCTAGAGAGCCCTAGCAATCTCTCTCATCACTTCTCAGGGTCCAATTCAGTTGAGCGGATTTGACGCCCGTCCCACACAAACACAAACGGTCGGTTAGTCTTGCCGCGGTTTCTCCAAGTGGCAGGTAGGAATGGGAGTGGTTTTTCTCGCTCATACAATTCCAGCAGCTTTACACACTCTTCCTTCAATGATGGAGGAAGGGGATAGTCGTCGAACAAGAAAGGCATGTGGTAGAGGGCAAATGCGCCTCCAGAAGGCCATGGGGCTGCCACATCACGCAAAATTGAAATCACCGTCCGCCAACCAATATGACGAACCGTGGCCTTCATCCACGATTTTATTGAACTCGCATTCGCTTCTGCGAGGCCTCGCTTGAAAATAACGACGTAATCACCACGTGTGAGTTGCGCACGGTCAGCCATAGAGAGTGCGCCAGTAAAGCGTGTTTTCAGCAGCGGCGCAATAATCTCCATGCGTTGGGGCTGTGGCAACGCACGGATTCTGCGCAACAGGGCTTGCTCGCGCTTTGAGTCACGGCGTCCAGCAGCATAGGTTTGGAGGTCCGCAGCCAGGTCGATGCTCATGGATTGCAACGCAATATTATTGGCTGAAATTCAATTCTCTTGCGAACCATCTGCGGATTCTACATCTACTGTCTGGTCGCCTCAATGTCCGGGATGTTGTGGCCCCGTGGGTCGCCACCGTTCAAGTGCCCGATTAGTCGGATTACCGGACATGTGGTTTTGTGACGATTTCACTTGTCCGGTTAGCGCGTTAATCAGGATTTGACGGAGGTAAATTCAGAATAGCTTCCGTTTGAGCAGGTCGAAATGGCTGCCGGACGAAATCGAGTACAGCGGGTGGCCCGCTTCCGTTATGAAGACTTTACCTTTGCCGATCACCTCGAACTCATTTCCCATCACCACAATAATTGTGTCGGGATCGATGCCGATGCCGAGCAGTTTGGGATGTGCCGCGATTACGGGTTCCAAGTCGTGCTCGCGGCCCGCGCTCAGAAAGATGCTGATCTATTGCGCTATTCGGTAGAAGGCCAAAACCGCGCTCGTGACCTTCTGCCATGACAATGTCTGCACTTTTGGGATCACCTCTCACGAGATAGGACGCCAGAACACTGGCCCCCGCTGAACTGCCAGCGATAACGCCACCGCGTTTCAGGACGTTTCGCAGTTCGTGCACTACCTTGGTATTCAGGTAGGCATCCGTCAATCGCCATTGCCGTCCACCATCGATAAATACAAATGTCGCTTCCTTCAGAGGTGCAACGAATTGGGCCGAGTTCGCCTTAGCGCGATCTTTTGTATCGAGCACCGCCACGTCCTGAACACCAAAGACCTGTTTTAGTCCATTGATAACCGGCGCAAGGTCTTCCCCAGGGTTGTTTGCGGTCGGAATGAGGACAACGCGAGCATTCTTTCCTCCACCCAAATTTCTCCACGTTTCATAAATTTCTGGAGTTCCATTGCCGCCCCCCATGGCAATCAGGACACCCTGATTGCGCGCGGTAATACGACTGGCGAAACCGCCGAGCAAGACAGCCGAACTCAGCAGAAGAGGGAGGAGCTTCTTAGCTTTCATATGCTGATTGTAGGTATGCCGAAAGAGGCTCGTCTATCAGGTCAACTCCTGATTTGTCGGCTTACCGGATATGTGGTTTTAAGGGGATTTCACTTGTCCGATTTGCGCGTATTACCAGAACCTACGCCTTTTTGGCTGTGGACTACTTTTCCACGTCGAGTTTTATCTGTTTCGGCTCGTCAGCGACAATCTCCGGCAGTCCGGCGTACGCGGTGATCTTACCCGTGACGCAAATTCGCTTTCCTTTAAAATCGTTTTCAGGAGTTCCGAATTTGCTTCGATTGTTTCCCCAGATCACGACCGTGAAAATCTGGCTCGGATACGGTTTGTCGAGATTCAGGAACGTTGGCTGTCCCTTTGTCGAATCCGCGTATCGGGTGCTGACCACCTCGCCGCAAACAGTCACGGTCTCGCCGTAATGTTCCTTTGCCTCAGAAGTTGAGTACCTCTTTTGGGCAAATGTTGGCAGAGCAAGAAGCCCCGCGAGAAAAGGTAGGACAAACCAACGGAGTCTTCGCACGCATCGCCTCCTATCGAGACCAGACTATTTCACGAGTTTTATTTCAGTTTTCTTTTTGCACACGCCACACTTCCCGCCTTCCTTCGCGCAGTGCTTGCAATATTTGCAATTCTTGCAGGCATGGCACGGGTCAGCGCCTGTGCAGGTCGCTGCAGAAGTGCCCGAGGGAACTTGGCTGATGAGAAGAATCGACAGCAAAATCTGAGCCAGAATAAAGAGGAATCGTGGTTTAAGCATGTCTGCACCTTGCTAGAGAACATTGGGGACGATAGACGCGCATAGCATGTGCCGATTCTCCATGACCGTCAAGGTTCATCTCTTGCCGGATACGGTACGTTAGCCCTTGACACTTTTCTACTTTGGGTAGACTGTTGGCGCAGTAAATCCCCGCGACACATTACCGTTGGAGGCCCAGCTCATGAGAGCGGCATGCTCATTGTTTCTTTCGTCGTTACTTCTATTCCCCGGTGCAGCGCTGCCCACGACGCAGGCAACGCAAGATAAGAATGCCAAACCACCTGTGCAGGAGTCCCAACCTGTAGCTCAGGTCGTTAAGCAACCTCTCGCATTTGGTTTGGAGGATTCTACTCCGGTCAAACTCCGCATAAATCGCAACATTTCGTCCGCCGATGCACAGGTGAATGAAACAGTTGATTTCGAAGTCCTTGAGGAAGTTAAGGTCCACGACGTAGTTGTGATCCCCCGTGGAGGAACGGCTTGGGCAACGGTAACCGAGGCCCAGCCTAAAAGAAGAATGGGACGAGCTGGTAAACTCAACATCAACATAGACAACGTGCGTCTTACTTCTGGCGAGAAGGTGGCTTTGAGGGCAGTCAAAGATGTGAAGGGCGGCGGACATCAAGGTGCAATAACAGGGGCGATTGTAGCGACAAGCATTGTATTTTTCCCGGCAGCCCCTCTTTTTCTTCTCGTTCATGGAAAAGACATAACGATTCCAAAGGGCACCGAGATCACTGCTTACGTCAATGGGGATGTTCCGCTTGACCCGAAGAAGTTTGTGACACAGGCTGCCATTCCAGAACCAGCCGCTGCTGGTGTTCAGCCAAATGTCGAGGCACCTTTAACGCAAAATGGAAAGAGTATGGAGGCTGCACTCTCGGCAGTGGACCTCAAATCGACTCCTGACGGTGCGGAGATTACCGTGGACGACAAGTTCATGGGCAGCACTCCGTCGTCACTGCGTCTTGCAGTGGGCGACCACAAGATAAAGCTGGGAAAGTCAGGCTTCAAAACTTGGGAAAGAACAATGACTATCAGCGCAGGAGCAACTGCCACGGTGGATGCCACCCTCGAAAAACAGGAGTAGGGCCGCGCTCATCGTTTTCACAGCCTTTACTCGAAGAGTTGCGCCGGACAAGACGGCGGTTCGGGCGGTTCCGGCGCGATCTGAGGGCGGTATTTCCACGACAGGGCAGCAAGGGCAGAGGCAGAGCCGATGGCTATGAGAATAACGGCAATCTTTCCAAGCACCGGGTGATTATATTTCAGGAGTGCGGGCACCTGCCAAAAGTGTTGCGCCTGATCGCGGTAATCAGTCGTCATTTGAAGGATTGCACGTCCTCCAAGCAATGCCAGGGCAACACAAGGAAGCAAGGAAAGAGTCAAAAACAGAACTGACCTGGCTAAGTTTGTCTGATTCATTCCAATCCAGGGAACGTCCCAACCTGCGTCGTCGGGACGTAGCTTGCCATTGAGTTGTTTCAGAAACAGACATAAGTAGATTTGCACCCCCAGAATGACAACCGTCCCCCAAATAGTTATCTGCCCGACGGGAATTTTGATCCCCAGGACTTCGACGACTTCCACGCCTTTTGCAGCTTCCGCATCGAGAATCTTCTCGACGTCTTCCAATTCGAGACTGTCAAAATCCTGGGCTGCTTGTTTAAGGTCAGAAAAGGAATGCTTAAATTCACCAGGTTTCCAATTCCCGAAGAAAGTCCCGAGGTTCTTTTGGTCTAGTCTCGTGCGCTCCGTCCTTGTGATTAGAATACTGGCATCGTAGGCAGTGGTCGGGTGCCCTGGACGAATTAGCAACAAAGAATATGAATAAGAGTTCATATTAAGAGTAAAGTCAGAGTTAAGACTATGCTGAATTCTCAGATGACCTAAAGGATTTTTTGGAAGCGCCTTAGTCCTGTCGAAAGTGAAGTCTTCTACGTGAATTCCACCGACGGGGCGGGTGTCGTCCTTTGGAAAGGATGTATCTGCAATGACAGCACAGGGGAAGTATATTTCCAAAGGTTGATTCAATTCATTCCACCATTGCTCAAACTCGCCCAACATGGTAGGAAAGCTCGTTGGAGTTACTTTCTCGTGGACTGGATCCTCCACTACCCAATTGTCCTTCGGAAAATCGAATAGCTCACCTCCTACATAGTCGAGTTGCTTTGATGGCCACGCCACAGATGCTTCCAAAGCGCTGGCATTGCTAAGAAAAAAGACACTGTGCGACTCCAGAGTATTTGAATTTCCTCCCTTATCGTCATAGGGGATAAATTCGTGGTCACTATGGTCCAGAATCCACTCTACTGACCAGAGTTTCTTAAGTTCCAAAATCTGATGTAATTCTCGGACTGCCACTGCTGGTTTGTACGGAATAGCCGACATAACAATTATCACTATGCCGACCGAAACAGCGACGAGGGTGAGGTGAACCAATCTAAGGTGCTCAACAAAATCCTTCGACCAGTGCGCGGGGGCTTGTGAGTTGGGCACGCTCATCCTCCAAGTCTCTCGATCAACTTTTGCAGCAATTCTGGAACCTTGCCGGAGATGCCAGCAGCTAACAACGCGAGACCAACGGTCGTCAAGATCGCTCGGCGGCCTTTTGTGCCGATGTCGGTCATGCGGAACAACGTGCGAGTGAGGAGGGGCCAGACCACTCGGTGTAGCAAAAGACAAAGAGCGAGGAAGACGAAAAATAGAGCGAGCGATGAATCCCATAAATTTGTAACACCGACGGAGAAAAGAAACGCAACTCCCAGTTCGTTTTCTGAATATGAGTGAAACAGTGGTAATGGACAAATGAGCACTGCAGCTAGTAAGAGATTCAGAATTACGACGGAACAAACCTTGAACGAATTTGTCATCTCTCCTGCCCACCTTATCAGTCGGCGGGTCGTCACAATGAATAAAACATCGCATGTGAATCCTGCGAGTGCCACTGCTGCGAACTCAAATAGAGAGAAACCCGAAATCCGAATACCCTGAGACTCGGCAAATCCAACGCTCTGTATAAAAATATAAAGAGTCACAATTGAAAGAATGAGTAACCCGCCCACAAAACCCTTGGATTGATTGTTCCAGACGAACCTGGCTCCGTAAAACAAAATAGACCCAACGACTAAATAGATGGCAAGGACTACCGAGCCGCCAAATACGAAGCCCACAAAGTCATGAAGCTCAAACGTTATAGCGCCACTGCTGTCCGTCTCAGTGAAAGACCAAGTAGTCAGCAAACTCGCGATAGAGATAAGGACCGAGAACGTTATAGCTCGCCTGGATATTAGCTTGTGGCCGAAAACCCCGTCTAGGAGTCTGGATTCGAGCTTGGCGACCTGCGTCATGAACGCGGCATGACGCGATAGAGCGAGCTTCTGGTAGTCGTCCACGCGTATCCAAAAATCTTCGAACTTGCTCTGAATCTTTCCCTCTTCACCTGGATACAGAACTATTGCGCTCAGGACGCAGAACACCCCGAGCAGAACTTCGGTTGGCCGGGCGATCAGATGGAGGACGTGCCACATGGCCGAGTGTGGGCGGGAGTGTAACACGGGGTAGATGTATTGCTATACATCTCCTAGTCGCTGTATCCTTCATCGGCAAGCCGACGGAAAAGAGACGATGAAGGTGCGGGATATCTAGTTTCCGATGCTGGCGGGATTTGCCTCGATTAGAATCCGCTGACTGTACTGGAGTATTCGATGGCAGGCTCAAGAAGAAAGACAACAAAACAGAAAACACGATCAGCAGAAGACCCTAAATTAACATTAGCGTTGGCTGATGCTCTTATCTCTTTGAAATTGGGGCCGAGAACAGCACCCTGGACGTTCGTGCTACCAGTTGGAATTTATCTCGACACATCCGATGAAAATGTCGTTCAAGAAGCGAAGCACTACTGGATTGAGGCACTTACCAAAGAGGGCTTAGAAGTCATTGCTGAACACGAAGTACGCGGGTCGAGGTTCATTACTATAGTCGCGAGAGCGGTTAATCGCTCCTACGAACAGTTCAAGCAACAAGTTGCTAGACTAAGTGAGCATGCGAAGAAATTCGGTGAAAAAGTTCAGCAAGGCGCAGCGGTGGTCATCTTAGGCGCTAGCATAATCGTTTCGGGACCAGCGGCGACTCACAACGTACCGAATCCGCAGCCCAACGCCCCGCGTCAAATTACACAGTCAGAACTCACCCCACAGCAAAGCCAGGATGTGTGGCAACAAGTCGGCAAGGAAATTCGAGACGAAGCCAAGACTGCAAAGGATATTGCAGGTGGAATTCTCGCATTGATCGGAATCATTGGTCCGCATCTCCCTGCGGCTGAGAAACACAGAAGGAAAAAGAAATCCGGCAAGAAACGCTGAGACTACCTTGTCGCGTTCATGACGAAAGTCTACATCTATAAACTGACGGTAGACGACGGCGGAGCGCCTTGCATTCACCACGGTGTTTGGTCACTAGCGATCTGTAAGCCAGCGATTCGTTCTACTGCTAAGAAAAATAACATCATCCTCGGATTCTCGGGAAATGATCTCTACAAGAACAACAGCCTGATTTATATCGCCAGGGTGACCCTACCGTTTGACGGGAGGAAGTATTTCAGGGACAAGTACGCATCAAGGCTGGACTGTATCTACGAATGGGATGGTCGTCGTTTTGGCCGGAGGCCCGACGCGAAATTCCATTCGTCTCTGGCAGACCAAGAGCACGACCTGGGAACGCATCCCAATTACAAACGAGCAAATGTGCTTTTAAGCGAGGGGAGGGAGAACTTCAGGTATTTCGGGGATAAATGTCCGGTCGAATACAAGTCCAAATATCCCCTACTCAAAAAGCTCATCAACGGTCTTGGACAAGGTCATCGCGTCAATTTTGATTCGGAACTGAAAGAGGAACTGCGACAATTCATGGAACAACTATGGCACGTGCGGTTTCGTTATCGCGAGCCGATCATCAAGGACACGCCGTGTCGCGATAGTTGCAGTGCCGCTGACGAGAAATACACTGTCGGTGAATGCTAAACAGATGCTTGTTAAGCCTCTCCCCTGGGATTTTCCTCCACTGCCGACCGCCTCTACGTCTTATCGAATCCGCGGGGGTCGGAAACTTCACCCAGCGTCTTTGTGAGATAATCCCGCCCATGAAAGCTACTCTCGCAAGAATTCCCCGAGCTTTTCTCGTCATTTCAGCTTCTCTCGCGCCCGTCCTCGCGCAGACGCCCGGCACCCAGCAGCAACAGCCAGAGTTTATCCGGCAAGGTCAGCAATTAATGCGCGAAGGAAAGTTGGATGACGCGCTGGCGCTGTATCGCAAGACTCTCCAGACCTCACCGCTTTCCGTTCCAGCCAACATCGCGGCGGGAAGTGTCCTCGATCTCATGGGGCAGGGCGAGGAGGGCCGCAAGTATTTTGCGAAGGCAATCGAAGTCGCGGACACACCTGAACGCAAGGCGATGGCCCAAAGGGCGATGTCGATGTCTTATGCATTCGAGAGAAACTGCAAGAGAACTGTTGAGTACGAAGAGCAGGTCTTCAACTACCAAGGCAGCGTGCAGAACTTCTTTCAGCAGGGCGAGATTGCCGACGAGGCCGCTCGCGTTTGTATTGATTCAGGAGATTTGGACACTGCGTATCACTGGTATCAGGTAGGCCACGACACTGGTCTCCAGGAACCCGAAATCAAAGCAGCTCGCCAAGACCTCTGGGATTTTCGGTGGGAGCACGCGCAGGCACGGATCGCAGCCCGGCGTGGGAATCAAGCCGAAGGGCAGAAGCACGTCGCTGCCGCAAAGAACATCCTCAACAAGGGCACCAATCCCGAACAGGCGCTATTCCTCCCATATCTGGAAGGCTATGTCGCATTCTATGCGGGAGATTACAAGACAGCCCTAGAGGGACTGCTGAAGGCGAACCAGAATGATCCGTTCGTCCAATGCATGACAGGACAAACCTACGAGAAGCTAGGCGACAAGGGCAAGGCGATTGAGTATTACCGCAAGGCGTCGGCAGCAATCGCGCACAATCCTCCCGCAGCTTATGCGGTTCCGTTTGCCAAGAAGAAGGTTGCCTCATTATCGAACTAGGTTTTTCGAACTCGCGCTTGTCCTCGCCCGATTCGCGGCGTTCCTTCGGTTTTCAACGGTCCTCTGCCCAGAATTCTTCGAGCCTCAGTCGGCCAGGTGTTTTGGTCTGCGACATCTTGCCCTGCCCTCGGACATCGATTTTCATCAGCTTTGAAAGCCAACAGCAACATGACGTGAAGCTAAGAATTAGAAACGCTCTTCGATCCAACATTTTACCAGCCTGGTGTGCCGCTTCCCTCGCGTACAGTTCTACCATCGCGTAAAATCAAGGAGTAGATGCTGTTGCGAAACGGTACACCTAGCCGACTTCGTTTTGCGCCAAAAGTAAGCAGTCAGACTGCGATTTCAAGAATGTCGGTCACAACTCTCTTCCTTGCAGAACTTCCTCGATAACTTCCGAGACCCGCTCCAAAATACGAACGCGGAGTGCAATCGGGACTTCTTGCCAGGATTGATGCTTGCCGCAAGATGGATTCGCGCAAACGTCGTGGAGTTGAGAAGCGATGGCTCATTGCTTGCCCTTACCGAGTGCTCGTAAAAGCGCGGATCGGCAAAATGTAGAGACAGTTTCGCCCGACTTCTCGACGTGCCGTTGGATCACTTCCATCTCGTCTGGAGTCACGAGCACCTGAATGCGGACGGATTGCTTTTCCTTCGGTGGCGTCTTCGGTCTGCCTCGTTGTTTTGTCGGGGTCATGCGGCCTCCAGTTGACCCAAATGGTCGCACAAAGTTGAGAGCGGGATGTTGAGCTGACGGCTAACAGCTCGGCGGGACAAGCCTTCGTTGAGCAAGGACAAAACTCTTTGAGAATCAATTTCACGTTTTGCTCGGCCAAGCTTGACGCCTCGGCTGCGTGCTATCGCTAACCCAGCCTTGGTGCGTTGGCTGATGCGCTTTTTCTCCTCAACCGCCATCACAGCCTTGAAAGAGATGAAAACTTCGTTTAGTGGGTTGGTCGTGTCGAGATACTGTTCCTCATGCGATTTGTAACCGACGCCGGATTCACGCAGGATGCGAAGGTGACGCAAGGTGATTTCGGTGCCTTCACGCGAGAGCCGATCCAAAGACCAGAACAACACCAATTCAAACTCATGGCGTTGGGCTGCTTGAAACATGCGTTGGAAAGCCTCGCGGTCGCTGGTGCCGCCTGTGCATGTGTCGATGAATTCCTCGACTACTTCCCATCCTTGTTGAGCGGCGTCGGCGCGGAGTTGGTCGAGCTGGTTCTCAGCGTCTTGTTTTTCCGTGCTGACCCGACTGTAAATGGCGATCTTCATCTGGCCTCCAATTCGATACGGGTATACTATACTCGCGAATATTCCATGTCAAGCCTTTTCTTGAGTATATTTAATCGGGGAAGCTGAGCAGGCAGACCGGAGCGGAGCCAGCGAACGCATGGCGGCTCGGGCCGCGTGATCTCGCCGACGTATGCCTGTGACAGTCCCGCGTGTGACCGCGAGGGTGACGGTAAAATGGGACTCAGACCGCCAAAAGTCGGCGAAAAAATCGTTTGGACGCGTCGAGATTGTGCGTGATCTTGGGTGAAAAGTCAGGCTGCCAATTCAAATACTCAGAATGCCAAACCCCAGATATATGGACTTTTGGCATTCTGGCATTCTGAGTCTAATCGCTAAAGCTCAGACCGCCAAAACTAGTTGATGGGCTATCTGAAAATGGACGTTAAGATATAGAATATATTAGGTTTATCCTCACTACGCCAATAAAAAAAAGGTACTAGGGACATCCAGTTTTTGCCGTGTGTCGGCATCACACAAAGGCTCAGACCGCCAAAACTAGGTATATCTGGGGCGCCTCGAAATTCTGGCGTGCTGTACGCTGATACACGGCACCGAAAACAACGGGACTCAGACCGCCAAAATGTTTTGGCACTCTGACTATTTTTCGAGGGGGTGCGAGAGGGAGCGTGATCCAGGCATTTCCTTTGAGCGTGTTTCTACGATCAATTTCGTAGTTCTGCGGTCTCGAAAAAGGGGCATTTTGACAAAAGAATCACTCAAAAC
>Ga0210406_10005748_pt1 | contig 12932 bp, 9 predicted proteins | sample IncBWC30MmetaG_FD_155454 | JGI IMG/M metagenome (GOLD analysis project Ga0210406, IMG submission 155454) | Forest soil microbial communities from Barre Woods Harvard Forest LTER site, Petersham, Massachusetts, United States - Inc-BW-C-30-M | ecosystem: Environmental > Terrestrial > Soil >...
CGATTCGCCTGCGAATGGCACGCTCCCGGATCATCGGGAGAAGTTCCTCCTCCACCGTGCGCTCTCCGCTCTCCCAAAACTTTTTGGGATCAGGGCTTTTCAGGTCGGTCAGAATGTAGGTGTACGGGTCAGCCTCGGCGAACCGATCCCACGCCTGCTTTCCCGTTCTATCGATCTGCGAATTCGGAATCATGAAATTGACCGCCATAACAAAATCCTCGAGTGAAATCGTCCCCCCATCCTAAACGTGTCAGTGCTCGGGACATGCTTGTAACTCCCCGCTTGCCGGTTTTTGTGGGACGAGAACCGACGCCACTCTGTACTTCCAGCCCACCAAATTCAGGAAGAGTCCGGAGAACGTGAATACCGTGAGCGAACTGGTCGCCGTGCCCATCATGTGTTCAGTGAAACTCATGGCGAATTCCAGGATGATGCACGCCTGAATTCCCTCGGCCAGACAGCGGCCGAATGATCCTTGCGCAAAAATGGCCTTTTCCCTTTCAATCCAAAGAAATGTCGAGATCCAGACGGAGAGCATCAGCGCCATGCCGATAATCCCGCCCTCCGCAAGGAAATGTAGATAGGAATTGTGCGCGTGCAGGTCGTCATTCACAGACTGGCCAGACGTCGCCACAAACACCAAGTTAGGAATTCCCACAAAACCCTTCAGATCGTCATTGAAGCGCCCGAACCCCGTGCCAATGATCGGACTTTGTACAAAATCGTCGAAGGCTCGCTGGTAATAGACAAACCGCATCACTACATTGGGATCCTCAAGATCGGAAACCGCCTCGGTTCGTTGATTCACAACCGGCTGCACCTGCAGCATGTAGTAAAGCGGAACAAGAATCAGCACGCTGTATTTGAAAGCGTTCCGCCGCGTTTCTCGCCGCCGGAAAAACACCAGCAACAACGCCCCAACAAAGCCTAAATATCCCGTTCGCGACTGTGTGAGCACCAAGCCCACAAAATTGCATGCGACCCAGAACGTAGGGACAGAGCGGAATGCTGGATTCTTGTCGAGGACAAGCAGCGAAAACGCAATAAGTGCCGCCATCGCGTAAATCCCCCCCGCGGCGTTGTGCGCTCGAAAAAATCCTTGAAAGATGTCTGAAGAGAGCGACGCATCGTGAAGCAACTGCAACGGTTCCGGAAGGCGTGAAAGCAACAACGAACCTATTGTCCCGTTAAAGAATTCCGCCAGACCGACAAGCGCCACCACAGACATGATCGTAAGAAAGACCCCGACGATCCGGCGAATAAACAGTGGATCGAGGCGCACATCCGTCACTAAAAGCAGCGGGAGATAGGCGATGAACAATGCTCCGTCAAAGCGGAGAAAGTCAAAGGACACAAGATTCTCCAACGTCGCGCCGGTGAGTGCGTAGCTCAGTAGCCAATACAAGTAAGCGACAACAAGTAACTTCTTCGCGGTTTCAGGTCCGTACCCGGAGCGCTTCAGTTCCTCGGTATCCCGGCTGATCAGATATAGCGGCACCAGACTGGAAATGGCTACAATGTTGATCACCGGGAAAACATTTCCCGCCAGGCTTACGACCATGAGCGCTGTGACCGTCTTTTTCATCGTCGTCTAAGCAACTCGCGATTCCGTTACTTCACGCATTCAACAAGTCGCCAAGCTCCGCGTTTCCTTGAACAGCGACAGTTGATCTTTCTGGTGAGCCGGGAAAATCTCCGACCCAACAAAATGCCAGCGTCATCGCCACTTCGCGAATTACGATTGAGGCCGCAATTCCTGTCGCGCCGTACCAATACCCAAAAATAAAATTGCACCCTACCGAGAGGATCGTGGCGCCGCCATAAATCGCTAGGCAAGCTCGCGCGGCGTTCCGCGCAATGGCTCGGCTTAGGTATGCCGCGTTCAGAACAATGAACGGAATGGCCACCGCCATCACCGCCCCAGGTAGCCCCGCAAGCGCGAAATTCCCGCCAAAAACCAAACGGATCGCCTGCGGAACGACCAAGATCGCGGCAACCGCCAGCGGGACGGTGACCCCGCAGATACCCACAATGCATTTACGAAAATGCAAATCGAACTCGTCCTGGTCGTGCGCCAGTCTGCCCAGATCCGCCAGCAACACGCCGCTGAATAACCACGCAAGCACGTAGACCATCACCAACCCTGTGTCCGCCGCGACGAAGATGCCAACCAGCGGCGCGGATGCCAGTAACGACAGCACCAGCACGTCGCCCCTCAGCATCAGCGTGGAGAGCGAGTAGGTCAGACCAACTGGTGTGGAACGTCGGAGCAGGCTCCAGCAGAATTGCGGCGAAACCTTCGTGGCTCGTACGCCGTAGTGGTTCAGAATCGCCAGAGAAAAGAGGTACTCGAAACATTGCGACGCCAAGAGCCAAAGTAGCAGTGTGGTTAGACTTTGCGAACGCAGGTAAACAAACACAATTCCGCCCAGAAGAAGCGCGCTGTGAACCGACTGGACGCGCGCAAGTTCCGCTGTCTTGTCCCGTGCTTTCAGCAGTCCAGCGTGCAAGCGGCAGTAGGAATATAGGAAGGTACGAAGCGTCAGAATGCCCGCAACCACCCAGTTCGCTCCGGAAAGGCCGGCGATTCCCCCGAGTCCCGCCAGCCCAATAATCGCGACGACCGAGAGCGCGGTTTTATTAACATACAGAGCGGTCGCCAGCCGCCCCACATCCGCCGGGTTCTTGCTCGCTTCCGCTATGCCTGCCATTTCCAATCCGTTGTCAGCAAGGCGCTCTGCGACCGTAGCAGCAGAGATGATCGAGGCGTAAATACCCAGGAGGGCTGTGCCATATACCCGGCCAACCAGCACGGCAACGACAACATTGGCGAAACGCAGCATCATTTCGCCGCCAACGACGTTCAGAAAATTGCTTGTCGTCTTTCTAATCGAACTCATGCTGTTAGCACACGCTTCCGGTTGAATCTCATTCGCAGCCGCAGTTTCAATCCGTACCTTCCTGCTGCTTTGTTTCTACCGGCGACACTCCTCTGGAAAAGCGGGAAACAAATCTTTTCACACGTGTGAACGTGGTGGCTCGTCGTTGCACCACGTACTCCAGTTGCGGCTGCACGCTGCGAACCATATTCAGCACAAGAATCTTTCCCGGATCCTCGGGATCCGTTTTTTCCCAGTTGTCCTTGCCCAAAACCCAGAAGCCCCCGAGCACCAATGCGAAAAGCGCCCCCAATATTGTCAAGATCGCTCGCGGCGGAAACACTTTCTTCTCGGGTATGTCGGGAGGGTCCAGGATCTTTGCGCTTGGAATCTCTTTGGCTTCCTGGACTTTTGCCAGCTCGTACTGTTGCGTGAGTATCTCGAATATCGTCTCTTCCACCTTGCTTCTCCGGTACAGATCCGCGTACCTCACTCCCAGCAGCGGAAGCTTCCGGATCGATGGATAAAGCTCGCCTTCCTGCGTGTCTCCCGCTCCCATCGCCGCGAATCCAGGTTTCCCGCCAAGTTTCTGAATCTGACGGTTCAACTCTTTGATTCGCGCCTGCGCCGTGCGAACGCGCACGTTATAGTCCGTGTAGATCTGACGAAGCCCCTGCAACTCCGTCTCGGTGGCGATCAACTCCCCTTCCAGGGCCGCCGTCGCTTCCACCATCGCTTTGCCTTGTTCCTTAATGTCTAGCGTTGCGTTATTGCTCGCAAATAGGCTGAAGTCCTTTTCCGCCGACTCCAGGTCCCCCTTCACTTGCACAAGCCGCCCCTCCAGGAACTCTCGTTCTCGGTGCGCCGACGACGTGTTCAGTTGATTCACAAGGTTGTTCAGTTCCGTCACATATTCCTGGGCCATCGCCCCCGCGCGCTTCGGGTCGTGGTCCTTCACCCTGATTGTCAGCACTCCGCTCTTGCGATCGATGCCAACATCAGTCCGGCTCGTCAACTCCTTCCTCGCGTCCACCCAGCGCTTTACTCCATACACTCGGCGCAGATCAAATTTGCCGACCAGATCATCCTGTACCGTGCGACTAAACAGGACTGTGGCGAACAGATCGGCGGAAGTCTTCAGTCCCACCAGATCGCCGCCGAGACCGCCGAGGCTGGCTCCCATTTTCCCCACGGCGCTGGCCAACATCGCCAAGCCCTGCCCTTGCGGAGGATCCGGTGGCATCAGCCGCGTTAGGGATTCGTATTGCGAGGGAATCAGGATCGCGATCACCGCCGTTAGAACTGCGCCCCACGCCGCAAACTTGCCCAGTACCTTTCGCGACTCCCACAGCCGCCCGATTCGCGCAATTCTCTTCCCGCGATTTTCCTGTTGATCCCGCTCCAAGCGTCGCGTCAACAGTCCTTCGATGTCCACCTCCCGCAGCAGCTCGGCGGCGGGTTTTGTCCCATTGGAACTCATTGAACCGGCTCTCCCACACTCGCGCTCGTGTGTGTCATGGAAATAGGTACAGGGCTGGACTGACGCTTCCCCCATTGCGGAAGGAAGCCAATCTCAATCGAAGCAGTCACGTTGTTCCGTGAGCCCGGAAAAAGCAGCGGAAATGACGATATATGCTCGAATTGCAGAAAACTCTTCAGATACACGCCGGACCGCGACGTGTACGAGTAACTCGTCTGGAAGTCTTGCCACTTTCCCCCGCCGGGAATGTAATCCTTCAGCACATGGCTCTGCTTCCACGAAAAATCCAGGTTCTGTCGCGGTGAAATCCAATAGCGCGTCCAGGCCTGCAGCGTCACCCCCTCGCGCCCTACGGTATTTCCCATCAGGTTGCCGTTGTTGGTGTACCCGCCGGTGTAGTCGAGATTCCAGTAGTTCAAGTTGCCGTGGTTTTGGAATGATGCGCGGCCGGGTGACGTCGAACTTGTCCACTCAAAATGTAGATCCCACTTGGGCAACAGTGGCAATCGCGGAAGATAAATTCCCGGACGAAGAACGCTCTTGGTCAGGTTTTGCAGGGGAATCGGATCGTCATCGTCCTCCAGTTCCCCATAAAATGTCGCCCAATCGTGTATTCCCGGAATGCGCCACGTCCATTCCACCGCGGTCCGTGCATCGCCTGGCACGCTGTTCTCAGCAGAATCAACTCTCCCGATCATGCTGGAGAAAAACCTGGACGAGGTCAGCGGATGCCCCGTGCCCCCAATGACGGTTGTCCGCCCGTAAGCGAACTCAAGTGAGCGAAATGGTTTAAAGCTGATTTTCTGGCCATAAATCCAGGGCTGTGACGCGCCCACGTGCCCATCGATACGTCCATAAAACTGCTCAAAACTGAAAGGCCCTAGAAATTTCGATAACACAGGAATCTCAAGCGGCCCATCCGGAGAAATCCGCAGCATCGGAAACGGCGCCGCGTTGTCGCTCAGCAGCAGCGAGCCGCCCGCGCCCGGCCCCCAGGACAGGCTTTGGTTTCCAAAGGAAATTTGCCAACCGTGTAAGTTGATGCCCGCGTATGCGTTCAACAGCTCAAATCGATTGATCGCGGAAAATGGCGCGTCCGACGGGAGAGGTACTTTGTCTCGATTGGCAATGAACTCCCGTTCCGCGCCGGATAATGCGGGCGCAGAAGGCGCTGACTGATATTCCCCGCTCACATAAAAGAACAAGCTGCCATACGTCGCGCGCGCGGAACCACCGGCGATGAAGTTCGTGCCCCGCCGGAAAGGCCGCCCATAGTCGTATGCGTAGGTCTGGCCGAAATGGTAGCCATCGTCGAGCACCGTGCCGCTCGCACTCAAAGCTCGCGCGTAAAGTGACTCAACTTCGGCTGACGTATTATTTGCACCGGCAAAAGTTGCTTCTTCTCTCGCGAATTCATGATGAAGTGCAATCGCAAGGGCGCTGGCTTGCGAATCAATGGGTGCATCGCCTCCAATCGAAGCCAGTGCTTCGTTCACATCGATGAGCAAACGCGCGCACTGCTCCCGCGACCATGGCCGCGTCCCCTGAAAACCGTTGCTCAAATACCCAAGCGCCGCAAGCCGGTCAAACGCCGCATACACCCAACTATCAACCGGCACATAGGTCGAACCCGGATAATCCATTGGACCCGATTCATCGTGAATCAGCGTGCCAATCGGATTCCATGCGGAGCCGCCAAGATCCGCACTGTGGTGCGTCCGGTAAACATATTCCGACACCAGCCACCCGAGTCCACTTCCAATCAGCACGTCCGACGGAAAATGTTGCTTACTGCCAACGCTCGCAATGCTGACCGTCGTCGCCAGACCGTACGCCAGAAGCTTGGTCATCGGGCCCGAATACTCATGCGCCAAAATTCCCGCCGCAGCCCACGCCGCCGCGGCGTGGCTCGACGGAAACGAGCTGCCGCCTTGAAAAAAGTTGCCCTGCCCCATTCCTTGATCTGGTCGCTCGCGCCCGGTGGCAAATTTCACACCCTCGGTCACAATCAGGCTGTCCAATACCGCCTCGCCCGCAAGCAACCCTGTTTCCCGTTGGTGCGGATCGTGTGTTCGCATGCTCCACAGATACAGCCCGCCGGAAGCCGCGCCGAGCGCCGCCACGCTTCCATTCCTCAAGTCCTGAAACAAATTCAGAGTGCTCGGCTTATTCGAAAGACTCCGACTGAAGCTCGCATCAGTCAGAATCATTCCCGTGGTAAGCCCCGCAACCGGAATAAGCCACTCGGCATCCGCTGGTTTCAACCGCAGGGGGCTCGTCCAGATTTCCTTTTGATCAGAAAAGAATCTCTTGCTGGCGGTTCCAATGTCCGTCTCTCGGCGCAGCAACCAATTCTGATTCTCCTCGTGAGCCATGCGCGTCCGATTTGCCTGCGGCTGCGGCGTTTGAATCGAAGACGAGCTGGAATATACGGCTGCATCGTCGCGCAAGGCCTGCTGCGGGCATGCAGCCAGGGTCTTCCCCGTAGCTATCATCATGCCCGCAATCATCACGTAGCGCGCCAATGCGATTCCTTTCATGACTCTTCGCCGCGGTCCTTACGGGTGCAGATAAGCCACCGCAATCGCCACCGACGTGGCAATCTGCGCGGATTGAAATAGCATCGTCCAATTCCGGCTACCGACCTTGGCGGCTTTTTCCGGCACAATAATGGAGTCGCCCGGCATCAACACCGCGTTCAACGGGTCGCCTGACCACATACCGCTGTTGTTTTTCGCCGCCAATACGGAGCCGTTGGCATGAATCACGAACGCGGCTTTTTTGTCGGCTAGCTGCGTCAACCCGCCGGCCTGCGTCAGATACCAATTCGCGCTTCGTCCGGCCACATAACCGACAGCAGTTGCGTTAAACACCTGCCCGCTCACCAGCACGTAGTTCGCTTTCTTCGGGATCGTTATCACGTCCCCACTGCGCAACGGCGTACTCTCAGCGGCTTGCTCAAACGATTTCTCGTTGGGCGACGATTGAATCACCACTCGGCCAACCGGCAAGTTCGTTTCCAGTTGCGTGAGCGTCGTGCTTACTTGCCCGATCGCCGTCAGTTTTGCGTTCTTCTGATCCGCGTCGTTTTCCGGCAGCGTCTTCAACTGCATCGCTTCGACTTTTAATCGCTCCACCAACTCCTCATGCGTTTTCATTTCCAGTTCGCGCACTTCGCGCCGCGCTAATACCGTTCCGTACGGATAGGCCTGCGCTGTAAACCCGCCTGCTTTTTCCAGCACCGCACTCAGCGATTCGCCCGGGCGAATTCCGTAGGTGCCCGGATGCTGCACTTCCCCGCGAATCGTCACGGTTGCGCCAAGATCGCTCCATCCCGGTGTCTTGCGAATCGTCAGCACGTCGCCATTATTCAGAGGAGGATTTGCGCTGGCCTCTCCGTTCATAGCCGCCGCTATATTGATGGACATGCTTTCCGAAGCCACGCCCGCGCCATCCTTCCCATCCTGGCGCGCCAGAATTGCGCTCTGCGTATCGGCGCTGCTCTTCATTCCGCCCGCAACGCGAATTAGATCTTCAACACGCATGTTGCTGGTCAATGGATAACGCCCTGGCTTCGCCACTTCGCCCTTGACGTACACTGTGGGCGGGTCCACCTTCGCTGTATTTCGGTGCACGATGATGCGATCGTGCGGCTCCAGCACCACGTTGTCGTCAGGCTTTCCAGCCAGCGCCTCCCCCAAATTCACGCTCAGAATCGTCATCTTTCCGTCTTTGCCGCTTCGGAAAAGTTGCGCCGAATCCAGCGAAGCATCGGACGATATTCCTCCGGCGAGATAAATAGCGTCGCGAAGATGCACCTGTCCCGAGGTGTTGTACTGTCCCGGAGAGCGCACCTCTCCCCCAACCCATATCTGCGGCGCAGGCTCAAAATCGTACTTGCTGAAGATTCGCACCGTGTCGAGTGGCTGCAGTTTCGGCGCACTTGCGGGATTCGCCAGCGCCGCCGTGAGGTCAAAACTCTCGACGGTCGGCCTGAAATCCGGCGCGTTCAGCCGAATAATCTCCGCGTATTTCCCGGAGGGCTCTGGCAACAAATCTGAATATGATGAAATGAGTTCACTCACCGTCATTCCGTCGTGGTAGGAATAACGGCCCGGCCGCAGCACGTGGCCCTGCAGGTAGATCGCCTTGTTGTTGTAGGGCGCGATCGGGAAGATGTGGATTTTGTCCCCGTCTTGCACTTCGAACTTGCTTAGCTTGGATACCGTTGCTTCCGTTCCATCCTTCTCCGAAAGATCCAGGCTGAACATCGTACGGCTCTGGTGCGCCACCAGCCGTTCCACTTCAACGTGCTGCAGCGAGGCCGCAGGCAGAATCCCTCCTGCGAGTTCCAGCGCCTCCTCCAAAGTTGTTTTTCCTTGCAGCTCATAGATCGCAGGCCGCCGCACCATCCCTTCGATCGTCACTTGCGCTCCAACGGAAGGCACCAGCAACGAGTCGCCGTTTTCCAGCCGCTTCTGATCGTCCACTACTCCTCGCAGCAGCAAGCCGTATGCGTCGACCACTTCGATCAGCTGTTTCCCTCGGTAGTGTTTCAGCGAACGCAGCGATCCGTGCGTCGTGATCCCTCCTGCAGCCACCAGCGCATTCAGCGGCGTGGAAAGTGAACTGATGTCGTACGCGCCCGGCTCCAACACTTCTCCCACCACATAGACGCGAACCGTCCTCAACCTCGAAAGCGAGACGTCCGCCGATATATCGCGATACTCCATGCGCAGCGTCTGCTGCACCGTCGCTTGCACGTCCCCCAGCGTCTTCCCGCTCACCAACATCGGTCCCGCTTCCGGTAGCGAGATGCGCCCCTCCCGATCGACCACCCGCACCATGCGTTGCGAAACGCCTCCCCACAAATCGATTGCCAAGCCGTCACCCGGGCCAACCACGTAATCCGGTCCGACCGGCAAATCCATCGGCATTACGTTCGACTCTCGATCTCCATCGTTGAGAATGGAGACGCCGAAGCGTTCAGGCGCTTTATCGTGCGCGGACACCTGCACGTACATGTCATACAGTGAGGGCACGTCTGCGTACGGATTAGCCTTGTGAACAATCGCGCCCTGCAGCGGTTCTCGGTTAATTTCCGTTCGAGGCATGTCTGCCAAATTGCGCTCCCCAGATGAATTCGTTCGATTTTTGCCGTTCGCGGGAGCCAGCACGGAATCATTTCTGGCACTGGAAGAGCTAATGTCTGTGCTGGAAGAGTTGCCCCGCAACGCGCTGGCTAGACTCTCCATATCCAAACTGGAAGATGGCTGGCGCAAAATTCCGGCCATAGCCGCGAGCTGAACCGAGTCGCTCCCATCGCCACTGCTTCTCCCCATGGAGGAAAGCCCGCCGCGTCCACCGCCGGTCAATCCCGCTCTCATCAATGGCAATGTGTTTGGCGAAGGAGGCAAGCCGCTCGGCAAGTTTTGCTGCTGATCCGGCCTTGGCCCGGGGATTTCGTCCGTATCTAAGTTGCGTTGCCGCGAGCGGCGCTGCGCATTCTCCCGGCAATCCGAATTTCGCTGCGGGTCACAGTTCGACGTTTGCTGCACGCCCTGGGGAGGCTCGTCCTTGGGTTTCATCGACGCTGCGTCTTCCTGCGACTCGATTTGCACCAACCGCCGAGCGCGCTCTTTCAAGACCAGGTCTTCCTGCTTTGCCAGAGCCGAGTCTGGATTGATGTTCGGCAACAGATATCCGTAGCGCTGCACCAATTGCGTCGCCGCTGATCGAAACGTTATGTCTTCTGCCAGCCGGTCGAAGATGGCCTGGTCAGTTAGATCGCGATCGTCCACCAGTTGCCCGTTGGCCGTCGCCTCTTTCGCCACCAAATGCTTCAATTCCACCAGCAGGCCGGGGTCCTTAACCAACACTGCTCGTATCTGTTCCAGGGAAGCCGCTACACGCTCCGCGTTTTCCTTCTCCAGTTCAAAGGTGTTTTGCCGGGTCGTCGCCGTGTATGCGGAATTCTGTTTCGTCGTCGTTGTTGTCGTTGTGGGGTTTTGTTGCGCGAAGGAACTACCACCGCACGCCAGCAATACAAGCAACAGCCATGCCAACCTGCTTTTCAACTGAGTCATGGACGTCGTTCCTTCTGGACTGGGCATCTTCACAGCGCCTTCCCCGTGAAATGCGGCGGGGCATTGCGGACGGCGCTCAGGATTCCATCCGTGGAAGCCTCAACGTCGTCGGAATGAATGTCGAACGATGCCCAATAGCAAATGCTGCGATCCCTCCGCGAGGCAATCGCCAGAATCCTTAACCCCGGGTGGTCCCGCAGCACCACGTCGCAGATCGCTGGCCGTTGCTCCGGCTCGTCCAACCCGATCACCAGCAAGTCCGGCAGCGTCGCTTGCACCTGCCCCAGGATCTGCGTTTCATCGGAAACCTCGCCGACAATCTCTATGCCGGGCTGATCGCTCAAGGTGGCCAGCACCACGTCCCGCATCAGCTTCGGGCGGTTCGCCACCAGAATCCGCGTTGCCTTTTCCATGGCCTTTTGCCTCGCTTCCTGAGTATCGGCGGCATCGCACGCCCACGTTCAGGTCCAATCAGAGACAAAAGAGGGTTCTAATTCGCACTAACGTTCGGGTACTCATCTGGACTATCAAAATTTGTCGGTTACAAATCGCCTCAAACTCGCGTGCATGAAGATGACTTCCCTTTGACCTCCCGGTGACAACTTCCGGCGACATGATGTTTACGCTCGTAAAGGTTCCGCGAATTTCCGCGTTCCGCGGACCGCTGGACGATTGGCTCTTAGGACGGAGAGCTGGGGGTTGGATTGCGCTCTAATGGTGTAACGCTGCAAAAATTACTCGGAATCGTTCTGGTGATGCTTTGGACTGCTACTGGGCTTCGCGCCCAAACGAACGCCCCCATCCTCTCCGGTGGCGTTCAGTTCCTCAGCAGCACCGTTGGCGGTAACACCTTCTTCCAGCCAGCAATCGCCCCCGTCTTGGTTGTCCCCCTCGGCGAACACTGGCTGGTCGAATCCCGCGCGGATTTGCGCGGCTTCATTTCCCACGAGAACGGGTCGAGCGGACCTTATTCCGGGCAATTCATCGCAAGTCTCGAGTATCTCCAGCTCGACTACATCGCAAATTCACACGTCACCGTCACGGTCGGTCGTTTCCTGACCCCGTTCAACATCTATGACGAACGCTTCACCCCGTTCTGGATCCGCGATCTCCAAGACGCTCCTATTATTTTTCCCATCGGCACCCGCACATCAGGATCAAACAACGGACTGATGTTTCGCGGTGTCATTGCAGCCCGCAAAGCCTGGGAAGTTAACTACACCGCTTACTTCTCGGTTCTCAGCACCACAGAAAATCTGCAATCGGGCCGTACCGCTGGCGGAAGGATGGGGGTCTTTTTCCCGCTGGCAGGTGCGGAGGTCGGCGTCTCTTATCAACGGTTTCTTCAGGATGTCAATTACAACTCCGTCGGGGCCTATTTTACCTGGCAGCCTCCTCCAATTCCCCTGGATGTCCGCTCGGAATATGCTCATTCGCCCGCCGGTCAGGGCTACTGGCTGGAAGCGGCGTATCACTTCTCGAAGTCCCGGGGCGACACCTCTCGGCTCGGCCGTTTACAGGGCGTCGCCCGCATTCAACAATTCTTCAAGGGCACTCCTACACCGGGCGCTGACCTCCCCTTGGTGGACGTCAACCGCTTTGATTTTGGGCTCAACTACTATCTGCCACACGACGTTCGCGTGAATGGCAGCTACGGCAGGCAGTACAGCTCCGCCGGAAATGCCAATGTCTGGGACGCGCAGATCAGCTATCGTTTTCTATTTCCAGCCTTGCCTGGAGTGTTCAAATGAAAATCACTCTTTTTGCAGCCTCAGCTCTGGCTCTCTTCGCCATCTGCGCCAACGTTTCCGGACAGTCGCAGACGCCCGCTCCGCCTGCTGCCAAGAAACAAGCCGCCGCGAAATCTACTACCGCGGATCAGGATCAGAAAGAGGGAGAGCGAAGGTTCCGTGCGAATTGTGGACGTTGCCACAATCCCCCGGAATCGATCTCGCCCACTGAAGTGAACGCCGTTCTTCGGCATATGCGAGTCCGCGCCATGTTAAGCGCGGAAGATGAAGAACTCATTCGCAAATACTTGGCTCCCTAAGTAGTACCAAATCAAACTAAGGAAACGTTACTCCATGATTCTGAAATCCATCCCCGCAACACTTTCGCTCCCTGTCGTGCTCCTTTTCGCCACTTTCACCGGCCACGCGGAGTCTGCTAAGACCATTACGATCTCCGCCAGCAAGTTCCAGTTCGAGCCAAATGACATCACCGTGAAAAAAGGCGAAGAAGTCGTCATGATCATCCAGTCCCAAGATGTTACCCACGGCTTGCTCCTCAAAGACTTTGGCGTGAAGACGGAAATAAAAAAGGGGCAATCGACGGAAGTGAAGTTCACTCCGCAAACGGCTGGCACCTTCGAAGGCAAATGCGCCCACTTCTGCGGCAAGGGGCACGGTTCCATGAAAATGACGATTCATGTCGTGGAGTAAGTCATGCGCGTCCACGCTTCCCTGTTTTACCTCGCCTTCACTGTCG
>Ga0210406_10005750_pt1 | contig 12932 bp, 10 predicted proteins | sample IncBWC30MmetaG_FD_155454 | JGI IMG/M metagenome (GOLD analysis project Ga0210406, IMG submission 155454) | Forest soil microbial communities from Barre Woods Harvard Forest LTER site, Petersham, Massachusetts, United States - Inc-BW-C-30-M | ecosystem: Environmental > Terrestrial > Soil >...
GAGAAAATGCTACTCCGATCAGAAATATGTTTATGTTCATAGGAGTCGATATAGTCGCCATTTGGGTGCCGCGGGATCTTGGGTAGTTGCCGCTCGCTAGGGTGTGAACACTAAAGGCGGGATCGATCCCTCGGCCGAATGGAAGCGTATCGTCACGTAGACGACGTCGCTATTGCACCAAAGTCTAAGCGCGCGTCATCGGTTCGATCAATCCGTTAGCGTGACCTCAAACGCCGTGGACAACAGGTTGGTAGCCCGGTTGCAACCAGAATTCGCCGCCCTGGTCAGCGATGTCAAGACTTTCATTCAAGCCACCGTTGTCGACCGGCTTAAATCCATCCGAGGAAGTCTCCCGTCACTGCCAGTACCTCCGGTTGCTGAAGGGGCAGCAGATACGATCCGTGACAACCTTCAAGCGTTGCTCCAAAGCGAAGCGCAGGAGCTCGCAGCGGCAATCCGCGCAACTGTTGAAGCTAAAGTGAGTACGGCGAAAGCCGAATTGACCGCCCGGGTTAATCAGTTAAAAGCTCAAATGGCTAGCCAAGTCGCCAACTCCATCATTCGACCTTTGAATCGTGGCTACTCTTTTTATGATACCTGGGCCGATCCCGTGATTGGCTTACGGGGCCGCCTTAACTTGACCAAAGCGATTTACCTAACTGCTGAGACCGATGTTGGTGGATTTGGGATCGGGTCGGATATCGCAGTCGGAGCATATGCAGCCTTAGGCTGCCAGCTTACCCGCAACATCTTTTCCGAGGTGGGTTACCGCTATCTGTATGACGACTTTCGCGACGAGAGCGTCGGCTACCTTTAACAGCTCACCTTGCACGGACCCCAGCTGACCATCGGACTAAAATTCTAAACTAGCGGATACCATCAACAGCGTGAGACCGTTCGATCAACCGCGAACACTTGGCTACCTGCCTCGACTTTACACGACGTTAGCATTGGCGACGCTATTATCATCCTGCGCGTCGTTCGGGCCGTATCACGCAGATACGGCGACTGAACCTTTCAACTCAGTTAGGGGCCCTGCGGATGGCCGCTACAAGTTAGCGTTTATCGAATTCGGAGATCAAGGCTCACCTTTAGACAACTCACAACGAAAGGCAGCGCTGGAAGTGATCCACCAGGCGGAGCGCCCATTCCTTTTCGTTTACACTCATGGCTGGCAAAACAACGCGAACTCCGGTGACGTTTGTAAGTTCGAGCACTTCCTGGATACAATCTCGAGTTTCCCTGAGGCCACCGGGCGAAAGGTAAATGTGATCGGTGTTTATATCGCCTGGGGCGGCCGGGATCTAACTTTTCCTGGTCTGAACTTACTCACATTTTACAGCCGCAAAGCGGTGGCGGCAGAGATCGCTTCCCAGGTCAGCTGCCTGGCCACCCTTAACGAGCTCGCCTTGGCAGCTCGGGATCCAAGCAAGAAATTACATTGCTGTATGCTGATCGGCCACTCTTTCGGCGGATTGTTGCTCGGCAATACGATCTCGCATTCTATCCTCGACGCTGGCGGCGCCGGCGCCCGCAATTCTAATCCTTGGGATATGGCGGTGGCCTTCAATTCCGCTGACAGTTCCATCAGCACTCGCCAGTTGCTAAAGGAGCGCAACTACCTTTATCAATATGACTCGACCCGGCATGCTTATGTCAGCAAATCTTCCGGCGGTACCGTCATACCGGAAAACCGTCCGTTTCTGGTTTTCCTCCAATCCGAAAACGATCTCGCGACCGGGGCCTTCTTCCCCATTGGTACCGAGTTCTATAATACGATTGGTCTGCGGTACCACTGGGAGAAAGTCCCGGTGCCCGGCCACCCCGGAGAAAAGATACCTGAAAGCGAATTTTACACCCATACACCCGGCAACGACCCGTATCTCGTCAACTATCGCGTCGTGCCCCTGGGAGACGCTAGCGCTCCCTCTGGTCTAAGGGCAACGGAAAACCGGGCATTTGAAGCGAATATCGTGCAGTATCATCCTGACTATTCCTTTTATACAAGCGAGCACAATCCTGGTAAAGAGAATCGCTACTGCCACAATGGGACCTACAACCCGGATCTATTCCCTCATTCGACCGCCGAAGAACTCTGGCGCCGTTGGCAATTTCTTAGTACCGGCAACGACCGCGTACCAGTTTGGATCGTGCGGGTCCCAAAAGACATAATTTGGGGCCACGGCGGATTATGGAGTGATAACTCTGTCGCCATGTTGGCTGCCCTTTTTCGCATGCAGTTTCCGCTGACAACAGAGGGTGCGACAACGCCGCCACCGATTCAAGCTCCGAGTGTTCCGGTCTTGACTCAGTAGGCTGGTTCCGAAAGGCCGCGGCTCAGCGCCGCTAGCTTTCAACGACTCGACGCCCATTCAACTGACTATACCTCAGCTGACCCTTTCCAACCCGAACCGCTCGCGGTATACGGTAAACTGCCGGTCAACCTCCACCGGATTTAACCCAAATGAGGCCATCGCATAGGAGTGGTTGCCGTACCGCCCATTGGGGTGCCTCGATAGGAACAAACGCATCCGGCTCTCGACCTCCACCGTAAAATCATGCCCAAGTTCGCGGTAGAGTCCGCCGATCACTGCGATCGGATCGCTGATCAGATCGGTAAATCTCACGTCGTAGACAGCTCCGCTAGAAAGCTTTTTGCGGTCATCGAGAAATCCGTGCAGCGTCTGCTTCCAGAACCTGATCATTTCAGATCCGATCGCGGCGGGATCGACGAAGTCACTGAAAGCGCTTCGCATTACCGTCATTAGACTGGCGATTGACGGCAGGACCTCCAGGGGTTCGCGATGGGTCTGTATAATCTGAGCATCCGGATAAATGGCAAAGAGCGCTTCGGGAGAATACATATGGTTAGGAGCCTTAAGGACAAGCCGCCGTACCGGTCCTCCATACTGCAGATGCTGCAGAAACTGCCGGTGGTAATCATAGGCAGGCCGCATATCTTGTCGCTCTAACCAAGATTGATAAGTCGGAATGTCGAACATGGTATCAAACTGGTCGCTCATGAAAGAATGGCTGAGAATAGCGACGCATTCTTGTGGAAAACGCGCAGACATCGCATGAATCTTGCGAAACTCGGGCACTAACAAGTTGAACCAAGCCAGGTTCGTTTCCGCGCGTTTAATCCGTGGATAATTCTCGGGTCCGGCCAACGGTGGAGGCGATGGGAACATAACTTCCCATGTCGCCGGCACACGAAATTCGCGGTCGTCCTGCGCGAAGAGATTATGCAACAACGTGGTCCCGCTCCGTGGTAGCCCGGTGATGAAGACCGGCGCTGAAATCGGTTGTTTCGCAATAGCCGGCCAATTCTCTAAATCTCGTTGGATCTCCAAGCGATTGCAGAGGAGCTGCACAATGTCTTCACTACAAACGAGTTTGCCGATACTGTTGAGACGGGCCTCGTTTCTGCAAGAGTCGAGCAGCCGGAGCAAAGGCTCATGGAAAGCGATATCTCCGAAGTTGGTTAATCCTGTCCGTCGCCGGGCCGCCTCCATCAAGCTTTCCATGTCTAACCGGCGAGTCATCAATCCAGCGTTCTGTAACGCGTACAACGTCCAGCTGAATGCCTGCATATGAAGGCGGCGGCGAACTGGGGGTAGCTCCGGCATTGCCCCCCAAGGTACCGATCTTCAACAGCAACGTGTATTGTACTTTGGGGCAAAGAAACGTTCTTGTGATTGGCTATTCAGGGCAATTTGCATTGTTCCTGAAACTGTCACCGGAGGATTCGACGTTGGCGTCGCCTAAAATCCTGGAGCCATTAGCCGAGCGCATAGCTATATAAATTGACCGCGCCATTATACTTTCGACCGATAAAGCTAAAACGCGAGCGTCCTGACTACCTGTACCAAGGTACGATGGCGCAACCCGCTGTGATTGAGTAGAGTGAAGGCTCTACCCATCTAACCATGGATTGTCATCGACCTTAGCCCTCCAGTGATTCGATTGCTGCTTCTATGAGCCGAGTCATTCAAATGGCCTTGTTCCTGACATTTTGTTGCGCTTGCGGCAGCAATGCGGCAGAACCCCACCAAGCTTCCGGGCCAGAGGCGAAGCCAAGCCCGGTATCCGGGGCAATCCCTCCGATTGAGATCGCATCGAAAACACAGGCTGTCCTGGAGTCGCTCCGTGAGATCGAGTCGGGCTTATCCGCCGATAAAACAACGACAAGCGCTGCCAATGGTCTATCGGACCTAACCGCGGAAATCGAGTCGGAGATCGGCGATGACACGCAGCTACTGCGCTCAAATCCCTCCCTGCAGATGCTCTATGCTCTGAAGGTCAGCTGGCAGAGCATTGGCGAAAAGTTATCGGCATGGAACGACGAGTTGACCCGGAGTGGTATCACTTTGGATGAGGACCTGGCCCGTCTAGGCGAACAGAATAAGGTGTGGCAGCTAACGCTTCAGTCTGCACAACAGAGTGGCACCGCGCCGGAGATTCTACAACGCGTTAAGGAGGTCATTGACTCGATCGAGGGTACGCGGCGTGCGGTGGCTTCTCATCGGGGGCAAGTGTTGGCTTTACAAGATCGTGCGTTTGAGGAGGCAGGCCGAATCCGAAAAATGTTAACTTCGATCGAGCAGGCAGAAGCCGGGGTTCTGAAGGGTGCTCTTTCGCAAAATAGTCCACCCATCTGGAGCCTCATGAGCGGGTCCCAAGAGGAATGGACGAAAAACACGGGCCAATCGTTTTTCGCGCAGTTAAGAGCCTTGACCTCCTTTGCTCAGCGACTCCCTTTCACCTTTCTCATCCACGCATTGATCATTCTCGTGTTGGCGCTTGCCCTACACTGGTTCGGCCGTCAAGTGCGCAAATGGTCCGACCGGGAACCGAGTCTGCAAGGCGTCGCGCCGATCTATGCTCTTCCGGTTTCAACGGCGCTCGCGCTTTCTTTCCTTTTGAGCAGGTGGACACTCTATTCGCAGGCTCCGCGCTTGTTGCTAGCAATAATAACAACTGCGGCGCTGATTCCAACCGTACTAATTCTCCGGCGGTTGCTCGACCGGAATTTGGTACCGATTCTCAACGCGATAGTAGTGATGTTTTTTGTCGATCAGTTGCGACAGATCTGTGCCTCTGTACCGCTGCTGGCCCGGGCCCTGTTGCTTGCACAAACGTTAGGAGCGGTTCTCTTTCTAATCTGGATGATTCGGGGCAGACGCCTCACGGTAACATCTGACAAGACCAGCAAGCGCTTGTCGCGAGTGACCTCCTCGGCCCTCTGGCTATGCCTCATCGTTTTGTCGGCATCACTTCTATCCAACATTCTTGGATACGTTGACTTGGCAAACCTCCTCTCAAGTACTTTTCTGTTGAGCATCTATTTTGCGGCCCTTCTCTACGTCGCCATACTGATCGTCGATGGATTGGTCGTGATCGCGCTCCAGGTTGGGCCGGTGGCCTCGTTGCGGGCCGTGCAACTTCATCGCCCCATGTTACGTCGACGGCTCATCGGCGTTATCGAGTTCTTAGCGCTTTTGCTCTTTTTGAGTGTACTGCTGAACTTTCTTGGCCTACGCACGGCACTAATCCAAAATATTGCAACGGTGCTGCAGGCGGAACTGGCCATCGGCTCCCTCAATGTTTCTTTGGGTCATATCCTGGGATTCGTGGGCACCGTGTGGGCGTCCTTCTTATTCGCGAAGTTTTTGCGTTTCCTACTCGAGCAAGATGTTTACCAACATTTTAAGCTTGCTCGAGGCACGCCGCAGGCCATCTCCACAATGGTTCAATACGCGGTCCTGCTCTTAGGTTTCTTGGTTGCTATGCAAGTACTTGGGGTCGATCTGAACAAGCTGACGATTCTGATGGGGGCGTTCACCGTCGGGGTCGGGTTCGGACTTCAAAATATCATCAATAATTTTGTGTCCGGGTTGATTCTGCTTTTCGAACGTCCGATTAAAGTTGGCGACGTTATTGATGTGGGCGGCACGGTTGGCGAAGTGCGGCACATCGGCATCCGTGCGACGGTCGTTCGCACACCAGACGGGTCAGAAGTCATCGTGCCGAACGGGACGCTCATCTCGAATCAAGTAACCAACTGGACATTTTCGGACCAACAGCGCGCAGTCGAAATCCCTGTCACGGTGGTTCGTGGCGCGGCCCCGCAACGTGTCGTCGACCTGCTAAAGACGACCGCTGCAAATCATCCGGGCGTAGCCAAACAACCACAGCCGCAGAGCTACGTTCTCAATTTCAGCTCCGGTGCCGTGACCTTTCAACTCCGAGCCTGGACGAATCGCTATGAAGATTGGGTTCAGGTGCGAAGCGATCTAGCTGTCGCGGTTGATGAGGCTCTAAGCCGTGAGGGCATCAGCATTCCATAGTCTCAACGTCCCAGCTAACCCGACGCGTCTGGCTGCCCTATTGTACTTTGGTCCAATAGGAATGGTTGCTAAAGAGTGATACTACCCTCTTGATCTGAGTACTCTGGCATCGATGATTAACTATTCGGCGAGGAGGGATGCCGCAGCCGGAATCATTTAACATGGTGCTGCTTTCTCCATACAATGATTACAACTCCCGATAACTTTGCGCCGCTCACGCTAATTCTGGTGGCCCTCATACCCGCCTGCAGCTCGTTGGAAACGGGCCAGCAGTCCGCTTCTAATTCGGCCTTGAGCCCTAACCAAGCCACCGTTTATTTCTATCGTCCGGCTAACTCCGCTGGTGGGGCGGTGGGAGTTGATATTAAAGACAACGGTATAGATATCGGCACACTGCAGGACGGCACCTACTTTGTATACCATGCGAATCCGGGCCCACACTCACTCACTGCTACCACGGATTCGGCTTCAACCCAAACCTTCCAACTACAGGCCGATGCCACTTATTACATCGAGGCCGGCGTTATTCCCAGCCAGCATCTTTTCCAGCCTTCTTTAAGCGTCGTTTTTGAGCTTCAGGGCCAGGCGGCGGTTCAGAACTTAGAGCGTCTTGCATATAACGAGTAGAACTTTGGCTATGATCTATAAACCGCCGCGCGGGTAAATCCGACAGACACCAACGGGTCGCGGCTGGCGTTAAATCCTGGCACCACCATAACCGCTACGGGGGCGGGCGATACTAGGTAGACCGAGATGCACTGCCCAAAACGGCACCCGACCGCACAGAAAAATCTGCCGGTCGGTGGCTGCTGTCGCTATTTGGCGATTTCAGAAGGCGAATCTCAAACCGAAATTGACCTGTATAAAGTCTTTCACAGACGAATTGAAATTATGCTGACCGCCACCGACCCAGTTATAGCCGGCCTCGCCAAAGACGCCGATATGGGGAGTAAACCGATACTCGAGTCCACCGCCGATGTTCCCGAGCACGCGATTGCCAGATACATTCGAAGATGCATTATTGAATCTCTGATTTACCGCTGGAAAGGGCGTGTTGATCGTGTTATTTCCGGCGCCGGTGAAAATACCGCCGATGCCGCCGAAGGTGTACGGCGCCAAGTGAACGCCTGGCCAGTAGTCATCCAAAGGGAGGCGCAAGACGACGTCTCCAGTGAGCACACCTGCGGCCGCGCTGGCCGATGAATTGGATCTACTGAAACCGTTGCTGCTGGTGACGGTCAAAGTTTGGGCGTTAAGTTCTACACCCGCGCCTTGGAACCTGAAACCTAGATATTTCCAGGGTAAGAAATAAGTGAAATCCATGCCTCCACCCCAGCCACTAGGGCTGCCGCTGGAGGAGAGTGTGAAGGTGGTACCGTCATCAAAGGCGGTTTCCCTTGTTCTTGTTCCCCCTCCGTTCGTCCCGGTTACATAGGTGGCGAAGGCTCCAATATCGAATTCGTTTCCTCTAAAGAACGATTCCGGCGGCGGTGGCGGTGCCACAATTTCCTTCGACGGAGGTGGTCCGGCAAAAGAGATGGTTGCTTGCGATACCAAAGTCAGAAAAGCTAAGGCAGTCAGTTTTTTCATAAAAATATGTCTCCTTGTTTAATTCCAGAATGCGATCCATTCCGTAACCTCCGTCCTCGACAAGCCGGAGGCTGGGGCCAAGTCCTACCTGGAAGCAGGATGCTATCAATATTCATTGCAGTCTTACTATTGGACCTTGGTCCAACTTGAACTGCATCGTTTTAATTGATACAGTAGTTGCTTATTCCCGAAATTTCATAATGCGATGAGTCCTGGTCGGGTAGCGACCGGCTTTACTCGCAGGCGGGAACGCCGATTTTGGAGATCAAGAGCACAATTACTATCGCGGCCCCGCCGATCGCTGCCGGTAATTGTAAAGTCGACTACACAACGGGCGCCAAGGTAGTTATAAACGCCTCTGTTTTGTAACGGGACGCTGATGAGGTTCGCAACCCGGTTTTGCAGTGCCTTGACCAATTCCTCGGTCGTGGACTCTGGATCACTCTGATCGAAGAGAAAGACATAAATACCTTTTCTCAGCGTAGTCGTGGAGAGCGACTTGGCGACTCCTTCATCCACCACGACTAGGCTAGGAGCAGCGCCAACCTCCCAACCGCGGCTAATTGCCCCTAAGTACAATATCTGACGGGACCGCGGATAGGTAGACTGAGCTCCATACTGTGTAATCTGAGCAATCTGCGGATACTAAGTTTGGTTCTTGGCGTAAAAAAAAGAGTAACGGCAGCCAGATGGAAGGAAGTGGAGCGGCGGGGTCGCTGGCGCCTACCGGTATTCCATGAACTGGGTTAATTTCATCTGGGCTCTGTCCATATGGGCATCTCTGAGCCTCGCAGCACTCCATTTTGCCGTTTGGCTCCAGCAAACCAAGCACCTCGCCTATCTCTTATTTTCGGTGTTCGCCGTGTCGGTAGCCGCCATCGCCCTGTGTGAATGGAACACAATGCTGGCGCGGAATCCCGAACAATACGGAAGGATGATGTGGTGGGTACACTTCCCCATGTTTTCCGGGGCTGTGTCGCTAGTGGGTTTTGTGAGCCTTTACTTCAATGCCGGGAGACCTTGGCTCGGCTACACGGCCTGCGCGCTGAGGTTATTGGACCTCGTTATGAACTTTTTCGCGGCGCCGAATCTGAACTACGAGACGATCACCGGCCTGCGGCATGTGACGGTCTTCAGAGGGGAGTCGATTTCGATCGCTGAAGGAGTGGTAAATCCATGGATCAAAGTCTCCGAACTGAGTTGGCTGTTTCTCCTTCTATTCGTCGCGGATGCATCTATCACTCGTTGGCGACGGGGGGATCCAAACGAGCGTCGCCGCGCGGCCTTCGTTGGCGGAGCCATCATATTCTTCATTTTGATGGGGGTAGGGTATTCAGGATTGATTGAAGCGGGTCTGATCCGGTTGCCCTATCTGACCAGTCTGGCCTTTTTGGCGATCGTGGTGGCGATGGGCTACGAGTTGAGCTTGGACGTGGTACGGGCGGCGCGACTCGCACGGCAATTGCGGGCAAGCGAGGACGCATCGCGCGAGAGCGAAGCGCGGTTCCGTATCTTGGCCGATACCACGCCAGTCATGGTGTGGATGTCGGGCACCGACATGCTCTGCACTTTCTTTAATAAAACGTGGCTTGAGTTCACGGGGCGCACCATTGAGCAGGAATTGGGAAACGGTTGGTTTGAAGGCGTCCATGCGCAGGACCTTAAGCGCTGCCTCGAGACCTACACCTCTAGTTTTAACGCCCGGCAATCTTTCACGATGGAGTACCGCCTCCGCCGTGCCGACGGAGAATATCGTTGGATCCTGGACACTGGTGTTGCCCGGCACATGCCTGGGGGCGAATTCGCTGGCTATATCGGCTCGGCTATAGACATCACTCCGCACAAGCAAGCAGAGGAGCGTTTCCGCTTGGTCATAGAGGCTGCCCCGAATGCGATGGTTATGGTCAATGCCGAGGGTAAGATCGAACTGATCAATGCAGAGGTCGAATCCATCTTTGGCTACAGCCGGCAGGAACTGGTTGGGCAGTCAATAGAAATGCTTGTCCCGGATCACGTTCGTTCCGAACATCCGAATCATCGGGGCGGTTACTTCACTCACCCACAAGCGAGAGCGATGGGAGCAGGGCGCGAACTCTTTGGCCGGCAAAAAGATGGTGGTGAGGTCCCAGTCGAGATCGGTCTGAGCCCTCTCCAGACGCCGGCTGGGCTGTTCGTGTTGGCTTCAATCGTCGATATCACCGAACGCAGAAACACGGAGTTGGAATTGGCAAGGCAGCGCAACGAGTTGGCCCATCTCTCTCGCGTGACGCTTTTGAGCGAACTGTCCGTCTCGATTGCTCACGAACTGAACCAGCCTCTTACCGCCATACTCACCAACGCCCAAACGGTACAGCTTTTACTCTCGAAGGAAGGCGCCGATCGCGGCGAACTCCCGGAAATCCTTTGCGAAATCGTCGATGAGAGCAAACGAGCTGGAGAAGTCATTCGACGTTTGCGGGTGCTGCTGAAGAAAGGCGAGATCAACCGTGCGCCCCTGGATATGAATGAAGTAGTAGATAGCGTCCTCAAACTGATTCGAAGCGATTTGGTAAACCAGCATATCGCCGCCGATGTCCAACTGACACCAGATCTGCCTTTAGTGGATGGTGACGAAGTCCAACTGCAGCAGGTGCTGCTCAATCTTATAGTTAACGCCTGCGACGCGATGGCGGAGGTCAAGGCGATTGAGCGCAGGCTTCTCGTGTGCACCGAAGTGGCGGACGGCAGAGAGGTCCGTGTATCCATCTCGGATCAAGGCCGGGGAATTTCGCCTGAAGAATTAGAGCGTATTTTCGAACCATTTTTCACGACAAAGAAGGTCGGAACGGGATTGGGTCTCGCGGTCTGCCGGACGATCATTTCCGCTCATGGCGGCGAGTTACGGGCCGTCAACAATCCTCAGCGCGGGGCGACATTTCAGTTCACTCTGCCTGCGACCGCACAAGGCACCGAATGAGCAGCTGGGCCGCAACCGTTTTTGTAGTCGACGACGATCTGTCCATACGGCGATCCCTAACCCACCTTTTTGGGGCTACAGGGTTGAACGTGGCCGTATTTGCTTCTGCGCAGGAATTTCTCGAGCGCTACGATCCGAGCGCATCCGGTTGCCTAGTACTCGACTTAGCGATGCCAGGCCTGAACGGCCTTGAGCTGCAGGAAATGCTTGCCGCCAGGGGCAGCCGGTTACCAATTGTCTTCCTCACCGGCCATGGTGACCTCCCATCGGGCCTCAAAGCGCTGAAAAGCGGCGCCGCGGATTTCCTAACCAAACCTGTGGATGCGACTGACCTGATCGAGGCCGTGCGCGCCGCCATCGAAAAGGATCGAATCGCGCGGCAGGTTAACGCCGAGGTAGCAGAAATCCGCCGGCGATTTGCTACTCTTACCCCGCGCGAGCACGAAGTGCTTTGTCATGTCATCTCCGGGAAGCTGAATAAGCAAATCGCCGCCCATCTTGGGACAGTCGAGAAAACCGTCAAGGTCCATCGTGGCCGAGTCATGGACAAGATTAAGGCGGGGTCGTTGGCTGAACTAATCAGGCTCGCGGAACGGGCTGGAATTCAGCCGTCGTAGCCTGCATTTCTCACGGAAGCGCAAGCCTCCGTGAGAAATGGAGGCTATTACAAATGACAAATGACAGATAACAAATTGGTTGACGTGCAACGTTCTGGGCGAGCGCGCTTCCTGGGCTCTTTGAGACAACGGGTTTGTGCTCGGCAGGAGTCTTGTTCTTGCTATGTCGTATCGCAGGTGGCCATTTGTCATTTGTGATTTGTCATTTTTGTCATGAGCCGCTTAGTTTACCTAAGGTCTAATTGACCCTGTGCGTCGGGTTACTTACGATGATTGGATGAGCATGGATGCGACCCTGGTGGCTGTCGTCGACGATGAAAAGCCCGTGCGCCGGGCTCTTTCTCGACTGTTGCGCGTCGCGGGATTCGACGTAGAAACGTTCGCTTCCGGAGCTGAGTTCTTGGAATCACTAAAAAGTCATGCTCCGGACTGTGTCATCCTCGACCTGCATATGCCGGAAACAGACGGATTTGAGGTTGAATACCAGCTGGCGCGTGCCGGCTCACAGATTCCGATTGTGGTCATAACCGGGCGCGATGCGCCTGAGGATCGTGAGCGCATGTCAGAACGTTGTGTCGCAGCATTTCTCCAAAAGCCGATAGATGGGGAGGTGCTGCTGGACGCCATCAAGGCGGCGCGGACCTCGCCTGAGGCTCGTTCCGAATAGCAAATAGCAAATAGCAGAGGGCGATCGATCAAAGTGGCCTTTGTCCCGCAGAGACGTAATGATCGTAGACAGGCAGTTTACTGCCTGGAACACACCCAGACGGCGACCGTCCCGTACGGTACGGTATGATGGTCTACTTATCGTCGGCTCAATCTTCGCGGTTGCGCTTCGGTGTTCCAATGAATATCGGGAGGCGATATCGGCAGACCTAACCATTCATACCGTTCCCTATGGGACGGATCTTTTCCTTGCGGTATCCCTGGCAATAAATTGCCAGGCTACGATCAGTTAGTTCCTCCGCGACAGAAAAAAACTCCGTTTTCCAACAGTCTGCTACGGAGACGATGCCGCCATGGCCATGAGAAATACTAAATAGCAGCAGAGAAAGACGAAGATTTCCATAGCGCGCATTACTCTTTCCGGAGCACGTCTTGGTGCGCCGCAGGTCTCTCTGCGCCTCTCGGACTCCTGGCCAGCCCGCTCGCGTCGTGGTTTCCAGCATCTTGTTGGAAGCCGCCGCCTAACTGAACATCAGTTGGTTGGTTCTCGTAGTAAGGGAGGTTATGTTTCTTATGCGCTCCCACCTTGACCTGACTCACTGCCACCGCCAACGCGAGTGCCGGGAAAGCTGCGTCATTTAACAGTTGAGATAGCCAACGCTTATCCATGGCCTTTCCTTAACGGTAGACGCAGGTAAATCCAGGGAACCCCGTCCCTGCGCCTCCTACAAGCGTATGCAGGTTTCCAGACGT
>Ga0210406_10005752_pt1 | contig 12929 bp, 11 predicted proteins | sample IncBWC30MmetaG_FD_155454 | JGI IMG/M metagenome (GOLD analysis project Ga0210406, IMG submission 155454) | Forest soil microbial communities from Barre Woods Harvard Forest LTER site, Petersham, Massachusetts, United States - Inc-BW-C-30-M | ecosystem: Environmental > Terrestrial > Soil >...
GCGAACGCTGCGAAATTTCGCTGTGCCGGTTACTTGCGGCGCAGAAAAACCAGCGGCAGCCGTGTTGCTGCGCGCCGTCCACGAACCGGCGATTTGCAGATCAACCTGCGCACTACCTTCGGTGGTGGTCGACTGCAATGCGGGAAGCCCGACCATTCGCGCCACGCGCAGAGCCTTCGGAATCAGAGCCTCGCCGGAAACCGAAAAGTTGTAGCCGCTAGGGTTGATCCATCCCCGAGCCGTGGGAGAGACTGCGCGTCCAATCGCGACCGGGAAAGGTCCGAACTCCACATGCGGACCGGGGGGAAACCCCATGGACGGCGCGTTCTTGCGCATCGTCAGGCGCCGGCGTACGGCAGTGGCTGATGAATCTCCCGAAGTCAACCGAAAGGGAATGGTGTCGGCGCCGACCTCCGCTTTGTTCGCAGCCGAAGCCAGACGAAAGTTGGCAATCTCTCCTTTCCCATCGAACTGAAGGCCGGCGGCAGAGCCAGGTTTTTCATTGAGGCGAAGGCTGCCGCGCACCATTCCGCCGGCAACCAGATCGTCGGGAAGATTGCTTTTGGCCCGCTGCGCGAGCATCGCCGCGGCGCTGGCCGGCACGTTCTCGGCGGTGAACACGAGTGCGAAACTGTGACTGCCGGGAAGGCCGGCATTCCCTTTCAAGGCAATCAGGCCACTTCCCACCGGCGCGCCGCAGCGAAGTTGCTGAAACGAGTGATCGAGTGAACTGTAGGCGCCGTCGCAGTGGGCTGCCAGGCGAAGAGCTTTGCCGCTCGTAATATCATAGCGCCGGAAATCCTCAACCGAGGCATTGGTGGTAATTTGCAGTTCCGCCGGTGTCCCGGTCAGCGCGGCGTCGAGTAGAAGCTCACCGCGCCAGCCTTTGTCATTGCCCGTGAAGAATTTGGTGAACTGACCGAGTTGCGCACGGTTCCATTGCAGAATGAAATGAAGCGGCGTGTCGCGCAGAGCATCGGCACGTTGCCATGTGCCGCTCATTTGAAGGAGACCGGTGTCATTCAAATTCAAATCGGTACGGAAGGGTTGCGCCTTCAAACGCACGCCCCAGCTATTCTCGGAGTCCTGCCACAAGGAGAAGTCGGCGTTGGTGAGGGCATAGGGTTTCTTCTCGAGACCGCTTTTGAAATTAATGCGGGCTGAAGTCGCCTCAATGTAAGGAAAGCCGGGACGGCGCTCGGATTTCGCTTTTCCAGTCGGCGCCAAGGGGATGCGCGCTGTGCGTTCGAGAAGAGCTTCGAGGTTCCAGCGTCCGCTTGGGGCGTGGACGAGATTCAGGCTCGGCTCGGTCAGGTCGAGGCGAGCGATTTCCAGCCGGCCGCGCAACAGGGAAAACAAACGAAGATTCGCCGTCACCTCACTGGCGCGGAGGATGGGCTCGGCTCCGAAAGCGGGATCGTCGTATACGACGAGGTTTTGGAGGTCGAAACCGGGGCGCGGCAGCAGCCGCAGGTGAACCGAGCCGATGTCTACGGGACGGCCCACTGCCCAACTGATTGAGAAAGTGATGCGGGACTTCAAAGGGGAGGCTCCGGGACGCAGGAAAAAAAGCGCCAGCAGGATCAATGCTGCCGCCACAACTGCTCGCTGCTTGGAAGAAAAGAGCTTCACCGCGCCCTTAATGAAACTTCGACAATGGAACTTCGAGGGACCTCATGTTCTATCGTCTACCGACTCATCTTACGAACTGGAATGTACGCTTCCATCGGGTTTCGTCGAAAAAGTGAAGGACGACCTTGCCCAGAAACAACATGCGATCACTCCAGTCGGTCTTTCGATATTGGTCATCTGGGGTTTCAAACGACCAATAGATGAACATGGGCCGGCCGATAACATTTTCCTTGGGAATGAATCCCCAGTAGCGGCTATCGAGGCTGACGCCGCGATGGTCACCCATGGCAAAGTAGTGGTTCGGCGGAACGACAATATCGTCGCCCTGAATGTAGGACGGCAAATCCACCATCCAGTTGGGATTGATATTGGGATCATCCACGGGCGGAACCGACGGGAAATTGTTCCGGTAAGGATCGTTGATGTCGCGGTCGTGGTCTACGTAGGGCTCGTCCAGGGCCTGACCGTTGCGATATACCACGCCGTTCCGCAGATGGATGCGGTCGCCCGGCAGGCCGATGATTCTCTTCACCACGTAAAGTCCGGGCTCGGCAGGAGAGAGAAACACCACGATATCGCGGAAATGCACGTCACGATAAGGAAGCAGTGGACCGACCCAGGAACTGCGAGGGGCGAACTGGATGCGGTTCACGAAAACGTGGTCGCCGATCAACAGCGTGTTTTCCATGGAACTGGAGGGAATCTCGAAGGCCTGGACCACGAACGTGATGATGAAAAGTCCGGTGACCAGTACCGCTGCCAGCGAGGAAAGAAACTCGACCGTAGATTCTTTCGGCTTCTCTGGCGCTACGTTCTCTTCTACGACTAGTTCTTTCTTGGCCAATTTGTTTCCGTGCTCTTTCGAGGCTTGCCGCCCCATTGCGTTTCCTGACGAGGGATAAAAAATTCACTCGGGGGATTATTCAGTGTACCAGCCGGAGGGTTCGGTTCCAGCGGGTGATCTGAAAGAAGTGGGTGATTGCGTAGATCAGGTGATCCAGCCGGCCGCGAACAGAAGGCGACGGATTGTTGTCCCAGTCGCGCACAGACCAGTAAATGACCAGTGGTCTGCCGATAATATTTTCTCGCGGCACGAATCCCCAATAGCGGCTGTCCTCGCTGTCGTCGCGGTTGTCGCCCATCACGAAGTAATGCCCTTCGGGAATAATCAGCTGGCCGTCCTCCACCAGCTTTCGCATCTCCAGCCACCAACTTCCAACTAGCCGTGCGGCGGGGATGTCGGTGCGGGGGAAGTTATCGCGAAACGCGTCATTCGGAGGCTCAATGAATCGGACATAGGGCTCCTCCAGAAGCTTGCCATTGATCCATACCCTTTTGCTGATCATCCGCAAGCGATCTCCGGGAACGCCGATCACGCGCTTGACGAAATGCTGGGAAGGGTCCACTGGATAGTGAAACACGATGATGTCCCCGCGGGAGATCTTCTGGTATGGCATCAGGTGGTCACCCAGGCCATTTCCCCCATAGCAGAGCTTATTGACCAGCAGGTAATCACCGACCAGCAGCGTGTTTTCCATGGACTCCGAAGGAATCTGGAAGGCCTGCACTATGAATGTGATCACGAAGATGGCAATCACGACCGTGCCCATCAACGATTGCAGAGAGCTGATCAGGTCGGTTCCAATGGAGGTGACAACGCGGCGCCGTGGCACTGCGAGGGGGCTGGTTTCCGCAAGGATAGGATCCTCCGCCGGCGCGATTGCTGGTGGAGCGACACCGCCGGTCGGCGCCACAAGAGGGCGGTCGGGCAAGGCTATGGGCTGGTTGGGCAAATCCATGAAAAATCTAGCGATCCAAGTTTACTGATTCCTACCTGCTTCTAAATCTGTTTCACCATCTCTACATCTGCTTTTCTACCGGATGGGATGCCCGCGCCGGCATTTTAGCTTCACCCGCTTTGGGGCGGGAGGCCAGAAATGTCAACAATTGGCGGGCAGCGTCCTGCTCGGCGGTCTTCTTTGTCGAACCCTCGGCGCGCCCCACAAATTCCGCGTCCTTGCCGTGCTTGTTGTGTAGACGGGCTTCGACCGTAAATGTCTTACTATGCTCCGGACCCGCCTCCTGCACTAGGATGTACGCGGGTTGGGGCAGACCCAGGCTTTGCACAGCTTCCTGCAATGCGGATTTGAAGTCCGTCACCGGCAGGGTGCCGCCGCCGCGCTCCATCCGTTCCAGTTCAGGCGCGATCACGTTGCGCAGAACGAATTCGCGGGCGACCTCCAGTCCGCCATCGAGATAAATCGCTGCGAGTATGGCCTCGAGCGCGTCGACCAGGAGTGCGGTCTTGCCGCGGCCTCCGCTTTTTTCTTCCCCTCGTCCCAGCCGGAGGTAGTGCCCCAGCTCCAGTTGCTGTGCTACCTGAATCAAGTGCCGCTCGCTGACCAAGTGGGCACGCAACTTAGAGAGTTCGCCTTCGCGAAAATGGGGAAAGCGCTGGAACAACTCCTCACTCGTCACCAGCGCCAGTACGGCGTCTCCCAGAAATTCCAGCTGCTCGTTGTCGCTGACTTTGTACTTGTCGCCCGCTTGTTGCGCTTCCTGTTCGCGGGCCTGCGAACTGTGTGTGACCGCCTGTTCAATCATGGCCCGGCGCCGGAAGTGGTAGCCCAGCCCCTGTTCCAGCGCGGTAATTTCCCGTTCCTTCATACGAGTTAGGGAAGAAAAAATCGGTCTTGGGGTCTTAGTTTTTTGGACTCAGCCCTCAGACTTCCGTCTGCCCTGGGACTGCAATCCCAAGAACATAGGACTCAAATCCTAAGACCTCGTCGACGGCGATCTAGTTCTTCGGCGGCGTCGCAGCTTGACCCGGCGCGGTACCTACACTCAGCTTGGTAAGACGATCCTTTTCATCGCGAGCCGCTTTGCCAGCGCCGGAGTCCGGCCGGTCCTTGGTCAGCTCGACGGCTTGATCGGCATACTTCAAAGCCTCTGGAATCCGATTCTGCATGTCGAGCGCGACCGCCAAGCGCAGTACCGCGATGGAATCGACTTGCTGGGGAAATGCCTCGATCGACTTGCGCAAGTTCGACTCGGCGTCCGGCCAATTCTTGGCATCGGACGAAAGTTTTCCCAGAACCGCATACGCCTCAGAGCGCAAATAGCCCTTATAGGCGGTCAACTGCTCAGGTGGATAACCCGAGGATGGAATGTCGGTATCGACCGTTTGCAATGCCCGTTCTGCATCTTTCCGCGATTCCGCAAGACGCTGGTCTCGATCGAGATCGGTGTCGCGGGTTCGTTCCGCCAGCACCTGCGAAAGACCGACCAGCGCCTCGGGGTCGTCAGGGTCAAGCGTCAAGACCTTTTTCGCCATCTCCAGCATTTTGTCGCTGTTGTTCACCGATTGATAACGCTGCATGGCCGATCGGTACAGCAACGGCCGCAGCTCGCTTTCAGGATATTTGGCGGCGAAGTCGTCCGACCCTTTTTCGAGCGCGGCAGCATCGGTCAATGCAGCCGCCGTCTTGTAGGCGTTGAATTCCTCTTGACTGTTGACCTTGGGTGGACGCTTCCCTGCCGGAGCGGACGCTTGTCCGGCGGGCTGGGCAGCCTGCCCTGCCGGAGGATTCTGCGCTGCCGGTTTGTCGGTGCTCTGCCCAAAACTCCAGGCGCACATCGTCAGCACTGCAACGACGATCGCTGCTCGCTTCATGCCTTCTCCTTGCTTTTGAGCTTTCAGCTCTTAGCTTCCGAATCGAAGTTCACGCTGGCCTTTAAGTTTAGGTTCGTGCAGACCCGGGGGCGGCGCGACTTTGCATTGTACCGGATGCGCTTTCTCTGTCTCCGATCCCACTCTAACGTCGCAAAGTGCGCGAGGTTTAGGGTGGGCACCCTCCGCCTGGGCCCCTGGAATCTGTTCTTATTGCTGCGGCTTCGCCGGAGGCTCATACGCTTGTTGCAATCCGCGCTCGGCGGCCGCTTTTACCTCCGGCAGTTCTGCCCCGGTGGTTAAGGCCGCGCGGTACTCGTCCATCGCGGCTTCACGGTCTTCCTTCATATCCAGAATCCTGCCCAGGTACACATGCGACCACGCCACCACTTTGGGATCTTTGGTGGCTTCAATCGCCTTCTGGAAATTTGCTAACGCACTCTCGCGGTTCTTGTTGGCAACTGCCACTTGAGCCAGAATGAAGAGAGCCCGACCCTGATCGCCGATCTTTCGGTCGAGGGCCTGTTGCGCCAGTTCCTGCGCGCCCTTGGGATCGCCCGCCGCCAGCCGTTTTTCGGCGGTGACGAGCATCCGGCGGTCCTCCATCCGCGACAGTTGCACCAATTCCGGGGCTGAGACCTGGGCGAACTGAATCTCGCTCGCGGCCTTTTGCTGCGCCTTCAAATCGATGTTGTCGAGGATGGCAGCGTATTCTGCGCGCAGGCCGGCAGGATCTTTTTCAAAAGCCAGCAGGGCATTGTAAAAATAGTGCGTCAGGATGTATCCCTGCTTCACAGCATCGTCAACAGCCTGCAACCGCATCGCTTCAGCCGTCTGCTTGGTGCGGGTGGTGCGTATCTCGATGGCTCGCACCAGACATTCGGTGACGAGCAAAGAGATGTCGCTTCTGAAATTCTCCTCCAAAGGAGCACGCTTTACGGACTGCAGAAGGGGTTCGACGCGCTTGATGGAACTGAAGTGCTTCGCGGCCATGGGATCGAGCAGGTAGTGGAGGTAGGCGTGGCGGATCTGCGGCATTTTCAGCGGATCCTGCGAGTTTTGGTCTGGGGAGGGAAACAATACGACGTAGTAATCAGCGCCGTAATTGCGGGCGTTGGCCTCATTGGGATCGCCCATGAAATCCAGGTAGATCGTGAACGTGCGCCCCAGATATCCACCGGACTGCAGCTTCAGGTAGATATCGGTGTCGAACACCATCTTCGCCATGGGCACGTGATAGCGTTCCACCAAAGAGGCATAGTTAGCGCGGTGGCGCTCCCAGATGGAATGCAGGTCAGCTTTTTCGTAGAACTTTTCGAGCTGAGCTCCGAAGCCTGCGATGGGCCCGGCGTCAGGAGGCATGTCATCTTCTTTGACGCGAGGGAGAAAATGCGGAGGACCTTGCAGATAGAGGGCCAGAGAGACGTATTGCGAGAGGTCATGAGCGGCATCCCTGCCGCGATGCGCCAGATACCAGTCGCACATTCCGGTCATGGCCGTCTGCGCGTCCTGGGAGAACCTAAGGTTCTTCTCCACTTCGTCCCGGATATTGATCCGCTGCGGGTCGGAAATGTTCAAGTCGACGTTGTAGCCGCAGGTATTCATCGCCGTCAGCACGGCGAACAGGGTCTCGCTGGTATCCAGCGTAATGGGATTATTGCTGTCGGCCAGGCACACCGGCGCCAGCAGCCCGACGGCGGTCGCCAAGATCAAACTTCGAAGCCCGCAAACCAGGAAACGACTCAGGAATCCCTCCCGCAGGATGGCGAACAAAGATAGGCGGAGAACATCATTCAGTTTAAGGGGTTGGAAGCGGAGGGTCAAACCGGGCTCCGGGAGAAGTGAAAGAGATGGTCCCAGAACGCCCCCCTCGGAGAAATCGTGTTGAACGAGGACTCATCTCTGCTCTGCCTCGTGTCAACCCAACTCATCGCAAATCAACTCGTTTGTTTCCGGGTCGACGTCCATTGGTTGTCGATGCGCGGGGCGCCGAAGGCGCTGAGTGGAGATGTGTGGATTTTGAGTTGGGTCCGGAGTGCGTGTGGGGGCATTTTGAGTGATTACGACAGTTAGAGTCATCATTCATCCCGAACGTGCTCTTGCAAGTGCTTCGACAAGAGTGTCGACATCACTTGCGTCGTTGTAAGGGGCTAGCGAGATCCGAATGCGTCCGCCACGTGTACCGCACACAATATTCTCACTGCGAAGTCTTACCACTATTGCTTGTGCGCTTTCGCGAGGGCGGCCCAGTGAAATGATGTGTGGAGACCCGGTAGGAACGCCAACCCTGCGAAACGGTTGCCAACCATACTTGCTGACGTCGCTGGCCAACATAGCTGCCAAGCTTCGTGCGTGTGCCTCAATTCGAGCTTCACCCAAGGACAACAACTGCTCAACTGCTATCACCAGACCAGCCATAGAGGCATACGACATTGTTGATTGCGTGTAGCGCCGCGCATCATTGGCTAGCGGCACGGAGGTCGCATCAAATTTAAAAGGGTTCGATGCGCCCATCCAACCCGGTAAAGGGGGTATTTGCTCAAGCAAGCGTGGCGACATGATCGCTAGTGCAACGCCTCCATGTCCACCAAGCCATTTGTAGCCGCTGGCCACAACGGCATCAGCATCCCACGCCGCTGCGTCCACCCGCATTGCGCCCGCTGCCTGCGTAGCGTCTACGATCAAACGTGCCCCAACCTGAACAGTGCTTTGATGCAAGCGAGAAATATCCACGACTGTACCCGTTGCGTATTGCACACTGCTCACTGCGACCACAGAAGTATCCTCATCAATTGCCTCAATGAGTGTATCGGTCAAATCGCACGTAGGCTGGTCATCAACAAAGCGCACCGTATGGTCTTTTAGAGCAGCCAGACGAAGCCACGGCCGAGTTATCGCAGGAAAGTCTGATGAAACGGCCAGAATTGTGCTCTTTAGTCTTGGCTGAAGCAACATCGGAAGTTGCCCCAATATCTCACTTGCGCTGGCGACAATTGCGACTTGCGTGGAATCGCAATGAAGCAATCGCGATGCGCGTACGCGGAGCGTTTCGCAGTATGCCACCTCATCCGTATCGGACATGTAGAGGTTGCCATGCCTAGCAACATTGTCTATGAAAGTGTGCATTGCGGTTACTGCTGGTTGACCGATCAATCCGAGGGATGCCTGATTCAAGTACACACCTTGATGGAGGCTGGGGTAATCCAATCGATCAAAAAGAGATGAGATCATCACGGATGACAACCTGGTTGTGAGCGACTAGATCCTAAACGGTCCTGCTGTAGCCGAAATGGAGAAAATTGTCAGCATATACTGCGCTGCCCAAGCGTCAAACCGCCGCTATCCGCGCCCCGCCTCATTCTCGAAGGCGAGCACATCGGAGAAGAATCCCGCCCGGCTTGGGATTTCAAAAACTGGAGGAACGGATAACTGTCGTAATGACGCCATTGAACTGATTGACCGGGATCGTGTGTTTTAGACGCTGATTGCGGCGGCGCGGAATATAATTCGCACGCTCGGTTAGTCTTTCCCGTGGAGATGAATATGAAAGGCACGGTCGAGTGCATAAGGTGTCACGCCCACATGGAGTCCGGTTGGGTGCCGGATAACACCTACGGTGGATTGCAGCGACAAAACTGGTCTCCGGGGGAACCCCAGCCGAGTTTCTGGACGGGTCTCAAGGTGGAGAAAAGAGATAAAGTCATTCCAGTCACTACGTTCCGGTGCCCGAACTGTGGGTACTTGGAATCGTACGCAATCCCACAAACCATTTCCGACAGATAGCTGCTGAAACATCGCCTTAGCAAAAGCATGCGCTTTCCCTTCGCCTGTCTCGCGAACAAAAGGCGCATAGTTGTGAGAACGCCTGGTTAGTCAACAATCCCACATCAAGTCGCTTCAGGTGCGATTCACCCCGCCCGTTGTCTAATTAGGACATGACCCGTGGCGCGTTTCTACTCACTCTGATCTCGGCTGCAACTTTGTGCAATGCGGCCTCCCAGTGCCCTGACCCAAAGCTGCAAGAAGCCGCGATCGGTGGCAATACAATTAATGGTGGTGTAGTGCTGCACAAGAAGCCAGTGAAGTTCGCCAAGCTGCGCTTATATTCCTCAGCTGGGGAAACCGCATGGATCGGGAAAACTGATAAGGATGGCACTTTCAAGACCGCTCAGTTGCCCCCGGGTGACTATCGCCTTTGGATCAGTGGGTGGGGCAGTACCACAATCCACTTGAACCCGCAGATAGACAAGGAATTCCGTCAAACGCCGGTCTGGAATGTTTTGCTGATCGACAACGCCTGCGTGGCCACCATTCAGATCATGAACTGATCAACGGTTGTTGGTTGTTGAAACATCGCCTTAGCACAAGTTTGCCCTTTCCTTTCGCCTCCCTGGCGAACAAAAGGCGCAGAGTTGTGGTATCCCCTGATAGCGTCAACTATCAGATCACGTCGTATACTGTGCGTGGCGCTGACATGAAAATCGTCGCCTTGACGATACTGCTTTTCGCGCATTTGCTTCCGTCCCCACAGCTCGTTGCATCGCAGGTGCGCCGGCGCCGTTTAGCCGCGTGGACCCGACTGTGTCCCGCCGGGGCACTTGCGATAGGAGCCTAAGATTTTGCAACAGCCACCGCCCTCGGAGTAGACTCCGGCACACCTTATGATGTGGATACGCTTTTGCCTTCTCGCCCTTCTCGCGATTTTGTGCGGTTTCGTGCCAGTTGCCGGATGGTCCCAACGGTACACAAGGTCGGATCGTGAACTAGCTGAGTCCATGCTGCGAGACGCAGATGCAGACGTGCAAAAGCACTACTACGATTCGAAGTTCCACGGTATTGACTGGCGGGCGCGCGTTCAGGAGGCGAGGAAAAACCTAGAAACCGCTCGCTCGATGGATGATGCAGTATCGGAAATCGCCGCCCTTCTGGACAGCCTGCACGACTCGCATACGTTTCTTCTTCTCCCGCCTCGCACCCATGTCCACGATTTTGGTTTCCAAATGGAGATGATTGGCGACCGATGCTATGTAGTTCGAGTTCGCGCCGGAGGCGATGCTGAGAAGAAGGGTCTCAAGCAAGGAGACGAAATTCGAGCGGTCAACGGATATCCCGTGTCACGCAAGGATTTCCGGAGGCTTGTCTACATCGTCAACGTGTTGCGTCCGCAGCCAGAGCTTCGACTGACTCTCATGGACGCGCGAGGCGGGCAGCGGGAATTAGAAGTGATGGCAAGGTTTCAGCTATCCACGGTCAACCGTTATTTTCTGCATCAGGGAATTAACGTGCGAGTTCGCGACGCCGAGGAGGAGCGTCGCATTCTCCGCGCCCGTTACTTCGAGAAAGGTGACGACCTGCTTGTGGTCAAAATTCCTGAATTCTCGTTCTCCGCGTCGGAGGTGGACACCATGGTTGGCAAGATGAGAGCACACAGAGGCGTCGTCCTGGACCTCAGGGGCAACCCAGGAGGTTACGTGGATACTCTGGACCGCCTTCTGGGTGGATTGTTTCAAAACGACCTGAAGATTCTTGATCGCGTTGGCCGTGACGCGACGAAGTCGGTGTCGGTGACCGGCCGTCATCATGATGCTTTTACGGGCCGCTTCGCGGTTTTGATCGATAGCGAGTCGGCCTCCGCGTCTGAGGTACTGGCACGCGTGGTGCAACTCGAGAGAAGGGGCTTCATTGTTGGCGACCGGAGTTCGGGGAGTGTAATGGAATCGAGGCTTTATCCTCACGAGGTCGCCTTGGATTCGAAGTTCTCTTATGCCATTTCTCTCACAGACGCTGATTTGGTGAAGACGGACGGTAAGAGCCTTGAACATGTGGGGGTAGAACCTGACACAATGATCTTGCCGACCGATCAGGACCTGGCGAACAATCGGGATCCCGCACTGGCCAAGGCTGCCGGGTTGGTGGGAGCGAGACTCTCCCCAGAAGAGGCTGGGACAATACTTCCCTACATCGAATCCAACCAGTTTCAGACGACCTTGTCCTTGAATGATTGACGCATCCAGGCCATGCGCACATTGAGGGTTTTGAGCCCAGTGGCGATGTTTCGCCAACCATGCGCCTCTCCTATTTGTGATGCTTCGGAGAAAGCCTGATTTCAAAAACGCTTGGCCAGAGTTTCCCAGTCACAAATAGCCGCTTTTGAGCTGAGTCGTACGCGATGCCGTTAAGAACGGCTTCTGGTTCAAGATGATAAACAGGGCTTAGAAGTCCAGTGAGGTCGATCCACCCCAGTATTGCACCAGTTTTAGGAGAAATCCGAGCAATGCGGTTCGTATGCCATATGTTCGCGAAGATTTGTCCTTCCACGAACTCCAATTCGTTCAGTTGGTCGATGGACCTCGCGCCATCATGAACCTTAAGACGCCCCCGTTCACGAAAGGTTTCGGTGTCCAAAACACGAATCTCAGACGTGCCGTCGCTCATAAATAGTTCATGGGAGTTTGTTGCAAGGCCCCAACCTTCGCCGGGGTACGAGAACTGCTGCAACAGATGGAAATTCTTAAGGTCGTATACAAAGCCAGTCCGCGATTTCCACGTGAGTTGGACAATCTTGTCTCTGACAATAGTGATCCCTTCGCCGAAAAACTCAGGCTGGAGGTCGATGCGCTGAAGAACAGTTCCAGTTTCTGGATTTGTTTTTCGCAACGAAGAGTGGCCGTTGAGACCTGTGCCCTCGTACAAAAATCCATCTTGATACGCTAAACCTTGTGTATACGCGGAACTGTCGTGGGGGAACGCTCGAATGAGCAGGAAAGTGTATTCTGCTGGAACCTGAGGTTGTCTAGTCTGTCCCACTGGAGATGGGCAGCGCACTAGCAAGCCGCAAACGAGCACGAGCCGCGAACAGAATCGGTTCATTCCCCAAAACGTTAGCAGATCGCCACCCGGATGAGCCGTCATCGCGACCACCCCGTTGCAACCGCCAGTACACTCAAAATGCCCTTACTTTCACTCCGGACCCAACTCAAAATCCATACATCCCGCTCAGCGCCCCAGCGCCCCGCGCATCGACAACAAGTGGACGCCGACAAGGAAACAAACGGGTTGATATGCGATGAGTTGAGTTGACACGAGGCAGAGCAGCGATGAGTCCTCGTTCAACACGATTTCTCAGAGGGGGGCGCTCCGGGACCGTGTCTTTCCCTTCTCCCGTCAAACCGGGCTCGGGGTGGAAGGGAAGTGACGGCAAAACTGCCACAGCCCCGCTCCAGCTACCACAGCACTTCCGGTTTTGACTTGGCCAGAGCCCGCCCGCTGGGGCTCGCTGCGATGCGAGGGGAGGGAAGGACAGGAAGCGCCTACGAGACGGGCGGTGGTGAAGAGCTAGCGTTTTGAGTCGATGCGCCGGTTCTCCTCGAACTGAGATTGAATTTAGAGCAATGCCTCTGCACGCGGTGCTATATTTTTTGCAAGTCATTCGCAACATCGCCCGTTTGGCCATTCTCCTTCGACGAGGTGGGGATCAATGCAGACCTTATTGCGAGATCTACGCTACGCCATGCGCCAACTGCGTAAGTCCCCAGGGTTCACAGTTACCGCGGTCTTGACCCTGGCGCTGGGGGTGGGGGCAACCACGGCCATATTCAGTTGCGTCTACGGGCTACTGTTGAAATCG
>Ga0210406_10005753_pt1 | contig 12927 bp, 11 predicted proteins | sample IncBWC30MmetaG_FD_155454 | JGI IMG/M metagenome (GOLD analysis project Ga0210406, IMG submission 155454) | Forest soil microbial communities from Barre Woods Harvard Forest LTER site, Petersham, Massachusetts, United States - Inc-BW-C-30-M | ecosystem: Environmental > Terrestrial > Soil >...
ACCGAGCTCCAGAATCTGATGCGCTTGTTTGGCAATCAGCAACTCCTGCAGCGAGTGGAAGGAGCCAATCCTTCCGCCCGTTATCAGGCGGCAGTGCAAGGCTACGTGGAGTCGGGACTGCTGACCCCTTACGAGCGCGCGAGATACCTTACCCTGCTGGGGAAAAAACCGGAAGCGGTGCGCTCCTTGGGCGAGGCTGCGGCCCAGCGGAGCGCCTGGATGGTTTATCTTCGGATCGAGCCGGTGTTTGACACGATCCGGTCGCGCCCGGATTTTGTAGACTTGGAGCGGCAGGCGAATATCCCGGAGTTGCCGGGGCGAGAACTCGCAAAGGGTTTCGGGAGTTCGAATTAACAGACGAGGGAGCTTCGCGAAAGAGAAGGGTATTAGCGGAGGAAGAAAGAAAAGAAGAGCCCTTCGGCTGCGCTCAGGGCAAATCCTCCCTTGGAGGATTTGGTGCGGGAGAGAGGATTTGAACCTCCAAGGACTTGCGTCCGGTAGCTCCTAAGGCTACTGCGTCTGCCAGTTCCGCCACTCCCGCGTCGGCAAAATAAATGATACTTGGAATGGCGGCTTTTTGACCATAGCGGCGCCCGATAGTTGTGCTGGAATTCCCCTTCCCACTGCCCTTTGATATGGAGGATAATAGAACTCCCCGCAGATTGGCAGATCGGTGACCCGAGTTCATGATCGTCCAGCAAACTAGCGACCCGATGGTGGTGATCCGGCAAACGGACCACGCCATCCTTTCCGGTTTTTTTGCCCGTGAATGGGGAAATGACGTATTCCAACGCCCCGAGCCTTTTGCCTCGTTTTGCCTGGCGGCGGCCGAGCACGACAACGGCTGGCAGGAATGGGAAATGACGCCGGGTGTGGATCCAAAGTCGTTCACGCCCTACTCCTTCATGAGCGTCCCGACCGACGAGCACGTTTTGCTTTACCAGCGCGGAATCGACCGGGTGGTGAGATCGGATTTGTACGCCGGCCTGCTCGTGGCGAGCCACTGTACGGGCCTCTACGACCGCGCCAAAGCGACCATGCCAGGCTATTCCGCCAAGTATGTGAAATCGCAGGAACAGCAACATGCGAATGATTTTGTGCAGCGACTCCGCTTGCAGCAATTGCGTTTGAAAGTAGACCTGCGCAACGACCCGGCCACCAAAGAACTGACCGACGAAAAATTGATCACCGCGAATATCCAGAGGCTTGCGGCGCTGGACCGTCTCTCTCTATATTTCTGCCTGGGAGCCGACCACGACACGACCATTGAAGGCGTCCCCATGAACGGCAACGGGGAAGAGGCGGATTGGGAGTTGCGCGCCGCCGGAGGAAATGAATTCACGCTGGACCCCTACCCGTTCCGCAGGGAGCCGCTGGAATTCGCTCTCTTGGCCCGGCGCATTCCCCGCCGGCGCTACATGGACGACGCGGACCTCCAGACTGTCTTGGCCGCAGCGCCTTTTTTCCAGCTGAAGTTCAGGCTGCGTCCCGGCATGGGCAGGGACCGCGCATTCGCCGCCCGTCGGTGAAAATTCGTTCGTCAAGAATTTTGCTCTCTTTGCTTTGCGCTTGACTTTCATTCACAACCCGTCCATCGTTTAGAGCTTTGCTCCTCTCTGCGGCCGCACCCGGGCAGACGTGGGGCAAACCCGTTCTCTATGACCAAGGTCCGACTGTGTTTCCATGATCGCTGTTTCGATGGCACTGCTTCCGCGGCGCTTTTTTACCGCTTTTACCGGGAATGCTTTGATCCCAAGGCCGAATTCCACTTCAGCGGGATGACCCACAAGGCCAAGCACCCTTGGGAAGAGGGCCTCTTCGACGGCGACGAAAACGCCATCGTCGATTTCAAGTATTCCAATTCGCCCAAGGTGACCTGGTGGTTCGACCATCACCAGAGCGCCTTCCTGACGCCCGCCGACGCCGAATATTTCAAGCGCTTTCCCGGTCCGCACATGTTTTACGACCCGGAATACAAGTCGTGCACCAAATTGATCGCCACCGTCGCCAAGGAAAAGTTCGGCTTTAATACCAAACCTCTGGCCGACCTGATTCACTGGGGCGACATCATCGACGGCGCACAGTTTCCCACGGCCCAATCGGCCACCGAACTGACGGAGCCCGCGCCGCAACTCGCCCTGGTGATCGAAGCCGCGCCGGATAACGGTGTGCCCGCGCAATTGATTACGGAGCTGGCGTATCGCCCGCTGGCCGAAATGGTCAAGCTCCCCGTCGTTGCAAAATATCTGGGGCCACTGCTGGAACGTCACCGCCAATCCATCGAAATCCTGCGCGAGCGCTGCGAATCGAAAGATGGCGTGGTGTTCTTCGATGTAAGCGATCTGGACCTCGAAGGCTACAACAAGTTCATCCCGTACCTTTTGCATCCGGAAAGCGTCTATTCGGTCAGCGTAAGTGCATCGCCGGTGCGCGCCAAGGTTTCGCTCGGCACGAATCCCTGGAACCAGGCCACCGCCGACCAGAATCTTGCCACGCTCGCCGAAAAATACGGCGGCGGCGGCCACCCCCGCGTCTCCGCAATCTCCTTCGACCCGCAGGACCTCGCGAAAGCCAAACAGGTAGCGAGGGATCTGGCGGCGGTGCTGCGCGCCAAGTAGCGCAAATTTGCCCCCGGAGCGGTGCAACGCGCGCCAGCCTGCGATTCAATTTTCAGTTTATTGCGCCCAGGTCAGAGTCGACAACAAATTTCAGACTGTGTAAAATAAGAGTTTCCCCGTGGACCGGTAGCTCAATGGTAGAGCAGTTGACTCTTAATCAACGGGTTGGAGGTTCGAGTCCTCCCCGGTTCACCAACTCTTTTATTTTCAATACATCAAGCCGCCGCCAACTTCAGTTTGGTAACATCGAGTAACAACTCAGTCGTCATCTCGTTCATTGGAGCCCGGAAGTCCTCGGTTTCTACGTGCTGATATACAGAGAGTGTTGTTTGCACGCTTGAGTGTCCGAGTAGCTCCGAGACCACCTTTGTTGGATAACGCTTGAGCATTTGCGTGGACAGTGTGTGGCGAAAGTCGTGCCACCCACCGAGCTTTATTCCAAGTGCCTCCGCCGCTGGCCGGAGATATCGATTGGCGGCATTCTTTGGGTCCACCGGTGTCCCGGCCTGGGATCGGAAAACCCATTCACCCTCACCAAGCAATTTCATCCGTTCGAGCAAGGCAGTAGGTATTGGAATACTGCGATTCGAGCCCTTCGTCTTAGTGGTTCCTTCTTTTCGCTCATAGATACGGCGTTGAATGTGCAGAGTATTTCCATCGAAATCCGACCACTTGATTCCAACGGCTTCTCCGATTCGAGTGCCTGTTGCGGCAAGAAAGATCACAAGCGTTGAATACGGTTCCTCCAATTGTGCTGCGAGCGCAGCGACTTGATATGGAGTGAGAATTGTACGTTTCACCTTGGAGCCAGCGAGCGGCAATCTCACTCCGGCGCAAGGATTCTTCTCAATCCAGTCACATGCCACAGCCCACGAAAGAACCCGACTTAGCGAGGCCCTCATTCCGCGCAGAGTATTGCGACAAAACTTCTTCGCCCTGTCTGCAAGGAATGTCTCCACGTCGTACCGGCTGATTTCAGAAACTTGGCGGCTTCCAAAGGCCGGAACGATATACGACTTCAGGTTGTAGATGTAGGTGTCCGAAGTGCTTTCTTTAAGGGTTGGCACAACCGCCGCCTTCCACCTCTCGAAAAGCTCCCCGAAGTTTAATTGGGTTGTAGGCTTTTGGTTCATTAGGACCGAGAGGCGTTCCAAAGCCATCGCCTTGTTTGTGAGTTCGGAAACTGGTCCGAGCTTCGCCTTTCGCTGACGGCGGGTAAATCCCCCGTCTGGTTTTGGCACATCCTCACGCCACATCCCATACCACATCTGCTTCCCCTTACTTCCTTTCTTTAGTACAGAACCACGTTGATAACGCTTGAAGCCCATAGGAACGATCCTTTCGGGTTTCAAGCGGTTTCCCACATCTCTTCTACCCTGAAATTCACGCTGGAGCAATATGGGGTCAAAACGAACGAGACGGCCTACACGGACCGCAGGCAGTTCGCTAGTGTGTCGGCGCACCCAACTTTCCGACACGCCTAACAGAGAAGCGGTCGCGGACACGTCTAGCAGACCTTGCGGAATTATTGGCGTGGGTTGTTTCACTGATTCCACGATTAGGCGGCCTTCTCAGGTAGGATTGAGGAATCCGAAAGCAATTCTTCCAGCAGAGGCATCGCTAAGGCGGGGAGACTCACTGGACCGGCAGAAGGCGGCCAGAGCCCTAATCTGCTCAATTCGCCTTTGTCCTTGTAATAGCTGCTGCGTGCGACGGCCCGTTTCAAATCTTCCATCGTTTCGGTTTCAAGCCGGCGAAGGAATCCGAGGAGGCGTGTAGCCTTCTGAAAGCCGAAATTCGCATCCAAAACGCTCCGCGCAGCGTCTCGCGCCAGAAACTCGGTTGATAACGACATTTTGTCGAGAATTTCAACCAGGCAGCAGTAGGCGATCTCCGGTTGGAGAACATCCTGCAATGTTAGTTTTTTGTTTCCTTGCCGCCTCTGGAGATACCCACTCTTCTTCCTAAGCTGTATTTCAAAGCGGAGAACTCCAAGTGCCTCGGCAACCTTCTTTTTATCGTTCGCCAAAATTTCGTTGTACTTGTTATACGCTCGAATTCTGCGACCATTGTTGCTCCACCACTCAACCCCGCCATACCCGTCAGTTGTCCGTCGATGCGTAAGAAAACTTAGCCCGCCTAGAGTGCTTACGTAGTCGGCAAGCGATTGACCGACACGAAAGTTATGGCAATAGTCCACTCGTAAATAATCCATCCCACTTAGGTCCGGAATCTCACCGTTCACGTGATCTGACACGAACTCATGAAGGCGCTTCAGGGGCTCCTCGGCGTCACAAACGGTCGCTAGATTGTTTCCGTATAGGAGCTTTGGCAGGGAGGCCTCGACCTGGAGAATGGCCCCGTCGCCATAGATTGCAACCCGTGCCTCTGGCCGGTTAAAGGTATGGACAGTTGAAGTCTGCCGAGAGCCGAGCTTGGTGTCGTAATACTCGCGGGTGCGCGTTTCCCAGGAGTTCCGGCTTTCATCCTTTGGGAAGTACGGACCTTTCTCGAATTTACCCGCGACCGTGTCAAACATCGGTTTTAAATAACCACTCCATTCCCCGGTAGTCCGAATTTCTGGACTGATTCCCACGTGTTACTTAGTGCGTGGGAATCAGTTGCTGCCCTGCGGTCCGGCAAAATGCGCCGGACCGCGTTTCCCGAAAACCCTTTCCGCCCCCTTCCGACGACGCCCCCGCGCAACCTCAGCGCGGGGACTGTCGGGAGTTTTTGGACCTAAGGGTTGCAGGGGCCATGCCAACCCAAAACAACAGGCCAGTGAGTCCGCAACCCTTGAGGTTCCGGTTGCGCTCCCGCAGAGCCGGATTTAGCGCCACAGACTCACCAGCCATCCCGTTAAATCTCCGGTTCCCCGTCGATTCCCCGCGATTTCCCGCGAGATAATTTCTGAAAGCCTCCTATATCCATCCGGCAACAGACAGCGCACCGCAACGCGCCGCAGTTGGAGACCTCGAACGCATGCCCTCGCACTCATCACTGGCGGCACAGGCCAAAGGCGGTGTATCGCTCCCATCCGCTTTGCGCCTCTCACCCAAACAGGCGAAGCGAGCAGGAACCTTTTGCTGAGTCGCCCGAGCATGCGCCCCATGGCCGCCAGTCCACCGAGAGGCCAGGGAGAGGACCCACGCACATTGCGGGAACCGTTTGCTCTGCCAGGTTCAGGCTTTGCCCCAGCTTTGCCTGGGTTGGTCCGGGTTACGCTTTCTTGCGTTAACATGCGCGGATTATAGGGGTGGTCGAAAAATCGGGATTTAGCACGCGCGCGCGCGCGTGCTGTACCTCTTGACAACGATTTAGGCAAAAGGGGGATTTCTGTATTTCGGGGTTTTAAGCACGTGCTGGGAGGCCCAGGGGAGGTGGATCGCATGCTTGTCGGTCCCAGTTTCACGGCCTTGCCTCCGCTTGCGCTGAATTGCTCTTGCATGCGCGGATTGTACGGGTGGTCGAAAAAACGAATTTTCCCCACACGCGCGCGCGCGTGGGCAAGCACTTGACAAGGTTTTGGGGAAAAGCAGGAATTTTGCTTTTCCGGCTCTTCGCGCAAAACGGAAGAGGCCCAGGGATGCAGAATCTCGGCGAAAGGCCTTTTATTTTCGCCCCATGTGGGCAGGCACTTTCCTGCCACACACGGGTAAGGCCTCGCGCCCACGTGGGGGATGACAGGGCCAGAGGTTGTTTTCGCTGGTTGGCGCTTTCTTGCGTTAACATGCGCGGAGTATAAGGGGTGGTCGAAAAACCGGATTTAGCGCACGCGCGCGCGCGCGTGCGCAACCCTCTTGACAGGGTTTTAAGGAAAGGCGGGGTTTTCTGCTCTTCGGGCTCTTAACGCACGTGCGGGGTGGTCTAGGGATGCGAACCCGAATGCATGCTCTTCGGGAAGGGAAACCTGCGCATGGGTGGACCTAATTCACCTAGCGCACGTGCGCAGCAACCCCCTCGCCAGGTCAACGGGCTACCTCGCGGTCGGGGCAGTTGGCTGTTTAGCGCGCATGCGCTGGTGGCTAGCAGATCAAAGCCCCGGATAACGACCTACAGTTAAGTATTTAATTATCAATAGATTATGGAGCCTCAATCCCAATCCATTTTCCTATTGACACCCATCGCGCGGGGATTGAAGATAGTCATGAACTTGGAGGCTTTCAATTATGAATCTAGGCGGGAGCGTCGAGTAGCTTAAGTTTCCTTACAACCCAAGATAGCCTATAGTTTGCGCCCGGCAACGGGAATCGCAGAGTACTTTGAAGTAGTGTGTCTACCCCTTCAGTGACCGAGCTGTTCAGCCTATCAGCCTCTCCAGCGTGTACGTTGCCCATCAAGGTTGCGTTTGCTTGGATATTCGTGAGTCGAATGCTAGTCCCCGATCCTGCCACGATCTTGAGCCGTGAGGTCCTGCAAGGATAATCGGTTCTGATCTGAAAAAAGTCCGACTCCCCATCATTTACCTTGAGGGCACCTATGCTCCATTCGCCGATCCATTCAGCTGCGAATGCACAGGACTTATCTTTCACCGGTAGAGGGTTCCATGTCTTCACGACCAGATTATAGCCGGTACATTCGTCTGGGACCGACGGGTCGGGGTGGAGCGTAGAAGATGTATCCCACATATCTTCAGGGAAGGCTTTGAACCTTTCTGGGCATATTCCGTCAGCTATTTGATCCAATAGCAAATCGACCTCGTCATAATTTCGGTCAACAACAACGGGCGATTCGTATCCTTTAAAGGAGACAAACCTACCATTCAGTGGCCGACCGCCATCGAAGATTGTTCGACGGTGGAACGTCGTTCGAGGATATTTCGCCGAGTAGAGCACGAACTTCTGACGGAAGGAACACGAACCGTCAGCGTTTATAACGACCGTAATCGATAAATCGTGAAGCGCAAAGCCGTATCTTCGCAAGCAGGACAGAAAAAAACCCTCATCACTGGGACTGAAATTCTCTTTTGGACTGAACGACTTCGTTTTAAGAAGCTGATCTGCTATCCAGGTTCCCGGCCCGCCAAGTCCCGTGGCCTCTATCACCGAACCAACGTTTTGGATTATTGGCCACAGCCATCGGGTATTGTTGAGCACATGCTGCGAAGATGATCTTCCGACTCTCTTCCCTGGAGTTTGGGCTATCCAAACCACCGGAACGGTTGTAAACAGGAGCGAGAAAATAAAGGCCCACTTTATGGGCAAGTCCGTTCCGAAAATCCTCACATAGCCGATCTCATGCTGAACGAAAGGGAATTTAATTGTCTCGAAATCAGCCATAAAGGTAATGCCAACGATGATGCCAACGACCAACCATTCGCGAGCTTCGTAGAACAGATCTTTATGCTTACGCAGGCGCTTCATAATCTCGCCTTCGCTGGGCCCAAGCTCGTCGACGTTCTTATCGAGCAGGAACGTAAAAGCAATCTCGAGCGCTTCTGCGAAAAACAAGACGGTCAATAAGAGGAGAACAAGAAACAGGTAAATAAAAAACCGTTCCCAGGCGTGATGGGCATTGACCGTCTCATACCATACAGAGAGCAGGACTAGAATTAGGGTCTTGGGGAAAATCCATCGAAAGACCTTGGTGCTGACAACCCAAATGCGCCTGACCCTTGCTAAAAAAAGCTTTCGCAAAGAGTTGACGGGTTTGTCCGGCGGGTCGTCTCGAAAGATAGATTGGAACAGGGTTTGCATAATCGTCGAAAGAGCATTGTTCAGCGGGTTAAGATTATTAATTATTTGCCAGTCAAAATGTAGGTAATGTTACAGCTCACGTCAAGTGACTGGGAGGAATGAACGCATGTGTGGCCCTCAATCGGTCTCCGCGCGACAGAAGGGTTCCCAACCAATCCCCCCGGGAACAGCAAATAACGTGGCTAGTCTGCGGCGGGCGTCACCATGCGAGAGTGTGAACGGACGCGGCAAAGTCCTGACTAGTCGGATTACCGGGCAAATGGGTCCCAGTACTCCACAGCTCCCATTATCGAACTTCAGCGCGTGGGATCGTGGATTACAACCGGGAGAGTCAGCACAATTGGCGCCAAGGGGCAAAAAGGTCACTTGATTGGCTTGAGAGATTTTCCCTTTGCAGCCAATTCTGGAGCTTCCTGTTCCGAATTATCAGGCAACTCGGGAGTTTCCTTTAGCGGGGTTAATCGGTCCACACAAGCACTCAAGAGTTTTTCAATACCTTGCTCAATGCCCTCGGCAACAGCTTTTGACTGTTCCTCCGTTAGGGCCACATAATCCTGGGGGTTTGTCGCATTCCCCCGCACTTCATAAGTAGGCAATGGGAGCCTCTTCATTCCGCTTACTTCCCGCATCAGGTGAACCATCTCCTTGTGCGAGCCTATTCCGTGGGCTAAGTAAATACCCAACTTGTCCACGTGCACGAACGACTTGTCAGAAATCTCTTCCGGCCTAGCCTTCCCAAATAGGCCAAGCGCAAGGAAGACAACAATGCCTATCAGAAGGCCTCCCCCAGTAATTACTGAAAACATCGGATGGAGGGAGTAATCCTTCAAAACCAGCCACAGCGAGACAACCATTACCCCCAGACCTACGGCGACAACGGCGGTACGTCCTCGAAGTCTTAGTTCGATATTCTGGAGGATTTTCTCAGGATCGAATTTCATAGAATGCTGAATCCGCCGTTTTCGTGGAACGTTGGATTTAGCCCGGGATTCCAATCGTTGCGGTCCAACATTTGGGTCAATTTTACGATTCTCGTTGCGTTAATGCCGAAATTCACCCACCAAATGCCGACAAAACACTCCTCTATTCTGAAATTTCCAGTGTTCGTAATGAGCACGCAATCAACAAACGCACAGTTCTTGAAGTGGTAGCCATCCAGCATGATCCGTTTTTCTTTATACACAAGATTGTGGATGGGATACAGAAAACCTGGTGGGGTGGGGAGGTTAGCTGGTGGTCCGGTCAGGCTCACAGAGGTGCCTCTTCGAGCTTGTTATTTCGGAACTTACGTGCCGGAGTGTACCACGACTATAGGCAGAAAGTGATTGGGTTTCTCCCGATTTACGATTGAGTAGCCGGGCTCAAGCCACCGAACATCCCCCGAGTAGTCCATTTTGAAGATTTCGAGAGGAGGAGTCCTGCGACGAAGCTACTCCTCTTCACTCAACTGCGCAAGAAACGGGCGTTTTTGACGCACCCTACAGACGCCTTGCGGCGGCTAGTACCCACTTGTCCGATAGGCAAGCGGAAGTGTGGTGACGACCACCGCAATTTCGCGTATTCGTCTTTGGCCTGCTTCAGGATGGGAATGTCGGGGTCGGCGTCCTTCCACAGCGTGAGGAAATCCTTGTAGGCGGCGAGCGCCCTGACGCGGGCGGCGTCCGCGTCCTGCGCGGTCTTTGCCTGCAACGCGTTGGCACGAGCCACTCCCAGATGCGCCAAAGCTCCAGTCCAGCAGTTCCAGACGATGCCGCTGTGGTCGAGAATCTTCTGAAACTCGGCGGCGGCAGCGTTGCCCTGCCCAGCGGCGAGATATGCTTGGCCACGAATGTAGGTGGGATAGAGGCACGAAATGTTGGCAGTGAACGGAATCAACCCGAACTCGATGGGTGGCGCAGCGGGCCGCAGATCGTTGAGCGCCTCAGTCGGGTTCTTCCGGTCGAGCGACAGTTGCGCCCGAATCGCCGGCAGCCACAGAGATTCCATCTGGGTGTCCAGCGGGAAACGCTTGTTCAAGTCTTGTGCCAGCCACTCGGCCCGCGCCGCGTCCCCGGCTATGGCGTAGGCGAGCGCTCCTTCGACCTCCACTCCCGGACTAGTTGGAACCAGCTTCAGACCGTCCTCCGCTGCTTTCTTGGAATCGGCGACATTGCCAAACGCAGCTTCGCGCAGCGCCGAACTCTCCCGCCAGATCGCTCCAGTTTCCTTGCTGTCAGCGCGAATCGCGGAATCTACCGACCGCTTGGTCAGTTCCCGCGCCTTGCGCAGGTGACCCGCATATGCCTCAGTATCGGAAGCCAGCGAAAGCCCAAAATTTTCATACTCGTGCTTGTCTGCAAACCACTGTTGCTGTTCCGCCATCCCCGCGGAGTCTGCCGTGACAAACGCAAGAACATAGAGCAGCTCGTGCATTGCGAAATCATCCGCTTTTCGCGCCATCTGCCGCGCCTCGTCGAAACGCTGCAAGGCAAGGGCGGAGTCGGCGAGATTCTCGTACCAACTCACATCATTCGGTGCAAGGCGCAAGAATTGCCTCGTGACCTCAGTGGCTTTTTCATACTGCCCCTGAGCGAGGAACACATTACCCAACCAACTGTATGCTCGGGATTCCCGAGGGTAGCTCTCAATCTCCTCCTGATACGTCTGGGCCGCTTTATCGAGGTCCCCGATTACAACGAGGTAGTAGTCGCCGCTGATCGCCCGCTTTTCCCGTTCGGTGGTATTTCCCCGCAACTCAAACGCCTTGGCAAAGTACTCCTTGGCCCGCCCGAGTTCGCCCAGAGCCCAGTAGTTCTCGCCCAGTGCGTCGTAACCCATGGCAAAATTCGGATCAAGTTCGATGGCTCTCTGAAAGTAACGCAGGGATGCGGCTACAGTATTCTGGCCATAGGCTTTTGCGCCAAGGCTATATGCCTTCAGAGCTTCGAGCGAAGACGTGGTGGCCTGTGCCAGCGGAACATCAAACTTCTGCACCGTCGGCAGCGATTCGCCCAACTCGGTGCGCAGCTTGGATGCAGCCTCGCCCAGCGCGTCCAGCACTTTTTCCTTGGACACCGCCGTCACCTGCTCCTCAGCCAGCGTGTCTCCGCTCTGACAATTCACCGCCTTCAACCCCAGCACATATTCGCTGCCCAGACTGCCAACCGTTCCAACGATATAGGCTTTGCTGCCGGCCCGCTGGCAAAGCTCGCGGGTCACTGCGGGCGTGAGTTTCGTGTCGGCGGGACGGGCCATCAATTTCAAGGCCTCCGCGACTTGCTGATCTGAGAGGGCGCTCAAGAAAGGCGATTGCCGCAGGGAGACATTGAGCGCCGTCTTCAGTGTGTCGTCGAAAATTGCATCGCCCGTCTTGTTGTCGAAATCAGACAGGACGACGGTGTCTTTGTCGGTTAGGCGCTTGCTCTGCTGATGCGACCGATAGTAAAGCCCGTTTGCTACGAGCAACACGACAAGCAGGACAGGAACCGCGATCTTCCAGAGTCTTGCAACACGAGCCGCAGGAATTTCTGCCGCCGCACTCCGTCCGCTGTCAGAGTCACGACTCAGCCGTTGCAGGTCGGTGCTTATGTCGGAGGCGTGCTGGTAGCGGAGTTTGCGATCCTTTTCTAGACACTTCGCGATGACCCGTTCTAAGTCTGGAGGGACATCGGGATTCAGACGCACGGCGGGCGTGGGTGTTCCATCCAGAATGGCTTTGAAGATCACACCTGCACTCTCGCCCCGAAACGGCATGGTTCCGGTCGCCATCTCGTACAGCACTGCGCCGAAAGAGAACAAGTCGGTGCGGGCATCCAATTCCTTGGCGCGGACTTGTTCAGGCGACATATAGGCGATGGTTCCGACCGTCGTGCCGGGGCTCGTCAGATGGTCAGGGTCAACCTCCGCAGTGGCAAGTGTTAGCTCGTTGCCAGTCGCACTTTTGAGTGTACTAACCTTAGCCAACCCGAAATCCAAAACCTTGGCATGACCGCGCTTGGTCACGAAGATATTGGCGGGCTTGATGTCCCGATGCACGATGCCAGCGGAGTGAGCGGCATCCAGTGCGTCCGCGATCTCAATTCCAAGTGAGAGTACGTCCTCGATCGCCAAAGGCTTGCCGCCGATCCAATGCTTCAGCGTCATGCCGTCCAGATACTCCATGACGATGAAGGATCGACCTTCGTGCTTGCCGATTTCGTGGATCGTGCAGATGTTGGGGTGGTTCAGCGCAGATGCGGCATGTGCCTCGCGGCGGAAGCGTTCAAGGGCTTGGGCGTCTTTGGTGAGGTCATCAGCGAGGAATTTGAGGGCGACAAGACGACCAAGCTCAGTGTCCTCAGCCTTGTAGACCACACCCATGCCCCCACCGCCGATTTTCTCGATGATGCGGTAGTGCGAAACGGTCTGGCCGATAAAAGAATCGGTGCTCGCCATGTGGCGCACATGTTAGGTTGCGATAGCAGGCAAGTCAACGAAGAGGACAACCTCTGTCCTAGGTCCCGATTAACGCGGTTACCGGAGAAGTGGGTACTAGGCCGAACATGTCCGGTTAGCCGACTTACCAGGAGTTGACCCGAAATCGACGGGTCGGCCAGAGGGAACGCGGTCCCCATGAGTCTTTTTCGTTGGCTCCT
>Ga0210406_10005754_pt1 | contig 12927 bp, 5 predicted proteins | sample IncBWC30MmetaG_FD_155454 | JGI IMG/M metagenome (GOLD analysis project Ga0210406, IMG submission 155454) | Forest soil microbial communities from Barre Woods Harvard Forest LTER site, Petersham, Massachusetts, United States - Inc-BW-C-30-M | ecosystem: Environmental > Terrestrial > Soil >...
GATGGCAAGTGGATCGCCTACATCACCCAGCTCGACCCCAAGCTATCGGAATACTCCACGCACCACCTCGCGATTTCCCCCGCCACCGGAGGCGCCGCGAAAGTTCTCACCACCGCGCTCGATCGCAACGTGGAACACCCGCAGTTCGCACCCGACAGCCAATCCATTTACTTCATGGCCGATGACGAGGCCACCATCAATGTCTGTCGCATCTCTATCAACGGTGGCGAAGTCACACGCCCCGTTCCCGGCCGCCTCATCGTCGCTTCCTTCACCGTCGCCAAAACCGGAGAACTCGCCGCAGCCCTTTCCACCACCGATCGCCCTGACGAGATCTACGCGGTCACCTCCGGCGCTCCCCAGCGCATCTCCCATACCAACGATGCCTTCCTTGCCCAAATCAAACTCAGCCTCCCTGAGTACGTAAAATTCAAATCCAAAGACGGCACCACGATCGCTGGATTTCTCTACAAGCCGATCGATTACGTCCCCGGCAAAAAATATCCTGCCATCCTCCGCCCCCACGGAGGCCCGACCTGGGCCTACTACGCCGAGTTCACGCACCTCGCGCAGCTTTATGCCGCGAACGGCTATGTGGTCCTCTATCCGAACCCGCGCGGTTCCACCGGCTACGGCCAGAATTTCTGCAAAGCGATTTTTGCGGATTGGGGAAACAAAGACTTTCAGGACGACATGGCCATGGTCGACTACGCAATCGCGCAAGGCTTGGTCGATCCCGACAAACTCGGTGTGGGCGGCTGGTCGTACGGAGGCATCTCTACCGACTTCATCATCGCGCAGACCACGCGTTTCAAAGCCGCCATCTCCGGCGCAGGCTCCGCCGAATACACCTCAATGTATGGCCATGATCAATACGTAAAAGATTACGAAACCGAACTCGGTCGCCCCTGGGAGAACCGCGCCGGATGGGATCGCGTCGCTCCCTTCTGGAAAGTGGCGAACATCACGACCCCGGCTCTCTTCATGGGCGGCGAGATTGACTGGAACGTACCAATCCTCGGCGGCGAGCACATGTATCAGGCTCTGAAAAGCCTGAACCGCGAAACCGAGTTAGTCGTCTACCCCGGCGAGTACCACGGCTTCAAGACTCCATCGCACTTGAAAGATCGCGAGGAGCGCTACTTAGCCTGGTACGCCCACTACGTAAAACAAGATGGCAGCCCTGCCCGTCCCCCAGAGCAGCCAAAGCCCGAAGCCCAGAAACCCGCAGCTGCGGCAGCGAAAGAATAAAAGCCAAAGAACAAAGAGGAAGATTAAAGAGTGAAGATAAAAGAGAAAGAATAAGCGAAAGAACAAGAGGAAGAACAAAGAGAGATTAGAGAGAAAGAACAGAAAGTTTTGTCATCCTGAGCGCAGCGAAGGACCTGCTTTCCTCACCGGCGCCACGACCGCCATGGTGCCTCAGGTTCGCGCCGTTTTCTGGCGCTAACCTGGGTGAACGCCGACCACCGCTAGAAGATATTTCACACCACTCACGCTCGACCTTGATCAGCGTTCATCTGCGAAATCTGTGGCGAGAAGGTTTGCCTACTCTACTTCCACCACCGCCAGCCCCTGCGCCGGCAGCTCCAAGATCAACTTTCCGCCCTCGATCTTCCGCGTTTCCGGGACCAGCCCCGCTCCATCCCGCAACTCCCGAATCTGCGCCTGCGACGGATACCTCGGGCTTCCCATCTTCGCGTAAGCCCCGCGCACATCCCCGTGTCCCGAATCCACCCGCCAAATCACCGCCTTCTTCGGCGAAGCATGCACAAACGAAAGCGTCATCTCCCGCGCAGCTGCGCCACCCTCTGACGGTGCATAATTCCACACTGCAACCGCTAGCTTTTTACCCTCCCGCGTCACCAGTGCCGAACCTGAATCCACTGCCAATCGCTCCGTCCCCAACTTATGCAGTACCGCAAACGCCGCGTAAGCCGGTTTCGGCAACCCGTAAGCTGCGATCAATCCGTACCCGCCATAAAACGGTGTCCTCACCACACCCTGCTCGTCGAATACATCGGAGAACGACCAATAGGACATGATGTCCACCAGCCCATCGCACTGTTGAATCGTCTCCGCCATCCACGGCCCCATGTACGTCGAATCTGTCACCGCGGTCTCGTTCATGTAGCTCGCGTTGAACTCGCTCCAGATCAGCGGCACCTTCGGATACGCCGACGCCCCAATCTCCTCATGCACCTTCTTCACTGCCCGGCAAACCATCTGGTTGCGCGGAATTTCTTCGTGCGTCCCAAACACATCCTCCGCCTTGTCATTCCCATAAACATGCGTCGACGCAAAATCCACCGGCACCTTATTCTCCGCGCAATGCTTCAGAAACGCCGCTACCCACGCTGCCTGCGCGGTCGCCGGACCGCCCACCCGCAGCCGCGGACTCACATGCTTGATCGCAACCGCCGCATGATCGTAAAGCTGAAAATACGTTTCCTGCCGCGGCTCGCCCGCCCAGAAATCCAGATTCGGCTCGTTCCAAACTTCGAAATACCACGAAGCCACTTCTTCGATCCCGTACCGCTCCACCAGATGCCTCGTGAATGCCTCGACCAGCGCCCCCCATCGCTCATAATCCTTCGGCGGCGCTACGTTCGGGTGATACCAGAACGCCTGGGGCATCGTCTTCGCCGATAGTTTCGTCGGCATAAAACTCAGCTCGACAAACGGCTTCATCCCCGCTGCCAGCAACCCGTCATAAATCTCGTCAACGTAAGAAAAATTCAGAACCGCCTTCCCATCCTTGTCTTCGTCGTACACGCCAATGTCATCGTCGAGAATGTCGTGGAACCGCACATACTGGAAACCGGTCACCTGCTTCACATCGTGCAAATCGCGCCGGTAGTCCTCGCGCAGCGCCAGGATCGCCCGCCCCGACCCAAACATCTGCTCCCAGAAATGCGGCAGAGGATGCCCAGCCGCCGTCGCATCAATCGTGATGACAGTCGACGGGCTCGCCCCAGCAGCCTGCGCAGCCAGGGAAGCTGGCGTACCGAGACCTGGTAGAAGCAATCCGCAAACCAGCATCCATGCCAGCCTGTTCCGAAGCAGACGAACCATGCAGACTCCCCTATGCGAAGAATTAAAATTGTAAAGAATTAGGATTGTCATCCTGAGCGAAGCGAAGGACCCCATACCCGCCGGCACAACAACAAGCCCGCAAAGGCATTTCAACCACTGAGACTCGCTCTCAAGTCGAATCAGCGTTCATCTGCGAAATCTGTGGCCAAAGTTTTGGTTCCCTATCCCACTCCCACCCTCCGCGGCATCGACCCCTTCTGCACATGCGCCACAGGTTTCTCATGCAGCAGCAACTCGGTCGCCTGCACTCGCCGGTCGCTGTGAAACCACCGCTGCACGACACCGTCATTCAAGAAATTCGCCAGGGCCAGCAACGTCATTCCCTGATGATGCGCCATCCACGACGGCACGACCTGCGCAATGCGCTTCCGCCATCTCCGACGTCCAGCCGAATAATCCGCCGCCTCATGGAACCCGCACCGCCCCAACCATCCCAAATCGCGCATGCGCTCCAGATTCGCCAGACTCGCCGCCGGATCGATAGGCAACGCTAGGAACGTCGAGTACGGTGAAATCACCAGTGCCGGAAAGTCCGGCTTCTGCAGTGCCAGACTCGGCAGCCCGAACGCGTGATACTTGTAATTTCCCGAATCGTCAAACTGAAAATACGCCGATTCCGAAATCCCCCATGGCACGTCCTTCGTCTCGCCATACGCTTCCTGGGAATGCACGGCCGCGCTCTGCGACCGCTCCAGCAGCGTATTCGGATAAGACCGCATCCAGATCGTCGGCATCAGGTATTCGAACATCGTGCCCGTCCACGACAGCAGCACCGGCCGCCCTTGGTCCATCGTGTGCGCGCGTCCCAGCAGGAACCAGCTCTCCTGCGGAATCTCATCCTTCGCAATTGCCACGAACATCGCCGTGCGCGACTCCGACGCGAGCAAGTCGTAACACGCCGCGTTCAGTTTGGCCGTCTCCGCATCCAGGCCGATCGACAGCAGCCTCCGCCTCGGATCCAGCATTACCCCGAAGTCCATCGCATCTGCTAACTCGCCCGCCTGCGCCGCCGCCCGCCGCAAGTCTTCAATCAGTGAGGTCACATTCACCCGCACCACCGGCAACGCCTCGCGCAGCTTCTCGCATAAAACTCTGCGTTCTTCCGCTCCCGCGATCGGAGTTACGGTTAGATTCTTATCCAGCCGGTCGATGAACACCGGCAACTGTTCCAATGCCAGGTTCTCCATCAGCCGCACATTGAGTCCGGGATCGTCACGCAGGCCTGCAAATTCCGGAAGCGTCCACGGTGCATACGACCGCGCTGCCCGTTCCAGACTCTCCCGATGCTCGCGCGTCGCCGCCAGAAAACGTCTCGCGCTCTCCGCATCTTTCTTCTTCGCGCTCGCCCTCTCCGCCTGTTCCAGCGCTGAATCCGGCAGACTCAGCGCCGCATGCAGCCAATCTCCTGTCTTACGCTCGCGCGCCCGGAGCGCAATCTCTTTCTTCGGAAACACGCCCAACTCCGCCAGCGCCCGCAGGTGATCGAGCATCCCTTCCAGCAAGCAAGGTTGCACTACCGGCTGTCGCAAGCGCTCCAGGCATCCCTGCTGCAGCGTCCACAGCGAAGCGACTAAGTTCCCGCTGTCCACCGCCGAAACAAAGAACGGCGGCAGCGCCTCCAGCGTTCGCGTGTCGTACCAGTTCAGCAGATGCCCGTGGAACTTCCGCATCTTCTCCATCGACCCCAGCGTCAACAGCGTCTGCTGCACAAACTCCGGCACCGTCAGATATCCAAACTGACAGGCCACCTGTCGTGCATTGAGCAGCAGCCCAACGTTCGTTGGCGAGATGCGCGCTGCCACCACCGCCGGTTCTTCCTGCACGTTATCCGGGATCAGCCAATTGTGTTCTGGCGTGCTGTACTCTGCGAAGTATCGCCACGTGGCCAGCGCCGAATGCCGCAGCAGTCGTTCCTGCTCGTGCGAGATCGCACTCTGCGCTGGACGCGCCGGACCATTCAGCCACATCGCCACCAACTTGCTCGCGCCCCAAAGCAGCACCACCGGGCCCGCCGCCCACAGCGCCCGAGGGCGGGCCACCGCCACGATCGCCGCCACCACCACCGCCAGCACCGGCATCCAGTTCAGGTACGTATCCACCGGAGTGCGCCGCGTGGCCCCAATCTCCGCCTCGGCAGCCGTCTCCCACTCCAGCAGCCCTTTGCGCGTAATCGCCCGCCGGATAAACGCCCGCGCCACGGCATCGAGCGATACCAGCGTCTGGTGACCCAAGAATGTCAGCGTCAGAAACACGCTTGTGACTGCCGGCAGCAATCCGCGGAACGCTTCCCGGATCTCTCCTTCCTTCTCTGTCACCGCTGCCTGCACACACCGGAACACAAACTCGCCCACCATCGGCAATAACAAAATCCCGATCGTCGCCAACGTCCACAGCGCGGGCGAAGTCCCGAACAGCCAGCCGGTCAGCAGCAGGATGAACGTCGCCGGCTCAACCAGGCTGCGTCGCAGGTTGTCCAGAATTTTCCATCGGGATACGAGCGAAATCGGGTTCGGCACATCCGCGCCCGACTCGTCCTTCACCGTCTTGAAAAGCCACCCAGTGATCTGCCAGTCGCCGCGCAGCCAGCGATGTTTGCGCCGGTTGTACGCGCTGTAGTGCGACGGGTAATCCTCGATCACCTCAATGTCGCTGACCAATCCCGCTCGCGCATGGGCGCCTTCAATCAGATCATGGCTGAGCAGCGCATTCCGCGGGAATCGCCGGTCGAGGACCTTGTGCACCGTTCCCACTTCATAAATGCCCTTGCCCGTAAAGATGCCCTCGCCGAATAAATCCTGATAGGCATCCGAGATCGCACGCGTGTAGGGATCAAGCCCCGTCTCGCCTGCGTAAATCGCGGCCAGCCGCGAGCTAGACGTACTCTGTACGCTGATCCCGACCCGCGGCTGCAGAATCCCGTATCCCGCCGTCACAATATTTTTCTCGGGATCGATCACTGCCTGGTTCAGGGGATGCGCCAGCGCCCCCACCGTCCTTTGCGCCGATCCGCGCGGCAATTCCGTGTCGGAGTCCAACGTGATCACGAACCGCACCCGCGACAACACGCTCAGGTCCCCGACCTTCACCGGGAAGCTGTCAAACTGCCCGCGCAGCAGGCGATTCAGGTCCATCAGCTTGCCACGCTTCCGCTCCCATCCCATCCACGCCCGCTCTTGCGGGTTGTACACGCGGTGCCGGTGCAGCAGAAAGAACGTGCCCATCTTCCGGCTGGCATACCGCTCGTTCAGCTCCTGAATCAGATCCGAACACAAGTCGATCAGCGGGCTATCTTCGCGAGCAGGCTCCCGCGAATCCGGCAAATCGCTTAACAAAGCGAAATGCATGTTCGGATCATGGTTTCCCAAAAACCGCACTTCCAGATCGTCCACCAGCCGCCGCACCTGCTTGTCGTTCAGCAACAGCGTCGGCACCGCCACCAGCGTCACGCAGTCCTGCGGAATCCCGTCCGCATAATCCAGTTTGGGCAGTAGCGTTGCCGGCAAAATCGCCGTCACGAGTTGATTCATCAGCTGCACGGCCGCTTGTGAGCACGGCAAAAGCAGGACGAGAATTGTCAGTGTGAGCGGCAGAGGGGACAGCGTCGGCGGCGTGAGCACCAACGCCGTCACGATCAAAATCAAAAATGTCAGAATTTCGAGTCCGGGAAAGAAAAACTCGTCAGCATGCTCTTTCATCCAACTCTGCACCCGCACACCCAGCGGAGGATGAAACCCAACTTTCCGCTCCAACTGTCCCCGGCCCTGATCGACCAGATAAAATCCAACGTGCCCCTCGCGCAACGACACGCGCGGATCCGGGTACCGCCGCTGCCGTGCGTCCTGTGCCAGCTTCAGCGCGGCCCTCGCAACCTCAACCTCGCTCGCCTCGGAATGGGCCGCAATCTTCGCTAACTGGGTCCGGTAAAAATCCCGGCTCTCAAAGTCCATGAGGGCATACGCCCCGATGGGATCCTTTTCCAGAATTCCATCGAACACAATCAGCGGCTCCAACACATCTCGCCACCGCAGATGGCTGATCGCCGCCAGACTCTGCACGCACGAACCCGCACCCGGCGCATCTGGCGTTCGTCCACTTCCCAACTCTTTCGCACGCGCCGCAATTTGCTCCAGCAATGCGAGCTTTAGCGCCGGAACCAGCGCCCACAATTCGCGCAAGTCGAGCACCACCAATTCCTCGAATCCCTCCAGAAAATGCGTGAACCCGACATCATCAAATTTGCACCCGCTCGCCTGGAAATAGCCCTCCGCCAACGCCACCACCCGCGGCACGATCGCACCCTTCGGTTCGCGCGCATGCGGGATCTTCCGCAATATCTTCGTCGCATCCACCAGCCCGCGCAGATCTCCGTGGATCAGCCGCATCTGATCGCGCAGCCACCGCACATCGTCGGTGCAGGTCTTCGGATCAGCAACATCCAGAGCCGCAAACACTGGCTTTAGCGCTTCCCGCAACATCTTCACCCGCTCGCCAAACACTCCAGAGGCGGGCGTGTTCGCCTGCCACGGCAGATTTCGCGCCAGCTCCGCCCCTTGCGCGCGCAACGGATCCACCTCGGCCGGCGCGACCAGCGCCAACTCGGTGCGTTTCACCTCGTCTTTGATTGGTTCTGCCATTGAACTCCGAACCACTTAGGACCAACAATCGTTTCCAGCCGACGACCGATGACGGTCTTACCGGTAACTGGCCGCCTGCATCTCAAACATCTCCGCGTACCGCCCGCCCATGCGGGTCAGCGAATCGTGGCTTCCGTCTTCCGCGATCCGGCCATCCTCCAGCACCACGATCCGGTCCGCCATCCGCACCGTCGAGAAGCGGTGCGAAATAAACAGCGCCATCTTCCCCTCGGTCAGCTCCGCGAATCGCCGGAACACCTCGAACTCGCTGCGCGCATCGAGCGCCGCTGTAGGCTCATCAAGGATCAGCACCTGCGCCTGCCGCAAATACGCACGCGCCAGCGCTACCTTCTGCCACTCCCCGCCCGACAAATCTACGCCGGACTCAAAGCGCCGCCCCAGCATCTGGTCGTACTTTTCAGGCACCCTCTCGATTACCTCATCCGCCATGCTCTTCTGCGCCGCCTCGCGCAGATGCTCCATGTTGTCGATGTCCTCGATCCGTCCGACCGCAATATTCTCCCGCGCCGTCATCTCGTAGCGCATGAAGTCCTGAAAGATCACGCCAATCTCGCGATACAAATCGTCCAGGTCATACTCCCGCAGGTCGATCCCATCCAGCAGCACCTGGCCCTCAACCGGATCGTAGAGGCGCGTCAGCAGCTTTACGATCGTCGTCTTCCCCTGCCCATTCTCTCCGATCAGCGCCACCCGTTCCCGCGGATGCAGCGTGAAATTGAAATCCTGCAGCACCATCCGCGAGGTCCCCGGATATTTGAACGACACATGCCGGAACTCGAACCCGAGCTTGATCGGCCGTGGCGCTGGCAACGCATTCGGCTTCGATCGGATCGTCGGCCGCATCTCAAAGAACGCCAGCAGGTCCGTCAAAAACAAAGCCTGGTCCGCAATACTCGACACCGTCGAGAAAATCTGCTGAATGTTGCTGCTCGCCTGCAAAATCGCGCCTGACAAAAATGTCAGCGTGCCGATCGACAGCGCCCCCATCACCGTCCGCCAGATCACATACACGTACGCCGCGTAGTAACCGGCGGTCCCGATCGCCGACAGCCCAATTCCTGCAATCAGCCGGCGCCGTGCCAGCGCCACGTTCTCGTCGTAAATCTGATCGGATAGCTTCGAGAACCGGCCCACCAGAAACTGCCGCAGCCCAAACAGCTTCAGTTCCTTCGCCGCCTCGCGGCTTCCTCCCAGCACCCGCAGATAATCCAGTTGCCGCCGGATCGGCGTCTGCCGGAAATTCTTCGCGTACCCAAGAAACGCAAAGTGGCTCTCGCCCAGAAACGCCGGCACTACCCCAGCCACCAGCAACAAAAGCAGCCACGGCGAGAAAAACAAAATCGAAATCGACAGTGAAATCGTCGTGATGACTTGCTGTACCAGCCGCCCGATCGACTGGATCATCCCCAGCCGGTCCGTCGCTTGTACCCGTGCCCGTTCTAGGCGGTCGTAAAATACCGGATCCTCATACGCCAGCAGATCCAGTTCCGCCGCGTGCTTCATCACCTCGACGCTCACATGCCGCGTGTAGTTATCCGCCAGCAGCGAGTCGAGATAATCAATCCCTCGCGTGAGCACTCCGCTCAACACAGCCAGCGCAAACTCCCCGGCCACCAGCCACCAGAAGCTCCGCGGCACAGGCTGATGCGAAGACACCGAATGCACGATCGCATCAATAATCAGCTTCGCGATCCACAACAGCCCAATGGGCAACAGAGAAGTCAGCAGCCGGAACACCAGCCCCAGCGTCACCACCGTTGGCCCAGACTCCCAAACAATCTTCAGAACCGGCGGCACGTTGCGAAGCGCGGTCAGCCGCTCTTCCCACCCGCTCCAGAATCCCTTCGGTTCCGTCATATGGCTTTCACTTTGCTGCCGGCTGAGAGAAGCTGCTCAGCCTCGCCGCGCCGTTCCATCACAAAACACTGTCATCCCGAGCATAGCGAGGGACCGTATACCCGCCGGCGCCTGCTCAAGCCAAAAGAGGCGTTTCCACCACGGCAGCTTACGTGATAGGCTGCCTGCACACTACCTGTGCTGACAACGTTACCACCACAACCTCAAGGCATAAACCGTAACGAAACCGAGGGTGCCCCAGGTTCGCGCCGTCTTTTGGCGCTAACCTGGGGAAGCAGACCGTAAGTTGCACCGGGCTTTTTTCTCGGCGCCCTCCGCGAAACCTCAGCGTCTCTACGTTGAAAGCTTTTCGAGGGAACCCACTCAGATGCCGAAACTCCCCACCTCAGTTGGCGCTACTAAGCCTTGAAACCCGCTTTGTCCATTCCGCGCCTCGCCTCGGGAGTCTTCATGAACGTCTCCCACACAAAATTCGTCCTCGCGTTCTCCGCCATCACCAGGCTGATCCCGGTATCGATCCCCACCACGTCCTTGTCATACCAATTCTTAAGGGGATTAAACGCATTCACGAACCCGTACTTGCACCAAGCCTGCGGATACTTGCTGCGAATATTCCGCAATACCCGCATCGTTGCCGCCGGCAGAAACGGCACCGATCCCGCTGCGGCGCTCGGGACCACCGTCCCATCAATCGGACCCACCGCCGGAGGCCCGCCCCAGATCACATACCCGAACTCCGAATCCGACGCGGTGATCCCCCACAACTCATCGCTGTAATCCGGAAACTGCGGCGCCAGCTCGACACAGAATCTCCGGTGCACGTCGGTCGCAATTACCGAGTTCTGGAAATAATCCGCGTACTTATCCTTCTTCTTGCGGAAATCGAACCAGGCCTGCGAATACTGGTGCACAAACAGCGGCGCGAACGATCCGATATACCGCAGCCCGTCATATTCGAACGTCAGCCGCTTCCAGGCGTTCCACGTTTCCGGTTTCAGAGGATGCGATCCCGAACCCATGCCCAGCAGATACATCATCATCAACTCGCTGTAGTAGTCCCAGCGATACGGTAAAAACCCGACTTCCGGTGTCCATCCATGGGGCAGCAGCGACGTATCTTCCGACAACCACGTCCAATCCACCCGGTTGAACACATCATTCGCTAGCCGCGTGATCTCTTCGTTATGAAAATGTTGCCGGCACATCAGCACCCCGCACAACAGCAGAGCCGTGTCTACCGATGAGATCTCCGAATCCCACACTCGCTCGCCCGTGCTCTTGTTCGCGAAGTGATAGAAGAACCCGCGATGGTTCGGCAGCTTCTTCCACATGAACGTCAACGTCGCAATCACCCGCGCCGTCGCGTCCGCGGTCGTCACAAGCCCGCGCTCTTCTCCAATGCACAGCGCCGTCAGTCCAAACCCGGTCGCCGCGATGCTCGCCACGATCCCCTGATCATTGGCCACCCGAACATCGCATCGATCCTTGACCAGCCCGGTGACCGGATCGGCCTGTTCCCAGAAATACTGAAAGTTCAGCCGCTCCATCTCAAACAACGCCGCATCATCGGCCGTGGTCAGCTCGCCCGGCTGCGGAGCCGGAGCCGGTCCCATGTGCTGCTGCGCCCATGCCTCACCCCCGAGCGCCGTGAACGCGGACCCCGGCAGCGCCAGTCCCGCGCTCGTTCCCAGCGCCAGCCGCAACCACTCTCGTCGCGAGAGTCCGCCACTCATACGTTTCCCTGCCTGAAACTTGCGCATTCCTATCATCTTAAGATATGGATCAGATCAGACGAAATGTCGAACTCCCATCGCAAATCGTCCTGGACCGTCCTCACCATTTTGGCGAGCGCCCTGGTTGTCTCGTTCGTAATCTACCGGCTTTTCCATCTGCAGGCGATCGTCCTGCGTGGCGCCGTTACGTCCAGGAACTCCGATCCCCACAAAGAACTACCCATCGCCAGCGTCCTGGTCACGGTTACAGACAACAAGGGCACCCGCGTGCTCCAAAGCGTCACCCAGACTAAGTCTGCAACCGACGAGCCTCTCGCCCCACCGATCGCTTCCGACGCCACCGGCTTCTTCAGCATCAAACTCCCCCGCGAGGTCCGTCACGGCCACGCCATCACGCTTCACTTTCGCCACCCCGATTACCAGTCGCTCGACCTGAAAGACTTCGTGGGCGACCAGCTCTACGTGGTCCATCTTGTCCCTCTCCACCCGCCAACGCCCCCCACAAACACCGCGGCCACCGTGGTCTCGAACGTCCGCGTTCGCTACTCCATCAAGAACATGACCTCCGCCACCGTGGGCAGCGCGGTCAAGGCCTTTGACGTCGAGAATATCGGGAACGTCCCATGCACCGCTCAGCCGTGCTCGCCCGACGGTCGCTGGAAAGCTGCCGTCGGCTCCGCCACCATCGACGCCGGCCCAGGCAACGAATTCCGCAACGTTCGTGTCTCCTGCATCGCCGGCCCCTGCCCCTTCACGCGCATTGAAACCGACAGTCTCTCGAACAACCGCCAGATCGTGACCGCCACCGCCCGCACCTGGTCCGATACAGCTACCTTCCTCATGGAAGCCGAAGTCTTCCACCCGATGGTGGCCCAGGTCGTCCACGAATCCTATCCAACGATCTTCGGTCCCACTCTCAACTTCACGCTCCCGACGGGCGCCGAAGGCATTTCCATGGAAGCCGATCTGAACGGTCAAACCATCATTTTCCCGTTAGGCCCCAACCTGTTTCTAAGCTGGGCCACCTGCAACTCCCGCACAAATCCCGACCAGACCCGCGTGTACCGGTGCGAACTAAAACCCAGCTACCGCTTCTGACCTGCTAAGAAAAAGTTGTCATCCTGAGCAGCGAAGGACCCCATACCCGCCGGCCCAACCCCAGACCCCAAGAGGCGTTTCGACCCTTGCCCCAGATCGCTAATGACAGCAGCGCCGCGACTCGAAGGTGGCCCAGGGGTCGCGCCGTTCTGTGGCGCCAACCTGGGGGAGAGGAGACCTCGAACCAACCCCTTTCTTAGCGCTCTTTGCGTCTAAAAGTTCTTCCCATTTCCCTCTACTGCACCGCGCACTACCGTGATCGAAGCCCGAGGCAAAGTCACCACCGCCCGAGACCCCCCCGACATCGAACTAGCCACCGCCGGCCCATCCGGATCCGCATGACTCTCCGCCCCGAGATCCTTCCACACATACTGCTCGCTCCCAAACGAAACCACCCGCACCGACCCGGAAAAATATCCCGGGGGCCCGGCAGCCCCCTGAAATCCCACTCGCACCGTGTGCGCATTTGTCTCGTCCCGGTTCACCAG
>Ga0210406_10005755_pt1 | contig 12924 bp, 10 predicted proteins | sample IncBWC30MmetaG_FD_155454 | JGI IMG/M metagenome (GOLD analysis project Ga0210406, IMG submission 155454) | Forest soil microbial communities from Barre Woods Harvard Forest LTER site, Petersham, Massachusetts, United States - Inc-BW-C-30-M | ecosystem: Environmental > Terrestrial > Soil >...
CTGCAGTGCGCGGTCCACACCGAGATAGAGCTGGTCTTTTTCAAATGGCTTCAGAATGTAATCGTAGGCGCCGCGGCGGATGGCTTCGAGAGCGGTGGAGATGTCATGGATGGCTGTGACCATAATCACAGGGACTTCCGGGTCATACTGGCGGAGCCATTCGAGGAGCTTGAGACCGTCCATCTCGGGCATGATCATGTCGCTTAAAACGAGGTCGGGTGTGATGCGCTTGACCTGATCCTGCGCCAGACGGCCGTTGCTCACCGAAGTACAGTGATAGCCCTTGGATTCGAGCATCGTCGAAACAACTTCGCGAATGGCTTCCTCGTCATCGACGACCAGTATGTTTTCCATATCCACGGTGGTTGGCCCTCTCTAGTCATTATATGGGACAGCACAGGGAGAAAGGGGCGGCCTTGCCCAGTCAGAAAATAGCGTGTTAGCGTCACAGCAGGTCTTTTCTCTCAAGGCAATACGCCGTCTAATGCAGGCATTTCGCGGCTTGTAGAAAGCCGTGGCGGCGGTGGTCCCCAGCGGGAGGCAGCGCATGGTGTTGGAAAACCAGGGCCTGCTCGGCATCGCTTTCTTCGAAGCGACGGCCTTCGTCATTTTGCTCGTCCTATTTTTCCTGTTCCGCCGGGACCATCCCTCGAGCTACTACAGGCTGTGGCTGGCAGGTTGGGCCTGCTTTACGCTGGCATCCTTTTGCGAACTTGCCTTGCACTTTCATGAAATGCCGGGCTTGCGCCTTGCATCGATCCTGGGGACTGTTGCGGCACTGCTCCTGTTTCTCGTCTCTGTAATGCAGTGTGTGACGGGTACGCAACAGCGAGCTTGGTCGATTCTCCCGTTGGGTGGCGTGGCTCTTCTCGCCGTCTACTACCTGGAACAGAAGGGGCCGGCTAGCTTTGGCGCTATCCGGTGGGGAACGGCTGAGATGGAGTGCTTGATTTGCTTGTGGGCCGGCTGGCTTTTGTGGCGCATGCAAGATACGCGCCGGGGCCATGGAGCGAGACTGTTGGCGGGAGCTTTCCTCGTTAGCGGGGTGCACGCGCTGGACCGTCCGATGTGGCCGGAGCATCCGTTTTTCCTGCTGCGGGTGGCGTTTGATCATTTGCTGGGAGTGGCGATTGGCATCGCCATGATCGTGGTTGTCCTGGAGGGAGCGCGGACACGCACGGATGAGCTGAACGAAAAGATGAGGCAACTGACGCTGCTGACCGCGGCGAGCACGCAGACGCTTTCGATGCAGGACGTTCTGGACCGCGTGCTGGCGCATCTGGTGGAGAGCCTGGGAGCCACGCATGGCCTCGCGCGCCTGCTGGAAGGGGAAGGCGAGGCAGCGCAGCTAGTCGTCCGGGCCTCCGTGGGTTTTAGCCCGGCGTTCCTGAAACAAAACGCCCGATTGTCGGTGAGCGAACCTTGGGCGCAGCAGATTCTCAAGGAGGATTGCCGGTTTTTGCGCCTGGAAGAGGAAACGGATCCCAGTGCCCGGAAGAAAATGGCGGAATCCGGGTTGCAAGAGCTAGTCACCTTGGCGCTTCGCGGGAAGCACGGTCCGCTCGGGATTGTTGCTGTCGGTTCAACACGAAAGGTGCAGTTTCAACCGGACGAATTAAGCTATTTGGTAAATATAGCCAATCTTCTTGGATTGACGCTGCAGAATGTGCGGTTGTTCGAACAATTGGCCAACATCCAGAATCAGTGGGCCTACACTTTTGATTCGATTGGAGACCCCATCCTCGTTCATGACCGGCAGGGGCGCATCCTGCGCGGCAACTTGCGATTGGGCCAATTGCTCGGCAGGGAAGGCGGTGCGCTGGCTGGGCGGAGCGTCACGGAACTTCTGCCGCGCAAAAGCGCGAATTACGAGAATTGCCCCTATTGCGAAGGTGTTGCTGGAGAAGGCGACGACCCGGACCCGTGGCTTCCGGGCTACTTTCTGGCGTCGAATTCCACGTTTACCGATCCGATGGGGCAAGGTCTCGGAATCGTCCACGTTTTGAAAGACATCACCGACCGCAAGCGCGCGGAGGAAAAATACCGCACCCTGGTTTCCAACGTTCAGGAAGGCGTGTTCATTTCCACGCCACAGGGCCACTTCTTGGATTTCAACGACGCGTTCCTGCGTATTGCGGGGTACGAATCGCGCGAGGAATTGATGGGAGTGGAAATTCCGTCGTTGTATGCGAACCCCGCGGATCGCGAACGCCTGAAGAAATTGCTGCACGAGCATGGCTCGGTCGCCGATTTTGAATTCGAAGTGCGCCGGAAGGATGGGGAGTTGCGCTCGGTGACGGAGTCCTCGATCGCGGTGCGAGACGCCTCTGGAAGTGTCTCCGCGTATCAGGGATTTCTCTTGGACATTACGGAGCGCAAACGCGCCGAACACGAGATTCGGCGGCGCAACCGCGAACTGATGGTGCTGAATTCCATCGCCCAGACGCTGACGGAATCGATGGCCTTGAGCGAGTCCTTGCATCGCACGCTGCGGCAGATGGTGGAATTATTCAAGTTAGACACTTCTTCTCTGTACTTGTTTGATGAGAAGGGAACCGTGCTGCGGCGAGCCGCGGCCGTGGGACACCGCTCGGAATACGCGCGGCATTTTTCCCCGGTTACGGTGCAACCGGAGTTGTTGCGGCATATCAAATCGGCGCACGCGACGTTTCTTTCGGCGCAGGGGCTGCCGTTGCCCGCGGCCATTCGCGACGCACAAAGGAAAGAAGAAGTCGTTTCGGCCTATGTGGTGATCTTGTGGTCGAAGGATCGTGTCATTGGCGGACTCGTGGTGGGCAGCCGCACGCCGCGCGAATTTTCTCCGGCCGACATCAACTTATTGATTGCCGTGGGGAGTCAGATCTCCAGCGCCATCGAGCGCACGCTGCTCTACGAAGAGACGCGGCAGGCCTACGACAATCTGCGCCGCACGCAGGAACAACTGCTGCACAGTGAAAAAATGGCGGCCGTGGGACAGTTGATCGCCGGAGTGGCTCACGAGCTGAACAATCCGCTCACTGCCATTCTCGGTTACAGCCAATTGCTCACTTCCAGCGGGCAGATTGGCCCGCAGGGACTCGAATACTCCGACAAGCTTTACAAGCAGGCCCAGCGAACCCATCGCATCGTGCAGAATCTCCTGAGCTTTGCGCGCCAGCACAAACCGGAACGCATACCCGTGCAGCTCAATCAGGTGCTCGAAGACACGCTGGCGCTGCGTGATTACGACCTGCGCATGAGCAATATCCGAGTGAACCTTGAGCTTGCGGAGGATCTGCCGGTAACCTCAGCTGATCCGCACCAACTGCAACAGGTGTTCCTCAACATGGTTAACAACGCCGTGGATGCCATCCTCGAACGCTCGAAAGAGGGAGATCTCTGGGTGCGCACGGGAACGAATGGTGACCTGCTGGTGGTGGAGTTTACGGACAGCGGTCCGGGAGTTCAGGATCCTTCTCGAGTTTTCGATCCTTTCTATACGACGAAACCGGTAGGCAAAGGAACGGGGCTCGGACTGAGCATCTGTTATGGAATCGTGACCGAGCACGGGGGAACGATTCGCGTGCGAAACGTGCCGCCACAGGGGGCGTCGTTCACCATCGAACTGCCTCGGCAGCCGCAAGGCAAGCCAATAGAGCCAGAGCCGATGCCGACAGCGGAAATTCGGCGGGAAGCCCGCATCCTTCTTGTGGACCGGGACGAATCAGTTCTCGAGGCCGGATGTGCCATTCTGCGTAGCCGGAACCACCAGGTTCATGCAGCAAAGGACACGGCTGAGGCCATAAGTCTTCTGAAAAAACAGGAATTTGACCTCGTGGTAGCGGACCAGGAACTGCCGAACATGCGGGGAGGAAACGGCCTCCTGGAGTGGCTGGTGACGCGCAAACCGATGCTGGCAAGTCACTTCGTACTGATGCGGGCGGTTGCACCTCTGGACGGCCCGGAAAGCTCCGGAGTACTCGCAGGAGCCCAAATTCTGCAGAAACCGTTCAAGGCAGCGGAGTTACTCGCGGCCGTGGACGAGTCACTATCGCGAGTCTATTCCCCGGCTCTCTAGCGAGGAAGCAAGCTCGGCAGCCATGGCGGCGCGCTCGCCGAGCTCTTTCATCGCCGCTTCCATGCGGACTGCAAATGCGCTTACCATGCAGCTCAGACCGCTAAGCTCTGGAATTGGCGCTAGCTGGCAAACCAGCCGGAGGCGAAGCAGTTGGCAACGCCAGGAAAACTGTACGCTCAGGCGCAGCCGCTCAAACTCGTGAACTGCCCCCACCTCGGGCGAAAGAACGGCAATGATGCGCGCCAGGCGAAGCAGCCTCTGAAAATCTCCCCGCAGCGCGGTGATATAAGAAAACGCGACCCTTCGGCGTTCTTTTCGCACCCGGCGGGGCAGCCCCGCAGGACCTCGCGACGCCAGATAGGCCAAGTCTGCGGGCTCGAGCGCCTGCCGAATCTGCGGAAAGTAAGTAATGTGACGCGGCCCCGGATCCTCGAAGGCCACGGCCTGGTCTCCGACAGGCTTACTCAGCCGGGGGCGACGGAGAGACCAGAAAAACAGGATCAGCAGTAACGCGATCAGACCGAAAAGAGGCAGGTAGAACATGATTTACGAGCGGTGTTTCCGCGAACGCCCAAGCTTGCTGAGCTGTTCGTTCAGGCGGCGCAGGCGAACATTCACTTCAGGAGCCAGCGTGCGATAAACATCCCCGGGAAGAAGCGCGGGGCCGGAAGCCAGTACTGGCAGTGGCTTGCGAAAGGCGGAGAACCAAAGAGAGAGACTCGCGAGAAAGGCCAGAATCCCGAGAATCCGCCAGAGATCTTCGTACTGCTTGAGCTTGTGCTGCAGAATGGAGCCATTGACTACCGTGAAGCACGAGAAAAGGAAGAATCCGATGGCCAATACGCGAAGGGCAGGATCCGCAACGATCTCGTAATAGCGCGCGAATAGAAAAAGGATGACGATCACCACTCCAATCGTCAACTCCAATCCGAGGTCGGCTTTCAAGACCGTCTGGTCCCACTGCCAGCCGGCGGTCAAGATGGAGTAGAGCGCCACAAGAAAAGCGAAGAACAAAAGGATGCGGCGTGCCAGCGCCCAAATGCCGGAGTACTGGCCCAAAAGGTGCCAGCAGATTTCCGCGATGGCCCAAGCCCTGGCGAAGATGACGATGCCCTGGGTTCCCCAAGCGAAACGCTCGGTGAGGGCTGCGGAAAAGCCCCACCGCAAGTAACCGGGGAGCAACACGACGGCCTGCAACAAGTCCACGCAGATATAGGAAAAAAAAGCGGGATAGTTGCGGTAGTGCTTACGCGACGCCAGGGCAAGCAAGAGCCCTAGCTCGACTGCGACGTTTAACGCCCAGACCCACAGCACGTATTTTGAAATTCCAGCCATCACCGGGCGCATCCTAGCATGAATATAACTTGCCGGTAAATAGATGTGATGCGCCCGGATGTGGCTCGTTAGTACTAGCCCTGTTCGTAAGGGTTCAGCGTCCTGAAAGGATTAAAGAATCCTCATGCAAGGGGGTTACCGAGCCCACTCCGGTGTGGGATCGGTGCGGGAAGTGGCGAGCCATCCGCTATGAGAGTAGAAGCCGATGGCGCGGTATTGACGACGATATGCGGAATGGGAGCCGGCAAAGGAGAGCCGTCGGCCCGTATTGTCTGCATACTAAAAGCAGGGTTGTATACTCCATGGTTGACGAAACATGTAACGGGAAGTACGATCAGCAGAGCCAAAAAAGAGATTCCAGTGAAAACAGAATATTTCTTCATGGGTGAGTCCTCCGGGGCTCATCATGAAGAGCGGCTTGTTGGGCGAGCCTTTGAGACTAAAAACGTTCCGTATGCGGAACAGGACCAGTCATGAAATCGCTGACGCAACTCCAACAAAACAAGCGGATCATCCAGGACTTCACACAGACAACTCTGGCGGGAATTCCCAGCAACTTTGCACGGCTGGCCTACGTGGCTTCCTTGCGGGATTTATCCAGCGGAAGGTACGAACATGAAGGTCTCTCCGCGGTTTACCCGGAGGAGGCCATCCAGCAAACCCTGGAATTGTGCCACGAGCAGGTTTTCGAAAGGATTCTGGAGGCCCCCTTGGCCTCGCAGGAAGAGGATTTGCGTATGTGTTTGGAAGCGATGCAGGGAGGTTTGTCCGCCGTGGTGGCCCATTGGCAGAGGATGGAAGCCTACCGCGTTCTCGTTCCAGAACAGTCGCCCGATTATCTCAAGGAGCTCTTCTATTCGAATCTCCGCGCCCTTCTGGAGATTCTCCAGGGAGAAGGTTCCAGGGTTCGTTCAAGCGCGTAACCACCCCGATAACCCTGCCAACGACTTCGGCTTCTTCCGGGGAGCGCCACGTCTCCGGCAAGCAGCGGGAGAGCGGGTGCGGTTGCATTACCAGGCGCGAGCCATCCTTATGAAACCAGCCACAGCGGTAGCCGTCGCGTAGCTCCACAAAGTACATCGGGCGGTCGTATTCGGTTGACCAGTCGTCATCCTCAACGCGGCGTACGGACACATCCACCATGACAATGCTTCCGGGACGAAGCAGCGGGACCATGCGCCGGTCGGAAAGTCCAATATATCCATAGCGATGCAGCCGGTCGCCGTTCGTCATGGCCCCTTCAAAATTTCCCCAACGCTCGACCATCCGCGAAAGGAATTCTGTCCGCTTGGGGTCAAAGGAGGGGTCAAAGCGCATGGGAATCTTCAGAGTGGCGGGGGGAGCACCGAGATGCGTCTGCGGAGCCGGGAACGTGGCGCCGGCCCCAAAGAACTCGTCGAGGGGAACCTCGTACCAACGAAAGATCTCCAGTGGATTCAGATGATAGATGACCGCAAGGGCGTAAAGCTTGTGCAGGCCGGGCACCACTCCGCGGTTCTCGATATCCGCGAGCCGGCTGATGTGAATAATAAACTCCGGGCGTACACGCTTCGCGGCCAGCTCAAAGCTGGACCGCTCCACATCGCGATAAGTTAATCCTAGCCGCTCACGGACCTGCCGCAATCGAAGGCCGGGCACCATCGTCTTTCCTCGGTAGCCAGGTGGATGCTACGAGGCAGGGTACAACAGAATTACCAATTTGTTAAGCAATCAGAGCGGTGTACCAAAGTGGGACTGACAACCCCGCCGGAGGAAGGAATAGTCTCTGTGCGGTGCGGCGTTTCGTCCATGGCGCGAAGCCAGGCGGGTCAAATGGGAATCTGCTATTCTGCCAGGATGATGGCCCCTTCGACTACTGGACGGATCACCACCTATTTTCTTGGACTATTTCTGGGAGCTGCCTGGTTCCTGGGCCCCGGTTCCACGTGGGCGCAACAAGCGGCGACGGCGCCTACTCCGGCGGTTTCCGACGCGGTGACGAACGCTGAATTTTCTGCAGCTGCGGATGAAGTTCTCCTCCGGATGAGCGAGATCACCGGTTTGAAGCTCCGCAGTCCAGTGAAGAAGACGCTGCGATCGCGGGAAGAGATCCACGCCTACGTGATCAAGCAGATGAACGAGGAAAAGAATCCAGCCGAGCGGTACGCGGGAGAGCGCAGCGCCGAGGCATTTGGTTTAATCCCCAAGGGATTCGACCTCGATAACTTCATGGTGGACCTCCTCACCGAACAAATCGCCGGGCTTTACGACCCGAAAGCTCACGAGTTCTATATTGCCGATTGGATTCCACTGGCCGACCAGCGCATGGTCATGGCCCACGAGCTGACCCACGCGCTGCAAGACCAGTATTTCGAAATTCAGAAGTGGGAGAAGGCTGCGCGGCCCAATGATGACGCCGAACTGGCGCGCGACGCGGTGCTCGAAGGCAGCGCCATGGCCGCGATGTTCGACTACATCCTGCAAGGTTCCGGACACTCGTTGAGGGACTTGCCGGAAATCGATCCGGCGATGCTGACGGGGGATTTGGGGAGCTCGCCGACGTTGCAGAAGGCGCCGCCGTTCCTAAAGGACGTGCTGGTTTTTCCGTACTTTGCGGGACTCAGTTTTTCGGTTGCGATCCTGAAGCCGGCGGGGTGGAGCAGCCTGCCGGACGTATTTGCCAAGCCTCCGGCTTCGACCCAGCAAATCCTGCACCCGGAGATTTATCGTGAAGGCCGGCTGCCGGCAGCAATGACTCTTCCGGCGATCGATAAGAACCTGGGCGCGGATTGGACGAAGCTGGAAGAAAACATCATGGGCGAATTCGGCTGGAAAGAGATATTGAAACAGTTTCTTGGTGAAGAAAAGGCCAAGCCGCTGTCCGTGGGCTGGGACGGCGACCGTTACTCGGTCTACGAGCAGAAACAGAGCAAACGGCTGGTGCTGGTGGCGCGATTGCGCCTGGCGAGTGAAGAACAAGCGGCGCGGTTTTTCGACCAGTATTCGGAAGCGCTGGTGAAGAAGCACGACCAGCGCAGCAATTCATTCAAGCAGCCCGAGTTTTTGTCGTTCGACACGTCGAACGGCGGAGTTTTCCTGCGTTGCGTGGCGAATGAGTGCCTGACCGTGGAAGGTGCTGGCCGGGCGATCTTCGATGTGGTTAACATAGGAATTGGCTGGCCGGCTGCTCCACAAGTGCATGCGAATCCTGCCCAAGCGCCTGCGAAGACCAGCCTGCGGCAGAATTATCCAACAGACCGAGTTCCTCTCAAAGCAAGCCTTGTAAACTGACTTCCATCTTTCAAATTATGAGTTGTGGGCGGCGCGACGTTTCGCTACGGTTGCGGGTGCGTGCTCTAAACGCGCAAGCAACGGAGCGTTTTTCGCTTCGCGTGAGGGGCGGAGCCGCTCTTCCAGGCGCGCGATGCGGCGCAGGATGCGATCTTCCAGGCGTTGCGTGCTGGCGACGGCGTAAGGGTCTCTCGATCGGGAACGCGCTTGCTTGAGCTTGGCCATAGCGAGCGTCGCAAATTCAGCCGCGCGGAGAATGTCTTTCGCGCGGCGCTCGTAGTGGATGGCCAGCTGTTCGCAGGCTTGAATGGCGTCATGCGTTCCGGCGGCAAGTTCAAGCCAAAGCGTGGCTGCTTGTTCGTGGTCGCCGCGACGCTTGGCTAGCAAGGCGAGTTGACGGCAGGCTTGCGGGCGAATTTCTGATGGCAGGCCGAGATCGATGGCCTGGGCACAAGTTTCTTCCGCGCGGCTTGCCTTCCCGCGGCGCTGCAGAAAACGAGAGAGACCGAAGAGATCGAGGCTGTCCATTTCAGCCGGAGCGCTTTCCTGGGACGCGAGAAGGAAATTGATCTTGCCAAAAAGCGCGGCCAGCCCGCGCAAATCCATCTGATTATGGCGCGCCACGCCAGCGAGAGGTTCGGCAGGGCCGCCGCGCAAATAGTCGAAGTAAAACTGCGGTATGAGCGCGGAGGATATGTCGTCGTCGCGGCGCCAGCCAAGACGCGGGGCATCGAGTACGTGACGCTCCAGCTCGATGAGGCGCACCGAGCCAAGCCGCAGTTTCCAGAGTGCGCGCGCGGGATGCAACAGGTCGAGATGCGCGGAGAGTCGGGGCGCGACGATGGCGCGCGTCATGGTGAAGCGGCTTTCCAGCAGCGGCCAATCGAAAGATTTTCCGTTGAAAGTGACCAGGACAGGACGCTCCGCGATGCGCGCGGCCAGCTCGTGCAGGAGAGAATGCTCTTCCGCAAAATCGCGCATGAAGAGTTGTTCGACTTGCAGGCCGCCGGCATCCCACCATGCCAGCCCAATCAGGAACGCGTACGTGCCCGTGCCTCCGGCGAGGCCGGTGGTCTCCGTATCGAGGAAGAGCCACTTCGCCGGATCGGCAAGTGCCGCCAGCGTGCGTCGCGAAATGGATTCGTCCTTGCCGCGCGCGAGGAGCTCGAGTGCGACCGGAGAGGCTTCGGCGAATTCGGGAGTGGAGAACCAATTTCGAACGGCGAGATGTTCCCCGTAGTGGTTTTTCGCCACGCCCGCGCCCAGGAGTCGTGCGAGTGCATCTTCCTCATCCGCTGCGCGCAGCGCCATGGGACGAGCCGGTGCAGGCCGCGCGGGCTTTAGCGCGGCGAGGCGCGAGAATTTGTTGAGAGTGCTCATGATCTTTGCAGCGTCTCTGCGAAACTCACGACGGCGCGCTGCCAACGACGTCGCAATGCGTCACGTGGGGCTCGAATTCGAGAAGAAACTCCTGGTCCTCTGGATAATACTTGGCCAGATCGATAGGCGAGCCCGCGAACTTCTGAATGGCCTCGAGGGATTCCCAAAGCGTGAAAGTGTAAAAGTGTGTCGTGTCGCCGTCATCGCGACGGAGAATGTGTACGGCCAAGTTTCCCGGAATACCGCGGTAATCGGGGATGGCCCGGACATTCAGGAATTTTGAATAGGCGTCAGCTTTTTCAAGTGGCGTTCGGCCGTGCCAGATGCGGGCTATCAATTGGGTTCCTCCTGTTCCGCGATTCCTGCGATGAGCCGGTCGAGTATGGCGAGTGCGGCTTCTTTGGCGCGGGGTGCGAGGTCTCCCGCGGGGCCGACGCAGGAGGGGCAACCTTGTTCGCAGGCGCACGCGGCGATGAGTTCGCGCGTTTTTTGCACGAGCAAATCGTGCGCGCGGAAGAGCGGTTCGGAAAAGCCGATGCCGCCGGGGTAGCCGTCGTACAAATAGAGATTGGGCTCGAAGAATTCCTTCACGTTTTGCGGCGAAGAACGTTTGAAGGATCGTGTGTGAACCACGTCCGGAATTGGCTCGTCCTCGCCTTGTAGGGGCGCAGCATGCTGCGCCCCTACAAAGGAAGCGTCAACCGCGGGCGGGTTCTCTCCGATGGCGGCGCCGAGGTCGCGCGAATCGCACATGAGCAGAAGCGTAGCGATGGATTCCAGCGCGTGAAGCAAACCGAACATGCCGCTTTGCCGCTCACTGACGCTGAAGGGGAGCGATTCGAGCAGCAGGCGTTTCAGCGTGATCCAGTAGGACGTCGTGTGCATTTCGTTCTCGGGAAGCTGCAGCTGGCCATCCCCGATGTTTTCGTGCGTGAAGAATTTTATTTTCTTGAAGCCGATGACTTGGGAACGCACGAGTACGTCGCCGTGAGCGCGCGCGGCAGAAAGTTCATGCCGCGAGGCATTCGCGCGCGCGGTTTCTGCAGTTTCGAGTACGCGGACCTGCGTGTACCGCACGGCGTCCGTGTAATAGTCGACGTCGACTTTTTTCACGTAAGCTTTGCGTTCTTTGAAATCCAGATGTTCGACGTGGTACTGCTCGCCGCCGTGAAGATAGATCGCTTTTTCGTGCACGCTGGTGAGCGCGCTGGGGAAATCGACTTCGCCAATCACGGCGGGTTCGCCGGTGATATCAATGATGACAAAATTGTCGCTGGTGACCGAACGCAAGCTGACGGTGTCCGCAGGATACGCCTCGTGCGTCCAGTGAAAGTGGTCGCCAGCGAGATGCAAAAAACCGGCTTCCGCAAGACGCGCGCAAAGATCAGGAACATCGACGTCGCCAAAGCGCTCGCTGGGAGCGATGGGCAGCTCGAAAGCCGCGCACTTCAGATGATTGATGAGAATTTCCAGATTGTCCGGCTGGATGAACGCGTGCTCCGGCGTGTTGCCGAAGAAATAGTCGGGATGACGCACGATAAATTGATCGAGCGGCGACGAAGAAGCCACTAGCACGGCGCAGGAACTTCCGCTGCGGCGCCCTGCGCGTCCGGCGCGCTGCCACGTAGCCGCGATGGTGCCGGGATAGCCGGCCATCACCACGGCGTCAAGCGAGCCGACGTCGATGCCCAGTTCGAGAGCGCTGGTGGAGACCACGCCGCGCACACGCCCATCGCGCAGGCCGCGCTCGATTTCGCGGCGTTCGTTCGGCAGATAGCCGCCGCGATAACCGCGAATCGTTCCCGGTTTTCCCGGCGTGTGCGGATTGGCCTGCTGCAGATACGTCAGCAGAATTTCCGTTTGCAAGCGCGAGTTGGAGAAGACGATGGTCTGCAGATCGTGCTTCAGAAATTCCTGGCCGACGCGCGAGGCTTCATTGATATAACTGCGGCGAATGCCGAGCGCGCGGTTCACCACCGGTGGATTGTAGAAGACAAAAGTTTTTTCCGCCGCGGGAGCGCCGTTGGCGCTGAGGACTTCGACCTCGGATTCCAGGAGGCGCGAAGCGAGCTCGCCGGGATTGGCAATCGTGGCGGAGCAGCAAATGAATTGCGGCTCGCGTCCATAGAATTGCGCGATGCGGCGCAAGCGGCGCAGCACATTGCAGAGGTGGCTGCCGAAGACGCCGCGATACGTGTGCAGCTCGTCGATGACAATGTAGCGGAGATTTTCAAACAGGCGCGTCCAGCGCGTGTGATGCGGCAGGATGCCGGTGTGCAGCATGTCCGGATTGGTAAGCACGACGTGGCTTTTTTCGCGAATGGCCTTGCGCGCGTCGGCTGGCGTGTCGCCGTCGTAGGTAAAAACGCCGAAGCGATTTTCGAGACGTTGATTCACATCGTAAAGTTCGGCGAGCTGGTCCTGCGCAAGGGCTTTTGTGGGGAAGAGATACAGCGCGCGCGTGTCGGGATTCTCGAGGATTTCGTTCAACACCGGCAGGTTGTAGCAGAGCGTCTTGCCGGAAGCCGTGGGCGTGACGATGACGACATTTTTTCCAGCATGGACGGTTTCGGCGGCGGCGGCTTGGTGTGTGTAAAGCTGTCGGATGCCCTTGGCCGCATAAGCAGCAACGAGATCGGCGTGAACCCACGCTGGAAAATCGGCCCATTGCGCTTGGCGTGCGGGGAAATGGCGGATCGCCGTCAAAACTTCGCCGGTGACGTCGCGCTGCGCAAATGCGTCGAGAACTTCGTGCACGCGCGCGATCGAGGTCGTGCTGGCGCGTACTGCGAGCGATTGGGACATGAAAAAGGTCTCCTGTAATTCGCCTTTTGTTCGCCAGCGTAGCACGCGGTAACGCCTGCCGCAACAGCGAACTGCTC
>Ga0210406_10005758_pt1 | contig 12919 bp, 11 predicted proteins | sample IncBWC30MmetaG_FD_155454 | JGI IMG/M metagenome (GOLD analysis project Ga0210406, IMG submission 155454) | Forest soil microbial communities from Barre Woods Harvard Forest LTER site, Petersham, Massachusetts, United States - Inc-BW-C-30-M | ecosystem: Environmental > Terrestrial > Soil >...
TCTGAAAAAAGAAGTGTTCTCTTTGCTCTTCGCAATACTATATTTAATAATTTTAAAATCCAGAGGAGGAATAAATATTGGAGTAGTGTCGAGAGGATAAAATTCTCCTGCATAAATCACCCAGAGGTTGTATTTCTTTTTATCTATGGTTATTGTATCTAAAGTGATATCTTCTTTCGATTCCAGGTCTTCTACCCAACAGTTCAATGGCCTGATCTTTTTCCGTATTTCTGTAAGCTGCCGATGAAGATCTATTAATGTGAGCTCAACCGGATTTGAAATTGAACTATAAAAGGCTACCGATACATTTACACCTTCATTCCAATAAACGGAAGATTTGTTGACTGATACTTTCAGGAACATTTCCTCTTTATGGGTTTTGAATTCCAGATCTTTATCGTCGGGTTCAGGGATGTTCTTGATTTGAGAGTTTGCAGGCTTGATTTTTATTTTTGCACCGCTGGATTGGACTGATTTTTCTGCTAAGATGAGACTAAAGGGATTTAAGATAGCCACACCTTCCTGCAGGGGCTTATAATACTGCGTGATTTTAAATTCCTTAGACGTTTCATCCTTTAAATAGGTTGTACGGGTTTTTACCATATCATTAATGGATGGAAATAATTGAGGTATGAAAGACTGAAACTGTTTTTTCTTGTCCTTGGGAAAAGTCAGGGTTATTGTAAATTCTTCATTAAGTGCTATTGTGGATTTTCCTAATGTTATAGTGGACTCCTGAGCCTGAGAACTTAGAAATAAATGGAATAAAATAAGAAGTAATAAAAACAGCTGTTTCGACATCTTTTGAGTGTTCTAAAAGGTATTCCAAGAAAGCAATTCACAAATTTAACTTAATCCTTAAAAATTTAAACATTAATGGAATATGTCCGTATTATATATAATTAAATTATTGGTGTAATATTTTTACAAGAATTAAACCAGGCTCTTATGTTAGATTACATAAAACTTATTCTCGAAAAAGTGAGCTTTGACCAACAACTTTTTGAAAAGGAGCTCAGAAAAAGTATTAAGCAACTAATAAGGGAAGAACTAGATGAGTTGAAAAACTGGTGTTACCAGAATTTCGGTCAGTATCTTCACATTCTTCAAAAGTGTTTCGCATAAGTTCAGGGGGCCTGGCCCCCTGGCTTTATAAATTCAATATTTCTTTTCAATCCCTTATAACCTGTTCGTTTTATCGCTGATTTTTTAAATATTTTCCCGAAAGCTTCTTCTGTAATTTCTGATAAATCTGTTTCTAACAATTCTTTTAGATCTGTTTCCGGTTTAAATTGTTCTTCATGATTGGGTGTGGAGAATCTGTTCCAGGGACAAACATCCTGGCAAATATCACAGCCGAATGCCCAGTTTTCCATCTTTCCCTTAAACTCTGCAGGTATGTTTTCTTTGAGCTCAATAGTTAAATAGGAAATACATTTAGTGGCATCTATTTTATAAGGGTCGTGCAGGGCATCGGTCGGACAAGCATCCACGCACCTGGTGCATGTTCCGCAATAATCTTTAATTGGCCCGTCATACTCCAGCTCCAGGTCTATGATTAGTTCCGCGATAAAAAAGAAACTTCCTGTCCCGGTATTGATAAGATTGGTGTTCTTCCCAACCCAACCCAGCCCGCTTTTTTTTGCCCAGGCTTTATCCATGACTGGAGCTGAGTCTACAAAAGCCCGGCCATTTACCTCTCCGATTTCTGCATATATGAAATCAAGCAATTCTTTCAGTTTGGATTTGATGACGAAATGGTAGTCATCTCCATACGCATATTTCGAGATCTTAAATTCAGATGACATTTCTTTTTCAGGATAATAATTGAGCAGCAGGGATATAACCGACTTTGCTCCATCAACCAGCTTGCGCGGATCCAGTCTTTTATCAAAATAATTTTCCATCCACTGCATTTTTCCATGCATGCCCTTGTTCAGCCATTCTTCCAGTCGCGGCGCTTCGTTCTCCAGAAAGCCAGCCTTGGAAATACCGCAAAAACTGAAGCCGAGTTGTTGGGCTTGTGCCTTGATTATTTGACTAATGTGCAATTTTGCGGAATTGATCATCCTGATAAATAATTCTATTATTACTTACGAAGTTAGTATTTTTACAACTTAAATTGATTCGGCTTGGAGCAGTACCTTGAATATTCAGGTATTTATTGCGACAATGAATAAATTATGAAAAAAAGGATTTTAGTTACGGGAGGAGCCGGCTTCATAGGATCTCATACAATTATAGAGTTGTTTAAGGCCGGATATGATCCCATTATCATAGACAATTTTTCTAATTCTCATAAATCGGTTATAGGTAATATTGAAGATATTTTACAAACAAGATTAGAAATTGCCGAAGCTGACGGGACAAATCAAGATTCTTTAAGCAAAGTTTTCCAAAAATTTGATCCTATTGAGGGGGTTATTCATTTTGCAGCGAACAAAAGTGTCACTGAATCAATCATCAATCCATTAAAGTATTACAAAAATAACCTCACATTCCTTTTTAACCTATTGGGGTGTATGAATAAATTCAATGTAACGAATTTTGTCTTTTCCTCCACTTGTGCCGTCTATGGCGATCCTCAAAGCCTTCCTATTTCGGAAAAGGAATCGCTGAATCCTAAATCTCCATACGGAGAAACAAAAAGAATGTGTGAAAAAGTGATTATTGATACCTGTCATGCAAGCGCTACAAAAGCGGTGATCCTTCGTTATTTTAATCCCATCGGTGCGCATCCCTCTTCGAAAATTGGTGAACTCCCACTGGATGCTCCGCAAAATCTTGTTCCCATTGTAACCCAGACGGCAGCAGGGGTAAGGGAGAGTTTCGTTGTTTACGGAGTTGACTATCATACTAAAGACGGATCATGCGTCAGAGACTTCATCCATATAGTAGATCTTGCACAAGCTCACGTAAAGGCATTACAATTTATTGAAAGGAATGATTTTTCTTATGAAATATTTAATATTGGCACCGGTAAGGGTTACTCAGTTCTGGAAATTATAAATACATTCGAAAAGATATCAGGGATAAAACTTAACTATTCAATTGCACCGCGAAGAGAAGGTGAAATTGAAAAAATATATTCGGATGTTACTAAATCAAAGTTCATTCTGGGCTGGGAAGCTAAACTCTCTTTAGAAGAAGCTTTGGTAGATGCCTGGAATTGGGAAAAAAAATTAAGAAATTTAAATTGAGGAGTTCAAAATAAGACTTCTAATTAAAATATTACTTTAAAAATAAAATGTACAAAAATGTGGCTATCAAAATTTTTTTCTAAGAAAAAGCGACGGGTTAAAGTTAATCCTGATGATTTTTATATTATTCCAAAGTCTGAAATTACTTATTCTAATGATTTGCTTTATACCTATCATAATGCAGATTTTATGAAAGAGCCTCTTTTTGATGAGTCATATCAGTTATGCAAAAAAATTGGTGGTGACCTTTTAAAAGATTATGACATTCAGTGGCGGATACATGTTTTATGCTGGGCTGCAAGCCATGCAAAGCACCTCGAAGGAGACTTTGTTGATTGTGGTGTGAATACAGGCTTCTGCCCAAGAGCAATTATTAATTATGTTGATTTTGCTAAGCTCGATAAAAAATATTATTTCCTGGATACTTTTGCCGGCATGGACGAACGATACAGCTCAGCCTATGAGATGGAACGTCACCAAAAATTAGGCTATGGTAAAAAAGGGGATATTTATGAGCAGGTTAAAGAAACCTTCAAAGATTTTAACGTTGAAATAATAAAAGGTGCCGTACCTGATACCTTGCCATTAGTGAAAGCTGAGAAGATATGTTTTCTTTCCATGGACATGAATTGTGTGCAGCCTGAAGTAGATGCATTGAATTATTTCTGGGATAAGATGGTAAGTGGTGGTATGATAGTGCTTGATGATTACGGTTACCCCGGTTGTATAGATCAGAAACTTGCTCATGATGCTTTCGCAAAATCAAAAAACGTGATGGTACTTTCATTGCCTACATGCCAGGGCTTAATTATTAAGCCATAATAAACAGATAGACCTTTAATGGAAAGCACCCGGCCTAAAGTATCTATATGCATTCCTACATATAAGCAGGTAGAGTTTCTTAAGAAAACGCTTGATTCTATTTTGATTCAGTCTTATCAGGATTATGAAATAATTATTTCAGATGATTCCCCTGACAGGTCGGTTCAAAGCCTGGTTGAGCAGTATAGCTTTGGGTCAAAATTAAAATTCTTAAAAAATAAAAATCCTCTTGGATCACCCGAAAATTGGAATGAATCTATCAGAAAGGCCAGTGGTGAATACATGAAAATTTTACATCACGACGATTGGTTTACTTTTCCATATAGCCTTGAAGAGTATGTAAAGTTACTTGATGAAAACCCACAGGCAGATTTTGCTTTTAGCGCCACTAATGTTTTTCATGCCGATACACTAAAAGAGAGAATTCATTGTATTCCTGACGGGTATCTGGAAAAACTCCAAAAGGATCCGCAGATTTTATTTTGGGGAAATTTGATAGGAGGGCCTAGCGTAACAATTTGCAGAAGAAGTTTAAATGAATATTATGACAAGAAGATGCAGTGGCTTGTAGATATTGAGTTTTACATAAGGGCCATTCAAAAAAATTCCCATATAGTGTTTAGCCCAAAACCATTAATTACAACATCGACAGCTACAGAACATGCCATTACATCATCCATTACAAAAGAAATAGATGTATCCGAGCATTTTTACCTGTATGACAAAATAAAATCGTCTGTTGCCAAAAATGATAGAAAACCTTATATCATTCATTTGTGGTATTTGCTGGAAAAATATAATATAACATCCCCAAAACAAGTTAAGCAAATGGGTTATTCCGGGGAATTGGAAAGGCCCTTAAAAACACTAATGACATTAAAAATAATTTCTTTCAGACTGTCTCAGCTTTACCAAAAAATTTATTTCTTTTAAAATATTAAAGTGACTTTTCCTGTGGCATAGGTTTTAATAAGCTATGTATGATAAGGAAACAATCTTAAAAAAATCAACTGTCTGATTTAATTTATGTAATTAAATTAGATTATATTAATTGTTAATTAGTGCAATCCAATGAATCATGGGCCATATTAGATCATTTATCAAAGATTTTATAATCAGTTTAGAAGACCGTAAAAAGAACAGCGACTTTAAACAGGACTTTAAAAAGTTCAGCAGCCTGGCCGAGAAAGGAAAAAAGCGTTTTGAATTAAATTGGGATAATAAATATCCTTGTCTGTATGATAAGGTAAGCACCACACCCTTTGATCGTCATTACATTTATCACCCAGCCTGGGCTGCAAGGATTCTTTCTAAAACTAAGCCGAATTTCCATATTGATATTTCTTCCCTTCTCGATTTTTCTACCATAGTATCCGCGTTTATTCCAGTTAAATTTTACGATTATCGTCCGGCAAAGGTGCAACTGAATAATTTAAGTGCAGAAGCTGCTGACTTAACTGCTTTGCCTTTTCCTTCTGATTCTGTTAAGTCCATCTCATGTATGCATACTGTCGAGCATATAGGTTTAGGCAGGTATGGAGACCCATTGGATTATGATGGAGATATTAAAGCCATCAATGAATTGAAACGTGTAACTGCCCCAAATGGCAATTTGCTCTTTGTAGTCCCTATTGGTAAATCAATAATCATGTTCAATGCCCATAGGATTTATAGCTATGATCAGGTTATTTCTTACTTCGATGGATTTGATCTTATGGACTTTTCTCTGATACCGGATAATGAAAATGAGGGATCGTTATCACAAGCGACCAAAGAAATGGCTGACCTCCAAAATTATGCTTGCGGGTGTTTTTGGTTTAAAAAGAAATAATATTCAATGATCGTCGTAAAGTTATCAGGAGGCCTTGGAAATCAAATGTTCCAGTATGCCTGCGGGAGATTTTTGAGTGAAATTAAGCATACGGATTTGCAGCTTGATGTAAAGTCTTTTCAGGATAAATCTTCTAATCCGGATCTCACCTATAGGGATTATCAATTAAGGATATTTAACATTGATGAAAAATTGGCATCAGAAAAGGATGTCCAATCTTTTATTAAACCCAAATCTTTTTTAAAAAAAATCATATTTAAGATCAGGCAGAAATCCCGAGGGAAGATTATTGCTACAGATAGCAATTACGATCTGAATATTTTAGATAAAGAGTCGGATATTTATCTGGATGGGTATTTTCAAAATGAAAAATATTTTATAGGGATAAAGGATATTTTGTCCAAAGAATTTTCTCTGAAAGATCGGCTAAATGCTAGTTATAGTGAAATGCAAAATCAGATAAGCATCTGCAATTCTGTTTCCATTCATATAAGGAGAGGGGATTATGTCAATAACTCGGTAACAAATAATTACCATGGAGTTTGTGGCCTTGATTATTATAAGAAAGCAATGTCGGTGATAGCAGAAAAAGTAACTGAGCCTCGTTTTTTTATTTTTTCAGATGATGTAAATTGGGTAAGAGAAAATTTAAAGTCCCAATGGCCTCTTACTTTTGTAAGTGGCGGGAAAAGTTTTGAAGATTTATTTCTGATGAGCCAGTGTAAACATAATATTATTGCAAACAGCAGTTTTAGCTGGTGGGCTGGCTGGCTTAATAAATATCCTGAGAAGATTGTCGTTGGTCCCTTGAAATGGTTTAATGATCCTAAGATCAACGCCGGGTTTAATCTTCCGGAAAAATGGATCAGGGTTTAAGATTCTGCCGGAGCAATTTCTCCTAATAGAAGTTCTCTGTATTGCATTCGAAATCTATTATAATCGAAATTCTTGCTTGCGTAAAGGTAGCTTGCGAGTGAGAGATTAGAAAGTTTTTTTCTATCTACACATAGTTCCTTTATTTCTTTGATAAAGGCATTGACAATTTCTGACTCATCCTTGTTAGATATAATAACTCCGTTTTGTTTATGCTTAACGTGAAATGAAATGTCTCCCACATCGGTGCTCATTGGCACAACACCGTTTGCCATTCCTTCCATAATAACCATTGGGAACCCTTCACGGAAGGAAGTAATTAAAAGTATGTTAGCCTCTTTATATTTTTCTGATACGATGGAAACATCTTTTATCTCACCTGAAAATTTCAGATAGGGATGAAACTTGCTGCCAATCGATTTTTTCAAATTTCCTATAAGTTCAAACTGAATTGGCAGATTAAGCTGACTACATTGTCTTGCGATTTCAGCGATAAGATGAACTCTCTTTTCTTTTGTTCCTCTTCCAACATATAGGGCATGAAGAATGTCCTGCTGTTTCTTTTCATTAAAAAGCTTTGGAACATTTACCTGATTTGGAATATATTTAATGTTGCTGGTAAAGGAAGAAGGAATTTTATTTTTTATGTATTGATCTTCTAAATCTTTGATAGCTCGCTGACTGATAAATACTCTCCTGCTTAGCCGGTCTATAAATGGTAAACTCCAGTCTTCGGCCGCCGCCGTGCCTTTGTCAGAAAAGGCATGAATAAGATCCATGCATCTGACTTCCTTATTTAAAAAAGGGATAAGTTTATAATAGAAGTGAGAATTGCAACCAAATGTTAATGCGTTGTTTGTTTTGTTGATTTTATTCGAAATGATTTTTTTAGTAAGCCATTTGTATTTTCCACTAAAAGATGAAATGTCAAATATCTTTCCATAGTTACTGAATTCATTATAAAAAGAATCATTTTCCGATTCATTGGTAAAGAAGATCCAGGGGTTCTTATCCGCAACGGTTTTTAATATATCAATATGTACTCTTTCAGCGCCTCCTACATGGTAGAAAGGAAAAAAGAAAAACAATCCTGAATCATTCCCGGAAGACTTCATGATTTTCCTAAATCTGATGAGCATCTTTAAACGATTTACCTTCCTGGGAATTTTAACTTTAATAAATTTATTGATGGATCTTTTAAGCCGGCTGAAAATACCGCCGGTATAAACTTCAACGGCATTCAGGGTAAGTCCCCATAGAACTCTCAAGTCAAAGAGATTAATTTTCGACTTAATAATTTTTTTAAAGAAGTAATTTTTCTGGGTTCTCAGAAGCTTCTTATTTACATTTTTCTGATTGCTTTGGAGAGTAATCGAATTGGTATGTATTCTGTATTTTAATAATGATTCATTAACCTTAGCTAGCTTATGTCCCTCTGAAACCAATCGCATCCAAAGATCCCAGTCTTCATTATTTACTTGTTTCTCATCATAAAGGAATTCTTTCGCAACGTCTGTTCGTATAACTATGGATGGGTGTGCGATGCAATTAGTATAAGGTAATAAAGCTTTGATCTGCTTCCCTGTTTTAGTTTGGATGTCTTCCTGCCAATTGCCAAGATCATTTCCTTCTTCATCCATCAATTGAATATGAGACGCTACCATTGATATTTCGGGATGCACTTCTAAAAAGCTAACCTGCTTTGATAGACGCACCGGCATACTGATGTCATCACCATCCATTCGTGCAATATACTTTCCCCTGGCTAATTTTATTCCCTTATTAAGAGTACTAATCAGGCCAGAATTTTTTTCATTTGATACAAGAGTAATTCTTTTATCATGGAAGGATCTGATAATTTTATCACTATTATCAGTTGACCCGTCATTAATTATTAGAAATTCAAAATCAGTGTAGGTTTGGCTTAATATACTTTCAACGGCTGATTTTAAAAACCTTTCTCCATTATAGACAGGCATTAAAACAGTCAATGCAACTTCGCTCGTACTTAAAAAAACTTTGTTATTTTCTTCCATTAGTCACTGGGAAGACTTGTAATCAAAAACTAGAATTACATGGTCTGCATGGTATTTAATCTCCTATAAACACCTTTATGAATTTCAAGTAGAGCTTCATGGTTTCCTTCTTCGATAATTTCACCATTTTGTATCACAAGAATATGATCCGCTTTTTGTATTGTACTTAATCTATGTGCAATCACCAGGGAAGTTCTATTCTCCATTAAATTATCCAGTGCTTCCTGCACCAGTTTTTCGGATTCTGTGTCCAAAGCGGAAGTTGCTTCATCAAGGATCAGAATTGGAGGATTTTTCAAAACAGCACGGGCGATGCTTAGCCTTTGTTTCTGCCCTCCGGAAAGCTTCATTCCACGATCTCCAATGTTTGTGTAATATCCGTTCTCACAATTTAAAATAAATTGATGCGCATTGGCTACTTTGGCGGCATTAATAACTTCTTCCTCCGTTGCATTGGGTTTTCCAAAAGCAATGTTATTAAAAATTGAGTCATTGAAAAGTATTGACTCCTGCGTAACTACACCCATGAGGGACCTTAGGGAATCCACTTTGTATTCCTTGATATCAACGCCATCAATAGAAATCACGCCCTTTGCCGGGTCGTAAAATCTGGTAATCAGATCCGCAAGTGTTGATTTTCCGCCTCCGGATGGCCCCACAAGAGCCAGCATCTTTCCTCTTCTGAGTTTAAAATTGATATTTTTAAGTATTGGCTTGTCAACAGTATAATTAAAGTTGACATTTTTGAATTCAATGGAATCTTCAAATTTATTAAATGTTTTAGCGTTGGGTTTATCGTATACTTCAATGTTGGTATCGATCAGGTTTAAAATCCGCTCTCCAGAGGCAAGGCCTGTTTGTACGCCTGTTAGTGATCCGGATATTGCCTTTGCCGGCCTTAACACTTGTGAAAATAAAATGATGTAACCAATAAAAGTTCCGGCACTAAGTTCTGGGTTGGGACTTAGTACCAGGTGACCACCATACAGCAATACAAATGAGCTTATCAACACACCCGTAAACTCTGAAAAAGGAGAGGCTAACTCTCTTCTCAGTGCCATTTTTTTGATCAACCTGGTTAGGTTGTTATTTTCCGCGTTAAACTTAGCATCTGTATATTTTTCCGCATTGAAAGCTTTAATTACCCTAAGCCCTGAAAGTGTTTCGTCCACAATGCTCATAAGTCGGCCATTTGATTCTGAAGTTTCCTTGGCTTCCCTTTTAAGCTTTTTCATAAAATATGAAATGATTAATCCTGAAATTGGGATCACCAGTATCGTGAATAATGTAAGCTTTGCTGAGATAATAAAAAGAGATACGAAATACATAATGAGAGTAAGAGGCTCCTTAAAGAAAACACCTAATGTGCTCGTAATGGATACTTCAACATTGCTTACATCTCCTGTAATCTTTGTCATAATATCACCTTTTCTTTCATTGGAAAAATAACCAAGATGCAACGAGGTTATCTTGGAGAAAATAGCGCTGCGCAGATTACAAACTGTCTGAACTTTCCACGTTTCCATTACTCTTTGAGAAAAATACCTGAAGAAATTTCCAAGCAATACAGAAAGAATTACAATTAAACAGACAAATTGAAGCGCTTCATATTTGCCATAATGATCTATAATAAAGGCATAGTAATAATTAAAAGATTTCAATAAGAATTCAGGCAAATTATAAGAAAATTCTGGTTTCACCTGCATAGCTTGTAGTTCCGCCGATGAGATATTTCCAAACAAAACATTCAGTAAAGGAATAATAAAGGTAAAGTTTAAAACTCCAAAAATAATAGTAAGCAAGGTGAAGAAACTATAAGGAATAGCATGCTTGGCAATTGGACGGCAATAAAATAGAAGCCTTAAGTAGATTTTCATGGAGTAGAATTGTATTGTTGCTACAAATTTAGTGATTAAAAGACTTATTGTTTTGTATTAACTTATCTTTTTGTGATTCGATTGTAAAGTGGGCTGAGTCTGTTATTTAAATGGTTAATAAATTTCAGAGCCGGTGCGAGAATTTTAAATTTGTTTCTCTTATGGCTATTAAGCCATAAGATCCCATTCAGATCAGGGAAATATTTTCCCATATTAATTTCCCCTGATGAATTCTTCTCTTGCTTATTCCCGTTTTTGTAAATTTCAAATAAACTCTTCATTAAAACATTTTCATTGGTTTTTGGAATCTTTGTTGGTCCGAATCCATGTTTCTTTTTAAAATACTCTTCTCCCAAAACCGAGTTGTTTTTCCATTGCGGGTCTTTCGCAATTGAACTGTTTTCCATGCAATTTTCAATATTTTCAATATAGTGATGGGAGTTTTTAATGTCTGCAAACCACCCAAACGGTGGATGGGATCCATCTTTAATGATTCTGTAAGTATGCTCTATGTGCTCCCAGGAGTTTTGAAAAAAGACATCAAAATATCCCGAATTTTCAATTACACTTCTATGAAAGTATGAGAATGCTCCTACACACGCTCTATGTAATGCAATACTATTAGCTTCATCGTAATTGATAATTACCAAAGGGTCAGGGATAGCTTCCTTTTCATTAAATGTTCTGCCAAGCAACCCTTTTTTTTTCTTTTTATTAATTGGGGATTTAAAGTTGTATGGCCCTTGATAGGCAAAATTAAGATGAAGTATACCGGAACAGGTGGCAGCTTCTATATATTTTGTGAATACTGCGCTGTCTTTAATAATTATATCATCTTCCATCAGAAAGATATGTTGGCAGCCTTTATCCATCAGGTATTTTAAAGCATCATTTTTTGTGTGCGCTACTCTTAGATTTTTAGAATGTTGTATCACAGCAGCTCCTTGGGGATAACAATCTGCTGAATATTCTTTACCATCGTTAACAATTACGAATTCATCTACTCCTGAGACACTAAAAGCGGATTGCTTTATTTTCTCAGGAGCATTATAAGTCACAATGCCTAATCCGATTTTGTTTTTCATAAAAACTCTTCAGAGCTTAAGCTCAATTCAATTTAACTTCAGAAAGATGTTAGTAAATTTAGGAAATAAAAGCGGCAAAGCCTCGGCTTATCGGGACGGTTTGCTGAGGATCTTATGGTAAAGGCTTATCAGTTTAAAGACAGTTTTGGAATTGTAAATGATGGATTTAAAGGACGAGCCACCAATAAAAACCTTGGTAATGGTCGTTCGAATAAATTTTCCTCCGAATGCACCTTTGTATTTTCTTATAAAAGCATTCTTTAAACTATAAAAATCTTTCCCCGGGTTGCCAAAGCTTTTATGCGTAAGAAGAAAATCTATGACGTATGCTTTATACCCGATAACACCGGCAATAAGGCATAGATCCGTTCCATAAAGATGGTATCCGTTAAGGTCATGCGACAGACCCAGGTTAGCAGCTTTTTTTATCAAAATAAAATTTTCGTCAAGACTTTTTACTTCTGCGGGCAGCTTTTCTTCCTGGTGGATTTTGCCATCCGCGCTCACAATTTTAGACGCATTTCTTTTGATTGAAATGCCACCCGCATTTCCAAGCAGAGCCCAGTCAGGAAATTTTTGATTTGCATCCTCAATACATTGTTCGAGTTTGGATCTGTTGTCATGGTTCAGCAAAATATCCTGGTGACAAAGAATTATATATTTACCCGCCGCTATGGACAGGAACCTGTTCAGGCCTTCATAGGCATCATACTTATTCTCTATCGAATTATCGATGTATAAATATTCGCAGCTTGCCTGATCAAAGCCTGCTTTAAGAAAAGAGTCCACCATTTCTTCGTATTCTGCTTTGTCAGTTACCATCGTGCAAATAGAGAACCGGAAAGCGGAAGAGGGAATAGATTCAATTTCTTTTATAAAAGGATGCATCGTTATCTTTTGATCAGATGTTCAAACTTACTGATATTATTCTGAAGGTAAGCAGGGAAGCTTTCATCGATGTCAACAAATTTATACTTCGAATCCCTGTCAAAAATATCTTTTCCTGAATTAATGATTTCTTCCAGTCTGGATGGATCTTTATAATAATCCTTATTAAACTCAATATGCTCGAGCGCCTCAATTTTATGGATGATCTTTTCAACTCCACCCAGATAGCTGAAGTGCCATCCGCCATCTTTTACAATGGTTATTCCGGTGCCTTCTTTATCTCTAAAGTTTCTGGCTTTCTTAAAAG
>Ga0210406_10005761_pt1 | contig 12914 bp, 11 predicted proteins | sample IncBWC30MmetaG_FD_155454 | JGI IMG/M metagenome (GOLD analysis project Ga0210406, IMG submission 155454) | Forest soil microbial communities from Barre Woods Harvard Forest LTER site, Petersham, Massachusetts, United States - Inc-BW-C-30-M | ecosystem: Environmental > Terrestrial > Soil >...
CACTAAATGCGCACCTGCGCGGGCCCGGCAATGAAGCCTACATCAATCTGATGCGTACGATGACGCCGACCGGGCGCGATTTCCTATCGGTCGAGGAGATGACGGGCGCTGCCGTGTTCCTGGCGTCTGACGATGCCTCGGCGATCCACGGCGCGACCTTGATGGTCGACGCCGGCTGGTCGGCGATCTAGACGTCGAGGACGGACCGCGGCAATAGCACCCGATGGCAGCCCCGGGCACTTACTGGCTTACCCGCAGATGATTGCGATTTGGACCAAAGGAGGCCCATCTCCTTGCCTTCATCCACCCATATTTGGCGGATCGAACGGATGAAGATTCAGGCGCGGGTAGCGCGGATACGGTCAAGAAAGATCGCGGCGATGATAACGCAACCGAGCAGGATCTGCTGAACGTACCCGCCGACCTCAAGCAGGTTCATGGCGTTTGAAAGCAGCGTGACGAAAATCGAGCCTAGTATGGCCGGAATGATCCCACCGACTCCGCCTTGCAGGCTAACCCCGCCGATCACGGCAGCGGCGATGCTTTCAAGCATGAGGCTGCCGCCGAGATTGGGCTCGCCCGACCCGGTACGCGCAGTAAGCATAAGAGAGCCAAACGCCGCCAGCAAGCTGCAGGTCACGTAAGCGAGAAAGAGGTAACGTCTGCTGGGAATGCCCGCCAGACTCGCTGCGCGTGGATTATTGCCGATCAGATAGAGCGCGCGGCCAAAGACCGTGCGATCGAGCAACAAATAAAGGAACACAGCGACGAAAATGGCTAACGTCACCGGTATAGGTATTCCTGGTATGAACGTGCCGTCATAGAGCGGTCGGGTGAAGGCGTCGGGCACGTTAAAGACTGGCCGTCCACCGGAGATCGTCGTTGCCAGCCCATAACAGATGTTCAAGCTCCCGAGCGTCACCACAAACGGGTTGATGCCGACCCAGGACACGAACAGCCCGTTGAACGCACCGACCAAAAGTCCGACGCCGAGACCGACGGCGAGTCCGGCAATCAAGACAAGCCAGGCCGGCGCATCGGCGGCGGCGAGACCGGTGGTGACCAGCGCCGTAGCCACGCTAATGACCGACACGGCCATACCCAGGGAAAGATCGAAGCCGCCGGTTAGGATCACCACCATCTGAGCTGAGGCGAACAGTAACAAATAACTCGATTGCACCAAAATATTGATGATGTTGCGCAGTGATAGGACCCGCGGTTCGAACAGCGAGACCGCAAGCGCCATCGCGACGATCAGGAGGGGCAGCAGCAGCACAAAGCCCCAGCGCGCGGCGCGGCGGTGCCGCGACGTTTCGGCGGCTGAGCGGAGGCTCACGTTGGAAATGCTGGCGTCAAACAAGCGCGGCCCTCCGCTTGGAAAGCTCATCGAGCGCCACGGCCAGTACGACGATAATACCGAGGAAGATCGCCTGAATGCGCGGGTCAATGCGCAAAAGGTCCATTGCGTCTGTTAGTGTAAGAAGAAGGATAGCGCCTAGCGTCACCATTTCAACGCGGCCGACGCCGCCTTTGATGCTGACGCCTGCAATCACCGCTGCTGCGATGCTTTCGAGCGTCAACTGGGCGTTGATCACCGCTTGGCCCGATCCGAGCTGGGCGGTGAATGCCAGTCCCGACACTGAGGCAAGCACCGAGCAAATGACATAGGAAAGGATGAGATAAGTCTTCACCGGCACGCCCGAGACGATCGCTGCCTGCATGTTGCCGCCAATTGCGAGAATATAGCGGCCCATTCGCGTGTAATTCTGCATCACCCAAATGACCGCGACGACGGTTGCGGCCAGATAGAACGCTGTGGGCAGGTCCAGCCAGAGACCGCGGCCGAAACCTTCGACATAGCTCTGCGGCATCCCGTAAACCGGAATGCCGCTGGTTAGCAGCAGCGCGCATCCCGTGGCGATCGACATGGTGCCCAATGTCACCATGAACGGCGAAATGCGCAGAAATGCGACACAAGCGCCGTTGACGAGCCCGACAATGGCGCCGCATCCCAAGCCGGCGAGAACGCCGATCAAAATGATGAGCCCTGGCTCGTTTGCGAAGGTTTCCTTTAAGGCGACCATAACCAGCGCACTGGAGACACTGGTCAAGGCGACGACCGCGCCTTGCGAAAGGTCGAAACCTCCAACGATAAGGACCAGCATCTGACCGGCAGCGATGATCACCAAATATGACGAGCTGCGCAGGACGTTGAGTAGATTTTGCACGGCGACAAAGTTCGGAATGAAGAGCGCGAACGCGACCAGCAGGACGGTGAGCAGCACCGGCAGGAAGCCGGCCGGACGATAAGATCGCAAAATCCACTCGACGATCGATGTCGGCCCGGCGCAATGGCTGCTCGATTTGCCGCTCATTATCGGTCCAATAAGCCTCATCAGTTGGTCGCGTGCAATTCGCGGGCCACAATACCGTCTGGTTGGCGTTCGCGAAAGAAATGGGCCAGCACCGCCGGCTCATTGATATTGGCCCCGGTGAGCTCGGCGACCATGTGCGACCGATGCATGACATAGAGGCGATGCGAAAGATTGAGGACCTCCGGCAGATCGGAAGAGACCAGAACGATCGCAACTCCGGTGCTTAGCAAGGTTTGCATCAGCTCGTAGATTTCGGCCTTGGCTCCCACGTCCACGCCCACCGTCGGCTCGTCGAACAGATACACCGAGATGTCCCGCGTCAGTCCGCGCGCCAACAGAACTTTTTGCCGGTTGCCGCCTGAAAACGAAGCGACCGCGCGCTCGATCAGCGGCGGGCGCAGCGATAGCTTTTGGACGATCTCCTGCACGATCCGCCGCTCGCTGCGGCGCTGAAGGATCCGGTGCCGCGAAAAACTGGGCAGATCAAGCGCGGCCATCGACACATTCTCGCGCACTGGACGCGCCAGCGCCAGACCCTCGGCAACACGGTCGGAGGGAAAATAGCACACGCCCCGCTTCGTCATGGCCGCTGGCGTCGGTGCGGCGATGACCGTTCCGCCCACCCGGATGGTACCGGATTCGATCGGCTCGAGGCCGACGATGGCACGTATGAGTTCCGATTTGCCGCAACCGACCAATCCGGCTATCCCGGTAATCTCGCCCGCGCGGGCGTAGAAGCTGACGTCGTCCACCGATCGATCGGAAAGGGTGATGTGCTCGACGTCCAGAAGCTTCTCGCCCGGCCTGTGTTCGATTTTCGGAAACAGCACGCCGACCTTACGGCCAGTCATCAGTTCCACCAGCTCAGTTTCCGAAACTTCGCCGGCGTCAACCGTCTTTATCTTGTGTCCGTCGCGCAAGACCGTGATGCGATCAGCAATCCGCTTTATCTCGCGCATGCGGTGCGAGACGTAAATGATGCCAACCCCGGCCGCTTTGAGCTTGGCGATGAGCTCGAAGAGCTTTGCCGCCTCGACATCGGTGAGCGAGGCGGTCGGTTCGTCGAGGATCAACAGGCGGACCTCGGTCAGGAACGCTTTGGCGATCTCGACCATCTGCTGGTGCGCGCGCGACAGCTGCGCCACCTTGTAATCGGGGCGCAGATCGAAATTGAGCTCGCGGACGATGGCGCGGGCGCGCGCGCGCATGGCGCGTCTATTCAGGAATCCGCCGGCGGTAAGTTCACGCCCGAGAAATAGATTCTCTTCGACCGTGAGTTCGGGCACCAAACTGAATTCCTGGAACACGGGACTGATGCCGATGACGCGGGCTGCTTGCGGAGTGAGATGGACGATCTCCTTGCCCCGATATTTGAACGTTCCGGTGTCGGCGGGATAGGTGCCCGCGATGATGTTGATCAGTGTCGACTTGCCAGCGCCATTTTCGCCAAACAGCACGTGGACTTCGCCTCGCCGCAGCTCGAACTCGACGCCTTCAAGAGCGACAACACCGGGAAACCGCTTTGAGATATTGGTAAGTTCGAGAAGCAAATCGCCGCAGTCGCGGGCCGCTTCAGCGACCCGCGACGCGTCATTAGTTTCGACTCCGGTCATACGTGCAATACCTCAGCCGCGCAGTGCTCCGATTAAGGCGCTTTCACGGAATAGACCGCCTTAAAGTCCGCTGGAGCGAGCACGAGGCTCATATTGATCTTGTCGAGATTGCTCTTGGCGATCATATCGGGGATTGCCTTGGCACTCTTTACGTACTCCTTCTTTTCCAGCACCCGAACCGCGGTGTCGATGGCGATACGGCCCTGCAGCACCGGATATTGCGTTGCAAAACCGAGGATCTCGCCTTTGTTCAACGCGTCGAGCATGGCCTGATTCTCGTACGACGACATGATCAGCACGTCTCTCTTTCCGGCTTGCGCAACCGCGCCGACGGCGGCCTCGGCGGCCGGAGCGCAGCCCCAGATCACGTTCATATCCGGATAGGCCTGCAAGGCATTCTGAATGAGACCTAACTGCACAGCCACGCCAGAGTCGCCGAATTTGTCGTCGAGCATCGTGATGTTGCTTTTGCCCTTCACAGCCTTCTTGAAGCCGTCAAGGAACGCTTCCGCCCAGCCCGAACCGGACGGACCGGGGAAGGTGCCGACTTTGGCTGATTTGTCCTTCAGATACTCGACCAGATATTGACCGGTCTGTTCGCCCATCGTTGTGAAATCAACAGTCATCTTCGAGGTCACCGTCGACTTGGCGACCGGATTGACGGTCGAGATGATCGGCTTGCCCGAGGCCACGCCCTTTGCAAATTGCTTGTCGAGGCCGGCCTCCGAGATCGGGCCGATCACGATCGCATCGAAATTTCCCGACAGGCAGTCATCGAATTGCGAGAGCTGCTTCGGCAGATTCTCGTAACCGCCCGCCTGATAGAGCGTCATGTTGACACCCATCCGCTTGGCCTCTTCGACCACTCCATAGTCGACCGCGACCCAGAACGTGTCCTTCATGTGCGGAAACAGCACGCAAATATTCCAGGGCTTCGAGGCCTTTTCGAGCGGGACGTACTCAGCCACCTGCGACGAGCCAGAATCGAAATTGTAGTACTTGGCCGGCCACCACTTGTTGTCTGCCATGATCGGGCCGGCGCCGACCAAAGCGGTGGCGCCGACCACCGCTCCCGCCAAAAGCCTTCCGTACTTCATTTGAAGCCTCCCTAAAATGACCGAACATTGAACCGCCGGTTGCCCGGATACCAGGCTTGCGCCGAGAAGTGTCGCAGGATTTCTAGACCCGCGCAATCTGAGAAATGATCGGGCGGCGTTCCTGATATCTGGCGGCCGACGTCAAGGGCGTGAGCAGTTATTTCCGGATCATGACATAAGAGCCGCCGACATCGAGCCGCGCGGACCATCTGGGTTCGATGACAATCGTCGTCGTCACCTCCTCGATGATGGCAGGGCCTTTGATTATGGCGCCGGCCCCAAGCTTCGATCCGTCATAGATCGGCGCATCGATCAATTTCCTATCCGCCGTAAAGATCGCCTTGCGCCGTCCTACTAGCGCTTTCGCCGCTTGGAGGCCCTTTCTTACGCGCGGAGGTTGCGGCCTGTCGACGTGGCCGTAGAGCGTGCTTTCGATGTTGACGACTTCCACCGCGTTGTGCGGTTCAGAATAGGTGTATAATTCCTCGTGACGTTTGTGGAATGCACTCTTAACCTTCTCCAGTGCTTTGGCGTTGTCGGCGAAGCTGCCGATCTCGACGGTGCATTCATGGACCTGGCCGACATAGCGCATATCCAGGCTGCGCTCGATCCGGATTGCCGATTTGGCGAAGCCATCGGCGACAAGGTGCTTCACCCCTTGGGCCTCGATTTGTTCAAATAGGCGGTTGATCTTTGCGTGCGCCGCACCTTCCAGTCGCAGTGGGCTCGTCGCCATGTAATTGTACTTGACGTCCGAGATGATCTGACCGAACGCGCAAAGGCCCGACGCCAGCTTCGGCAGAATGATCGTATCGATACCGATCTCGGTGGCGAGCGAGGTGATATGGGAGCCGGTCGCGCCGCCGGCTCCGACCAGCACAAAATCGCGAGGATCGTAACCGCGCTCCACCGACACGCGCCGGATGCCGTTGACCATGTTGCTATTGACAATTGTGAACATGCCGTAAGCCGCCGCCTCAATCGAGAGGCCGAGCGGGTCGGCGATTGCCTTGATCGCCTCGCGCGCCTTCTGCAGATCGAGCGGCAGTCGGCCCCCGAGCAGTCCCTTGGGATTGAGATAGCCGAGGACGAGATTGGCGTCCGTGACTGTCGGCTGAGTGCCGCCTTGCCCATAACAAGCTGGCCCCGGCGTCGCCCCAGCGCTGTGCGGACCGACTTGCAGCAGGCCCATGCTGTCGATCCAACCAATCGAGCCGCCGCCGGCGCCGAGCGTCTCCACCTGGATCATCGGAATGCCAATCCGATATCGCAGCATGTCGATGTTCTTGTTGATATTGGTGATGCCGTTGCGTGTTAGCGTAATGTCGAAGGACGTGCCGCCCATATCGATGGTGATGACGTCGTTCTTCTTGAACGGCGCGGCAACGAACAATCCGGCCTGTGGCGCCGAGGCCGGTCCGGAATTGATGGCATACACGGACCGCTCGGAGAGCGCCTGGCCTAACCCTAATCCGCCGTTCGATTGAAAGTAGCGGACCGGAAATTTCGCGCCCAGCTTGCGAAAGTATTCGTCGACCGCCGCCACGTAGCGGGAGAGGATCGGCGCCAGATAGGCGTTCACTACGGCCGTTGAGGTGCGGGTGTATTCGCGGACCTGCGGATAAAGCTCGCTGCCGATCGTGAGCGCCACGTATGGCATCAGCTCGCGAACGATCTCAGCCGCGCGCCGTTCGTGACTTTGATTAAGAACGGACCAAACGAACGAAATGGCGATGGATTCGATACGTTCCTCGATGAAGAACTGACAGGCGGCCCGCACATCGTCTTCGTTCAAAGGGGTCCTGATCGAGCCGTCAGAAATCACGCGCTCGCGGACGCCTTTACGCAGATAGCGTGGCACCAGCATAACCGCCGCGGGATATTCGGGGTCGTAGCGATAGCCGTCTTCCTTGTGGCCGAGCCGGATTTCGATCGAATCCTCATGGCCGGCGCTGCAGATCAACCCGGTCTTGCCGCCTTTGTGTTGGATCAGCGCATTGAGACCGACGGTGGTGCCATTGATGCAGAGGTCAGAATTCGACACAATCTCAGCGGGATTTTCGCCGAGATCCTCGGCGATCAGTCTCATCCCTTCTTCGATCGCCCGTGTGGGATCGGCTGGCGTCGAAGCCACTTTGTATAGACGAACATCTCCTGATCGATCCGCCAGAACCAGGTCGGTAAAGGTGCCGCCGGCATCAATGCCAAGCCGATATTTTGTACGCATTGTCGGTCTCAGGCGCCGACGTGGTGAGCGGCCGCCCTCGCCGCTCCACGCAATCGCTTTGTCTCGGGCATATCTACCGCAAGGGTTTTGGGGTCGGTGATGACGACGCCGTAGTCTTCGCGCGCCCCGGCGATCGAGACCAAGCCGTTCTTCACATCCCAGAGGATTTTTTCGATCGGGCGCTCAAAGGGATCGCCGTATCCCCCACCGCCTGGATTGAGGTTGGTGACGGTCTCGCCCGGTTTGAGGTTCTCGATGACGTTCTTGCGGATCGTCTCGACCTTGCCATTGCGCTTCACCTCGATTCGACCAACTTTGGCGTCGACCAGTTTGGAGACCGCGCCCGCCGCTCCCACCGCGGGAATGCGGCGGCCCTCACCGAAAGTGATGAAGGTCATCTCACGGTCGAGCGGCTCAACTTCCCAGGCAGTGCCCGATCCGCCGCGGAACTTGCCGGCGCCGCCCGAATCCCTGATCAGCGAATAGCGATGAATGATGACAGGGTAGGAGTATTCCAAAAGTTCGACGTCACCCGAGGTTAAGGCGCCGAAGCAGCATTCCGGACCACAGGCGTGCCATCCGTCTTGCTGCGGTGTGGCCCCGGCACCGGAGATAATGGTCGCCAGGACCATCGTTACGTATTCTTCGTTAGTTCGGGTGTCCCAGCCGGCAATGTTGAAACCGTTAGCATGTCCCCAGGATGCTGAGACCTTGGCGGGCACCGCCTTCTCAAATGCCAGCCGCACCGCATCAGTCAAGGTCTCCATCGGGGTCGTGGTGCAATTCATATGCGGCGCCGGCTCAACGGCATTGCAGAGCGTTCCCTTGGGACCGAAATCGACCGTCACGCAGCGATAGAGGCCCTCGTTATAAGGTGGCGGCAATTGCGCAAACATCATCAGGCCGAGATAGACGCCTGAGTGCGAGTTGCCTTCGTATGAATTGATGAAATACGGAACTTGTGGGGGGCTCTTGATGGCGATGTGGCAGCTATCGCTTTTGATCGTCACCGTCGCCGTGATATCGAAATCGCCGAAGCCGTGGCCAGCGTCCTCCAGGACAGCGGTGCCCTCATAAGTACCGTCGGGGACCTCCTTGATGAGACTGCGCATATGTTTGTCGGCCAGGTCCAGGAGTTCGTTGATGCAGGCGTCGGCTTGCTCCATCCCGTATTTTTCAATCATGCCAAGGAGGTTGCGCTCGCCGACCTGACAGGCACCGATCAAGGCGTTGAAGTCGCCCTCCTGGTCGCGTCGCGCACGCATATTAGTGAAAATGAGATTGATCACGTCGGTGCGCGGCTTGCCGCGGTCCCAAATCTTGACCGGCGGAATGCGCAGGCACTCAGCATAAATTTCTGTCGCGTTTGGGTTGTAGCCGGCCGGCACCGGGCCACCGATATCGGTGAGATGGCCTTTGCAGACCGTCCAATAGCGCAACCTCCCCTTATAGAAGACGGGCTTGTACATGCAGACGTCGATGGCATGGCTGCCGCCGAACGCTGGGTCGTTATGCAGGATCAAATCGCCCTGATGGATGTCGTCGCCGAAATAGCGCGCCACTGACTTCATCGCCGGGATCAATGAACCCAGATGGATCGGAATGTCCTGGCCTTGAAGGATCATCTCCGGCACATGGTTGAAGAGCGCGGTCGAATAATCGTGTGCGAGATTGAAGACGCTGGAACGCGCGGTTTTCTCCAGCGACAGAGTCATCTCACGCTGAGTAGTTTCGAGGATGCCGCGGATCACTGAGAGCGTGATCGGATCGACGTTAGGTTTAGATCCGATCTTTCTGGTGGACTTGGACTTACGCGCGGCTTCGCTCATGGCTTTCTTCGCCGGACCCTTGTTGCTCGACATGGTATTCTCCCTTGCCAACGCGCTAGCCAGCACGACTTCGATTGTCGGGCACTGCCGATCTTCTTTGATGGAAGCTACCGCGTCCGCTCGCAAATGCAAAGCTGACGCGCATCGTGCTGATTGAAACGACAGCCCGCCAGCACTGACCGCCTTCACAAGGTCGCTCGTATCGATTAGGATGTAGCTAAGGTTCTCAGGGCCGACGCAGGGGCGGTCGTGCTGGTGGCTGAGGAGATTCGGAAGATGGCCGCGGCTAGAGTTAACGCGAAACTGGCAATCAACTGCGACATGGGCGAAGGCTTTGGCCTCTACAAGATGGGCGATGACGAAGGCTTGATGCCCCATATTAGCATCGCCAATGTCGCGTGCGGTTTCCACGCCTCCGACCCGACGGTGATGGCGTGCACCGTGCGGCTGGCGAAGCAACACAACGTCAAGGTCGGCGCCCACCCGTCTTTGCCGGATCTGCAAGGGTTTGGCCGGCGCGAGATGAAGATGCGGCCGGAGGAGTTGACCAATTGCATCATTTACCAGGTGGGAGCGCTTAAGGGCTTTCTTGAGCGGGAAGGCATGCAGCTCTTTCATATCAAGCCGCACGGTTCGCTTTACGGCATGGCGGCGCGGTCACGAGAGGTCGCAAAGGCAGTCGCAGATGCCGCCAAGGTGTTCAACGTGCCGGTGATGGGCATGATTGGTACGTTGCACGAGCGAGTTTATGCCGCGGAGGGCTTGGAATTCATTTCCGAATATTACGCCGACCTCGACTATGATGACGAGGGTATGGTCATCATCACGCGCGAGCACCACGCTTTCGATCCCAAGCGCGCCGCCGAGCGGGCGCTGCGCGCGGTCCGGGAGGGCGTTACGGTGTCGGTTAGCGGCAAGGACGTGCAGGTTCGCGCCGATTGCATTTGCGTCCACTCCGATACGCCGAATGCCATCGAGCTTGCGCGCGCTGTCAGAACCGCGCTTGTCGAATACCTGGGCTAGGCTGAGCTCAAGGAGGGGGTGCGCCATGGCGCAGCACGAAGTGTTAAGTCCGCTGCCCGGAATCTTCTACCGTCGTCCGGCGCCGGAAAAGCCGGCCTACAAGGAGCATGGCGATCAGGTCGCCCACGGCGACGTGATCGGCTTGGTCGAGGTTATGAAGCAATTTACCGAGATCCACGCCGATGCTGGTGGCAAGATAGTGCGCTTTCTCATCGAGGACGAAGCGCCAGTCGAACCTGGGCAGTCGGTGTTGCTCATTGAAACGGCCTGAGCGGCACGCGTGTTCGATAAGCTCTTAGTCGCTAATCGCGGTGAGATTGCCATCCGCGTCATCCGCGCGGCGAAAGAGCTCGGCGTGCGCACGGTTGCCGTGTTTAGCGATGCCGATAAAGACAGTCTTGCTGTGCAGTTTGCTGACGACGCGGTACACATCGGTCCGGCGGTGGCATCCAAGAGCTATCTCAATATTGATGCGATTATCGCTGCGGCGCGGCGGACCTGCGCCGGGGCCATACATCCCGGCTACGGGTTTCTGTCCGAAAACCCGCAATTCGCCGAGGCGGTGGAGGCAGCCGGCCTAGTCTTTGTCGGACCAGCCGCGGAGACCATCCGCATGATGGGCGACAAGGCGGCGGCGCGCTCGGCGGCGAAAGCGGCGGGCGTTCCAGTGCTGCCGGGCAGCCATGCGGAGGTTGCCGATATCGATCACGCTCTGGCCGCGGCGCGCGAGATCGGCTTTCCCCTCATGCTCAAGGCCAGCGCCGGCGGCGGCGGTCGCGGCATTCGCGTCGCGCTAGACAGCGTCGGATTCGAGCAACAATTTTACACCGCGCAGGCCGAAGCCAAAGCGGCGTTCGGCAACGGCGCGCTCTATGTCGAACGCTTTCTGCCGCGTGCCCGCCATCTCGAGGTGCAAGTCCTGGGCGACGAGCGAACATGTCGTGCACTGCTTCGAGCGCGAATGCTCATTGCAGCGACGACGGCAGAAAATCTGGGAAGAGGCGCCCTCTCCCGCCATCAATCAGAATACTCGTGACCTGCTGTGCGCCTCGGCCATCGGGCTCCTCAAACGCGCTCGCTATCGCGGTGCAGGCACGATCGAGTATTTGTATGACGAGGATACCGGCCAGTTTTTCTTCATCGAGATGAACACGCGCATCCAAGTCGAGCATCCGATCACGGAAATGATAACTGGCGTCGATCTGGTGCGCGAAATGATCAGGATCGCGCAGGGCGAGCCGCTTGGGCTTGCACAGGCGGACATCGAAACGCGCGGAGCGGCAATCGAAGTGCGCATCAATGCCGAGGATCCGGACAAGAATTTTCGTCCATGCCCGGGTAAGGTCGCCGCGCTCGCGCTCCCGGGAGGACCAGGGGTGCGCGTCGATACAATGCTTTATCCGGGTTGCGCAGTGCCGCCCTACTACGACTCTTTACTTGCTAAAATCATTGTCCACGCGCAGACTCGGGACATTGCGCTGGCGCGGTTGCGCCGGGCGCTCGATGAGTTCAAGCTCGATGGGATTGTGACAACGGTCGGCCTGCATAAGCGCCTCGCTCAATTGGATGACGTGCAAGCGGCGCGTTTTGATACCGGATTTTTGGAGCGGTTATTGAGCACGTAACTGCCAATGGCATGGCGAACGAGGGGTGGAGACAGGCATGAGCGGGATCCGTTATTCCTTCGGCGCGGACGAGCACATTTTCGCGGAGATCAACGAGGAAATGTCGCTCGAAGCTTTCTTCAAGGGCATGGCGATCTGCAAGGAACTGGAGAAACGGCGCACCCCGGGGGTTTCGGAGATTTGTCCTTCCAATGCGTCCTATTTGGTCCGGTTCGATCCAGATTTGATCCATCCAGACAAGATGCTGGGCACGCTACAGGAGATTGAAGCGCAAGTCGGCGAAGCCGAGATCGAACTGCCGACGCGCATTGTCGAGATGCCGGTGTTGTACAACGATCCTTGGACCCGTGAAACCGGGGCGCGCTTCCGCGAGCGCCATCAGGATCCGAACAGTACGGACATCGAATACGCCGCCCGCATCAACGGCTACAAATCGGTAGACGACTTCATCGCGGCGCATTCCGGTGCGCCGTGGTTCGTCACCATGGTCGGCTTTGTCGCCGGGTTGCCGTGGCTCTATCAGATCGTGGAGCGATCAAAGCAGATCGAAGTGCCCAAATATTTGCGGCCGCGCACGGACACACCAAAGCTGACTATCGGCCATGGCGGCTGCTTTATGGCGATCTATTCCGTTCGCGGCGCCGGCGGCTATCAGATGCTCGGCATTACGCCAGCACCGATCTATGATCCTCAGCAAAGGCTGCCCTACTTCAAAGATTTTCTGGCGGTCTTCCGACCGGGGGACATTGTGAAGTTCAGGTCCGTCTCGCGTGAAGAATATGACCGCGACGTCGAGGCGGTGGCGGCGGGCACGTTCAATCTTACCTTTCGCCCAGTCACATTTTCATTGAAATCTTTTCACGCCGACCCTAGCGGTTACAGCCGGCATCTGGCGGAGGTGCTCAATGACCATTGAGGTGATCAAGCCGGGGCTTGCAACCACGGTCCAGGACGCGGGCCGACCCGGATATTATAACATCGGCATTCCGCTCTCCGGCGCGCTCGACCAATACGCGTTGCGCGTCGCCAACCTCCTGGTCGGGAACGAAGAGAGCGCCGCGGTCCTCGAAGCGACGTTACTGGCGCCGGAATTGGTCTTCCGCGCTCCGGGCCATCGTCGCTATC
>Ga0210406_10005763_pt1 | contig 12913 bp, 14 predicted proteins | sample IncBWC30MmetaG_FD_155454 | JGI IMG/M metagenome (GOLD analysis project Ga0210406, IMG submission 155454) | Forest soil microbial communities from Barre Woods Harvard Forest LTER site, Petersham, Massachusetts, United States - Inc-BW-C-30-M | ecosystem: Environmental > Terrestrial > Soil >...
AATATTTTGCAGCACCTGCTTCTGCTCCTCCCAAGTCATGAAATTGATCACGACACGCTGCGAAACAACCAAATCAAACTTGTTAGTGTAAGCTGCCAGGTCCAAAGCATCGCCGCCAACAAGCGTCACATTAGTCAGCCCAGCTGCCGCGAAACGCACGCCGGCGTTGGCGCGCAAATGGTTCGAGTGTTCCAACGCAAGACAACTGCGCGCTTTCGCCGCGTAGTGGACCGTGGATTCGCCGTCACCGCAGCCGAAGTCGGCCATTTCATCGCTCGCCTCAACTTGTGAGAGTACGAAATCCGTTTCGAGTTTCCGCAGGTTTTTGTCGAGCAGCGAAATCGTGTCGGGACTTTCCCAATATTCGTCAATCCGAGTACGATGGCTCATTGGTTTCCGCCGCTAGGAATGACGTGCCACAAGTCTACGACTGTTGTGTTGGCGGGAATATGCAGTTGCCGATAAGCGTGGTGCGCGGCGCCGACGATGACGACGTCACTGGAATCGACCAGTTCTTCCTTGCTGACGAACGTTGGATCCTTGGCGTACTCGTCCGAGTAAAACACCTGGGCGCCGTGGAAACGAAGAAGTTTGCCAAGTTTGTAGGAAAGCGAATTTCGGATGTCGTCACTGTCAGCCTTAAACGCCATCCCGAGAATTCCGACGCGTTTTTTGCGCAAATCGAATCGCCGCGCCAGTTGTTCGACGATGAAGTTCGGCAGTCCTTCGTTGATGGTCGTCGCCATTTGGCCAAGGACGAAATTGTGTTTTTGAAAGGCGAACAACTGCATCGTGTCTTTCATTAAGCATGGTCCGGCGGCAAAACCTGGACCCGGGATGCTTTCCATTCGCGGGTAACTACGCTTCATCTTCGAGAGGAGCTCGCAGTAGTCCAATCCCGCGCTTTCGACGACCATGTAAAGCTGATTGGTTGCGGCAAACTGCATATAACGAAAGGCATTGCAGACGAGCTTGGCGAACTCCGCCTCGAGCGGGCTCATCTCCACAACTTCAGGTGCTATTTTGCAAAAAAGATTTTTCGCGGCGGTTAGCGCCTCTTCCGTAGTTCCGCTGACCAGCTGGGGCAGCGAGCGAATCTCTTCGATGGCTTTCCCTTGCACGACGCGCTCTGGACAAAACGCGACGCCAATTTTTTTCCCACGACTCCGAAGGTATCCATCGATGTAATTCGTTGTCCCCGGAGCGACAGTAGAGCGAAGAATGATCGTCTGTTCGTCTCGAAGGTGAGGAATCAATTCATCGAGACAGCGGGTAAGAAGGGACAAATTCGGATTATTGAACTCATCCACCGGCGTTCCAATTGTCAATACAACGAGTGCAGCCAGCCCGACACTGTTCGGCTCGGATGACAGCGTCAATCGATTGGTTTCATGCACTTCTTTCAAAAGTGCATCGCCGCCCTCCTCGCGAAAAGGCATGGCTCCCCTAGCGATCGTGTCCAGCGCCGTCTTGTTGATGTCCAGGATCAATGTCTTGAAACCGCTTTCCGACAGGATGAGCGCGAGGGGCAGCCCAACCCGGCCTGCGCCGCCGACAACACAAATATCGTAATTCGCCATCGGGTTCTTGGTCATTATTGCAATTTGATGTGCCCCTGGACGACCGCCATCAGGATCGTTGCGCGGTTCAATGCGCTCGAAAAAGCGGGCTCGTCGAGGATCAAGTGGCGAAGAGGTTGGTCGTAGATCATGGGTTCAATCTCAGCGGGCGGCGTGAAGCCTTCCTTAGCCGGTGTAACTCCAGGCGCAAAGAAACACCAAAGTTTGTTGGCTAGCCGGCCTGTATCCGGAGACAGACTTCCCAACGGAACCAGTTCTTTTGCGATGAATCCTGTTTCCTCGCGCAGTTCTCTGGCCGCGGCTTGCGCGGGAGTTTCGCCTTCATCGACGTGACCGCAGGGTAACTCGAGAGTTACCTGTTCGACCGCGGGACGAAACTGGCGAACTAACGGAAACGCACCGCTTCTTGTTACCGCAAATATTGAAACGTAGTCATGGGTGCTGATTGAATAATGCAACGCCGCATCGTCTCCAATCTTCTTGCCGATCAATTCAAACCAAGGTGTCTTAAAAACTGAACTTCTGCCGCAAATGTCCAACTTGGTTACGTTCATGTGATCAACTTGAGAAAATGTTTGGGTGAAATCTATTCTACGACGGCAGAATTCGGGAGTGCGAAATACCAGTATCCAAGAGGAATTCCGAATTTAAATGGGCAATGTCGAGAAACTGGTCGTTCCGCGCAAGTAAGGCCGAAGCGACGATGGGAGCCCATGTGCTTGCGCTTTGCAGTGTCGGTTCTAGTGTGGGCGCGGTGAAAAAAATCGAGGCGATCATCAAGCCTTTCAAAACCGAAGCGGTCAAAGATGCGCTCTCCGCGGTCGGCATTGAAGGAATGACCTTGAGCGAAGTGCGCGGCTTCGGCCGGCAGAAAGGTCACAGCGAAATTTATCGCGGGAGCGAATACACCGTTGATTTTCTGCCGAAAGTGAAATTTGAAATCGTGGTCGCGGACGACGTGGCCCAGCGCGTGGTCGAGGTAATCCTCCAGTCGGCCAAAACTGGAAAGATCGGCGACGGCAAAGTTTTTGTGACGCAAGTTGAGGAAGCGATCCGAATTCGAACCGACGAACACGGCGCGGAAGCAGTCTCCTGAAGAAGTTGAGGGGTTGAGAGGTTGAGGTGTTGGGGTGTTGAGAAGCAAAAAAGCAAAAATCGGAAAACTGAAACGCTGAAAAAGCGAATGGAAGCCTCATCTCAACGGCTCAACATCTAAACGATTTATGAATGATTATTTATTGTCGGTCGTGCTCGGAATTGTCGAAGGCCTGACGGAATTTCTGCCGGTCAGTTCCACCGGACATCTCCGCATCGTCGAAGCACTCTTTGGCCTGCATCTCGGCGACAGTTTCTGGAAGATGTACACGATCGTCATCCAACTCGGGGCGATCCTAGCGTTGCCAGTTTATTTTTGGAACCGGATCCTCGAGTTCTTGGCCACGTTTCCAAAAGGCGAACGCGGTGATCGAAGTTTTCTAACCCATCCGCTCAGTCTGACCATGATCGCCTTTGTCGTGACCGCACTGCCGGCTTGGGCGTTGACCAAAGTAATCGGCAAGAATCTGGAGAGCCTCTGGGTGATTACGATTTCGCTGATCGTCGGCGGAATCGTAATGTGGATTGTGGATGCAGTCTTCACGCGACCGCGCGTAACCCACATGGAAGAAATGAGTTTGCCCGAGGCGATCTGGATCGGCGCCTGCCAAATTCTTTCGGCGGTTTTTCCGGGAACGTCGCGCTCGATGTCGACTATCGCGGCCGGACAGATCGTCGGCCTTTCACGACCAGCCGCGCTCGAGTTCTCGTTTTTTCTTTCCATGCCGACGATGACGGTCGCCGTTTTGTACGATCTCTACAAGACGGTGAAACCATCGCGTGAAACGGTCGGCGAGGGCGCTATTGCACCGCTCGCCGTGAACGCCCATGAATGGATCGTCCTTGCGATCGGGTTGGTTGTTTCGTTCATTGTCGCGCTTGCTGTCGTCGCCTGGTTCATGAATTGGGTGAGGCGTCGCGGTTTTGCGCCGTTCGCGATTTACCGGATCGTACTGGGTATCGTGCTATTGATTCTTTTGATTCGCGGCGTCATTTAGATCGACATCCATGGAATCGACGGAAGCGATTTTTCCCGATCTGCAAAGTTGCGTGCTGTGCGAAGATGTGCGTTGCGAGTTCAACGGCATGAACACCCTCGTTGGCGTGCTCAATGTGATTGCCGCGCCGTCGTTGCCGATCAATTATCTGCGACTCTGCATCTGGACACGCTGGTGCAGCGGCGCCGGCAAATTCAAGCAACGCTCACGGATCGTCGGAGCGGACGAGCAAAATGTTCTGGCGCAAGCCGAGGTGGAGTTTGAGCTCAAGGAAATGGAAGGCCACGCCACCAACGTGCATTATTTTGGCGGCGTGCAGTTCCAGCAATTCGGGCTGCATCACGTCGAGATTTATTTGCAGGAAGAGCTGCGGCTGCGGTTTCCGCTGCCGGTTATCCGTATTCAACGGAAATAAGCGCGTAACCTTCGCGGCCGCGGCGGTTCCCAACCTCGCTGCCCGGCTTACGCTCCCGCTAGTGCATCAATAATGTTCCCTGGATATAGATTGCCGCAGAGCGGCATGATTCCCTAAGTGCGCGCGCTTTGCTCGGCATCTCCCGCCGTAAAGTTGGCTCCCGCCAACACCTGTGAATAACTGCTTGCCACGCCCGCGCCGATTCGATATCACCGACGGGTTCATGGTCGGCAAGGTCGTCATCGGAGTTTTCGCACTCGCGTTGTTTGCACTCGCGACGACCTCTGCGCAGCAAGTGGAAGTCCCGCGCGAGAAGCCGGTGGCGGTCGCGCATTCAACGAAACCAACTGCCGCTGAGCCGCAGATCGACGTCCATTCGCAAGTGCAACACGTTTCCTACACCACAAAGATGCCGAGTTCATCGACAACGACGACCCTGAGTATCGAACAGATGCGACAGGCTGGAGCGTTGGCCGGACAGCGTTTTCGAGAAGAGATGCACGACATCGAGCAAGACGAGCCGCCAGCAAAACCGGTTGCACAGCCGAAGAAGCAGCCCGCGCCGAACGCAGTTCGCGTCGTTGAAAAGCCTTCGCGCGAATCCGAAACGTTTCCCGCGCCGCCGATTAATTTTTCCGGACAAACGGCCTTTGTGCGATTGGCGGATGGATTCGATCTACCGGTTGGCAAACCAGACGCGCACGGATATTACAAGGCGCGCGGATTTCGTTCGCACGGACACATGGGCGAAGATTGGGATGGAGTCGGCGGTGGCGACACAGATCTCGGCGATCCAATCTATTGCATTGGCGATGGCGTCGTAGTTTTTGCGCGAGATTGCCATCAGGGCTGGGGGAACGTGGTCATTGTGCGACACGCGTATCGCGACGGGCTGGGCACTCGTTATGTGGATTCACTGTACGGCCACCTCGATAGCATCCTAGTCCGTCGCGGACAAGGCGTCAGACGCGGACAACAAATCGCGACAATGGGGACCGCGCACGGTCTTTACGACGCGCATCTTCATCTCGAGATCCGCAAGAACCTCGAGATTGGAATGAGCCGCGACAAGTTCGCGCAAGATTCGAGCAACTATTACGATCCGTCGCAATTCATCACGTCACATCGACACATCCAAAGCAGTGGCGCGAGTACTCGAGTCGCGATGAACACCTTCACCTACGACGCGCGGATTCCGTGGGACAAGTTGAAGAACTACTCGCACGCGCGGACCGGCGGCGGTTCGAGTGAATCTGCCTACGCGCTTAAGAAAGCGCTGGCAACGCAGAGCTCTCACCGCGACTGAACCTGACCGTTACGGTCAGATTCTGCCCATTACGGCGAGAATTATTACGATCAACAGGATCAGTCCGAGTCCGCCACTTGGATAATAACCCCAGCCAGTGCTGTAGGGCCACGAAGGCAGAGCTCCAAGCAGGAGGATAATCAGGATGATAAGTAGAATAGTGCGCATCACCCGAATAACGCGACGCCAGTTCGCCTCGGTCGCATTTTTTTGGCATTCATCGTCGGAAAGCGCTTGCGCCAGTTCGCGTTGTTCTTATCATTCGTGGGCAAGTCCCGACTGCGTCTTGTCCGCCACTGGACGGACTCGTCCTTTGGCGAGTCCGATGCGTCGGGAAAATTTTTTGCCCGAACGCGAATTGAAATGGCAAACACGATTCTAGTTGGCGCCCAATGGGGCGACGAAGGTAAAGGCAAGATCATCGACGTCCTGACCACGAAAGCGGACGTGATCGTACGCAGCCAGGGCGGCAACAATGCCGGGCACACCATTGTGCACGGCGGCAAGACCTACATTCTTCATCTCATTCCGTCGGGGATCTTGCGCCGCGGCAAAGTTTGCGTCATTGGCAACGGCGTTGTGGTCGATCCAATCGCGCTGGTGAACGAGATTGGACAGTTGCGCCGCGCCGGGGTGAAGATTTCCAAAAATCTTTTGGTGAGCGATTGCGCGCATCTTGTTTTGCCTTATCACCGCGCCATCGACGAGCAACGCGAGCTGCGCAAAGGCCGGGCGAAAATCGGAACGACCAAGCGCGGTATCGGTCCGGCTTACGGCGACAAAGCCGCGCGTACCGGTTTGCGTATTTCGGATTTGATGCAGCCGAGATTGTTCTCAAAAAAGTTGCAGGCGAAGAACCGCGAAAACAATGCCGTGCTCCGCGCACTCGGCGCCAGGGCGATCGATTACGACGAGGTGAACAAGAATTATCTCGCTGCCGGCGCGACGCTGCGGCCATTTGTAACCAACACCGTCGTCTATCTTCACAACGCAATTCAGCGCGGCAAAAATATTTTGTTCGAAGGCGCGCAGGGAACATTTCTCGATATCGATTTTGGAACTTATCCGTACGTGACGTCGTCGAACACGACCGTTGGCGGCGCTTTGACCGGCACCGGCGTTCCACCGAACCGGATCGATCACATAGTCGGAGTGATGAAAGCTTACACCACACGTGTGGGCGAGGGGCCCCTGCCGACCGAAGACCGAAATCTTTCCGACCTGCTTCATTCGCTCGGCCGTGAATTCGGCGCGACGACTGGTCGGGCGCGTCGCTGCGGTTGGTTCGACGCGGTTGCGACTCGCTATGCGACGATGATCAACGGGATCGATGAGCTCGCGATCACGAACCTGGACGGCATGGACACGGTCGATCCGATCCGGATTTGTGTTGGATACCGGCTGAACGGGAAACGGCTCAATGTTCCGCCTTGTGACGCGGTCCAACTGGACAACTGCGAACCGATTTACGAAGAGATGCCGGGCTGGAAGCAATCCACGAGTTCCGCGAAAAAACTTTCGCAACTGCCACTCGCCGCACGAAATTACGTGAAGCGGCTCGGCCAGCTCACCGGAGCCAAGGTTTCGATCGTCAGCGTCGGGCCGATGCGCGCACAGACCATCTTTTTGTAAAAATGGTCGCCGGCGCCAAATCGGTCCCACGACACATCGCAATCATAATGGACGGGAACGGTCGGTGGGCCAAGGAGCGCGGTCTGCCCCGGATCAAAGGTCATGAGGAAGGCGCCCGCGCCGCTCGCGAATGCGTGGAAGGCTGCGCCGAGCTCAAAGTAGATTACCTCACCCTCTACGCCTTCTCGGCTGAGAATTGGCAGCGGCCAAAAACCGAGGTGTTTGCCCTGATGCGGCTGTTGGAAAAGTTCCTGAAGGACAAAACGCCGGAGCTGATCGAAAAGAACGTCCGGCTGCAAGCGATCGGACGGCTCACAGATTTGCCGGAGTCCTGTCAGCAGCAGTTGCATAAGTCGATCGAAGAAACTGCGCGCAATACTGGCGTGACTTTGGTCCTGGCGCTCAGTTACGGCGGACGATTGGAGATTATCGATGGAATCAAAAGTCTGCTGCGCGCGACCGAGCTCGGCCATATCGACAAGGGAATGATCGACGTCGAGATGTTCAGCAAACATCTTTACACGCGTTATTATCCCGATCCCGATTTGCTCATCCGGACTTCGGGCGAGATGCGGCTATCGAATTTTTTGCTTTGGCAGACTTCCTACACTGAAATGTACGTGACGCCGAAACTCTGGCCCGATTTTACCAGGAAGGATTTGTTCGCCGCGGTTGAAGAGTACGGCCGGCGTCAGCGGCGTTATGGCCGGAGCGAGTAGCTAAACGAATTCGGCGGCCACGGAATCGGCCAACGCTTTCCCGGCGCGCGTCAAAACGAAACGGTCTTTTGTTTTTCGAAGGAGACCGCGGTCCATAAATTCGCGCGTCTTATCGGGAAACGGATCGAGCAAGTGCGCGTCCGCGCCGACGTCCGTTCGCAGCAACAACGCAATTCTTTCCGTCCGTTTCATCTCTTCGGTCAACTGTTCAGTCGAGCCGATTGCATTGCGATTCGACAGAACGGCGTCGGTGTAGCAGCGGAAGTCGGAAACGTTTTGCGAGCGTGTCATGCCGACAGTGGAAAACGCGCTCGGGCCCATGCCAAGATAATCAGCGCCCGTCCAATAACCGCGGTTGTGCGCCGATTGAAATCCAGGTCGCGCGTAGTTGGAGATTTCGTAATGCTCGTAGCCGGCCGCTTCCAACATCGACATCGTCATCTCGAAAAACTCCGCGTCGGCGTCTGAGTCCTGCCGAAATTCACCGCGCGCGTGTCGAAGAAAAAACTCGGTGTCTTCCTCGTAGGTCAGGCAGTAGGTCGAAACGTGTTCCGGTCCGAGCGCGATGGTTCGTTCCAGTGTTTGTTTCCATTGGTCGATCGTTTGTCCCGGCAATCCGAACATGAGATCGACGTTGATGTTCGAAAACCCTGCGCGGCGAAAAACTTGGAAGGATTCCTCTGCTTGTTTCGCGTCATGCTCGCGGCCGAGCAATTTCAAAAGATCGTTGTCCCACGATTGAACGCCAAGGCTGATGCGATTGATCCCGAGTCGATGGACCACTGCGGCTTTGCTGGCCGAAACGCTTCCGGGATTTGCTTCAATCGTCCACTCGATCAGCTCCGACAGGTCGACGTCGTCACGAAAACCGCCGAGCACGAACTCCAACTGGCCGGTGGTTAGCGCGGTCGGTGTTCCGCCGCCGAAATAAATTGTCATCGGGACCAGACGGCGGTTTTGGACGTGGGCCTCCAATTCGTGGACGAGCGCTTCGCAGAAGCGCTGGGTTTGCGAGCGATCGAGAAGCGTTTTGTAAAACGCGCAGTACGGGCAGATCCGCGCACAAAACGGAATGTGAATGTAAATGTGGCGGATCGTGTCTGACGCCGGGGAAGTTAGCTTCCGGTCTGCGTCGGATGGGACACTAACAGTGTCCCCTACAGTTGAGGAGTTGTGATTCGCGGCCACCACCATAAGATCAAAGTCCGTTGTCGCTTCGAAACGTAGTTCTGATTTGCGTCTTCGCTATCATCACCTTGCTGGCGCAAGCTCCGTTGCCGGCACAGACCTCGGTTGTCTACACGACTCACGACGCGAACGCGATCACCGATTACACAACAAATCCGCGCATTGTGCGGGCGATGGTGGACCGATTGATCCTGGCGGTTACCGGACAACCTGATGTCGGCAAAGCATGGGGCTCGCTCGTCGCCCCTACCGACAAGGTCGGAATAAAGATTTCGGCTGCCGGCGGCGAACTTTTTACCACTCACCACGACATCGTCACCGCGATTGTCGATGGTCTGGTGGCGGCCGGGCATCCGCGTGGCAGCATCATCGTTTGGGACCGCTCGCTTGAAGGAACGAAAGGCGCCGGCTACAAAGCGAGCGCCGACGGTTTTCAACTGAAGAGCATCGCGCCGCGCGACGGTTACGATTTGAAAGCGACGTTCACCGCGCCGTTGCTCGGAAAATTGGTTTGGGGCGACGTCGAATATATCAGCGACAGAGGAAAAAGCGTTCCGTTGTCCGATACCGAGAACACGAGCAGCGTCAGCCATTTTTCGCGCATCCTCGCGAACGACGTTACGAAAGTGATTAACGTGCCGGTGCTGAGCAACAGCACGACCAACGGGATCGCGGGTTGCCTTTACAACATGACGGTTCCGAACATCGACAACTGGCGACGATTTGCCCAAGGCACTCCGTTCGGCGCGGAAAGTATCGCGATCATTTACGCGAACCCGGTCATCTCTCAAAAAGTTGTGCTCAACATCATGGACGGTTTGCTCGCGCAATATGGCGGCGGCCCCTCGTCCCAGCCGAACTTCGCGCTGCAGCACTCCACGCTTTACGCGAGCAAAGATCCGGTGGCGTTGGATTCTGTTGCGCTCAAGCAACTCGAGGCGTGGCGGACGAAAGAGGCCTTTCCGCCGATCGGCCGGCTCGCGAGTTATGTGCAAACGGCCACCACTGTCGGCCTCGGCAATTCCGACCCGAGCCGGATCGAGGTGAAAAATGTCGGTCGCTGAAAGTTTGCCTCGCGAAGAAACACCTCTGCCGGTTTCGGCGTTGCGCGGGCCGATCCTGCGGCAGGTCTCGCGTTCGTTTTACCTGTCGATTTTTCTTTTGCCGAAAAAATTGCGCAATCCGGTTTCGCTCGGTTACCTGCTCGCCCGCGCGTCCGACACGATCGCGGATACGGTCGAACTGCCAATCGAACTACGCGCCGAGAAATTGCGATTGCTCGCGCGCGGAATCCAGGGCGAACCGGTTGGCGATTCGATTGTCGATCTGAGTGCGTCGGTGTCGATTTTGCAGAAGAACAAATCGGAACGCGCACTGATCGAATCGCTGCAATCTTGTTTGGATTGGCTCGACCGAAGCGAAGTGCTCGATCGCGAAGACGTCCGCGGCGTTCTCGAGAAAATCAATCGCGGACAAATTCTCGATCTCGGACGTTTCCGCGATCCAAAAAAGATTGCCGCATTGGAAACGGCAGCCGATCTCGACGAATACACTTACTTTGTCGCCGGCAGCGCGGGAGAATTTTGGACGCGGCTTTGTTTTCGTCGCTTGAAAAAATTCTCGCTGCGCACCGAAAAGGAAATGCTCGAGCTCGGCAAACGCTACGGCCAGGGCTTGCAATTGATCAACATCCTGCGCGATGCCGGCGACGATCTTCGCAGCGGCCGCTGCTATTTTCCGAATGAGGAACTGGCCGCGGTCGCGATGGAGCCGTCGCAAGTTGTCCGCGAGCCGCAACGCTTTATGCCGATCTATCGCAAATGGCGCGAGAAAGCAGAGCAGGGGATCAAGGCGGGATTGGAATACGCGCGCGAGGTCCGAAGTCGCCGCGTTCGAATTGCGACAGTGTTGCCGGCGCTGATCGGTGCGCGCACGCTGGCGCTTCTGCGCGATGCGAGTGCGACAGTCTTGCATCGCCACATCAAAGTCCCACGAAAAGAAGTCCGCGCGATGACCAGCTCGCTCGCGTTCAGTCTCGGCTCCCGCTCGCGCATCGATTCGTTGTATCGCGAGTTGTCGCGTTGATCGCGCAACTGTGTACGCAAATTAAAATGCACGTGCATTTGCACGTTCGTACGTCTAATTCTCGTTAGACGATGTCCCGCATTTTGACTTTCAATCTCGTGTTGCTGGTGACCGGCGCGACTGTGGCTGCGGCGCAAAGCGCTCACGTTGATTCAAGACAAATACTTGGCAAATGGTCCAATAGTCGTCACGGCGCAGATAGCATTTTCCACCGTAACGGTTCATGGGGGATACAGCGCGACGGCCCTGAAGAGATCCACGGACGTTGGTGGATTAAAGATCATTATCTCTTTCTTACCTATCCCGAAGACAACGGTGTTGGCACCCAAGTCCATATCGAGACCGCAAAATATAAGATCACCTTTACTAGCAATGACCGGTTTACGACGGAGACGCAAGGCATCACAGAGTATCATGAGCGCGTGCGCTGACGTTCATCGTCTAACCAAGCGCTGGAGCTAACGGCGACCGTCGTGTAAACTCGTCTTTGATGACTGAACCCTCCAGATCACATTTTTCGCTTGGCGCCAGTCGCCGCAGCTCAGCTTATTCTCGTTAGGTCTCTACACTGATGCTTGAAGTTCATCCACCGCACGAAAAGGTCCACAGTTGGGCACAGTTTTTTGTCCACATAGCCGCGATCGTTATCGGCCTGATCATCGCCGTCAGCCTTGAACAGACCGTAGAGTTCTTCCACCACCGCCATCAGCGCGAGCAGCTGGAAGCAGCATTACAAAGAGACGGCAGGACAAATCGAGAATATATAAAGGACGACATTGCCAAAGCCCAAGGCATTCTCGACTGGGCGCTGGAGCAGGCCTCGGCATTGGAGCGCGCCGGTGCAACCGGTCCGCTGACCCTACGACGCATTTCTCGTGGATTCATCGGCTCCCCCGACGCGGGCGTCTGGCCATCTGCGAAAGCCAGCGGTACGGTTACTCTGCTTCCGGCCAGTGCACAAAATTGGTTTCAGTATCTGGCCGAGGTCTACGATGAGACATTTGTCTCTCCGGCTAGTGCGAGTGCACAACTGTATCTCGCCTACGCTGCCTTAGATCAAGCGCTCATCGGCCATGCAATAGAGACTCATAGCGGCGGAATCGATGTCTCGACGCTCACAGCAGTGCAACGCGCGGCGGCTGTTGAGTGCCTCCGTGCGATCGCCGAACGGGCACGGACGGTCATGCTGCGTTTGGTGATCTACGATGCGGCCAACGAATACATTCTTTCGACACCCCTTGACCAACTGGACACGTCGGAATCGGGGAAGCGATACGCAAGAATCTTCGAGGAGGCCCTGGAAGCTCACCCGGCTGCGAAATATGTGTTCGGTGGCTACTAGTCAGGCGGAGAATATTTGCCGGCTAGGCTCTTCGCCTCTTCCAGATCTGCAATCGCAGAATCAACCCCGGCGCAAGCAAGTTGTTCCGTAATTGCTGCTGGCGTGATCGTAGTCCTCTCGGTGGAGGTAAACGGCGTCGCAATGAGACCTAACCAAGCGCTGCAGCCAACCGCTGGCCGTCCCGATCTTTAGTTTTCAGATGACTTCAACAGTAACATCCGCAGCAAAGCTCGCTCCCGCCAGCGGTGGCTGAGCTTGGTGTCGTTAGATGGTAGCGCGATCACATAATCCCGAAACCCAGTCCCCGATCAGCTGGCTTCTAACATCCTCGGCTTTGAGATTTGATCGCGGCAAAGGTTCCGTCTTTAATCGCAGAGGAAATGGAACCGAATGAGGCTCTTGGTATCGCCGCTCAAGTGGCGGTGACGCTCGCTGGGTTCGCGGGCATTGTGGTGGTTTTTCTACCTGAATCGGTGCACCAATGGTCGCGCGTGGACCGGTTTCGTCTCCGGTTGCTGCTCAGCAATTCCATTTTTCCGCTCGCCTATTCGTT
>Ga0210406_10005764_pt1 | contig 12911 bp, 9 predicted proteins | sample IncBWC30MmetaG_FD_155454 | JGI IMG/M metagenome (GOLD analysis project Ga0210406, IMG submission 155454) | Forest soil microbial communities from Barre Woods Harvard Forest LTER site, Petersham, Massachusetts, United States - Inc-BW-C-30-M | ecosystem: Environmental > Terrestrial > Soil >...
ATCCTCTGACCAGCATCATGGGCGTGAGCGAACTGCTGCAGGATACCGAGACCAACGAGACTTCGCGCAAGCAGCTCGCCATGTTGCAGCAGCAGGCTCGACGAGCGGCGGAGATCGTGCAGAACCTCACCTATTTTTCCCGGCCGCCGGCTGCGGGCAAGAGCAGGATCAGTTTGGTGGAAGTGGTGGAGCGAACGCTGAATTTGCACGCTTATTCGCTGCGCCGGAACAACATTACGGTCGACTTTCTGAAGGAGCCTTCGGTGCCCTACGCGCTGGGCGATCCTCACCAATTGATGCAGGTCTTCCTGAATCTGATTCTGAACGCGGAGCATGCGATCCGCGAGATCCGGGATAAAGGGACGCTGAGGATTCGGATGGGCCGGGGGGACAGCTCGGTATGGGTAAGTTTCCACGATGACGGGCCCGGCATTTCAAAGGAGAATCTGGGGAGCATCTTCGATCCCTTTTACACGACCAGGCGACCGGGGCGCGGAACCGGATTGGGGCTGAGCATTTGCAAGTCTGTGCTGAAGGAGCACAACGGCAGCATTGAAGTGGCCAATTCGCCGGACAGCGGAGCGGTATTTACGGTGACGCTGCCGGTATCGACGGCGGGTTGAGGCTTGTTCGCGACCGCGCGTTCTGGTTGCTTGGCGAATTTGAAGATGGGCGCCGAGCTAGCCTCCCAGTTGCACAGCCGAGGCAGCCTTAGCTAATTATAACCAGCCCTTTTTAGCGCTCGACGGCCATAGCCACCGCGTTGCCTCCGCCAAGGCAGAGGGCGGCGATGCCGCGTTTCACATCGCGGCGAATCATCTCATAGATCAGCGTGACCAAGATGCGCGCACCGCTGGCGCCGATGGGGTGGCCGATGGCGACCGCACCGCCGTTCACGTTGACTTTATCGGGATTCAGATTCAATTCGCGCATTACGCCCAGCGCCTGAACTGAAAAAGCTTCGTTGAGTTCGTAGAGATCGACATCTTCGTTTTTCCAGCCAGTCTTCTCCCAGATGGTGCGAACGGCGCCGACGGGAGCCATCATCACCCACTTGGGTTCGACCCCGCTGGTCGCCTGGGCAACGATGCGAACCATGGGTTTCGCGCCGAGTTCGCCGGCACGCTGCGCGCTTGTGACCACCACGGCAGCAGCGCCGTCGTTGACCCCGGGCGCGTTGCCGGCGGTGACGGTGCCGTCTTTCTTGAAGGCGGGCTTCAAGGATCGCAGCACTTCGATGGTCGTGTCCTCGCGCGGGCTCTCGTCTTTTTCGAAAATCGTGGGCGCCGCGCCTTTCTTCTTCGCGGGAATCTCGACGGGAACGATCTGCGATTTGAAGCGGCACTCCTTGATGGCAGACAGCGCTTTGCGGTGAGAATTCAGAGCAAACTGATCCTGCTCTTCGCGAGTGATGCCATATTTCTCCGCAACGTTCTCTCCGGTGATGCCCATGTGGTAGTCGTTGTAAATATCCCACAAGCCATCGTGCACCATGGAATCGACGATCTCGGCATTGCCGAGCCGGTATCCCTTGCGTGCTTGCGGCAGCAGATAGGGAGCGTTGGTCATGGATTCCATTCCGCCGGCGACGACGACGGAACTGTTTCCCGTCTGGATCGCTTGCGCTGCCAGAGCGACCGATTTCAATCCTGAGCCGCAAACCTTGTTGATTGTCATGGCACCTGTCGCGGGAGAGAGTCCGCCATAGATGGCGGCTTGTCGCGCGGGATTCTGGCCGAGACCGGCTGTGATGACATTGCCCATAATGCACTCATCAACCTTGGAGGGGGCGATGGCGGCGCGCTTGACGGCCTCGCGGACCGCGATGGCGCCAAGTTGTGGGGCGCTCCACTCGGAGAGACTGCCCTGAAATTTTCCCACGGCGGTGCGACAGCCGGAGAGGATGACAACATCGTCAAAAGAGGCCATGGATCAAGCTCCCGCGAAGGTTTCGCGACTTCCATTATAGATGCCGGAACTGCCGAACACGTCGCTCGAGGAGCTACTGACCGAGCTGATGATATTGAACTGACGCAGTGTGATGCTTGTCGGATTTGGCGAGTTCGATGCGAGTCATCCGGTGCTCGCGGATGAAAATCCTCGGCAACTTCGATGCAGTCTGCGAAAAACTTCTTGACTTTTGGTTCCGAAAACTCCCTCGCCGTGACTTTGGTGTCTCGCCTTCGACGAATCGATCGTCATTTTTTTCTTGACTTCATTTTTCATTAACTCTATACATCAACTAGTTGCAGTAGACGACCGCTGCGACATTTTCCATGAAAAATGGAAGGGAGAATAGGAACAATGGCAACCAAGAAAAAGGCAAAGAAGAAAAAGAAGCACTAAGCAAGCACTGAGAAAGTTCGGTACTAGGCAACGGGGGACGCTCTAGAGCGTCCCCTAAGTTTTTCTTAGGCAGTTTTTCTTAGGCAGTTTTTCTTGTGCAGTTTTTCTTGTGCAGTTTTTCTTAAACCTTGAATGTTGGGGTTCGCAATGTTGCCGGTTGTTAGGTTAATTCGATCGTCTGCCGACGGTCTCCACTCGACGGGGAATCCGCTTCTCTTTCTCCGGGCATAAACTTCGATAGGCACAGAAATTGCAATGCATACCGGGTTTCGCTTCGAAGATACCATCGGCGATTCCCTGGGCTGCGTCTTCGACGCGATTGCGCGCGCCCAGCAGTTGTGCTTCGGTGCGGAACGTGGTGACCGCAACGTTCTCCTCCAGATTGTAGAAAATCAGCGCTCCGACGCTGTACTCCCACTTCTGTTTGGCTGCGATAGCGTAGAGCGATAACTGGAGGCTCTGGTCGGCGTCTTCCTGATCGCGAGCTGTGCCGGTCTTGTAGTCGACGATCGAAACGCTGCCGTCGGGTCGCCGGTCGATGCGATCGATGCGGCCGACCACCGAAGTCGCGCCAACTCGAATCTCAAAAGATTGTTCGGTGTGCAAGACCTGCGCAGCGGGAAGAGTTCGGGCCGAGGCGAGGAACTCGCGCAACTGAGCAACGCCCTGCTGCTCGTAAAGTTCGTGCTGGTAGGTTTCCTGAATCTTGGAATCGGCCAGATCGCGGCGGAACAGGTCGATGAGTTCTTCGTCGGTCTTGGCGCGACCCTGGTTTACGGAATCGAAATAAGTCTTGAGGATGCGATGGATGGCGGCTCCATATTGCATCGCCGCAGCCGGCCGGGCCGCCAAGCGCCAGTCGCGGTCGAGTTTGAACTGCAGTCCACAACGCTCATAGGTATCGACGGCGGAAGCGCTGAGTCGACTATGCAAACCCTCGAGCACCGGCAATTGGAACCATCCGCTGGTCTGCGACTGGGCGGGATACTCGATCGACGCTTGGGCGAAAATGCCCAAACTCGTCTGCGTGCCGCGTGCCGGGATCGCAGTCAGCCAGCCAGCCAGATTCTTGTTTTCGAGCAGTTCCCGCATGTAGCCGGCCGGGGTCTTGTTGATTTTGCCGGTGCCCTCGCGAGCATAGATGTGCAGTGAGTCGCGGGCTCGGGTCATGGCGACGTAGAAAAGTCGCCGCTCCTCCTGGTCATGAAGGGTCTTGTCGTCGGCCTCAGTCAGGGAATCTGAATCGCGCAGTTCCCGGGGAAAAGCGACCAGCGTTTCCTTGAACGAACCGGGGAAGGAGTTCGAATTGGCGCGGAGAATGAGGACGTGCGGGAACTCCAGTCCCTTGACGCCATGCGCGGTCATGAGGCGAACGGCGTTTTCGGTTTCCAGGGCTTCCATGGGAATGACGCCGCCAGCCTCGCGGAAATATCCGAGATAGTCGACCAGTTCTTCCAATTCGATCGTCTTGTTGATCTTTTTCTTCTCCCATTCGTCCACGAAGTGCAGAGCCGACTGGAGGATGGGAGACGAGGCATCGAGCGCGAACTGCCTGACCATAATGTCGAGCGCGGCGCGGGCCTTCGCTTCTCGGCGGCGAATCTCTTCCCGCGCGCGTTCGACAGCCGTGAGTACACCTGCGCCGCCGTCAACCCGATCGAGCGCAGACGAAAGAGGGATGACATGGCCTTCTCGGTTGTCCCGGGCAATCGACCGCATCACCTGGCGAAGTTGTTCGGGATTCACGTGAAACCCAGGCAGGGCTGCCACCCGAAACCAACTGACGTCGTCGCCGCCCGACACGACCGCCTGCAGGCAAGCAAAAAGATCGCGCGCTTCGGGAGTATCGGAGATGTCCATGCTCTCGATGACGAACGGGATACCGGTCTCGGCTAGTTCGTGCACCACGTCATCCCGGTGGAAGTGCGAGCGGTAGAGGATGCCAAAATCGGACCACTTGCACTTCAACTTTTTTTGCGCGTCGCGGATGGAGCCGGCCACCTCGGGACCCTCCGTATCTTTCGTGGTCAGAACCACCACCGATACCTCAGGGCTGGGAAGTTCCGTGCCTGCGTTTGTGGCTTCCTCCTCGCGGGCGGACTGGAGCGGCGTGCGCCGGTAGGCTGAGGCGGCGTCCGAGTGCCTGGCGAATAGGGGCGGATTCTTATCGATCAAAGCGAAGGCGCTACGCAGGATCGGCGTGGTCGAGCGGCGGTTCTTTTCGAGAATTACCCGTCTGGCGTTGGGGAAGTGACGATCGAAGAGCTCGAAGGCCGCGCTGGATGCCCCTCGAAAGCGGTAGATGGCCTGATCAGGATCGCCAACGGCGAAGATGTTGCCGTCGGCTCCCGCGAGGCGGGCGAGAATCTGAATCTGCGCGAAATTTGCGTCCTGAAATTCGTCGGTGAGGATAAAGCGGGCGCGGGCGCGGGCCTCGGCTAGAACACTTTCATCGCTGTGCAGCAAGGCGTGGGCGCGACTGATCATGTGGCTGAAGGTACCGAGATTTTCTTCGGCGAGCCAACGCTCCATGGTGGTGAATACGTTGGCAATCTCGCGACAGCGAGCGAGAACCTCGGCGTCATCGAGGACGTTCTTGGATTTCGCGACACGCGGGATGGGGACTTGCTTGCGCTCCAGGCGTTCCACGTACTGGGCATACTTTTCCGGGGTGACCAGTTCGTCGTGGCAGCGGCTGACAAACTCCAGCAGGTCGTTCAGGAACTGGGCAACATTGGCGGCGCGGATATAGTGCTCGAGGTGCAGTTCGCGGATGCGGCGTCGCAGATAGATCCAGAGATCTTTGTCGTCGAGGACACCGAAATCTTTGTGGACGCGCTTGAGCATGTCGAGGCAGTAGTCGTGGAAGGTGGCGGCGTTCACTTCCTTGCCGCCCAGCAACTTGCGCACCCGATTGCGCATTTCGTTGGCGGCGTTCTTGGTGTAGGTGAGCGCCAGGATCTCGTGGGGATAGGCGTGGCCCTCTCGGACCAGCCGCTCGATGCGCTGGGTCAGGACCGAAGTCTTACCTGTGCCTGCGCCCGCAACCACCAGCACGGGTCCGTGGACATGCTCGATCGCTTCGCGTTGGCGATCGTCTGGAGTGAATGGAGTGGGACGGGAGCTAGACTTCGAAGACGGCATTGGGAGTCAGGATATCACCAGGCGGAGTTGGGATGGAACGCGAGCGAGAGCAGCTGAAAGGACGGCGATGCTGCGCTAAGTGAGTTCTGAAATTGCGATCGCAGTGGCGGTGATGGCGGCGGTCTCCGCGCGCAGAATTGTGCGCCCCAGGGAGGCGGGGACCCATCCAGATTTTTCGAAAAGCTGCAACTCGTCTTCAGCCCACCCGCCCTCCGGACCGATTGCCAGAACGATTTCGCGTGCCGGATGGGCGGCGAGCACATCGCGCAGCAGAAAGTGCGGTTCGGATTCTGCCAGCAAAATCCGCAGAGCTTCGCGGGTCAGGCTGACCACGTCCTCCAGCTTGATCGGAGAAGCGATCTCTGGCGGGGTGGCACGACGTGACTGCTCGGCCGCCTGGAGCGCGATTCTGCGCCAGCGCTCAACCCGTTTAAGCGATGACGCAGCCAGATGCACGTCCGTACGGCGAGCCGTCACTGGCACAATTCGGGAGGCTCCCAGTTCAGTACATTTCTCGATCGCCCATTCCATGCGGTCGAACTTGAAGATGGCTAACAGCAAGGTGAGATCGAGTGGGGGAGGCTCGGCCACTTCTTCGCCAAGTTCGAACTCGACCCGCCCATCCTGGATGGTTACGATACGGCCGCGGCGCACCATGGCGTCGGTGGCGATATCGAATTCCTGGCCTGTGCGGGCACGTAGAACGCGGGCCAGGTGATCGGCGTGGTCGCCGGTGAGGGCGGCGCGGTTGCCAGAGGCTTCATCGGCGATCCATCGGCGGCGGGTCATAGGCGAAGGGTCATAGAAAGATGCGCGGGTTGACGCCAGTCGGGAAGGTGAGGCGCGACGCCGACGCGAGAGCTCTTCTTTCGCCGCCTCGCGGCTGACCCATCCGAACAGACCAACTATCCGAACATATCTTTCATTTTGCCGAGCAGCGAGCGGAGCATGGGTTGATTATCGACTTTGGATAGTACGTCCAGTTCCTGCAGCAACTCTTTTTGCCGTTTGTTGAGCTTGGTCGGGACCTGGACGCGGACCTCGACGTAGAGATCGCCCTTGCCGTGTCCGTTCACCACCGGCACGCCCTTGTTGCGGACGCGGAAGGTTGCGCCAGGCTGAGTACCGTCGGGAACCTTTAGCAGGTGTTCGCCGTCCATGGTGGGCACGCGGATCTCCGCGCCCATAGCAGCTTGCGCTACCGATATTGGGACCACACAGTGCAGGTCGTTGCCCTCGCGCGCGAAGAAGGGATGCTCCTTCACATGCAGCACTACGTATAAATCTCCGGCGGGACCACCGAAGGCACCGACTTCGCCAGCGCCGGAAAAACGAATTCGCGTACCGTCTTCGACGCCGGCGGGAATCTTGGCATCGACGGCGCGCTGGCGAAGAATTCGGCCTTCCCCTTTGCACTTCGCGCAGGGATCGGTGATTACGTTGCCGGTGCCCTGGCAGGTGGGACAGGTACGAGCGATGCTGAAGAATCCCTGCTGATAGCGGACCTGGCCGCGGCCGGCACAAGAGCGGCAAGTCGTTGGGCCCTTGCCAGGCGCGGAACCGGAGCCGCGACATTCTTCGCAGGCTTCGTGGCGACGAACGGTTACCTGGGATTCAGTACCGAAGAACGCCTGCTCGAACTCCAAGGTCAAGTCTTCGCGAAGATCAGCGCCACGCTGAACGCGGCCGCGTCGGCGTCCGCCGCCGCTCGCACCGCCAAACATGTCGCCGAAGCCGAAAAATTCTCCGAAGATATCGCTGAAATCCTGGAAGACAGTCGGATCGAAGCCTGCGGCCTGTCCAGTGCTGCCGCCGAGTCCGGCGTGACCGTAACGGTCGTAGACGGCACGCTTGTCGGTGTCGGCGAGCACGGCGTACGCTTCACTGACTTCCTTGAATTTTTCCTCTGCGTCCGGATTATTGGGATTGCGGTCCGGATGAAACTGCAGGGCAAGCTTGCGATAGGTACTCTTCAGCTCCTGTTCGGTAACCGTGCGGGTCACGCCCAGCACTTCGTAATAGTCGCGTTTTGCGTTCGTGGTCAGAGTAAACCTTTCTTCAAAATACAAAATGTGGGCACGCTGAGGCCGGATGGGTGCAGGCTTCGCGCCGTCTTACGTCTTCAGGGATTCTTGGCGACCTTGACCATTGCGGGCCGCAGCAAGCGATCTTTAATTTTGTAGCCGCGCTGCAACTCCTCGAGCACCTCGTGGTCCGGCGCGTCGGACGTCTCCACCATTTCGATCGCTTCATGAACGTGCGGATCGAACGGCTCGCCCTGGGCAGCAATAGCGTGCACCCCGAGTTTCGCCAACGCATCCTGCAGTTGCTTGTAGATAAGTTCGACGCCGCTGCGGAGGTCGCCCGGCTCCGACTTGACCTGCAGGGCACGCTCGAAGCTGTCGATGACCGGAAGCAGCGATTTAATGGCGTCCGCTACTGCGTAGTCGCGGAAATCCTGCTGCTCTTTGCTGGCCCTGCGACGGGAGTTTTCAAATTCGGCTTGCGCCCGTGCCAGCCGGTCGAGCAAGGAGTCGCGCTCGGCCTTCAGCTTCTGCAATTCTGCTGCAAAACCGGGCGAATCGCCGGGAGCGGCTCCGCTGGCGATGGATCCCGCGGGGTTTTCATCGCCATCCGCGGGAGGAAGTTCGTGATCGAGATCAAGCCCGGCCATTTCCGATTCCGTTTTTCCGTTTGCTTTCTTCATAACGGTCTATGTATTACTCCGATTCATTCAAGATCTTGTCGAATAGACGCGCGATATAAGAGACCGCGGTGATGGTGTGCTGATAATCCATGCGAGTAGGGCCAATGACAGCCAAAGAGCCCATGACTTCGTTGCCAGAGTGCGCGGGGGCTCCGATGAGCACAAAATTCTGCATGGAGGGCAGGGCCTGGTCAAGTCCGATGACGACGCGAACCGCCTCCTGCTTCACGTCGAGGTAGGCGCCCAGCAGCTGGATCACCTTCTCTTTTTCCTCCAACATCTTGAGCATCTCCTGAAGACGCTGCCGGTCGTGATCGCCGGCGATCAGGTTCGATGCGCCTTCCACGAAGACGAATTGCGAGCCCTGCTCGGCGGCCAGCGCGCCTTGCTTGTAGAGCTGCTCGATCGAGTGCATCAGGCGATCGTATTCGCTGCGCTCCTGTTCCAGGCGGCGAGCGAGTTCGGCGCGCATCGATTCCATGGTCCAGCCACGGAAATTTTCGTTGATGTAGCGCGCGGCCATATCCAGTTCGGACTGCGATAAATCCAGACGCAGCACGCGGTCGCGCACCAGGCCGGAGCGGGTGACGAGCACAGCCAATACCTTCTGATCGCCCAGGCGCGAGAAATATACGTGCTCTAAGGCATTCTTCGGACCGCTCGTGGCCACCGTTACGCCGACGTTGCGCGAAATCAGCGAGAGCACGTGCGAGGTGCGCTCCATGAACTCCTGAACGTCGGTGATGCCGGCCAGCGCATCGGAGATTACGGCTTGTTCCTGGGGCGCGAGACGGGCCGTGCCCGAGATCTGTTCCACGTAATAGCGATAGGCCTCGGTGGTAGGCACACGGCCGGCGGAGGCATGTGGCTGTTCCAGGAAGCCGGCGTCGGAGAGGTCGGCCATCACGTTGCGAATGGATGCGGGGCTGAGTCCTTCGCGGTTGGAGCGAGCGAGGGTGCGCGAACCGACAGGCTCGCCCGTGGTGATGAAGGTCTCCACGATGGCAGTCAGAATTTCGCGTTCGCGATTCCCGATATTGGGGTCAGCTGGCATCGACAGCGGTGTCAGTTGTCTCGGTCCGAGCAGAGGCCGGGGGGAGAAACTGCTTCCGATACATTTTACCTAACTATTTTAGATGCAGAAGCTTGGCTTTCGGATCAAAGTTCGGATCCGGCTTCGGATTCTAAGAAGTCTAAGAAGGAGGTGGGCTGCCGTCAAGCCAAGAGGATCGAGGGATCGAGAAAGGCACTGTCGGCTAGGGCTCGCCGCGAGCATCTAGGTCTAGGTTGCGGTCGCCCGCAGGATGGCATATGTGAGAAGCAGAAAAGGCCTTCGGGAGCCCAAGCAAACCTCTCTCTCCAGCGTCGAGTTTAACGAGTGGGTGCGCGACTTTAAAGTTAGCCAGGCGCCCGGCGGGATTCCCAATAATCCTCGAATCTGCCACTCGCGGAGGGCGATGATGGTATTAGCACCGCGCACCGTCCAGAACATTCCAGACCGCTTCATCCGTCCCAACAACACAGTTTTACAGCCTGCCTCAATGACTCCAGAGCCCACGAATAGCCCCTGTTCTCGAAACTCGGGATAGCGCATACGTTCTTTATTCGTTTCGAAGTAGTTGATTTCCGCGCCGATCTCTTCTGCCAGATCGGGATGAGCAGATGCCGCTGCCCGCAGTAAATGGATTAACGCCTCAATTTCCCGTCGTCTAGCTTGTCTTTCCTCACCATCACCCAACGCCTCTGGGCGGGCGAATCGTGGGGATAGATTTTGGCCGAAAAATCCCAGAGGTGTGGCGGGCGTGATAGAGATCAACGATTTGGACGGCACCTGGAAAGTGCGATTCCGCCTGGTCCCTGATCCATTCCGCTCCGTCCCCTAACACCGCGCGTTTTCCGGCAGGTGCCCAGCCCCGGCCGACAGGCTTCGGTATACAGTCGCCGACCGAATTCCTCGCAGCTTTCGATCGCGCCCACATACGTGGTCGATACTTCGTCACGCACAGGATAGCCTTCGTCGTCTACTGTAGTTTGTGTGAAGACCTACCCCAATTTGGCTTCCCGAGTGTGCGCCGGCTGGCCGTCCCGTTTCCCTGCACGACCTTCACACTCCTTGCGCACTACAGGAAGTCCCTGCCATCCATTTCCACATACAAAATAGGAATGCGACCTACGCTGGGGATCGGTAACTCCAGCTGCATGGCTCGCTTGTGCTCCTGCTGCTGACGCCGTTCGATACCTGCTCCAATGGCTTCCGCCGTGCGCTCTACCGCTTTAGTAGTGACCGTCAGACCGGCCAGAAGCTTCAACTGTTCTCGGCCTCGATTGAAGGCAGCTTCATGGCCCACCGCCGCCATCATCCGGCGCACGCCGGGTGATAGTTCGGTATCCTCGATATCGAGATCGGCATCCACTGGAAACTGGCTGTGATGGCGGTAGTCACAAAGATAGTAGGGCGCAAACATCGGGCTGCACCCACAAGGGTCAGTAGGGACTTGGAGCGTAAGCCTACATAGCTTGCCGTATGGCCCCAGGCACAGGGCAACTGCCGCTGGTTGGGGCTGGGAGGATCGAATTTGCAGCAAGGCGGTTAAGGCGGTGGCGCCAGCCTGATGCAAGCTCGCCCTCAACACCAGCTCGATGGCTTCCAAGTCCATGGCGCCGATCTTGTGGCGCTCGGCAAAGACACGGGGCAGCAGCAAGTTTATTTCTTGCGTAATTTCCTGATGGACCGCAGCAGCCGTTTTTTTTCTGTGGCGTCCAGCCAGTCTCTTCCTTCTCCACCGGACGAAGCGCGCAGATCTTTTGGTTGATGGCCACTGAGACTCACCTGCTGCGGCTCACCCACGCCTGATAACAACAGACTGACTCCGAATCGAACTGTCGCCGCGCATGAGCAAACAGGAGCATTTCCAATGACTACAAAATGAAGAGATCTCCTCGGTACTTGAAGAGATCTCCTCCCGTTGCGGCCTCCCACACTACCTGCCGTTCGCTCGCTCGAGTTTGTCCAGTCGGGCTTTCAGATCAGCATTGATTGCTTTCAGCGTTTCCAGTTCTTCCATGTGCTTCTCCAGCGTTTGTACGGCGATCATCAGGATGCCGTCCAGATCTCCCGAGTTGATCGTCGTGTCGTTTCCCACCGTCCCCACGCCGTCGTGCCCGAAGGCGGCATGGAATTCCTGAGCGACCGGCCCATAGTGACGGAATTGCTTCGGATCGTGGCCAATGTAGTTCCAGCTCGTGAGGCTAAGGTCGCGGATCTTGCTTAGCACCAGTTCGCCATCCACGGGCCGGAAGTTTTCTTTCTGGTTCCTGTCGGAGGTGTAGGTATACGGCACCTGACCCTCGATCACCGTGACCGAATTATTGCCCAAGCGGATTTTGTTACTGGCGTTGACGACGGCTTGGGCGCCGATGGCGGTGGCGTTGGTTAAATTCCCCGTTGAAACGTCGGCGAAATGTCCGACGGCAGTGTTGTCGGTGCCGGTAGTATTGGAGTAAAGGGCAATGTGCCCGACCGCGGTATTGTCGTTGCCGCTGGTGTTATTGAGGAGCGCATAGTAGCCAGTGGCGGTGTTGACGTTGCCAGTGCTGTTGTAGAAGAGCGCAAGGGTCCCAGTGGCGGCATTGCCGCCGCCATGTCCTTGTGCGCACGGAGACGAACAGTCGTTCGCGAGCGCACCTTGTCCGATGCCGGTGTTGTCGGAGCCGTTGGTGTTCGACTGCAGCACACTGTTGCCAATGGCGGTGTTTCGCGAGCCGATCGTGTTTTGCTGAAGCGCATAAACTCCCGTGGCAGTGTTTTGTAAGCCGGTGCTGTTATTCTGGAGCGCCTGAACTCCTGTGGCGGTGTTGACGTTGCCAGTGGTGTTGCTGATCAGCGCCCATCTGCCGATGCCGGTGTTGTTGCTGCCGGTGCTGTTGCTATAGAGCGCACCATCGCCCATCGCGGTGTTGCCGCCTCCACTGCTGTTCTGCAGAAGCGCATTGTTCCCCGCGGCGGTATTGCAGCAACCGGAAGTGAGGGATGGGAGTGCGTTGGTCCCAATGGCAGTGTTGTTGTTGGCACTGTACCCCATAGTGAGATTGCCGGCATTAAGACCCAGAAAGACGTTGTTCGACCCGAAACTGTGAAGGAATAGAGTCGAATTCTTCACAATGTTCCCTGCCGACGTCCCGGAACTCGCCATGTTCAGATTGCCGCTCAGGGTTTGGCTTCCGCTCAAAGTAACCGTACTTCCGCTTTGCGTGAAGAGCGAATTGCTGACACTTGCGCTTCCTCCGCTGCTGGTGAACAAGGGGATGGACCCGCTGCTGCATGCGGTTCCGGAGGAACAAACGATTACGTTCGCCTGGCCTTGAGCCAGAACGCCGCTGGCAAAGAATAGCAACAACAATAGCCAGCGAAAGCTGGACGCTGCATACAGAGACTGACACGCCTTCTTTGCATAAGCCGATGCGCTCGGAACTGCTGCCAGAAGTTGCCTTGATTGACATAGTTGCTTCTTCATACCATCCTCCTTGTCCGGCAGCTGAAGCCCGCGGCAGTACACAGCCGCGCTGGCGAGCGCCGGGCGGTGACTGCAAAGCGACTGGTTATAGTTAGCTTTGCGTCTGTTAAGATAAGCGTAAAAAAGAGGCAAAATGGCTCATGAACGAAGCTATCGCTGGGGGCGCCCGCCTTCCGCTCGCGAACGGTACGGCTATCTCG
>Ga0210406_10005765_pt1 | contig 12911 bp, 13 predicted proteins | sample IncBWC30MmetaG_FD_155454 | JGI IMG/M metagenome (GOLD analysis project Ga0210406, IMG submission 155454) | Forest soil microbial communities from Barre Woods Harvard Forest LTER site, Petersham, Massachusetts, United States - Inc-BW-C-30-M | ecosystem: Environmental > Terrestrial > Soil >...
ACGTGGAGGCTTTGACCAGTCGCTCGTCGGAGGTCGGTCGATTACTAAACGGCATGCTCGACTACTTCAGACAACCGGCGCCGATCCACTAGCATCCGAGACCTGAGACCTGAGACCTGAGACCTGCCCTCAAAAATCTATCAACTTCACATCCACCGCATTCCCCAGAATATCGATCGACGCCACGGTGTAGAGCTTGTCGGTCGTGGTGTCATAGATCCGGAACTGGCCTCCCTCGACCACGTAGAAGACCGTGCGGTTTGTGACAGGTTGCAGGCCGGTGACGTCACCGTTGTCCGGCGGGATCACGAGATTTCCATTGTTGGTGTTGTAGATGGCGAGACAGCCGCGCTGTTCGTCTCCAGCGGTGACAGGCACGATGTTGGTGCAGGTGCGCGAACCGACGAACAGCTGGCCGGTGCCGCTGATGTCAATTTTATTGTGGTAGCCGTCAGGGATCACCGCAACGGGTTGCACCGGCGTGGTTGACAACGCAGTCAGATCTACAATCGTCAGCCGTCCGCAGGTTGTTGCCGCAGTCGTCGGTCCGCCAGCGCAGTCGTTCAAGCCTGCAGCCGGATTGCCCGCGACGAACATCGTCTGTCCCTTGATAAACCCAACGGTCGAGCCGCCGGGAATGGGTGTTGCCGGTCCTGCCACCGGATGGGCGGGATCGTGCAAGTCGAGAGTCTGCACACTGGCCTGCACTCCTCCGCACTCAGGCCCGCAGTTCAAAATCCACGCCTGCGTATTGTCGCTGCTGAAAAATCCCGCAATCGGACGGTCGAAGCCGGCTACCACCTGGCATACGGCCGGAGTGCAGATTGCGTTCCTCTGACCGGGCTGAATGTTGAAGGGCGACACCACCGTCACTGAATCGGAGTTGTCGCTGAACGCCAGCAGGCGGCTGCCGTCGCCGCTTTGCGCCAGGTAATGCGCTGCGGGAATAGGCAGAATTACCGTGTCTGCGGCAGACAGGCTCGAGACGAAGATTCCACCCTCAGCTCCGCCGCCGGGCACCGGAGCCGTTGGCACAGCGAAGTAAGCCTTCGTGTTATCGACTGAGATGACCGCGCTTTCCGTCGTACCGGGGAGAGCGATGCCGTTCGCGCTCATCGCCTCTTTCACGTTATCGAACACGCCGAAAGCCGTCGCTGAACTGCTGATGGCAAGGGTAAACTTCCGGTCGTTGGACTCGACCATCATGGCCGGCAGGAGGCCGCTGTTCGCCACGCCGCCCCCGATCGCCTGCAAGGGCGCGCGACGATCGTTCTTTGCGTCAACGATGATCAACCCCCCGGAAAGGATGGGCGGTAACTGAGCGTCCTGTGATATCAGGGCGCGAAACTTCAAGCCGGAAGTTCCGCCCGTTGACGACGACGAACCACTGTTATAGCCACCGCACGAGAGGGTCAAACTGGTCAGGGCGCAGACCACCAGAACGAGGACGCTTTTCTTCAAACAGGCCACTCCCAACAGCATGATAGAGAAAGATTTGGACGCGAAACTCCGGATTATAGCAGAGCCCGTCGGCCGCACTCTGCGGCCCCGCTCCTCCGCTTTAATCTCGCCTCAGCTTGGATGCAAAACCCGCGGTCATCTTGTATTCTCGATGCACGATGGCATCGGATTTCCTCTCACGGCTGAGCAAGTCTCCTGTTTTGTGCGATGGAGCGATGGGTACCCTGCTTTACGCCAGCGGTATTTTCATCAACCGCTCGTATGACGAATTGAATTTGTCCCAGCCCGACCTGATCCACTCCGTGCACCAGGGCTACTTGCACGCCGGGGCTGAAATTATTGAAACCAATACTTTTGGAGCGAACAGCTTCCGCCTGGGCCGACACAGCCTCGCCGATAAAGTGCGTGAGGTGAACCTGGCCGGTACGCGCCTGGCCCGCGACGCCGCCAAGAGTTTCGATGTCTGGGTTGCCGGTTCGGTTGGCCCGCTGGGCATTCGAATCGAACCGTTGGGCAAAACGTCATTCGAAGAGGCTCGGGCCGCATTTCGCGAGCAGATTGAAGCGCTTGCCGAAGGCGGCGTCGATCTGCTGATCCTTGAGACGTTCGGCACCGTCGAGGAACTGCACCAGGCGATGCTGGCGGCGCGCGACGTCAATCCCAAGTTGCCGGTCGTCGCGTCCGTAACTGTCGACGAAGATTCGAACTGCCTCGACGGTTCCGATCCAGAGACTTTTGCCGCGAAGCTTGCCGACTGGGGCGCCGACGTGATCGGCTGCAACTGCAGCATCGGGCCGGTCGCCATGCTCGACGCGATCGAGCGCGTCCGTGCCGTCACTTCCCTGCCCCTGGCCGCGCAGCCTAACGCCGGCATGCCCCGTTCGGTGGAGGGACGAAACATCTATTTGTGCTCGCCGGAATACATGGCAAGTTATGCGCGCAAGTTCGTCGCGGCGGGCGTGCGACTGGTGGGCGGATGTTGTGGAACGACTCCGGAACATATCCGTTCGATGAAGTCGGCGTTGCGCGCGGGCGAAGCACGAGCGGCGCGAGTGCAGGTGTCGGCGCCACATCCCGTGCCCTCGGCAGCGCCCGTCACTCCCCTCGAGGATCGTTCGCGGTTGGGCAAGAAGCTGGCGGCGGGCGAATTCGTGACCATGGTAGAAATCGTTCCGCCCAAGGGCACGGATGTGCACAAGGAAGTGGAAGGCGCGCGCTTTTTGAAGTCTGTGGGCGTGGACGCGATCAACATTCCCGACAGCCCGCGCGCATCGGCCCGCATCTCGAACCAGGCGTTGTCGCTCATCGTGCAGCGCGACGTCGGCATGGAAGCGATCCTGCACTACACCTGCCGCGACCGGAACGTGCTGGGCATCCAGTCGGATCTGCTGGGCGCGGCGGCGATGGACATCCGCAACCTGATTTGTATTACGGGCGATCCGCCGAAGATGGGCAACTACCCGGATGCGACCGCCGTGTTCGATGTGGACGCCATCGGTTTGGTGAACATCGTTCGCAACCTGAATCGCGGGCTCGACATTGGCGGCAACGTGATTGGATCGGGCACCGGCTTCGTCATCGGGGTAGGCGCGAATCCTGGGCTGCCGAACATCGACGAGGAAATACGCCGCTTCGAGTACAAGGTCGAAGCGGGCGCGGAATACGCGGTCACGCAGCCGGTCTTCGATCTTGCGCTGCTGGAAAAGTTTCTGAAGCGCATTGAGCACTGCCGCGTGCCGGTGGTCGCCGGCATTTGGCCGCTGGTAAGCGTGCGCAATGCGGAGTTCATGAAGAACGAATTACGCGTCTCCGTGCCCGATGCCATCGTGGAGCGCATGGCGAAGGCTTCTACGCCGGAGTCGGCCCGCCAGGAAGGCGTCGCGATCGCGCGAGAGATGCTGGTCGCGGTGCGCGAGATCGTACAAGGCGCCCAGATCAGCGCACCCAACGGGAAGTACGCCGCGGCGGTGGATGTGCTGGAGGCTCTCGGAGCTAGTCGTCAGTCCTCAGTCGTCAGTCGCTAGCTACAGCAATAGAACTTTTAATTCTGTTTCTGCGATCCGTCCCGCTTCAGCACCGGATGGTCATCGTCGCTATCTCCGCTATCGGAAGGCTGTGACGCCCGGCGCAACTCGGGGGAACTATCTTTCTTGTCATCCAGCTTCCGCCGGTTTTCCAGCTTCGCGAGCCGGCCCTTCACTTCCTGAAACTCCGACGTATCCACCTTATAGCTCGGCCGTGCGGGCAGCAGCTTTTCAATTTCTTCCTGCGACTTCTCGATGCGATCAGGCGTCGGCGGATGCGTCTCAAACGCCTTCGACAATGCTCCCGGCTTCTTCTTCTCCTGCGCTTCGATCTTCTCGAAGAAGGCCGTAAACGCCTGCGGATCGTACCCGCTCTTGTACATATACTGGACACCCAGATAATCGGCCTCGGCCTCAAATCCGCGGCTGAACTTCAGCATCGCGGTGGGCAGCGCCAGGCCGGCAGCCTCCTGCACTGCCAATCCGCCGAGTCCTCCCGTCGTGAAGATCAGCGGAATCGACGCCAGCTGCGCCAGCGTTCCGCGCGTGTTCTGCCGCGCAATGTGGCAGGCGGCCACGTGGGCGATCTCGTGTGCCATCACCCCGGCCAGCTCCGCTTCGTTATCCGCAGCCAGAATCAGGCCGCTATTGACGTAGAAAAAGCCCCCCGGCAAAGCGAACGCGTTGATCGCATCCGCATCCACCACCTTGATGGTGAACGGAACCTTCGAATCTGAGTTGCGTACCAGGTTTTGCCCAACCCGGTTCACATACTCGGTGATGACAGGATCCTTGATCAGCTTGGAACTGTTATCCACCTGATCGGCATACTGCCGGCCCATGTTGATCTGGCTTTCGACGCTGTACCAGTTCCCGATACCGCGCCCGCAACCCACGTTGCGATTGCCGATCGCATCCAGGTCGTTGATGCTGCCGTTATGCTTCAGGTTCTTGGGATCCGGCGTTTGCGGCTCGTCGTCTCCAGGGGCGGCCAGCGCCATGCTTCCGAAAGCCAGAATGATCGCCAGCCCGGTGCCGATAAGTCTTTTCATGGGAATCTCCCCTGACGGACACAATACCGCCTTTTGTTAGACGCGGCGGGAGTGAGGAAGGTTTCCCTCCACCACCTTTACTTTCCATTAGTTTACGCTGATTTTGTGGCCCAAATCCAGCAGCGACATGACTCCACCCGAGCTGCGCAGGCTTTGCCACATCAGTGCCAGCGTCAGGGCAATCACCAGGATGGTCGTCGCCCAGGCCACTGCATTGAACAGTCCAGAATTCACGTACTCGCCCATCAACTCCTTCTTGTTGATCAGCAGGAGCATAAAGATCAGCACAAACGGCAGGACCACGCCATTTACCACCTGGGAAAGAATCGTGATCTTCACCAGCGGCAGGTTGGGCACCAGGATCACGGCTCCTCCAGCCACGATGAGGGCCGTGTAAAGCCAGTAAAATACCGGAGCCTCGCCGAACTTCATTCCCAACCCAGACTCAAATCCCAGGCCTTCACAAACTGTGTAGGCTGTGGAAAGCGGCAAAATCGAGGCGGCGAACAACGACGCATTGAACAGGCCCGCCGCGAACAGAATGTAGGCGTAATCCCCGGCCAGCGGACGCAAAGCCTGGGCCGCGTCCTTGGCGTCCTGCACATTGCGGTAACCGTGCGCGTACAGCGTTGCCGCGCAGGCCACGATGATGAACCAAGCCACCACGTCGGTGAAAATACAACCCGTGATCACGTCGATTTGCGACGCCTTGTACTGCCGTCGGGTCACGCCCTTCTCCACCACCGAAGCCTGCAGGTAGAACTGCATCCAGGGCGCGATCGTCGTCCCCACCAGTCCGATCACCATGTACACGTACCCTTGCTGCAACCAGGCGGACCTGCTGGGCGGCTTGACCGTGGCCAGTAGTGCGTCACCCCAGGCCGGCTTGGCCAGCACACCCGCCACAATGTAGGCAATGTAGAAAAACGACGCCGTCAGGAATACTTTTTCGACCGTCTTGTACTGGCCTTTGACCACGATGAGCCAGACGATCACGGCGCTGACCGGTACCGTGATGTACTTTGACAGTCCGAACAACTCCAGGCTGCCCGCAATGCCGGCGAATTCCGCGATCACGTTTCCGAAATTCGTGATCAGGATGCCGATCACCATGAAGAAGGTGATGCGAAAGCCGAATTCCTCGCGGATCAGGTCGCTGAGCCCTTTGCCCGTCACCGCGCCCATCCGGGCAGTCATTTCCTGCACCACGATCAGAGCCAGGGTGATGGGAATCATCGTCCAGAGGAGGGTGTGTCCAAACTGAGCGCCCGCAGACGAGTACGTCCAGATGCCGCCGGCATCGTTATCGACGTTCGCGGTAATAAATCCCGGACCAACCACTGCCAGGAACAGCAGGATCCGGGTCTTCCAGCGTCTCAGGAACTTCATGAGCACATTTCACAAACATGGGAGCAGCAGCGACCAGACAGAATAAACGTGCATTCGTCATTCTGGATAGTTCAAAGCAATTTTTGTTTCGGGAAATTACGTGGAATTGGGCGGCGTGAATCGCCTCTTTCGGTTTCTCACGCATCCATTCTGATCGCTAAACCCGCAAGCCGTCAAAACAGCAAGCCCGCGCGCCCTACAACTTCTCGCGCAACAAACTGATCACGTCATCCGAAGTGATCACGCCGGTCAGCTTCTGGTGATCGTCCACCACGGGCAACGTCAACAGATTGTACTTGTCGAACAATTCCGTCACTTCCTGCTCCGACGCATTCTCGTGGCACGAAATCAGCGGCTCCTGCGTCAATGACAACAATGGCGTCGTAGGAGCGGCCAATACCAATTTCGCCAGCGGCACCATCCCCGACAAGGTCTGCCGCGAATCGACCAGGAAAATCGTACTCACCGTCTCCACGCCGCCCTCAAACTGCCGCAACGCCTCCACCGCATCGTGCGCACTGGCATTCACAGGCAGCGCAATGTACTCGGTCGTCATCCTCCCGGCGGCGGAATCGTGCTTGAATTCCAACAGCCCGGAGACTTCCTGCGCGTCCTCGGGCTCCATTTCCTCCAGAATGCGCTCGGTCTTCTCCTCCGGCAGGTCGCCCAGCAAGTCGGCCGCGGCGTCCGGCTGCATCTCTTCCACGATCTCCGCCGCGCGATTGGAGTCCAGAGATTCGAGAATCGCCTTCTGCACCTTGGGTTCGACTTCTTCGAGCGCGCCCGCAGCCACTTCCTGGTCCAGTGTCTCGAACACCGCCTCGCGCTCGTCCGGCGCCAGATTCTCCACGATGTCGGCGATATCGGCCGGGTGCAGCTTGGCCAGCCGCTCGTGCGAAATCTTCAGTTTCACGCGCCGAGCCGGATCGGTTTCGATCAGGTCCACGAAATCCCAAGGAATGCTGCGCGCCGGAATCTGCGTCAGCAGAAGATGGAGGGCTCCCATGGGAACCACTCCCTTCAGGAGTCGCCGTACCGCCCCCCGCGCCCCCACGTCGACCGACGTAACCTTCAGAACGGCCCGCGATCCCGCCGATTCCTGCTGCAGGTCGACGTCATTGACCCGCACTACCTTCCGCCCGTGCACATCGATCACTTGCTGGTCGAGCAGGTCGCGCTCCAGCAGAAATAACCCTTCTGTCCCGTTGACCACTCCCCAGTCCGCCGAATTCGTCGACGCCCGCACGCCGCCGTTGATCGATGCAACCGACTGCAGGGGCAGAACCCGGTCCCCGGCCTTGGTCTTGACGATCAGCACCGAGATCCGGATGCGGTCCTCCTGCGGCGCCAGTGCCACTTCGCGCACACGTCCGCAAGCCTGGCCCGCGGCATCGCGAACCGGCGCGCCTAACAGTTCCGTGAGCGCCAAACCAGCCATCTTTGCGAGAATACTCAACCCGCTCGCAAGAAATCCAGATGCTCGCCACAGTTATTTTTTGTACGAGACCGTTTTTGCATCGCGCCGCTCCGGCTGATCCTGTACGCAACGCGGTGCACGTGCTGCGTTGACAATTGCCGGTAGTAAAGGCAAACTACCGGATTCGTTAAACCGGACGCTTCTCTTCGTGCATCCAAGGGCGGCCCGGTAAAGGAGTTCGGGTCCTCAGGTCGTCTTGCTGGGCCGCCACCATGAGCGCACAACGGGTGTCTTACACGCTCGATTCGACGCTGGATACCGTCAACAGCGCCGAAGAAGCGGCCAGCCAGATCGCTACCGAGGCCGGGTTCGCCGACGAAGAGGTCATGAAAATCGCCATGGCCGTGCGCGAAGCTGCGGTGAACGCCGTACTGCACGGCAATGCTTACGATCCCGGCAAAAAGGTGACCGTAGACTTCGAGCGTACCGCCAGCGACCTGGTCATCACCATTCGCGACCAGGGCAAGGGAATGGACCTGGCCAAAGTTCCCGACCCGCTAGCCCCCGAGAATCTGCTAAAAACCTCGGGTCGAGGTATTTTTCTTATTCGCTCGTTCATGGACGAGGTGGAAATCAACCCGTCCACGTCGGGCACCGAAATCAAACTCATCAAGCACGTCCAAGGCACTGCCGCGGACGGCAAGGAGGCTTCCCAGTGAGCATGAAGACCAGCACTCGTCAGGTCGATGGCGTCACCATCGTGGATTGCAGCGGCCGCATCACCCTCGGTGAAGGCAGCGTAATCCTGCGCGATACCGTGCGCGACCTGCTCAGCAAAGGCAACAAGAAGATCCTTCTCAACCTGGGCGACGTCAACTACATCGATAGCTCAGGCATCGGCGAACTGGTCAGCGCCTACACCACCGTGAAAAACCAGGGTGGCGAGTTGAAGCTGCTCAACCTCACCAAGAAAGTCCACGACCTGCTGCAGATCACCAAGCTCTACACCGTGTTCGACGTGAAAGACGAGGAAGCGGCTGCCGTAAAGTCGTTCAGCCAGTAGTCCGACCAAGCTCTCTCGAGGAGGCCGACGCAAGCTCGCCGGCCTCGCTTACTTGTGTCCATTCCCGATTCGGGGATGGACCGCGCGAATCTTTCCTGCCCGCCCGCTTCCGGCCGCCCGCCGCTCCCTACAATGAAAACTGCCTCCCATGTCTGTGTCCGCGAGGGCGAGGTTCCCTGTGAAGTTGTTCACGAAGCTGATATTCGCCGTAATGCTGCTCGCGAGTTCCCTGCCTGCCGTCGCTGCCTCCTCGTGCCTATCCATCCACGAAGCCGGCAAGCATATCGGCGCCAGCAAGTGCATCACCGGCAAAGTCGTCCGAGTGAAGCAGGGCGAGCGTGGAGTCCACTTCTTCGACTTTTGCGAGGATTACCGCACCTGCCCCTTTACGGTCGTAGTGTTCGCCAGTGATTTGAAACAGATCGGCGACGTGCGCCGACTGGAAGGCCGCCAGATCGAAATCGACGGGGAGATCAAGAGCTACGACGGACGTGCCGAAATCGTCTTAAGCCGCCTAAGCCAGTTGCGCGGCGACGCAGCCCACATCCCGCCTTTGCCAAAAGAGTACGACGTGGAACGACACGGCAAATACAGCCCCGGAACATTCCGCTATCCCAAGCAAGCCAAAAGCAGACCCCGAAAAAAGGGACCGCCACCGGTAAGCCTGCAAGACCCCAGCCTGTCTGATTCGCCGAACGACTGACGTGCATGTGGAGGGATTCGTATCAGGGCGGATTTAGCCGCTTTAAAGTGTCGCTAAATTGCCCCGACGGCTGTCCATCGACCTGAGGCGCCCGGCAAGACGAAGCGCCGCGCAACGATGACTCGCGCGCTGACGATCTCACGCGGGTACGCACCACCGGGTGATTGCCTGCTGACTCTTGCCTGCCTGTTATCGATATCGTTGGTGAAATGAGGACTTTTTAACAATTACGACCACGTTATCGAGATTTATCGACAACAGCCGCGAACCCAGGAACATCATTGGTCGCAACCGCAAGGCATGGGGTTGAGCTGAGCCTGCCGCGACCGGGGTTCGTCGTTGGGGCTGCCTGTTGGTTAAATGCCAGCGGAGGCCCGCTGACTTGCTTCTCCTTGAGGTGAAAACTTACATCGACATGGTCGGCGATCTTGATGAATGGGATACCCTTGTTCATCCCGTAGTCCTTACGGTTGAAGACCATTTTCCCCTTAATCTCGCCTGACCCTGTCTTCTTGTGGGAAACCGTTAGCGTGAGCTTCTCGGGGTTTGCTACTCCGCGTATCGTAAAGTCGCCATCCACCTCAAAGGTCTCTGGACCGGTCTGCACAAACTTCGTTGATTTGAAGATGATCAGAGGATTCTGCTCGACGTCGAAGAAGTCTTTGCTCTTCAGTTTGCCGTTCTTCATGCCACTTCCGGTATCCACGCTGGCTGCCTGAATTGTGATCTCTAAAACGCCTGTCGTTTCGGCAGGAGACGTGAATTTTAAGCTGGCATCCCACTTGTCGAATTTGCCGGCGATTTTCAGTGACGCATCCACGTGAAACGTGATCGAGCTGTGTACCGGTTCGATCTCGAAAACCGGAGCTTGCGCTGGGCTCAGTGATGGAAACACAGCGGACGCGAAGAGGCAAAGGATAGTTAGTCGCATGCGGCGGAGTGTGAGTTTTCCCGACACAGACTCCCACGTCAACAGAGGCGGCTAGGTTCAGCAACTGTCTGGAATGCCAGTGTCTGTGTTGCAAATCAGACCGTCGCGGTCAGGGCATCGAAGCGACAAGCAGATGAGTGCGATGGAGATTTTGCAACAGCCGCAGAGGGAGCGGCGCATGAATCGACTGGACTGTTGCAATTGACAGTCGACTGGGCACCCCAACGAGAATGAAACTGCTGCGGAAGAAGTGTCCCTCAAGGTTGATGTATGTCGAGCCTAAGGATTCTATTCGCCGCCATTTCCGCGATTGTATTGTTCCTGTACGGCCTAGAGGCGTTCAGTCGCGAGATCCAATCGGTTGGCGGTGAGACGCTCCGGAAATGGCTTGGTAGCCTCACCGAAAGTCGCTGGCGGGCGGTGATGCTGGGTGCTGTTGCGAGCGCGATCATTCAATCCAGCAGTGCGGTTACCGCATTGACTGTGGCCCTGGTGGATGCCGGTACCATAACGTTTCGCTCCAGCCTGGGCGTCCTGCTTGGAGCTAACATCGGAACGACTTCCACGGCATGGCTGGTTTCGCTGAAGTTGACCGGAATCGGACCATTCTTCATCGTTCTCGGCACTGTGCTGAGCGCAATCCCGACGCGGTTCAAGGTGCTGGGCAAAGCTGCTTTCTATTTTGGGTTCATCTTCTTCAGTCTTGACCTAGTGAGCTACACCTTGAAACCTCTGGCTCAAAGTCCGCTATTCGCGGAGGTACTGAGTCGAGCGAGCACACCGTTAATGGGCGTGCTGGCGGGAATGGTTGTTACTGGGATCGTTCAGTCGAGCAGTATCACGACTGGAGTTTGCATCCTTCTCGTGCAGCAAACAATTTTGCCTGCAACGGCGGCGATTCCCATCGTGATCGGCGCGAACATCGGGACAACAGTTACCGCACTGGTGGCCAGTGTCAAGATGCAAAAGACGGCCAAGCAGGTAGCATTAGCCAACCTCTGCTTCAACACGTTCGGAGTCGTGCTGTTCCTTCCGTTTCTTGGATGGTTCGCGGCAAAGGTTGTGAACTTTGCGGGCGAACCCGGCATGGCGGTGGCATGGGCGCAACTGATCTTCAACGTGGTGATGACGTTGGCAGTGCTGATCTTGCTGCGCATCTTTGAGCGTCGTCTGGAACTCTTCGATTCCACGCAGGTGCCTGCCGCCACATCGTCGGCCTCACGTTGAGCTTGGCAGAACGGCCGATCTCTCGGTGACTGATGGCGATAGCAGCTATGGGGATTTTTCACCAGTTAGCTATGTCAGAACTTTCGGAACGCAGTGGGACTGTCAGGCCTCTGACCGTTTTTTGCACATTGGGGAAAACCAAATCAGCCTGGCTCCTGTGCGATTTTTGCAGCGTTGGCACAAGTTGGAAGAGCAAAGTCGTCTTCTGAGTGCCGCATAGCAGGAATCAACTGCAATGCGGATGGTTTCGTTGCTGCCTGTAAACAACCACGGCTGACGAAGATGAAGCCCGCATTGATTAACCTGATGTCTTCGTACTCAGGATGCTGAGCTTGACAACTTTCCCATTCTCACGCTTCACATCCATGGTCTTGCCCTTAACCCTGACTTGAACCTCCTTGCCCTGTGCCCAACCGAGATCGTAGTCCTTGCTCGTCTCGACTCTGCAAACGTAAATTGTTCCACCAAGCTCGATACTCAGGTTGTGTTTCTGCTTGTTAGCAGCGGTTGGGGCATCCGTTCCACCTGTATGAGCACTAGAATCGATTGTTTCCGTCGAAACGATCTTGCCCGTTTGAAAGTCTGTGTTCTGAGCGGATGACACAGCTGCAATGCAAACCAGAACCGCGACCATTGGAAGAAGAAATCTGCTTTTCATAGTGTGCTCCGATGTGATGGTGCGTATGCTACCACCCGAATTGTTAAAGAAGTGTGAATGTTGGGTCGACGAATGCCCGCGCCGACTTGACTTGCATTGTGCGGCGTGATTCGGAGGCAACCGGCAGGGGATCCTGGTCCCGAACTCTGTCCAGACGGACTGTTGACGAATTCAGGCTTTTAAGCCAAAACCCCAGTCAATTGGTGAACCGGCGATTTTGCGCCGGCAATTCACTGTGTGGCTACGCGAGGAACTCAACAGCGCCTGTTTCGAGGTTATACATCGCGCCTGCAATCTTGATGCTGCCGGTGGATTCGAGATCTCGCAACACAGGGCTCCTTTGGCGAACGTTGGCGATAGTCATAACAACGTTCTCTCGTGCTACAGCGTCTACGAATGCGTAGTTCTTGGAGGAGCGCTCCCCGTATAACGAGTGGCTTCAACAGCCGGACGGATCTTCGATAGCAAAGCCGTGAGATTGCCAAGCTCTACCCCATCAATGACTCCCTTGATAGCGCCGCAGCTGGCGTGGCCCATGACAAGCACGACTTTCGAGCCTGCCACCTTGCAAGCGAATTCCATGCTTCCTAATACGTCCTCGTCAGCAACGTTGCCTGCCACACGACCGCTAAAGATATCGCCGATACCAAAGTCGAGAATCAATTCGGCGGGTGCTCGCGAGTCAACACAGCTGAAGACAATCGCGGCAGGATACTGTCCCTTAGCAGTTGCCTTAGCTTCGCGCATGAGATCGCGATGCTGCGGTTTGCCCGCCCGGAAACGCTCGTTGCCAGCTTTCATGTGCTGGATGACTTCGTCCGGTGTCATCTTGTCACGCTGCTCCTTGGTGAGGTCTGCGTGGGCCAACACGGTACCGAAGCTTGCCGCTGCTACCCCGACAGCGGTCGCAACGCCCACGGCCTTGCAAAAGTCCCGGCGGTCGACTCGATCTATTCCATCAATTAATTGTTAATGCTGCATCGGTG
>Ga0210406_10005766_pt1 | contig 12911 bp, 8 predicted proteins | sample IncBWC30MmetaG_FD_155454 | JGI IMG/M metagenome (GOLD analysis project Ga0210406, IMG submission 155454) | Forest soil microbial communities from Barre Woods Harvard Forest LTER site, Petersham, Massachusetts, United States - Inc-BW-C-30-M | ecosystem: Environmental > Terrestrial > Soil >...
TCGAAGCCCGGCCGCAACCGCGGATCTACGCGGTCGATTTGGATGGCCACGTCGAATTTGTGCTTGGCATTATCGTCCCAGAATTCGCGAGCCGTGGCTCCTCCAACCGTTCGCACTGTCCCGCTGAACGACTCACCCGGAAGCGCATCTACCTTTATATTCACGGACTGTCCCGTCTTGACATTCGTGCGATCGGTCTCGCCGACCTGCGCCGAAATCTCCAGACGCGAGCTGTCGATCACTTCGGCGATCGAACTGCCGGGGTTTACCTGGTCCCCAACGTGGTAATCGGGCAGCGTCATCCCATCCATGAAGAATCCTCCAGTGGAATCGCGGTTGCCGTGGATGACCATAAGCCCATCGATCGGAGAGGTTATCTTCATGTTCTTTATGTTTAACTCAGCCCGGTCCATCGCCAACTGCGCCTTGTGATGCTTCTCTTGGCTGATCGCCAGCGCCGCATCGTTGGACGCTCCGTGCGACCGGATGTCTTGTTCAAGCTGCGTAAAAGCGCGCTTGGCCTCATCCAGACCCAGGATGTTTTTCTGGCCATCGATCGGGCTCAATATTTCGTTCTTGCTTACCTCCAGTTCCGCTTTGCGAACCGCATATTTCGCTTTCAAGAGCGCCGTCTGGTCTTCCGCCGTCTGGACCGCCGCATCTGCTTTGGCTTTGACAATCTCCTGGTCTGCTTGCTCGAGGTCGCTGCGGTTTTGCGCCAGGTTGTATTCTTGCTGGCTTGGGTCAAACTCCAGCACCACGTCCCCCATGTGTACAGACGCCCCGGCGGCAGCCAACTGAATGATCTGCAATGTTCCCCCGGCAATCGGCGGCGCCGAAATGCCTCTGGATTGTTCGGTATGCAGTGCGCCCTTGGTGAACACTTTCAGTTGCAGATCAACTTCCTTGACCGTAGCTGTCGGAATTTCCGTATCGCTGGCAATCACCGTGGTCTGGCGGCACGCAATTCCGCTCCCTCCCACGGCCAGCGCCAGTAGAAATGCCGCCGCACGCGTTTTTCCCTTGCTCAACATGGAGTTCCTACTTGGCAAGTGTCGGATCCTTCAGCGCGAGCCGCTCGCCAGGTTGCAACCCCTTGGCGATCAAGGCTTCATCGCCGCTCTGTCGCGACACTTCCACGGGAGTTTCTTCGAATTTTGATCCCCGACGCACGTAGGCAACGGTGCGCCCCGCCTTCCTGAAAAGCGCATTCGTTGGAATAACAATTCCATCGGGAACACGATCCACCGCAATGCGAACAGTTGCTCCCATTCCGGGCGTGAGTCGCGCATCGCTCCCTGCCAAGCCCACATCCACGGCAAAATTTCGCGGCACCGGCCATCCCGCGCCGAAATCCAGGCTGGCCGTTGGGCTGATCGTGTCGACATGCCCGTCGAAATTCCGGTCCGGAAGCGCATCCAGCCGCACGCTGGCCGTCTGATCCAATTTCAGCTGTCCTCTTTCTGCCTCCTCCACGCGGGCCGAAATCTTGAGCGCCGAACCATCGGGAAGCTCCGCGATAGCCGCGCCGGGCCACGCCCGGTCGCCCGGTTTGAATGTAGTAGGGCTGCCTTGTGGCTGCCAGTGATTCTGCAGCGCCACAACACCGTCGAGCGGAGCTCGCAAAGTCAGCGAATCCAGAGAGCGTTGGTCCAGTTCCACTTGGAAAGCAGCTTGGTCATGTTTCTGCTGTTTGCCGGCCAGATCGGAAGCTGCCGCCGCGCGATCCGCTTTTAGTTTGGTTTCGGTCTCCTTCTGTTTTTGTTCCGCATCTGCAAGTTTCAGTTTGGCCTGCTCGCCTTCAATGACCGAAAGGATTTCCTGCTTACTGGCATCCATCCGCGCTTTCTCGGTGTCATACTTCGCCGTCATCTCATCGGTCACATCCTGCTCTTCCTTCAATCGCGATGCCGCGCGCGACTGCTGAATCTCTGCTTCCGCGGACTTCACTGCGGACTGATCTTCCGCCAGCTTCTGCTTCACCGTGGTCGCGTCAAACTCCACCAAAAAATCACCTTTCTTCACTTTCGTTGCATTGTCCACAAGCCTCAAAATCTGCAAATCCCCCGCACCGTAAGGCGCTGCGATCACCGCCGAGCGAATCGCCTTCACCTCACCCTTAATTTCCAGGTAATCCACGAATTCCTTGCGCTTCACATCTGTGGTCGGAAAATTCACAGCCGAGTTCGCCAGCCGAAAAGCTCCAAACAGCAGTCCGCCAACAACCAGCATGGCAGCGCCAACGAGCACTTTCTTTCTGGTTTTAGATTGCTGACTTCCGCCGCTCATGGCTGCTCCGCGGCTCCGGCATCTTCACCCGCATCCCGCCGGATCACATCTCCCTCTGCCAATCCGGATTCCACCACGGCGTTCAAATCATTCCGCCGCCCTATCTTCACCGTGCGCTTTTCAAAACTACTTCTGTTTTTTAGCCACACAAACGAATGTCCCGATTCCGTGCCAATACTTTGGTACGGAACCACCAGCACGTTCGTTTCCGTCCCAAGATCCAGATCCATCGCTGCCGACAAGTCCGGCAAAAGCCTCGGGTCATTTCCTTGCACCAGGAAGCGCGCCGTAAACGACCGGACCATTTCCGTAAATTGACCCGTGTGTCCCAGCGGCGAGAGTTCGTCGAGCACCGCCGGAAGCGTCATCCCTGGATACGCATCCAGATGCATTTGGGCTTGCTGCCCCGGATGGATTTTCAGAAGATCCACCTGATTCAGTTCGACGCGCACTTCCATCCTCGATGGATCGACCACCTGAAGAAACGGCACCCCCGGCCGTACCTGATCTCCTTGTTGCACCGTGCCCATTCGCCCGCCAAGCCAGATGGTGTTGTAAACCACCACGCCGGCCATTGGCGAGTGCACGGTCATCTTCGCCGCGTTCGTCAAAGCGTAGCGCATCGCCTCCTTCGCGCGATCTCTCTGAATCTCCAGAATCTTGATCGCCGCCACCGCCGCCGCACGCTTCAACTGGTAGGTTTCCTTAAGCTGCTTCAGCGTCGCTTGCCCTTCATCCACGGCTTCCTGATTCTTTTCGGCATCGATGCGCGAAACAACTTCATTTCTCTGAATCTCGAGCTGCGCCCGCTTCAATTCGTCTTCCGCCTGCTTCATCGCCGTATCGTCCTTGGCCCGCGCGATGTCCTCATCCGTCTGTTTCTGCGCCACCTGGCTCACCAGGTTGTCGTATGTGCTCTTTTTGTCGAGGTAGTCTTTGGTCTGCGCCTGCGGATCGAATTCCACCAGGAGGTCGTCCTTCGTTACGTGGGTGCCGGCGGGGGCCAGCTTGGTAATGACCATCGAGCCCACCTGCGCCCCCTCGAGCCTCGGCGCGAGCACCACAAACGAGCGTGAAGCCTGGGTCGTTCCATTCAGCCGAAGTGTCTCGGAAAGGCTCGTTCGCTCCACTCGAACGGTAGACTCCGCCCGGTCAGCCGAAGGCCGTCCTTCCCGGAAATGTAAAAAAAGAAAGGGGATAGCTACAATCAGCAATACGGAAGCGCTACGAAGGAGAAAGGTCTCGGGCTTGCCGCGGTGTGGGGATTTTGGGCCCATAACCTCTTATGACTCAGAAACCGTTCCAGTGTTAGCCCGTCATGCTAGATTCTTGGAACTCGAATCTGCCAAATTGGTTGTTTCCCAAATCCCAGTTCCGGTGGCACTCTACGAGCAACCAAGTCTATCTCAGCACGACCTAGAACTGCATTGCGAATTTGCATTCTGTTCACGTCATCGACCCTGAACCTGCTTCCCCTGAAGCGCTCGGCTGAACCAACTTCGTCGAAGCTAGCCAGTTGCCATGCGCGCAAGCGTTTGTGAAAGGTAGGAGTGCCATGGCAAGATAGCCATGCTCAAAAGCAGCACCAACTGGCGCAAGGTATGAGAACTGCCCCTCCGAATTCAACGAGCCGAACTTCCATCTCCAGCGACGGTGATCTCCTCACCGAAGCTCAAATACCTTCGGCTGTCGAAGATGTTCTGACTTCCACCCCGTTCGTCGACATTCATACACATTTGTACTCCCCGGCCTTTGGCAAACTCGGCTTGTGGGGCATCGACGAACTTCTCACCTATCACTACCTCGAGGCCGAACTCTTCCGTTCTTCCGATATCAAGCCGCACCAGTACTGGGCACTTTCCAAGCGCGAGCAAGCCGACCTTATCTGGCGGGCTCTTTTCGTCGAGACCACCCCCATATCAGAAGCCACCCGCGGCGTAATCGCCGCACTCAACGCTTTCCACTTGCCAACCGATCGGCCGGACTTGGCAGAAGCGCGATCCTTCTTTAAGACGCAATCCTATGAATCGCACATTCAAAGAGTGCTTGCAATGGCCGGCGTCAGCGTGGTGGTGATGACCAACGATCCGCTCGATCCGGAAGAAGCCCCGGTCTGGTTGAACGGAGTCACAAACCACAGCCAATTTCGCGCCGTCTTGCGGCTCGATCGAATTCTCTGCACGTGGTCCGCGCACTGGCAACTGCTAGCCAACCAGGGCTACAAGGTTGACGAACACGCCTCGGGCCACTCCGCGGCAGAAGTGCGCCGTTTCTTGATGGACTGGCACAAGCGCATGCAACCTGTCTACATGGCGGTCTCGTTGCCAGACACTTTCGGATATCCCCAGGACACTCTGGGCAACCGCTTACTGACGGAGGCGGTGCTCCCCGCTTGCCGGGAATTAAACATACCCCTTTCGCTCATGATGGGAGTTCGCAAACAGGTGAATCCAGCGCTGCGCTTGGCGGGCGACGCCGCCGGCAGAGCGGACCTCCGAGCCCTCGAAAATCTCTGCCGCGACTTTCCCGACAATCGCTTCTTGGTCAGTGTCCTCAGCCGCGAGAACCAGCACGAACTCTGCGTTTATGCGCGCAAGTTCAGTAACCTCCTGCCGTTCGGCTGCTGGTGGTTCATGAACAATCCTTCGATCGTCGAAGAGATTACTCGCGAGCGCATCGAGATGCTGGGCACAAGTTTCATCCCGCAGCACTCCGACGCCCGCGTTCTCGAGCAAGTCATCTACAAATGGAACAACACCCGCCGGACCATGGCGCGCCTTCTGACCGGCTCTTATCGTCTCTTGATGGAAGACGGCCGCGGCGTGACGCGCAGCGAGATTCAGCGCGACGTCACCCGTCTGTTTCGCTCCAATGCCGAGTCCTGGACGGGCTTGCGGACTCCCGCTTCGGATGCACCGATCGAAAGCTAGGAAAGTAACCCCGCGCAGGCTGGGATTCTTCGCTAGCCCTTGAGCAGTGCCGTCACGTGCGCCGGGGTCAGGGGGAGTCTCCGCGGATGCACTCCAGTGGCATCAAAGAAGGCGGCGGCAACCGCTGGCGGACCAACTGCGTTGGCTGCCTCTGAGCCGCCGCCAAATCCCTGGTCGTCGCGAGAAATCCGCACCACCTTGATCTCGGGCGTCTCCTCCATGGTGAGGATTTTGTAGCGGCTCCAATTCGTGCTAGTCACTTTGCTCTTGTCAAAGGTGACTTCTTCCTTGAGGGCTTCGCTGAGACCCATGACGACCCCGCTCTTCATGCACAGGTCCAGTTGCCTCGGGTTGATGATCTTGCCGCAGTCGGCGCCAATGGTGAACTTCGTCACCCGCAGCGCGCCGGTGGACGGAACGACAACAACTTCGGCGATACCCACCCAATAAGCGTTTTGACGGACGATGATGCTCATGCCGCGGCCAGTCGCTGAAGCACTCCCGGTCTTCCGCGCGTTCGGATGCGGCGAGGGCCGCGAATCCCAGGCGGCAGCCTTGGCGGTGGCGCTGAGTATATCGACCAGGCGCTGGTCGGTGGTATGGTCCATTCGGAACTGGATAGGATCGGCTCCTGCCAATGCAGCGCCCTCGTTCATCAATCCTTCCAGAGTGAAGTTCTGCTGGCGCTGTCCGGGAGTGCGCATGATGTTGCCGCGCAGGCCGCCCGAAGCCGATTCCGCGCCAAGGTTCGGCATTCCATACGCGTCCTCGAGTCGGTTTTGAATCTTGTCGTACGGCCACTCCGTGGCAACCCATCCCCCGGGCTTTGACGGAGTGCAAGGCAAGCCGGCGAGAATGGCGCCAAGGAGGCGGGCATCAAATTGGTGTGGCGAGTAAGAGGCACTGTGCAGCGCGGTAATGTGGCCTTTCGCGTTGACCGCGGCCTTGATATCGGACACCCATGCGGGTGAGACCGTCGACCAGGCCAAGTCTTCCTGCAAAGTCCACTGCACACGGACGGGTTTGCCGGTCAATTGCGAGAGAATCACGGCATCGGCTTCGGCGCCATCGCCACCATACGTGGTGCGCCCGTATTGGCCCGAGTGTTCCAGCCAGCGGACGATGACCTTTTCGATCGGCAGGCTGAGCATGTAGGCGATACGCGCGCGCAGCCCCTGCGACTGCGACGAGTGGGTCCAGACAGTCACAGTGCCGTCGCTGCGTACATCGGCGACTGCGAGGAACAGGCCGATCGGAGCATGCCGGACGTACGGGAGTTCGTAGGTTGCCGAGATTGTCCTTGGCGCGCTCGCCAGTGCCGCGGTCACCTCAGCCGCCTTGCCCCGGCTTTCCGTTGGCGAGCCCCATTGGTAAGCCCGGAAGGTCTTTGTCAGGTTTTCACTGCCCGGGAGCCCAGCCCAGTCGGTCCACTTGGTGGTGGCAGCAACAGCGCGCGCCGCGCTAATCGCTTCCCACTCATGCGGAGAGACGACAGCGACGAGGTTGCTTTTGCTCACGACCTCCGCGGTGGGGAACTGCTTTTTGTCGAGCGCCCCGACGGAGATCAAGGTTGAGCCCAGCGTGGCTGGCCGCACCATGCGGGCGTGCAGCATGCCGGGTAACGTAACGTCCGAACTCCATTGCGTCCTGCCGGTGACTTTGTCAGGAATGCCCGGCACGGGATAGGACGTGCCGATAACTTTGTACTGGCTGACCGGCTTCATAGGCGGTTCTCCGGTAACGGAGAGTCCAAAAAGTCCAGCGACGCCCCAGCCTACGGAAGGGTCGATCCTTAGCGCCTCGCCGGTAACCGAAATCTTCAAGTCCAGCTGCTGGCCCTCGACGAGTTGCGCATAGCTGATGGTCTTACCGCCGCCGGAAACGACCCCGTCTGTGACCGTAAGACTCGCGATGGGAACACCGAGTCGTGTGGCGGCCAGCCCGAGCAGCGCCTGGTAAGTGTACGCCGCGACTTTTCGAAACTTGAGCACGGCATACTGAAAACCAGCGGAAAACCCCCCGTCCGGTGTTTTGTCGGTGTCGCCCAGGATGAGCGTGATCGTTTCGGGCCTCACGTTTAATTCTTCGGCGATCATCTGCGCATAAAACGCGCTCATGCCGGTGCCCGTTTCCGCCTGGCCGGTGCGCACCAGAATCGTATTGTCGCTGCGGATCTCCAGCCATGACGCGAGCCGGGCTGGGTCGAGCTGGTTGGCGAGGGGCGAAGCCTGGCTTTCGGCAGCCTTGGCGGGAATTCCTGCCGGAATGTAAATCGAAACAAAAAGTGCGCCGCCGATCTTTACAAATCCGCGCCGGGTGAGCGTGGTTGTGATTGTGGAATCGTTGCCGTTTTCCGTTTTGGCAGTCACCGCACTCACTCCTTTCCGCCGTTCATGGACTTGGCGGCGCGTTGCACGGCATCGATGATGGCGGCGTAAGTGCCGCAGCGGCACAGATGCGGCGACGGCGCCTTGTTCGTGAAGGCATCTTTGATTTGCGCAACGGTGGGATTGGGATTCTTGGCGAGCAATTCCACGGCAGCAATCATCATGCCGCTCTGGCAGTAACCGCACTGCGGGACCTGTTCGTCAATCCACGCCTGCTGGACTGGATGCAGCGTCTTGGCGGCGTCCGCCGAGTGCAAACCCTTGGCCGCGGCCCAAGTGGCCGGCAATCCTTCGATGGTAGTCACCTGTTTACCCACGGCGTAGGACACCGGTGTGACGCAAGCGCGGATTTCTTCGCCATCGAGCAGCACCGAACACGCACCGCACTGTGCCATCCCGCAACCGAGGCGCGGACCCGTTAATTTCAGTTCATTGCGCAGCACGAACAGCAGCGGCGTCTCCGGAGCGACGGAGACAACTTGCTTCCCGCCGTTCACGGATAAGGTAAGTTCGCTCGGCATGTTCTCCCTCTCGAACCGACCAGGGTTCACAGGTCAATTCTCTCAAGGTAAATACTGGAGAGCCGATTCACACAGTTCGCAGCCGGGAATGTGCCGTGTCGTTCGCTGGGCTGGTCGCTGAAGCGGCTTCGCAAACACAAATAACATAGTACCTTGGCCCTTTAGACGTTGCACGCCAGTCGCCGTCAGTGGCCCATTCAACCCCTGGAGATGCGGTCAAAAGCTTTTGCGGCGCGGTAGATCGATTCGATCAGTTCGATGCTGCGGCGGCCTTCGGCGCCGTCGCAGGCGGGGGCGCGTTTATTCTGGATGGCTTGGAGAAAATCTTCGACGACAGCTTGGTGGCCACGGAAATCGCTGACGGCGGCGGAGGAGGCGCTTTGGTTTTCGTCCTTGGTTGATTTGTCGAGAGCGGCAAGCGCGGCGGCGGTCGGGGCGTTGCGAAGATTGGCGGCGATGATGCGGTCGTGCTCCAGGATCACGGTGCCTCGAGTGCCGGAGATTTCGACGCGTCGCGGGTAGCCGGGATAGGCTGCCGTGGTGGCGTGAAAAACGCCGAGAGCGCCGCTGGAGAATTCGAGGGTGGCGAGGGCGGTGTCTTCGGCTTCGATTTTGTGAAATAGAGTGGCAGTTCGTGCTTGCACACGAACGACATCGCCGAGGAGCCACAGTAGGAGATCTACGGTGTGCACGCCTTGATTGATTAGAGCGCCGCCGCCATCGAGGGCTTGCGTGCCGCGCCAGTGCGAATTGGCATAGTAATCGGGCGGGCGATACCACTTCACGCGAGCTTCGACGAACAAAACTTTGCCGAGTAAGTCTTGATCGAGCCAGTTTTTGAGTTGGCGGATGTGCGGCTTGCTGCGGTCTTGAAAAATCACCCCGAGCCGTACGCCGGATTGTTTTGCGGCTGCTATGAGAGCATCGGCGCGAGCGGTGGTGATTTCTATCGGTTTTTCCGTGAGTACATGCAGGCCTTGGTGAGCGGCGGCGATGCCTTGTTCGGCGTGCAAGCCGGAGGGACTGCCGATGATCACGAGATCCATGGGGCGGTGTTTCAGGAAGGCGTCGAAGTTTTGATAAGGAGCGCCTCCGTGTTCGTGGCAGAGATGAGCGACTTTGTCGGAGTTGGCGCCGTGGATAGCGGAGATTTCGACTCCGGGGATGGCTCGGGCCGCGCGGGCGTGAGTTTCCGTGATGTTGCCGCCGCCGATTAGGCCGATGTGGATGGTCATGTGGCCGAGTGTATCAGTGATAGGTGGCCAGGAAATCTTGGTAGGCCGCTTCGGTGGCTTCGGACGTAAGCACTGCCGAAGAGATCAGGATGCGGTAGCGAAAGGTTGCGCTGGCGCGGGGAGCCAGGAAAAAATTCAGTTCTTCCTGGCCATTGCTGAAGATTTTTTGGCCTAGCGGATTGGCAGCGAACAGGCCGTAACCGCGGGCGTGCCAGTAAGTGGGAAAGCCGGGATTCTTGGGGTGATCGAGAATGGTGATGGTCACCGGCTCGTCGCCGACCAGGCCACTGAGATTGCACCAGCGCCCGCGCGTGCCCCAAGCGGCATCGCCTCTCTTTCCTTCGCTGGTGAGATATGTGCCGTTGACGCCGGTGTTGTCTAGCTTAGCCACCGTTGTGGCGCGGCCGCTCGCGTCCGTGTATACCTCGGGCTTGTCGGACGGAATTTCGAGAGCGCGGATGACGCGAAGGCCCAGCAAGCCGTCTTTCGCATCGGGGAAAGAAACTTTCTGATCCAGGGCGCGGAGCGTGGTGATGCGGTCGACGCTGCGGAAGCCGGCCCCGCCGCGGAAGACGAAGTGGGTATGCTCGTTGAGGAGGGTTTTTTTGTCAAAGGTTACCCAGTCGGTTTCCACGTCGAGTTCGCCCTGCTGCGCGCCGCTTTTTGCAGAGACCATGGAATGCTGAACGATAGTGCCCATCTTTGGCGCGTTTTCGGCTTTGATGGCGTCGGAATTGTTCCAGAAGTCCAGGCCGTTGACATCTTCGTAGTTGAACCACAGGCCGGCGTGGTGCGGGTGGTCGATGCGTTCGCCGGGACGCTGCTCGAGAGGAAAGCCACGTGTGATGATGGTGCCTTTGGCCGTGCGGAGTGGATAGAGGACCGGTTTTTTTAGCGTGGTGGGCCAGATGTAGGAGGTGAAGGGTTGGCCGTCGATGCTGATATCTACGCGGCGCTCCTGCCCGTTAGCGACGACAGCGATGCGGTCCGATGGGTTTGATTTGGCAACGATCGAACAGACCAGGAACGCCGCTGCTGTGAAGATGACGAGAGTGCTTGCGAAGCTACCGCGCATGGATCACCGTCCTGACTTCAAATTTCCTCCGGCACAACATAGGGTGGGCGATACGTGCCGCGAAGGAGACGATTGGCTTCGTCATCGCCAATGACCTGCTCCTGCGCAGGATCGAATCGCAGCGTTCGCCCGAGGCGGTAGGAAGCATTGACCAGATGCACCAACGTCGTCGAGATGTGAGCTTCCTGAATCGGCGAATGGATATCTTCGGCGCGGCGGCTGCGAACGCAATCAATGAAGTTCGCGTAGTGGTCGCCAGAGGCTTTACCGTGGGGCCCGGGTTCGGCCCGATCAGTCAACCACGTCTTGTAGGCGTCGTAGCCGTCGATGGCCAGATAGCCCTTCGATCCATAAAACAAATTGCCGACGGTGTTGGTCTTGGCATCCTTTGGACCGAGGGACTGTTGTTTGTCAGCCGGCTTTTTGTTGGCATCGGCGGTGATGCCGGCGGGGGGAACGGCGCTGGCGCCGTAAGCGCCGCTGCCGATTTCCGCTTCGTGGTTGGTGATCCAGTGGCGGACTTCGAGCTCCATCATCTTGCGCTTGCCTTGCCCCGTGTCGAAACAGAGTGTGGCATTTAGAGTATTGGGAGTTTCCTGGTCGTCGTCGAACATGAAGTGTCCACCCATGGCGGAGACAGATACTGGGAAGCCGACGCCTAAGCCCCAGCGTGCAATATCGATTTCGTGGATGGCCTGATTGCCGACTTCACCGTTCCCGGTGTCCCAGATCCAATGCCAGTTGTAGTGAAAGCGATTCCGAGTAAAGGGCTTGAGGGGCGCGGGCCCGGTCCACAGGTCATAGTTAACTCCGGCGGGGACAGCTTCCGGCGTGGCGCGGCCGATCGATGGGCGCCACTTGTAGCAAAGCGCCCGCGCCAGGTAGACGTCGCCGATCGTGCCGTCACTCAGATGATGAATGGCTTCGATCATGCCGGGGTTGGAGCGCGACTGGCTGCCGTGCTGGCAAATGCGCTTGTACTTTTTTACGGCGCGCACCAGTTGGCGGCCTTCAAACCAGTTGTGCGAGCACGGTTTTTCAACATAAACGTCTTTCCCGGCCTGGCAGGCCCAGATGGCCATCAGCGAGTGCCAATGATTGGGCGCGGCGATGGAGATGGCGTCTATCTCTTTGTCCGCAAGCAACTGGCGAACATCGATGTAAGATTTTGGCTTTGGCAAGCCCATCTTTTCGATCTCTCCAACGCGTTGCTGCGTAACGTTTTCATCGATGTCGCACAGGGCGGCAAGCTCTGCTCCGGGCACGCGCGAAAAGCCGTGGATGTGATCATTGCCACGCCCTCGCACTCCGCAGACTGCCACGCGGACGCGATCGTTGGCCCCCAGGATACCGGCGTAGCTGGATGCGGTGGCGGTGAGTGCTGTAGTGGCGACGCCGGCACCGGTGATTTTTAGAAAATCGCGACGCGAAGCATTAAGTGCAGACATACAACCTCCATCAATGCCAATAGAATTGTGCCAGACTTAGAAACAGGTCTTGCATCGACAACAGGCGGCGCCGTAACCCTCGACACCTTTGCCGGAGTTTCCCGAGCAAGCCCATAGTAAGCCATATACTAAACCGAGACACGAAATTCGCGTGTTGAGACTTACTAAAGGAATCCTTTGTCCGTTTTGAACTGACGCGGACAATGGCGGTCTGCGACACTGCCGCCCGCCGTCGCTTCGCTGACTGGGCACCCTGGATGAAAAGGGACCTTCTGGACTGGCACCCGACCGCAAAAACTAGTAGCTTTGCTTCCGCACCATGGACCCAGCGCATCCCACCTCTCCGTCTCGCAGCATGGCATCGCCGGTGAATACCGAAGCCGCGATGATCGTTGACCAGTCGACGCCTGCCGCCGGGCACCGAGCCGGCTATTTCCGCTGGGTGATCTGTGCACTCCTGCTCTTCGGCACGACCAAGAATTATATGGACCGCAACGTTCTTGGCGTGCTCAACAAAACGCTTCAACATGATCTGGGATGGAGCGAAATCGGCTTCAGCAATCTTGTGATCGCCTTCCAAGCGGCCTACGCCGTGGGAATGGTACTGACCGGGCGCCTCATCGACAAGCTGGGCACTCGCTTGGGTTATGCGCTGGCGATGGTTTTTTGGAGCCTGGCGTCGATGGGCACCGCCCTCGGGAATTCCCTCACGAGCTTTGCCATCTCGCGTGCAGCTCTGGGATTCGGCGAAGCCGCTGTCTTTCCCGCCAGCATCAAGGCGGTTGCAGAATGGTTTCCAAAAAAAGAGCGCGCGCTGGCCACCGGCATCTTCAATGCGGGTACCAGCTTTGGCGCCATGCTCGCCCCGCTAGTCGTGCCGTGGTTGAACGCGCGGTGGGGATGGCGTGGCGCGTTCGTTGGAATTGGAGCGCTCGGATTCGTCTGGCTGGTGCTCTGGCTCTTGCTTTATCGCAAGCCAGAGCAGCACCCACGCGTTTCGAAAGCCGAGCTCGACTACATCCGCAG
>Ga0210406_10005769_pt1 | contig 12911 bp, 7 predicted proteins | sample IncBWC30MmetaG_FD_155454 | JGI IMG/M metagenome (GOLD analysis project Ga0210406, IMG submission 155454) | Forest soil microbial communities from Barre Woods Harvard Forest LTER site, Petersham, Massachusetts, United States - Inc-BW-C-30-M | ecosystem: Environmental > Terrestrial > Soil >...
CGACCTTCGTAGTGGCCTAATCCCAGTTCTTGCTTCAGCTCTTCATAGTCGCGCTCAACGATCCAACGATGCTTGGCTAGCTTCACCAAGTCTACGAGTTTGCTATCGGCCGGCAGAGTCGAAAGCCAGTACTTCGTCGGTTCGCTTTCTCCCCTGGGCCATTCGATCAACAGCCATTCTTCTCGACGCAGTTCGCTTCGCCAATAATCCCGATGAGCAACTCGGACGCGCAGTGCTGCAAAGCGGGAGTGGAGTCTCTGCTTGGTTCCCTCGCGCCAGGAAACATTTCCCCAAGCGCTTGCCGCCAATGACTGCGCCAGCTGTTTCACGGCAAGGGGCTGATGTTGGTTATCCCGGCGCAGCAGTTTCGGTGGGCGTCCCCGCCCTTTCCACCGCTTCGCGGACAGGGGAACTGCTCCAGGCCTCCAGACGGTCGTGGTTCCCTGAATACCGACCACATACACTAAACGCAATTCGCTGAGCCCTTCGCGAAACCGATGATCGTTGCCATAGGCAGCATCGGCCAATACCGGCGCTGGTGTAACTTCCTCTTCTACTGCTTTGCGAATTTGCTCCAGGGCGATCGTCGGCTTGGTGGCAAAGGAGATCTCTTTTGGAATTCCTGCCTCCTGGCGCCGTTTACGATCCTTCGCCCAAATCTCTGGCAAGTACAGACGCCAGGCGATCGGCAGACTGGCCTGCTCGGTCGCCACCGATAAACTCACCGCTACCCGGCAATTTTCTTGCTTGCCCACCTGTCCGCAGTATTGACGCACCACCCCCACCGAATGAGTTCCTTTCTTTACGAAGCCGGTATCATCCACAATCCAGGCCACCACGGATCCGTTTCGTTTCATTACCGGCAAGACAAACTGTCGCACTCTTTCGAGTAAGGCTTCATCACTCCACGGTGCATTCGCTACGAAATGATGCAGAGACTGGTGCATGCGCTGCACATCATCCGGGGCCAAGCGCGCCGCCATGGGCTCGACGCTTTTGCGTTCGCCGGGAAGCAATAGACCTGTGCAGTACAATTCGAGCGGTACGGCTCGATCCTGATGCCCTGCGGCTCGCGCCAGGCTGTCGAGATAAGCCGCAAAGCGTTGTTGTTGCGTGCCTGGCGCCGAAGAAGAGGCGCTCATGCGCCAAGAATATCAGTCGGAAATGAAATCCTGCCCTACCAATATCGGGCTTGTGCTCTTTTGTGACACAGTAGTACTAACAGCTTGTTGAACAATTCAGCTTTTCTAGCTTTTCGTTCTGAAATTTTGAGTTATCGCTGATTCGTGGAGGAGTGCTCTTGGTTTTTCGATCTACTCAGCCGATCCGAAGCGAAACTTCCCGTCATGCTCTGGCCATCAGGTTTCGCAAGCGGCACAGGTTGTAGGCGGCCCCGGTGAAGGTAAACAGCCATCCCACCTTCTCGATTCCTCGCAACTTCACTTTTCTTAGCATCCCCACCATCTTCATCCACCCGAACGATTGTTCCACTCGTTTTCTCTTTCGCTGACTCACTTCATATCCCGCATGCCGCGTGGTCCGCTCGTCTATCGCGCTCCTGCGATTGCTCGTGTTCTGCGCCACATGCGGGGTGATGTTCATCCCGCGCAGTTCTCGCACGAATTCTCGGGTGTCGTAATTCTTGTCTCCTCCCATCGTCACTCGCTTTCCCGGCGGGACGGCCTCGGCCATGAGCAGCGCAGCCTCTCGCTCCGCTCTTCCGTTCGCCTCCGTCAGAAACGTCTGCAGCAATAGTCCGTTGCGGTTTTCCATCAATACATGCCCCATATAACTCAGCTTCGCCTGGCTTCCTCGGGACTTCGTCCACAATCGGGCATCGGGATCGGTGGTCGATTCATGGGTTTCGTTCTTTCGCTTCTCCCCTTTAAAATCGACGTCTCCTCCCGGTCCGGGGGCCTGGCCCGTTCCATCCTTGGGCCGGAAACTCTTGTGGCTGGCCCAAGCCTCGATCAGCGTTCCGTCCACCGTGAAATGTTCATCCGACATGTACGGCCTGGCTCGTCCCAGCACCCGCTGGAAAAACGTCTCGGCGATCTCTTCATTCAGCAAGCGCTCCCGATTTTTGCTGTACACCGCGTGATTCCACACCGCCTCGTCCATCTCCATCCCCACGAACCACCGGAATAGCAGGTTGTACTGCAGTTGCTCGATCAGCATTCGTTCGCTGCGGACCGAATAGAAAATCTGCAACAGCAGGGAGCGAAACAGCCGTTCGGGCGCTATCGAGGGCCTCCCCACGTCGGAGTACAGCTTGGCAAACTGCGGAGACATCTCCTTCAGAATCTCATCCACCAGCTTGCGGATCGGCCGCAACGGATGCTCCGCTGGGACTCGCTTCTCTGGAGAAACGTAGCTGAACATTCCTTCTTGCTGGTTGTCGTCTCCGCGCATTCACTCGCCTCCTAGACGTTCTGTACTTCAGACGAGTTTTTTCTATTAAAGTCGCAGAAGTAATGGGTTTTTCAACAAGCTGCTAATCGCGGTAAGCGAGCGCCAGATCATTGCCGTGTGGCCGACAATATATCCAGTCATCATTCCCCAGAACCCGGTTTGTGGATAGCTTCCCTGTGGCGGACCGACCGAACATTGATCAGTGCGGTCAAATGTAGCGTCTTCTGCGAAGCGAATCTCGAGAAACATTTCCGGCAAGTTCTGTTTCCCTGTGACGAATACCAGCACTTCGCGACCGTCGGCGAAGGCGATCCGATCGGCGACGAAAAGTTCTTCAGCCTGTCGCGCCAACCAAACTGCATTCCCATCTTAGCTACACAGAGCATCAGTTCGCTCCGATCCGCTCTGCCAGGAGACAGTTGGCGAGAACTATTTCAGACATTTAGAACCAAGATCTTTCTTACTCTTTCCGGCGATTTTTCGGCTAAGACTGCGAGCGAGTTGTGTCGGCGCGAAGACCGGCTCAAAGTCAGTTACAACCTTTCCGAGAGCGCGGACGATGCCCGCGTAAGTTTGCTGACAGGAAATGCGCTGTCCCACTGTGCAAATATCAGCGCATCGAAACGCTACAACACGCAGACGGATAATCGCTTCGACATGAAAACCTTCACCGAACTGCGTAACGCGCAGTCCGTGAGCCGAGATAAATCGAAGGAAATTAGCAAGCTCTGAAAAATCGGGACAAGTCTTATTCACCTTCTCTTTTCAGTTTTTGTTCACAATTTGGCGCGATTTGTCGCAAGTTGCATGACACCAGTATGACCCCCATTTCGGAGAGAACCTGTGACCATGTGTGCCGAACAACTCAACAAGACGCTGACATCCCTCTTTGGAGTCGATGCTGTGTTCTCGAAATCGGAGGACGTAACCAAGTTGATCGAGCGCGTTGAGAATCTTTTGGCCGCCTAGATCTCGGTACTGCTGAGTATTAGGCTTCGTCCAAGCGGTCAGCGTCTATTCCTTCACCACTTTCCGTATTCTGCTACCCACAACGAAGGCAGCGGCCTTGCAGTCGTCCCACGTCACCAAGTATCCGTGCGTCATTTGGCCACGCCAAATCTCCGGGCCGAGCGACGTATTAATAATGCCGTGCGCACCGTTTGGGTGCGAATCACCGTGCTTGGAGTTGATCTTCTCAACCCGTGTACCAGTCCGCAACGCAGCGGAAGATTGCAACGTGTGAGAGCGTAGACTGGGCGTCATTAAACTCCCTGGGTGTTCATTTGGTCGGTCTGGAACGATGCGCCATAGTATCTGGCGCGTTCCTCCGATAACTTCAACTACAGGACCCCGAGCTTCGAGACATAAAAGTATTGGAGGGCACGATTTAAGAAACGGGCTTTCACAGTTATTGAAACCTCGCCTTTCGATACGTCCGCTCCGGGGAACGAAGTGGCCGCTCGTTTCTGCTGTTCGTCAGTTAGGGGTTGTTCCCAATTCCAAGAATATTCCCATTCCCCGTCCGGGCCCCTTGATTTGGGTGGACCAAAAATACGCGCAAAGTCGTCCTCGCCCATTCCAAGACGAACGCCGCCCTTAGTTGAGAGTTTGTGTGCGTCGGCCGAAAGATCTGAACTGGGACACTCTCGTGAGCGGCCTTTGGGTCTGAGGTAGAAGCCCGTGATGTCTCCTCCGCCTACCTCACCAAACTCGAAAATGACTTCTTCATTTGCATTCCGATAGCCTGCAATTTCTACGTGTCTCCTGGTGTGGCATAGCTTGACGGAACCGAGCTTAGCTTGCAGGGACGTGAAGTTGTCCTGGCCGATGGTCACACCTTGGATTGTGAACTGCGAGTCATCAGGCGATCCAAGCGCCGGAGTTTGAGCCGCTCCGGTGCGGGATCCTAGAAGCCAAAGAAATACTGCGCACACGAGAATTCTCATTTCAAACACCGCGAGTTGAGTATTATGGAAAGCGTCTTCAACCAGATCTTTGAGTCCCCGGCCGGCTACCCGATGGTTCGTGTCTATCGATATGAAGGCGAGCATGCCGACAAGAGCTGCCTTCTATCCGACCGGGGCTATTCTACACCCCTGCCGCACGACCAACATCTCTCGTTCGATTTCAATCTCTGCTCGACTGCCTTCATCACCTACATCTTCTCTTCCATTGATGCGCGAACTCGCCAAGGGAGGAGTGTTTGCGGGGATGATGGGACGCCGACTTCCGAACTCTTCGAATCAGTCCGAATGTCATCGGTGACGCTCAACAGTTCAACCTAACGTCGGAGCCTCGAGGTCGCGATGGGTTCTTCAATGGAGACCGGGCTGACCTCCTCCCCCGCTTCATCAGTGACGAGTCTATGTACTAATCTTCGTGAAAAACCTGTGCGTTTGAAATGTCGACCAGCGCTTCAGCTCCTTCGTATTTCGGATGTCGCGGAAGTTTTAGAATTCTGCATCGATAAAATCTAAAATCCTTAGCGGGCTCTTCAAAGAAATCATAGAAATCGATGAACGCCAGGCGGGTGCCATCGTTTTCCGTTCGTAAATCGGGCTCTTGATCCCAGTAGACATTTCCATCGGCACTAGGTCGCCTAATCAAAATCGGTAACGTAGCAAACGGTCTGACGAGCAAAGTCAATGCTTGAGTCCTTTGCGCTCCAACTTGTTTCGCAACTAATCCTTCGAATAGCAACTTGTTTATCTCTTCGAACACTCTATCCAGATCCCGCATGTCTTTACTTCCGCCGAAATACGTGTTCCAGAGGTTTCGGGAACATTCTCGGTAATTGAGCATCAAGCTGGTTACGTCCCGCATATACTAAAATCCTCCGGCACGCCTTATCGGATGACACGTGCAGTCCGGTGTTTGATTCCACTCGATCCAGTGGTAATGCCAACCGACCGTAGAACCATGAGCATTACCATCGTTAGTCCAAACGGGAGTGGCAGGAGGACAAGGGATGCACGCTCCGCAGGGTGCTTTCCCGGGATTAAAGGGCAGGGCCTCCGGCCAAGGATCACTGTTTCCCCTGGAATAGCTGTTATAGAGCCAATAACCGGCTGCGGCTACGCCACCTAGCAAGACGGCTCCTTCGCAGACTCCAGAGCCGAAACATACTAATCCCAACAATCCCTCGCCCGCCGCCTCTCCCCAGGGCAACAACACCAGCACCCCCGGATTCCTACCAGTCGGGTCGCGCCGTTTAACAGGATTGTTGCGGACATACGAATAGAAGTTTATGCCCGCGCCAAAGGCCTCTGGATCCTCGTTAAGAAATCGCCCGGAAGTGAAATCGTAGTATCTGGCGCGATAAAAATACGTTCCAGTTTCCGGATCAAATTCGCGCGCAGCATATTGAAAGCGATTCACGATGGAGCCCGTCGATGAAGTTAGATTGCCAAACGAATTATAAGTGTAGCTGTTGCCCAGAGCCCCCGCCGACGTCGTAAGCGAGGTGACGGAACCTAATCCATCCTGGGAGTAGTAGCTCGTTGTAGTCGACCGGAGCTCGGCCAATGGCTCATCGATGTTTAGGGTCGCGGTGTAACGCGCGAGGACATTTCCGTTCTGGTCCACATCCTCAAGTGCGTTATTTCCATCGTAGAGATAGTTCGTCGTGGTCGCGCTTGAGCCCTGAGTAAACACTTTCTGAACCCGCCGTCCAAGCGCATCGTCTTTAAAGCTCAGCGTGCCTCCTGTGCCCGGCAGCGCGACGCTCGTCAGCCGATTCTCGTAGTCCCAGCCGTATGTTGTGGTGCCCGCGGATGTGACCTTCGTCAGCGTGTTGCCGTTGTTGTCGTAGGTGTAGGTGGCGCTGGGAGTCGATGTCAGTTCGTTTGACGAATTGACGCTGTACGGCGACACACCCAGCGAACTCAGCCGGTTACCGACGGGATCGTAGGAATAGCTCTCCGTAGTGTTCGTCGCCTGGGTCACTTGCGTCAGCTCATAGAGAGGATCATAGGTATAGTTCGACGTCACACTCGCGTACATATCGGTCTTCGCCGTTCTGTTTCCAGCAGGATCAACCGTGTATGTTGCGCCGTCAATGGTACTTGTGCCTACCTGGTGCAGCACCGAGAGCAACTGCGACAGATTGTTGTAGGTGTAGTTCGTCGTGACGCCGTTCGGGCGCGTCATCTGCGTGCGGCGCCTCAGCGCGTCGTAGCTGAAGCCAAACGAACCGCTGCCGAACGCCGATGGTGGGGTGAGCGTGCTCAGCCGGTTTAACGTGTCGTAAACGTACGAAGTGGTGCCACCCTGCGGGTCGGTCATGGACACGCGGTTTGAATCAGCGTCATACGTATACGCGTTCGTGTAGGTCGTATTCGAAAGGAACGTGTACTGCGTGGTCGTTCCGACCAGCCGCCCCAAGTTGTCGTAGGCGAAGCCGTATGTTCCCGTCGGATCGGTGACCTGTTGCAGCTTGCCCACCAGGTCATAGACATATTCCACGGAGGTCGAGTTCGGATAGTTCCTCTGCGTCAGGCGGTACAGATCGTCGTAAACGTATTGAATCGTCTGACCGTTGCGGTCCGTCTTGCTGGTGAGATTGTTGGCGGCGTCGTAGCCGTATTGCTCGTAGTGAGTCGAAGGGAACGTCGTTTGCATAACCCTGCCGTAGGCGTCGTAACTGAACGAAGTTGTGTTGTTGTTCGCGTCCTCGATGCTGATCAGATTGCTTTCGGTGTCGTAGGTGTAAGTGGTGACGTTGTTGTTGGGATCGCTGACCGAGATTAGGCGGTCCGCCTGATCATAGGCATAGGACGACTTCTTGCCATTTTGATCAGTTACCGAGTTGCGGCGCCCCCGGTAGTCGTAGGTGAAAATTGTGGACGCGTTTCCCGGATAGGTGATCGTCAGCAAGCGGTTGCCCGAATCGTATGTAAAAGTGGTCTGATTGCTCATCGCGTCGGTGACGCTGGTACGGTTGCCGCGAGAGTCGTAGGCGTAGGTGGTGACGTTGTTCTGCGCGTCGGTGATTGCGGAAATCAACCCGACCGAGGTATAGGCGATCTTGGTAATTCTTCCCAGCGGATCGGTGATTTGCGTCATCTCGCCCAGCGAATTGTAGGCGAATTGCGTGACGCTCGCGGCCGGAGTCGTGACCGTCAGCAAATTCCCATAGACGTCGTAGGTATTCGTTGTCACGTTGCCAAGCGGGTCGGTGACTGTCAGTGGCTCCGCAAAATTGTTATACGCGTAGGTGGTCGTGGCCGCGCCTGAATTGGCCTGTGCCGAGACCGATGTCATATTCTGGTTTGTATCGTAGGTGTACGAAGCGGTGTGGCTGAGTGCGTCCGTATTCAAAATGACGTTGCCGAAGCCGTCGAACTCTCTCGTGATATTCCCACGAAGCGTGCAACTGGAGCAGCCCGATCCCTGCGAATTATATACGTACCATTTTCCGCCAATCATCTCCGACAAATACGTGGTTTGATTGCCGAGAGAATCCGTCAGCGTTAGCGACATTAGCACGTTGAATGTCGGGCCGGTGACCGTGCTCCCAGCGACCTCGACGCTTACCGGCCCTGTTGCGGCTCCCTGCGGTACGGTTACCACAATCGCCGTATCGCTCCAGCTAGTTGGCGTTACGGGGACGGTATCGAGTGCAACGACACTGTCGCTTTGCGTCGCTCCGAAGCCCGCGCCCGAAATCGTCGCGGTCGAGCCGACCACGCCAGAGGTCGGCGATATTCCTGAAATCGAGAGGGGCTCGATCACCGTGAAGTTGACGCCCGCGCTGGTGAAACCATTGACGGTGACCGTTACCGGACCCGTGGTTGCGGTCAATGGAACGTTCGCGGTTATGCTGGTGTCGCTCCAAAGCATAACGTGCGCGACAACGCCGTTCAATTGCAGGGTGCCCTGATACCGCCCGAACCCTGTGCCACCTATTACGACGATTCCGTTCGGCGGACCTGCTGGGGGCGCCAAGCTTGTAATTACAGGGTCAATCGCGGTGAACAAGACAGTCGCGTTGCTCGGAAGCGAGTTCACAGTTAAGACCACGGGGCCGGGCCCCTCGGGAATGGCGCTCGGAACGACGGCGACGATCTGCGTGTTGCTCCAACTGGTGATGGACGCGGCCGAGAATCCGTTGAATGTGACGGTGCTGGTCCCTTGGCTTGCGCCGAAATCGGTTCCGTAGATCGTCACCGCTGTACCCACGCCTCCGGTATAGGGCGACAGGCTCGTCACGTTGGGAGTCGCACCGGGCGTAAAGGTGACGTTGTCAATTGTGGCCGTGGAAAGCGAAGAGGTCGTGTCGCTGCTGACGGCGAGTCCAACGTAGACATTCTGCGCCATCGAGATCGTCTGCGTTGTTCCGACCTGCGCCCACGTCGAGCCGTCCGTCGAAGAATAGGCGCTGAACGTACCGCCGCTGCGAACCAGCTTTACCCAGTACGGCAGTCCCGAGCTCGCGATCGTCTGATAGTTGCTGGTTGCGCCCGTCGTTGTCCGGACCACAAAATAGCCGGATGACTGCCGGTAAGCCACATACGCACTAGTCGAACCGGTGCCGAGCGTCGCGCGGATCATGACACCGGCTATTGGGCCGTTACTACCCGTCTGGGTCGCCACGCGCGCGATGATGGTGCCGTCACCCAGCAATGGCTGATATACGAAATGGAACTGGTCGGCGGAGGAGTAGAGTCCTTGGCCCGCTCCATTAACGGTGAATACCGGGCTTGAGTACGTCGCGCTTCCTGCTACTCCTACCGCTCCGATATCCTGATCGAGCCATCCGCTGGGCAGCGGCTGCGAGGTTACCGTGAAGAGAACATAATTGCTGTCGTTCATGCTTGGAGCAACGGAAACCAACATCGGCCCCGAAGTCGCTGCGGATGGAATCGTTATGGTAATGGAAGTGTTGCTCCAGGAGTTGATCGTTACCGGTGCGCCGTTCAGCAGCACCGCGCTGCTGCTTTGGGATATGCCGAAACCTTCGCCGGTAATGACAACCTGACTGCCTATTGATCCAGTCGTGGCGGAGACGCTAGTGATCACCGGTGCTGGAATTGTCGGCGTGGTGATCGATACGTTGTCAATCGTCGTGGCGGACAGGGAAGAGGTGGTGTCGCTGCTCACGGCGAGCCCGATGTAAACGTTTTGCGCCATCGAGATCGTTTGCGTCGTGCCTACCTGCGTCCAGTTGACCCCATCCGGAGCCGTGTAGCCGGTAAACGTGCTTCCGCTGCGAACCAGTTTTACCCAATACGGCAGTGCCGCGCTCGCGATCGTCTGGTCGCTGCTGGTTGTGCCCGTCGTGGTCCGGACCACAAAAGCGCCGAATGACGATCGATAATCCACATACGCGCTGGTCGAACCCTCGTTCAACGAATCGCGAATCATCACTCCGGCCATGGGACTCGAACTGCCCGTCAAGCTGAGTACCCGCGCGACGATCGTGGCGTCACCCGAAAGCGGCTGGTATACAAAATGAATCTGGTCAGCAGCAGTAAAGACACCTAGCCCCGCAGCGTTGACCGTAAAAGTCCCACTGTTATAAGTCGCACTCCCCGCAATCCCCACGAGGCCTATGTCCTGATCGAGCCATCCAGTAGGCAGAGGCTGCGTGGTCACGGTAAAGTCGACGTAATTGCTTTCGTTCATGCTTGGAGCAACGGAAACCAACATTGGCCCCGAGGCCGCGCCGGAGGGAATCGTGATGGTGATAGAGGTGCTGCTCCACGAGTTGATGGTCACAGCAGCACCGTTCAACAGCACGACGCTGCCGTTTTGGGCTGCACCAAAACCTAGGCCGCTAATCACGACCTGGCTGCCCACAGGGCCCGTCGTGGCGGATAGGCTCGTAATCGTCGGTGCAGAGTCTGAAAGAGTATTCAGCGAGACGTTATCAAAGACTGCTGTCGATAGAGAGGTGTTATCGTCACTGCTCACAGCGAGACCGACGTAAACGTTCTGCGCCATTGAAATGGTGTCGGTCGTCCCGACCTGCACCCAATTCACGCCGTCGATCGACGTGTAGCTCGTAAATGTATTTCCCACTCGCGATAGCGCTACCCAATATGGCAGCGCCCCGCTCGTCGCCGTCTGATAGCTGCTGCTCGCACCTGTCGAGGTGCGGTCAACAAAGTAAACGGTCGAAGCCCGGTAGGCTGTAAACGCGCTGGTTGCGCCGCTGTTAAGCGTCTCCCGGATCATGACTCCCGCCGCGGGACTCGAATTGCCGGTCAAGCTAACCACTCGCGCTACGATTGAGCCATCGCCCGACAACGGCTGCCACATAAAATTCAATTCGTCGGCGCTCGAAAAGACGCCTTGCCCTGATCCGTTCAGCGTAAACACGTTGTTCGCGTACGACGCGCTGCCGGCCAGTCCAACGGATCCAACATCCACGTCCGCCCATGAGCCCAGAAGTTGAGTACCGACTTGGAAAGGGTAAGGGTTGCTGTCGTTCATGCTGGGGGCCACGGACACCACGAGCTTTCCCGAGGTCGCTCCCGATGGGATTGTGATGGTGATCGAGGTGCTGCTCCAGGAAGCAACGGTGACCAGATAGCCGTTCAAACTCACCAAACTACTCCCCTGAGAACTGCCGAATCCAGAACCGGAAATCGTTGTCTGACTCCCGACCACCCCAGCAACAGGATAGACGCCCGAGATGACGGGCACGGGAGTCGCAGTTGAGTTCACCGACACGTTATCGAAAGTGGCGGTGGCCAAGCTCGTGGTGTTGCCGCTATCCGCTACCAAGCCAACATAAACATCCTGTGCCATCGTTATCGTCTGGTTTGCTCCCATTTGCACCCAGCTCGCGCCGTCCGAAGACACATAGCTGCTGAACGTACTCCCGCTTCGCATTACCTTGGACCAGTACGGAAGAGGCAACTCAAGAGAACCGCAGGCCGGCTCCGCGGTGCCTCCCCCGGAACTCGTCCTTAGGTCAAAACAAAATTGCTTATAAGCGGAATACGGCCAGTACGCCGTTTTAGCGTTTGTCGCCGCTGGATCCAGCGTCTCGCGAATCATCACCCCCGCTACCGCATACGCTCCCGTCGTCCCTTGAGTGCTGACCACTCGGGCGATGATTGTCCCATCACCCGACAATGCCTGGTACGCGAAGTGAAACGCATCGGTGGTACCGTAGATCTCGGTCCCCGCCCCCATAACGGTGAATGTTCCGTTTGCGTAAGTCGCACTTCCGGCCACTCCAACAGAACCCACATCGCCGTCGGACCAGCCCGATGGAAGTGCCGTGATGGTGAATGAGGAACTGCTCGCGGGAGTGCCGTTCACAGTCACTGTGAACGATCCTGAGGATGCGCCCGACGGCACAATCACGGCAATGGAAGTACCAGCCCAACTCGCGACGGTGGCAGTCGTTCCATCGAGCGCGATCGTGCTGCTTGCTTGCGTAGCCCCAAAATTGGAGCCGGCGATTGTTACCTGCGTACCGACCGGGCCCGACGTCGGCGAAAGACCCGTGATCGACGGAGCCTGACCATAAGCGCGGCCGCAGCACAGAAGCAGCAGTAAGAATCCAAGACGTAGTACCAGTCGCAGTCTATTCGGGCTTCTCAATGCGGTCTCCGAACTTCAAGGGCAAACCAGGTAAGCTGGTGCGTCCCATTGCTCTCGACGTCAGAATCTTTAGTAGTTATAAGAGATGGTCAGTGCGTCCACACCGTTTGCGCGCGACGAAGACATCCCGTGTCCAATGCTGTCGTAAGCGTGCGACTCAAGAACCTTGCCCTGCGAGTCGGTGACGGACGAGATGAAAGAATTACTGTCGTAGGAAAACGAAAGGGCTGAAGAATCGGGATTTGTAACCTGGATTAACCGCCCTTGAGTGTCGTAAGCGTACGAAAGCAAAACTCCGAAGTCGGACGTAACGGACGTCACCAAATAGCTGGATCCGCTCGCATATGAAAAGTACAAGTGGCGTGACGCCGGGTCGGTGACTGTAATTAGGCGATCGACTGAATCGTAGCTAAGACTGGTCGTGTTCCCATTTCGATCGATGATCGCGATCAGATTGCCGCTGGTCTTTTCGAAGTTTCTCTTTTCTCCGTTCGTAAAAGTCAGCGTCCTGTAGGGAATGTACTCGACAACCCCCGCGCCGCCGTTCGCGGGAGCAGCAATCCCCATAACCACGTTCCCATTCTGAATTCCAGCGAATCCGAATGACCAAAAACTCCCGTCCCCGCGTGAGTACTTCAAGTAATTGTCGGCACCCACGAATAGCCGCTCTTCAAAAGTTGATCGCCAGTTGGGTCCAAATAATCCCACTTGAACTGCGGCCTGACTTGCGGGCCAGAGGCTATTCCAAGTCCTCACAAGCGATAGACCGCCCCCCAATCCTGGTAGCCTGACATCGGTCTCTTTGATGAATGTGTTTCCGCTCGCTAGCGAAATCGGTGAACCAGCGGCGGGTTGCTGCGCAGAGCACGTTGGGCAGGTCTCGGATGCGGCGGCTGGCGGAGGGCAGTTCGGATTCATCACGGAGCAAATGCTCAGGAACG
>Ga0210406_10005771_pt1 | contig 12910 bp, 12 predicted proteins | sample IncBWC30MmetaG_FD_155454 | JGI IMG/M metagenome (GOLD analysis project Ga0210406, IMG submission 155454) | Forest soil microbial communities from Barre Woods Harvard Forest LTER site, Petersham, Massachusetts, United States - Inc-BW-C-30-M | ecosystem: Environmental > Terrestrial > Soil >...
AGGGAAGATCTCGAATGCGGTTGCCCGCCTAAAACAAGTCGTGCGGAGCTTTCGGGACCGACGCTCTGGGCTTGTGCCGGGAGGCCGCCCGCTGCTGAACACGGCCGTGGATCCCGACGACGGCAATCCGCCGTTACCGGCGAACGCTCGGCAGGCTCTCAGTTCCTGGCTTGATCGCCTGCAATCGATCGCCGAGGAAGGACAACGACGAGGCGAGTTGCGGTCTGATGTCGATTGCGCGAAATTGGCCAGACGACCTGCCACGAAGTGCCGACACAATGAACCGCCGCGAAGAGGGATGGCAGTGGTCTTCGTGATTAATGCGTAGCCGGTGCGCGCATCAGAAAGGAAATGTCGTCCACCTGGTAGAGCACTTTTCCGGGCGAGTCGGGCGACGGCTGGACCTTCCCTGCACGCACCGCATCGAATGCGGCGACTAGTCGTGGAAGTAGCTCGGGTGATGCGACGGGAATATTGTGAGCGCCCATGACCACCTTAACCTGAGGCGCGAGGGCGGCCAGCCGACGAATGGAAGCTGCGTAGGCATCGAGATCGGTTTCAGGCCTGAAGAGCCAGATGGGCGCGGGATAGTAGGTGTCACCAGTAAAAAGAAGACCGTTGGCGCGATCGAGCAAAGAGATGGCGTCAGGCGTGTGGCCGGGGGTTGCGATGACCTCCAAAGTGCGACCGCCGAGATCGAGGCGGTCGCCGTCATGAGTGTAAGCCGTGATCTTCCAGGGCCGGGTCGCGTAGGCTTTCGAGTCAAATCCCCTTGGCAGCACGCCACAAATCTGGTCGGGGGTGATTTCTGCCTGCGCGTCCGTCCGAGAACCTCGCGCATTCTGCCGCGTAAAGTCTGTATCCATGCCGTAGATCCTGGAGAATTCCCAATTGTCGCCGACATGATCATTGTGAGTGTGCGAGTTCAACAAGATGATCGGCAGCTTGGTCAGCTGGGCGATAACTTTCTTGAGGTCGCTGATTCCCATGCCGGTGTCGAACAGCAACGCCCGCTTATCGCCGACGATCAGGTAGCTGATGGTCTCCTCGGCCTGGTGCGGTTCGTAGATTGCGAAAACGCCTTGGGCAGGCTTATAGACTTCGAACCATGGATCGCTGATCGAGACGCGTTCGATAGTTTTGTATTCCGGCCTCGGCAACGCGCGGCACCAGTCCGGGATTGGAGCCTGAGCGAGCAGAGCCGGCGACTGCAACACACAGAGCGTAAGAATGACCGCATTTCTATGCATGGGCGAGCTCCGGCCTGACCATCAGATTGAGTTGGCGCGTGGAAGGGAAAGCTTTCGCAACAGGCAGAAGCCTGGCAGGGACCTGGCAACTCAAATAGGCCCACCTTAGTTCCATTGCACACTCCCCTCAAAACAGGGAGTATAGCCCTAACTTGTGCTCCAGTTTGGTTCTAATGGGCGTATAACCGGTAAACTGGGAGTTGCTCGCGATTTGGAACTAGCCTCGGTAAACGCGCCAGCATCGAGGTATCCCCGCCCGACACCAGCTTCCGGATTCCCGCCGCCATGACTTAGCAAGCGCCACGACCAGATCGCGGTGTAGGTGCTAAACTCTCGGCTCAAATCGAAATGAAGACGAACAAGCCAGATGGTTCTCCGGTAAAACTCTTCAAGTCCAGGCAGGACTGGGCTGCTTGGCTGGAGAGAAACCAGCACAAGCGCACTAGCCTTTGGCTTCGACTGGCGAAGAAGGACTCAGGATTACGCTCGGTATCGTACGACGAAGCACTCGAAGTTGCGCTCTGCTACGGATGGATTGACGGACAGAAGAGGCCTGAATGCCAACAAACCTGGCTACAGAGATTTCTTTTGCGTTCGAGTAAGAGCGTATGGTCAAAGATCAACCGAGAGAAAGCCCTGGCGTTGATTGCCAGCGGGAAGATGAAGCCCGCTGGGCTAGAGGCCATCGAGAACGCCAAAAAGAACGGACGATGGGATGCCGCGTATGATTCGCCCAGCGGCGCGACGGTGCCGAGCGATTTTCAAGCTGCGTTGGATGCGAATCCGCGGGCCACGGAGTTTTTCACGAATCTAGACCGGGCGAACCGGTACGCAGTCCTTTGGCGAATACAAACGGCGAAAAAGGCGGAGACTCGCACCAGAAAAATTCAGCAGTTTATTACCATGCTCGAAAGGGGAGAGAAGATTCATCCCTGATTTGGCGGTGTCTACGCCAGGGCGGGCTGTCATTCCTAAAACGCTCCTATAAGCGGGATTCCCGCTTTTGCAGTTGTTGTTGTTTCTGTTGTTGGTTCGGTTGGGTCTCGCCCTTTTCGACTTCCGCGCACGCCCTGCCTCTGACCAAATATTGAGCGCGCGCCACCATCGGAACGGCCCTCTGCTGTTTGTGACGGTGAGTCAGGCCTGCGAACCGCGTCAAGCGGTCGGAATCAACAAGAATTTGACAAACTGATGGCACACCTGTGACATCGGCACCTCTGCCACAACATAAGCTTTCTTGGTTAGGGAATTGAGACCGCCACTCGTCCACATCGGCAACTCTCTCGGTCAGGCCTCGAGACTGGCCCGAGAGCACTCATCACTTGCAACTTTTCGGATAGGAGCGATTCATGACTTGCAACCGTTCTACGCTGTTTGTGGCGGCCATCTGTGCCATGTCACTGATGGCTGTTTTGCCACGGGGCCTTTCAGCAAGCACCATCTACAAGCAAACCAATCTGGTGTCCGATATACCCGGACTTGCCGTTACCATGGATCCAAACCTGAAGAATCCCTGGGGGGTTTCATTCGGTACGACTTCGCCGTTCTGGGTTTCCAATCAGGTAACGAACACATCAACCCTGTACGATGGAGCCGGCAACATTGTTCCCCTGGTAGTCTCGACGCCCACCATTGGCTTTCCTCAGGGGCCTACCGGCCAGGTCTTTAACGGGACGACGAACTTTGTTTTGTCGAACGGCAACCCGGCAACTTTCCTGTTTGCCACTCTGGATGGACAAATACTGGGCTGGAATGGCGGCGCGGGCACAACGGCGCTGAACGCGGCCACGACGCCCGGAGCGATTTTCACCGGACTCGCGAATGGCAACGTAGGAAGCTCAAACTATTTGTACGCGGCCAGTGCCACCGGACACATCAATGTGTTCGACGGCAACTTCAAAGATGTAACCAATACCACGTTCGCGGGAAAATTCTCTGATCCCAACGCTCTCCCCGGGTTCAACCCCTATAACATCCAAAACATTAACGGCAACATCTACGTGACCTATGCCAATGTGCCCCAGGGCGTCGCCATGCCTGGCGGCTTTGTCGATGAGTTCGACAGCAGCGGCAACCTGCTGCACAGAATTGCCACCGGCGGATCCCTGTTTGCACCATGGGGAATCACTCTGGCGCCGTCGGGTTTTGGAACCTTCGGAAACGATTTGCTGATCGGCCAACTCGGAAGCGGGGAAGTCCTGGCTTTCGATCCTGCTACGAATCAGTTCCTGGGCACGCTGGATGACCGGAGCGGCCCAATCGTCAACGGCGGCCTGTGGGCCCTGGAGTTTCGCACCGGCGGGGCAAACACTGATCCGAATACCCTGTACTTCACGGCCGGCATCAATGGCCAAGCCGACGGACTCTTCGGCAGCATCGCACCTACACCCGAGCCCGGGACACTGTCCCTGATGTTGACAGCCTTCGGTTCACTTGGGGGAGGTACTCTGATATGGCGCCGAAAGCGAGCAGCGTAACAGGCGTCTATTTCAATACGACTGGCAATAGTCTGCCAACGTAAGTCCCTCGCAAGACTCCGAGGGAGGGGACATGAATGAAACAAAGGGGCAGCCGGGTATAGGCTGTCCCTGTTTCACACTTTCGGCTCCGGGCGCAGATCTTCGGGGCACGCAAATAGAATACACAGTCAGCAATGAGGTCGGTTCAGTAGCTACTTGGGTGAGCTCGACTGCGCCACACGATGCCGAAGCCCTTCGCGACGCCATTGTCGAACGGGGAGGGGTTTCGATGGGCGAGTCTCAATGGGTCCGGCTGCTCTCCCTTGTCGCCGATCTGTAGCTGAGAACAGGCGATCTTCAGGGGAGCTTCTCCGCCCAGATGAGGACAGTGGTAACAGGGTGATTTTGCCCCTCTGCCGCCGCTGAAATCATTGGTGATATACAGACGCGCATAGATAAAGGGACATAGTAGTCAACAACAAGAAGTAGTGTGGTGTCCCGCTCTAGAGTTGACAACCGCTCCCTTACGGTCGCGGCTCAGAAACAACGCTTCCAATCCGCGCGCGTTTGCAAGCGGTATGCGGGACGGCACACTAGCCGCGATCCGTCGCGCAGCCTCGCGACTAAGCGGAAAATTCCTGCGTTCAATTCCTGGGACCTGGAAAGGTTTCAGCCAAGCTGACTCGAAGCTGCCAGAGTGCAAGGATTCCCAGAACCATGAGGTTGGGAAACAGCAACGGCGCCATGGCAGGAGCTCCGTAAATGAAGTTATTCAACGTTTGACCCGACGGTCCCCTCAGATTGGCTTCGGCGTGCAGTATGAAACCCCATAGCCCTACGCCTGCTTCTGCCAGGAGGATAATCACGCAAACGTTGATGTACTGGCGTGAAACCTGCATAATCAGCGGGACGGCAAGGAAGCCGACCGCGAATGAGCTCGCCACAACGGGCACCCATTCGAGAGGATTGAAGAAGCCGTTTGCGGCGTGGTCCGCAAGGCTAAATACGAAATTTCCAACGAACCCGCCCAGCGCTCAAGGGCGGCGACGCCTCATTGTCTTTGGTGTTCCCCTTCGCCGCCGAGCCGAGCAATAGCGTGCAATCCATCGATTCGAAGTCTATCGTGGCTCTAGCAACCATATTTGTGGTGCCCTCACTGCGGGTCAAATTCTGGTCAAACGATAGCTTGTCCCCTTGGCTTTCCGGAGGTGTCGGATACGGGACATGGGAGGGCAGCGAGCTCTTTGGCACCCGCTCCAGGAACCCGACCCGCTATCAGAGCACCGCTGCGATGCAATTCGGGGTTGGGGTTGATCTTCGTACGCCGATTAAAGTACTTTTTCCCATCAGCCTGCGGGGCGAAGTTCGCGACTTCGATTCGCTGAGCGACCCCAGTTTGGGGACATCGGTTCAGGGAGGTGGGCAGCACAATGTTGTCGTATCGGGTGGAATGGTACTGCACGTTCAGGCAGGTACTCTCGGCAATCCCGTTCCTGTCCCTTGTGCTTGCAACGGCAGCCGCGACCGCCCAGCGGGTTGCCATCGACAAAGCACATTCCACAGTAACGGTCCATGTCTACAAGTCGGGCCTGCTCTCCGGATTAGGCCACAACCACGTCATTCAGGCGCCTGTCGCATCGGGCAGTGTCGACGCCAAGGCGAAGGTCGTGGAACTTAGCTTTAACGTGGCCGACATGAAAGTGCTCGATCCCGACGCCAGTGACTCCGAGCGCCAGGAAATCGAGGCCACTATGAAGGGGCCGAAGGTGCTCGATCCAGCGCAGTTCCCTGTGGTCAGTTTCGTGGCGGATGGGGTATCAAACTCAAGTCCCGGCCACAGTCAGGTTACGGGCACGCTCAAGTTGCATGGCGCATCGCGCCAAGTAACGGTTCCGGTGGTGCTGCAAGATGGGAAGTACTCAGGATCGATTGCACTGAAACAGACTGACTACGGCATAACGCCGGTCAAGATCGCAGGCGGTGCGGTACGGGTCAAAGACGAAATCGTAATTGAGTTTCAGGTGGCGTCACAATAGTTTCAAGCTAACGCGCCCAAACTTGACCTGGCGCGTTCCTCTCGACTGATCGCCGGTTACTGCTGCTTTGCGACTTTCTTGCCGTCGGCTTCCTCGATCACGATGCCTTCGCTCTGCCAGCATTCGTCGTCACCCACCGTGGCCCAGGTTCAGTATGTGCGACGAGGTTCCGCAACCGCCAGGGGCGCCCAGAAATGGGCCTTGGACTTTCCGAAGCGCTGTTGTATTGGGTACTTGCCAAGCAGTTGGCGAACGGCGGCGAGATCAGCAGGCTTTCACGCTGCAGCCGGCACTCTTGGCGTATCCGTTGATGTGGGAGCACTTCACGTCGGCGTTTTGTCGAGCCGCGCGGTTCTCCTGCGCCGGGACGGTTTGGGTCATCGATAGGACAGAGCCACTCCCGCCAGAGCTGCCAAAGTCAGCGTCTTGTTTTGTGCCATCGCTATCCTCACTTGTATTGGGAAATCTGAGCTGCTTGACGGGTGTGAGTGCCGGATTGGAATGAAATTACAGGCTGGATCTGCGAGAACTTGCTCGATGAATTGTGAACAAGATGCCACCAAAGTGGTCGGTGTCAGGTTCGCGTTTGCCAACGCCCGGGAATCCGCTAGAATCCTAAAATCTTTGCGTTTCGTTGGGCCGTACTCCCTGGGACTGGAACCTTCAACTCAACAGACTTGGCACGACATCTCTACAGTCACACCGCAGCTTGACCCGAAGGAAGTCCAGTTGGCCTTGCAGAACAGTCCCGCCGGTTTACGGCATCGTGGCTTACGCATGTTTCGGTTTCGTGCACGAACGCTCATCATGCCGCTAGTGCTGACTGTGTGCGGCGTTGCCTATCCGCAAAAAGCGCCACCTGCTGCTAACCACCCCTGGGACACTTCGCTGTCGAAGCCACGAATGCAGGTGCCGGCCCGTCCGCGGCCTGCAGTCACCCTCGACCCCAACAAGGTCTACCCTCTGCCAGAATTGATTAACATTGCCGAACAAAACAACCCGCAGACGCGCGTGGCCTGGGAGAATGCCCGGGCGCGAGCTGCCGATCTGGGCATCACCGAGTCAACGCTATATCCCACGCTGGCAGCCGCTGCCCTCGCGAGTACCACTCGCGTCGACATCTTCTTCGGCGCCAGCTTTCAGCGGCAAACCGTAGACACGTTCTCTCCCATCTTCATTCTGGACTACGCCATCTTCGACCTGCAACGCTCACAGGAGATCGCGATCAGCAAGAACAATCTGCTCTTCGCGAATTTTCAGTTCAATGACACCCACCGCAAAGTCATCTTCCAGGTGATGGACTCCTATTACCGGCTGCTCAACAGCAAGGGACAAGAGGAAGCGGCGGAAGCCAACCTGAAGAATGCGCAGACGGTGCAAGCGGCAGCCGAGGAACGGCTTAGGTTGGGGCTGGCAACGCTGCCCGACGTACTGGAAACCCGCAGCGCCACGGCGCAAGCGGACTACAACCTGCAGGCGACGATCGGGGCCACTGAGATTGCCCACGGCGATCTGGCAACCGCTCTCGGCGTCTCGCCCACCACGCAGTTTCAGGTGGAAAGCATCCACGCTATCAAGATGCCGGACAGCATTGCCGACACCGTCGAAAAGTCGATAGACAAAGGCCTGGCGCAACGCCCCGATCTAATGCAACAAGTCGCCAGTCTGCGGGCCGCCGGCGCGGAGGTGAAAGAAGCCCGCAGAGCCTATTATCCCAAGCTAAGCTTCACCGGTGAGGCTGGCGAGGCGCGCTCCTACGGCGAGCAGATTCATCTGCCCGGACTGTATTCTCCTACCCAGGAAGTCTGGGATGCGGAGCTCAGTCTGAGGTGGATCCTGTTCGACGGATTGGCGAGGGAGAAGCGCCTGGCGAGGGCCCACGCCGATCAAAAGCAGGCCGCGGCTGCGGTGGACGCAATACGCGACCAGGTGGAGAACGAAGTGTGGTCCGCATACTCGACCGCCCGGACGGCGCTGCGCCAGCAGAAAGCGGCCGCGGCGCTGTTGGAGTCGGCAACCGAGTCTTACAACGCGGCGCTGGAATCTTACAAATACGGACTACGCAGCCAAATCGATGTGGTCTCGGCGCAGCGCACCCTGGCCGACGCGCGCAGCACCGACGTCACCGCCCGCACGCAGCTGTTGACCGGGCTGGCTGCCCTGGCGTATGAAACCGGCGATCTGCTGTACGGGAAGACTCCCTGACATGAAGAGGAATTGGCAATCATCGGCGAGGGCAGCGAGGTATCGCGGTGCAACGGCTATCCTGTACTGGCTATGGTTGCTGCCGGCGCTGGGCTGTTCCCGCGCCCCTTCGTTCAGCATTCTTGGCTCGTTCTTCCCTGCCTGGATCCTCTGCGGTGTTCTGGGCATATTGCTCGCGGTTGTGGTTCGGGTTTTCTTTGTGCGCGCGAATTTCGAACAGGAGCTGTCGCCGCTGATCCTGTTTTACCCCTGTTTAGCACTATTCTTTACATTCTCGATCTGGCTGTTGTTCTTCAGGTAATTCGGGGAGAAAATGCCATGCCTGAAACCGACACTCCCGTTGAGCGCAAACGCCTCGGCAAAATCGTAAGCCTGGCAATCCCGGCCGCTGCGCTGATCACCGGACTGCTGGTGGTGCGCAACACGGTCGAATATCCCCGTACGGACGATGCCGAGGTGTTTGCCAATTTCATCGGTATCGCTCCCCAGGTTGAGGGCCCGATCACAAGTCTCCCGGTGCAGGACAACGCTTTCGTCAAGCAGGGTGGACTGTTGTTCGAGATCGATCCTCGCCCCTACGAGTATGCGTTGCAGAGAGCGCGGTCCGACCTGAGCACCCTGGAAGGCCAGATCGTTGACCAGACCCGGACCATCGCAGCGGAGCGCAGCGCTGTGGGCGCTGCGCAGGCGAACACTTCCAGCACGGCAGCCAGTGTTGACCGGGCTGCATCCGCGGTTGAGGAGTCCAAGGCCAACGTCGCCGCCTTAAAGGCGGCATTGGACCGCGCCCAGGCGGAACTGCAGTACACCACGCGAAACTTCAATCGCATTGAGCCCCTGCTGGCCAAGCAGTTCGTGACCGTAGACCAGGTAGACCAGGCCCGGACGGACGTGGTGTCACGGCAGCAAGTCGTCGATCAGTCGCGCTCGCAGGTGGCCTTGGCGGAGGCACAGCTGCTCTCGGCGAAGGCGCAATACGAACAGGCAAAAGCAGTACAGGAACAAAGCCATGAGCAACTGGCCCAGTCGCAACACAGCGTGCTGACGCTGGAGCCGCTTACCGCGCAGCGCGAAGGCAAGATTGCCAACATCAGCACCGCCGAGTACAACTTCAACAATTGCCGTGTCTACGCCCCCTTTGACGCGCGGGTAACGAACCTCACGATTTCACAAGGCGCTTATGCGCACGTAGGCCAGCAGATGTTCACGCTCATCGACACGCGTGTCTGGTGGGCGGTGGCGAACTTTCGTGAAACCCAGCTCAGGCACATTAAGCCGGGTATGCATGCCGATGTCTACGCACTCTCACGATCCAATGTGCGATATGACGGCGTGGTCGACAGCGTGGGCTACGGAGTACAGCCGGATTCGACCCTGGTCGGGACGTTCTCGCAGACCGGCCTGCCCGATGTCCAGCGATCGCTCAACTGGGTCCATCTCGCTACGCGCTTTCCCGTGCGCGTGCGCATCCTGGCTCCGGAGACCGAGCCGTTTCGCCTGAGCGAATCGGCCGTGGTCGTCATGCGTCCGGATCGGCCCGGGGAAAAGTGAGTCGTAATGGCGTCACACGATGCAGCCCTGCCCGCACCCGCTCCATCGAAAACCATCGACGAAGCAGGAGCGTGGTTCTGGCAATTCCTGAAGAACGAGCTGTCCCCCTACCCCGGCCGCGCCTGGGTGGTCGGCCGCATCACCATCGCCGCCACCCTCACTATGATCCTGGTGATGACGTTTCGTATTCCCTACGGGTTTCAGGGCGCCATCTACACCTTGTTCCTCAGCCGCGAAAATCCCCGGGCAACGCTGATCGGTGCTATTCGGATAGCGATTGCGGTTGCGATCGCCACGGCGTACGTCATTCTCACAATCATGATGACGGTGGCCGACCCGCTCACGCACTTCCTCTGGATTGCTGCGGCACTGTTTCTGGTTTTTTATCTCATTCGCATCATGCCCGATTACTCCCTGGCACTGGGCTTCGGGTTCACCCTGGCTGTCTCGATCACAATCTGGGACCAGTTCTCTCTCACCCTCAACGACCGCGTCGAGGACACCCTCTGGTTGGGCTATGTCGTGATCATCGGAACGGCGGTGACGGTGGTGGTCGAGTATGTTTTCCGCCGTGTGCATCCCATCACCGACCTAGCCCACGACATCGACAGCAGGCTGGCTGTGGTGGAAGAGCTCCTGCGGCAAATTGCAGCGGACCTGCCCATTAGCAGTAAGGTCGAAAAAGAGCTCTCGCTCTATTCCGCGCTTGGCGCTTCCAGAACACGACGACAACTGATGCGCTCCGGGTACCCGCAGCAATTCGTGGGCCGTATGAACATAGCGGTTTCCCTGCTGAGCCGTGTGACCGATCTTGCGGCCAGCATGCGCGTGCTTCTCTCCCCGCGGTCCGCCAGTATTCAGCCGTCTGATCGCGAGCGATGCTTGCGCCTGGCGAATCAGATCGCGGAGCTGCGCCGGAGTCTGGCGCAACAGGAATTACCCCGCGCTATTGATATTCCCAGCCAGAGCCAGCCTTCCAGTTTGCCACTTCTCCCTGAGATGGAGAGCACAGTCGCACTGATACCGCACGTTTTTTCCGGCTCGGAGAGCGTGGACGATTTGTTTCGTCCGCTGCCCTTGGAAACGCAAGCGGGGCCACCTCTGATCGTGCCCGACGCCTTCTCCAATCCCGACCATCTGAAGTTCGCCATTCGTGGCGGGCTGGCCGCTCTGCTGGCCTATGTGATTTATCAGTCGGTGGATTGGACCGGAATCAGCACTGCGATGATTACGTGCGTTGCCACGGCCTTGTCAACGATCGGGTCGTCGCGGCAAAAACAGTTTCTTCGGCTCGCGGGAGTGATCGTTGGCGGTTTTATTTTCGGATTTGGAGCGCAGGTCTTCGTGCTGCCTTACCTGAACTCGATCGTGGGATTCACGGTTGTATTCGCCATAGTCACGGCAATCTCGGCCTGGATCGCCACGGCGACGGCGAGGCTGTCGTACCTCGGCGTGCAACTAGCGCTGGCCTGGTATCTGATCAACCTGCAGGAATTCACCATACAGAGTTCCCTGGCCATCGCCCGCGATCGCATCGTCGGCGTACTGCTCGGCCTCATGTGCATGTGGCTGGTCTTCGATCGGCTATGGGTGAGGGACGCGCTGCAGGAGATGCAAAGCGCCTTTTCCCGTAATCTGCAGATGTTTGCCGAACTGGTCGAGCAAGCGTTAAACCCGGACCGCGAAGAGGCAGCGAAGCGGGCGATCCAGTTGCGCGATCAGATCAATGATGGATTCAATGTTGTTGGAGCTCAGGCCGACGCCGTGGTCTTCGAGTTCGGATCTTCCCGCGCGCGCAAGCTCGCGATTCGCGACGACTTCCGCCGCTGGCAGCCGACGCTGGGCACACTGGTCCAGGTCCAGGTCACGGGCCTGCAATACCTCTACCAAAATCGCTTTTCGGAGTTTCCGCAGCCGATCGCAAAGGCACTGGCAGTATTCCAAGAAGACATGGCGACAGTCGCAAGAGCCATGGCAGACACTGTTGCTGGAAAGGTTTCCGGCCCTGTCCCCGACGTCGAGCAATCTGCACTGCGATTGCAGGAGGAGATTAAGAATCACTACCAGGCATCCGGCACTCCCATCCCTCTGCCCTTCGTCGACATGATGACGCTGACGCAAAACCTCGCATCCATCGCTGCTCCTCTGTACCAGGACATCCACGCGACGTTCATAAACACTGATTTGGCCGCCCTGCATCATCGCCAATTGAAACCGCCGCAAACTTGATTAAACAGAGCTCTTGCATGAATCAACAGCGTGTGGTCAAGAGAAGAGGACTTCCGGAAAGCGGACCTCAGATTGTGGCTGGCGAGTTGGCTATGCCCCAAAACGGCTCCTGAGAGATTACTCCCCATAAGTCGGCCAGTGTCTACAAATTGTTTGTTCCAGCCGTCGGCTTCCTCGAAATCTCACTTGACGAAACAGCGCTTCGCGTGAGTTGAGCGCTCCGGCTCGCGGGGGTGCGGCAAACAAGAATCTATGCGGTTGTGGTTCATACAGCCGCTTCACCGAAAACGCTTCTCGTCGAATAGGTGCGTTGCCCGGACGCTTACTTTCGACGGGGCATTTTCGATAGAGTCGGTTGAACTTTTCAATGGCGTCGACGGGCTGATTGGGCGTGTTTTGGGCGCAAAGCTCGACCGACAGCGTAGTGGGAGTGGTTCTCACAAGCATGGCACGCAGCAACCTCAATTTCCTCCATGATCACGCTGACAGATGAAATCGTTCTTGCAGAACGCACGCGCTCACCAGGGTCATCAACACCTGATCGTTGGCAACGCGCGCGCCGTCATCCATGGTGGTTAGGCTGTCTAATAGATCCACAACTCTCCTCTGATCGAAGAAGGGGATCGAGCTTAGGACCGGGCCACGAAGCGTGTCTTGCACAAAGACGCTGAGTCGTTTGTCGGGATTAAGGGTCGCCGGCGGGCTGAGAAACGGATGCTTCTGTCTGCGATACACGGTGTCAGTGATCACATCACGCGCTGCTTGCCGGAGAACGTATTTCTCGGTCATGCCGCGAATCTTCTGGTTCACGGGCTGGGAGCGGATTACCTCGACAAGATGATGATCAAGGAAAGGCACGCGTCCTTCGACGGAGTGTGCCATCTCCATCCGATCGCCCAGCATTGTCAGGATGTAACTGGGCAGTCCGGTTTTCGCCCACAGGTAGAGCGACTGATGAAGAGGATCGCGCCCATATAACTGCCCGCGAACGTCAATGTCGCTGAGAAAGGGCTGAAACCCCTCGCGGTGTCCAAATCTCCTGAGGAAATTATGGGACAATACGGCACGCATCTTTGAAGCTCGGGCAGAAAAGGCCTCGATCCACGAGGGAACAAAACCGAGAAGGCTCCTCACCCGCTCGAGTGGCCCGGATTCGCCGGGCAAGAGGAGCCCACGCGAT
>Ga0210406_10005772_pt1 | contig 12908 bp, 10 predicted proteins | sample IncBWC30MmetaG_FD_155454 | JGI IMG/M metagenome (GOLD analysis project Ga0210406, IMG submission 155454) | Forest soil microbial communities from Barre Woods Harvard Forest LTER site, Petersham, Massachusetts, United States - Inc-BW-C-30-M | ecosystem: Environmental > Terrestrial > Soil >...
CCGCGGGCGCGGCCGCGTTGTTATGGCCCACAGTGTTGATGGGATTGTTCGCTGCCATGTACACCGCATTTCTTTTTGGACAGTGCGAGGGGCGAGACTTGTGGCAGACTCCGCTTCTTCCCGTGCATTTGATCGTGCAGGCCTTCCTGTGCGGCGCGGCTGTTCTGGCGCTACTCCCTTCTGCAGCCGGAGGCTCAGCGCAGGTTCTGGCGGTCGCAAAGGAAGCACTGGGATTCAGTCTGGGTCTGCACCTGCTCAGCGTTGCGGCTGAATTCATGATGCCGCACTCCACCGACAATTCGGCGTACGCAGCTCGATTGATCACCCACGGACCCTTCAGAAACTGGTTCTGGGGAGGAGCAGTGGTGGGGGGCGGGCTTTTGCCATGTTCATTGCTCTGGTTTGCGCCTTTCGATTTCCACAATGCCGGGGTCGCAGGAGTGCTCGCTCTCATTGGTCTGTTGATCTTTGAGTGGTGTTTCGTGATGGCGGGGCAGAGCGTGCCGAATAGTTGAGCCGTACGGAGAACAGTTCGATGACCGATTTCAAACGCGACGGCAGCCACCTCGCCTATTGTCCGCCGGTGGAGAAGTGGGATGACTGGGTGGAACTGGATGCCGAAGCGTGGCCGCGTCGCGTTGAAAAGCACTACTCGTTGGTTCCCACGGTCTGTTTCAATTGTGAATCCGCTTGCGGACTGCTGGCGTATGTCGATAAGGAAACGGGGAAGGTAGCAAAGTTCGAGGGCAATCCCATGCATCCCGCGAGCCGCGGACGCCTGTGCGCCAAGGGCCCGGCGACGATCAATCAGATTCACGATCCGGATCGCGTGCTGTATCCGATGAAGCGCAGCGGAGCACGAGGAGCAGGGAAGTGGACGCGCACATCGTGGGAAGAAGTGCTGCAGACGTTCGGCACACGCATTCGTAAAGCGATTCAGGAAGGACGCGGCGAAGAAGTGATGTACCATGTGGGGCGCCCAGGCCACGACTTCATCATGGAGCGGACGCTGCAGGCGTGGGGCATTGACGGGCACAACTCGCACACCAACGTTTGCTCGTCGTCGGCGCGTCTGGGCTATTTGCTGTGGCACTATGCCGACCGGCCATCTCCCGACCACGCCAACGCTCGCTTCATTCTTTTGCTTTCGGCGCATTTGGAGTCGGGACATTACTTCAATCCGCACGCGCAGCGGATCATTGACGGAAAGATGGCGGGGGCAAAGCTGGCAGTGATGGATCCGCGTCTGTCGAACACGGCGAGCATGGCCGACTACTGGATGCCGACGTATCCGGGAACCGAAGCTGCCGTTCTTTTGGCGATGGCGAAAGTGATTCTCGACGAGAACCGATTCGATGCCACATTCGTGAAGAACTGGACCAACTGGGAAGAACTGGAAGTGGATGGCTTCAAGGCGAAGGGGCAGAGCTTTGAGGCGCTCATTGAAGCGCTCAAGAAGCACTACGCGCAGTTCACGCCGCAGTTTGCTGAAAAAGAAAGTGGAGTCAAGGCGGACATAATCGTCAAGACTGCGCGCGAGATTGCCACGGCGGGAAGCCGGTTCGCTTCGCACTTATGGCGCGGCAGCGCTTCTGGAAATCTGGGCGGGTGGCAGCCGGCGCGGGCCTTGATGCTGCTGCATGTGCTGACCGGTTCGGTTGGAACCGAAGGCGGACATAATCTGAACGCGTGGAACAAGTTTGTGCCCAAGACATTCAAAGTTCCGCCGCCGCAGAAGAACTGGAATGAATTGCTTTATCCGCAGGAGTGGCCGCTGTGTACGCATGAAATGTCGTTTCTGCTGCCGCATTTTCTGAAGGAAGGACGAGGCCGAATCGAAGCGTACTTCACGCGGGTATTCAATCCGGTATGGACGTATCCTGACGGCTTTTCGTGGATCGAGATGCTGCGCGATGAAGAGAAACTCGGCCTCCACGCGGCCTTGACTCCGACCTGGAGCGAGACGGCATGGTTTGCCGACTACGTCTTGCCGATGGGATTCAGCTCGGAACGCCACGACCTGATGAGCCAGGAATCCTACGCTGGAAAATGGATTGGTTTTCGCCAGCCTGTGAATCGTGTCCTGCGCGAAAGAGGCGGGGAGAAGTTCGACTACACCTACCAGACGAATCCCGGCGAGGTGTGGGAAGAGGACGAGTTCTGGATCAATCTTTCGTGGGCCATCGATCCGGACGGATCGATGGGAATTCGCCAGTATTTTGAATCGCCGTACCGGCCCGGGCAGAAGCTGACGGTGGACGAATACTACGGCTGGATTTTTGACAACTCAGTTCCTGGCCTGCCCGAGACTGCCAAAAAAGAAGGGCTCACGCCGTTGCAATACATGCGCAGGTATGGCGCCTTCGAAGTGACGCGCGACGTTTACAAGCAGAATGAGAAGCCCGTGGCAGCCGCCCAACTTGCGGGTTCGAAACTGGAAGCGAACGGAGTGGTGACGAAGGCGGGTAAGCCCGTCGGAGTGATGATCGAAGACCAGGCAGTCGTTGGCTATAACACTCCTTCTCGCAAACTCGAGCTGTTTTCGAAAACCATGGCGGACTGGAAGTGGCCGGAGTTCACCTTGCCGGAATACTACCGAAGCCACATTCATCGCTCGGCGCAAGCCGCATCTGTGGGGCAAGCGGAGGAAGATTTTGATGCGAAGTACATGCCCGTGGTGGATTGGCCGAAAGACGCGCGCGGCGAGGTTTACACGCTGCTGCCGATTTTTCGTCTGCCGAATCTGATTCATACCCGCTCGGGCAACGCCAAGTTTTTGTATGAGATTTCGCACAAGAATCCGCTGTGGGTCAATCCGGTGGACGCGAAGAAACTTGGCGGCATCCGCACCGGCGACCTGATGAAGGTTCACACCGAGATTGGCTACTTCGTGCTCCATGCCTGGGTCACCGAAGGGCTGACGCCGGGTGTGGTTGCCTGTTCTCATCACCTCGGTCGCTGGCGGATCAATAAAGAAGATCAGGTGGAACGCATGTCGAGCGCCTGGGTCGATCTGAAAGAAGTCGGCAAGGGGCAGTGGAAGATGCGGCAGATTGAAAGCGTCTCCCCTTACGAGAGTGCCGACCCGGAGACCAAGCGTGTGTGGTGGAGTGATGCGGGAGTGCATCAGGACATCACGTTTCCGGTTCACCCCGATCCGATTAGCGGAATGCATTGCTGGCATCAAATGGTGCGGGTTGAAAGGGCTGGGGCCGATGACCGCTACGGCGATATTTTTGTGGATACGAATCTTTCGTTCGCCGTTTATCAGAGATGGAAAGCGCTGGCACGCCCTGCTCCGGGGCCGGGCGGATTGCGTCGGCCGTTGTGGATTCCGCGCGTGGTCCGGCCGGAAGAAGCGGCGTTCTACATTAAGAATCCCTAAAAGGTAGCGCCGGCGTCCTGCCGGCAGCAGCGAGCGCGTCTTGCGCTCGCCTGTGGGGGCGAGACGCCGCCACCACAACGCCGGCACGGCAGCCCTACGTTCTCGACGCCTTTTCCAGCGGAAGGCTGAAGGAAAACACCGATCCATTGCCCAATTGGCTCACCACCCCGATCGTTCCGCCATGTGCCTCGACGATCACCTTCGCGATTGCCAGGCCCATGCCTGTTCCGGGCGCGGTATAACGCTGGTGTTGGCCGCGATAGAACTTCTCAAAAATCAGAGACTGTTCGAACGAATCGATGCCGGGGCCTCGGTCAGCGATGCTAGTGAGCAGGTGGTCGCCCTGCACCTCGCTGGTAACCTTGATGGGAACTCCGGGGCCGGAGTATTTTCCGGCATTCTCTAAAAGGTGCATCAGCACTTCTCGGATGCGTTGCAGATCCATCCGCACCGGTGGTAAATCAGGGCCAGTGACGATCTCCAGGGGATGCTTTTCCAGCGATGCCTTGGCGTCCTGCCGGGCCAGGTCGAGCGCTTCGGAGATCGAGTGCAGCCGCGAATCAAGCTTAAACATTCCCGAATCAAGTTGAGCCATCTCCGAGGCTTCGCCCACCAAGCGGTTCAGGCGGTCGGTCTCTTCATCGATGACGGTCAACAATTCGCGTCGGCCTTGGTCGTCGAGACTGGCGCCCGACAGCATGGTGGTTACGCTCGCCTTGATGGAGGTCAGAGGCGTTCGGAACTCGTGGGTGACTGAGTCGAGCAAGGCGGTTCGCAGGCGCTCATGTTCTTGCTCGGCGCGGTTCTTGCTCAGGGCTTCCAGAGCGCGGGCGCGTTCAATGGCCAGACCGGCCAGGCTTCCCAGGGCGTCGAGCGTTTCCCGCGAAAGCTCATCCCCGGTGACTCCCAGTGCTCCCACAGTGCGCATCCCGAGGCGCAGAGGCACATAGGAGACGCCGCCTTGCGTGACGGGTTCGCCGCGCAAAAGTGTAGAGCGTAAAACGCTCTCTTCGAATTTGGCATCCAGAGAGGAGCGGTAAACAGTAGGATGGTCGGCGGCCATGACGACTACGCTGCCCACGGAAAAAGTCTCTTGCACATAGAGCGGAAGCGCGTTCAGTAGTTCGAGAACGTTCTCCGATGCCAGCAACCGCTGACTCAGACTGAAAAGCCTCTCGACTTCGCGTCGACGCTGTTTCGCGCCCTCGGCCTCGCGACGGGCACGTTCAGCGAGGTTGCTCGCCACCAGTGCCGTCACCAGAAAGGCAAACAACGCTACCCAATTCTGCGGATCAGAAATGGTGAACGTTCCGATGGGAGGCAGGAAGAAAAAATTGAAGGCTGCGGTGGCGCCCACGGCCATCACTACGGCATATCGCAATCCCCAGTAAGCCGAAGTCAACAGCACGGTAACCAGGAACATTAACGCCACCGTGGTGTGATTCACGTGCAGTTTGAAATCTATGGTCGTGATCAGGCCGATCGCGGCGATCACCAGTGCGTAGCGTACGACCTGGGTCCTGAACGCGTTTTTCACATCCGCATTGTACGATGGAGGTGACAATTGAGGCGTCGCGAAAGACAATAGGTTCGATGACGAAGACACCCGACGAGTGGCTGAGCGAAGTTTCGCAGGAAAAATCGCGCGGAATTTTTAAACTGTTTCTCGGCTACGCTCCCGGAGTAGGTAAGACCTACAGCATGTTGAGCGAGGCGATTCGTCGCGCCAGCCGTGGGGAAGACGTGTTGGTGGGAGTGGTCGAGAGTCATGGTCGCAAGGCCACCGCAGAACTTGCCGCCAAACTCGATCGCATTCCGCCGCGCAAAATCGAGTACAAGGGAACGGTTTTTGACGAGATGGATGTTGACGGAATTCTCGCCCGCAAGCCAGCGGTAGTTGTGATCGACGAGTTGGCGCATACCAACATCGAGGGCAGCAAGCACGCGAAGCGGTACGAAGACGTCATGGAATTGCTGGAGGCCAAAATCGACGTTCTCTCCACGATGAACGTGCAACACGTGGAGAGCGTCGGTCCGACCGTGCAACAGATCACGGGCGTGCAGGTTCGAGAGACGGTTCCAGACTGGGTGATGCTGCGAGTGGACGAAATTGTGCTGGCGGATTTAACTCCCCAGGCTCTGCTGAAACGCATGCAGCGCGGTGATATTTATCCCGGAGACCGTGCGCAGCGCGCGCTCTCGCATTTTTTTCGAACCGGCAATCTGATCGCTTTGCGAGAATTGGCGCTGCGGCAGGTCACAGGCGTGGTCGACCGCAGTCTCGACGCCTTTCTGGAAAAAGACGGCTCGCAACCGACACATACCGTGCGCGAGCGCATCGGCGTGTGTGTCAGTTCGAATCCCGCAGCTCAGTACCTGATTGCCCGTGGTTCACGCATGGCGTCGGCCATGGGCGGCGAACTCTATGTTTTCTACGTCGATGTAGGCCGCGATACGCGGCCCGAGGATGAAAAGTCTCTCGCCGAAAATATCCGATTCGCAGAGAACCTTGGCGCACACGCGGTACGTGGGTCCGGCAGTAGCATCGCCGAAGGCATCGCCCAGCTGGTGCGCGAGCATCACATCACACAGGTCATCTTCGGCAGGTCCGCACGCTCCGGATGGCAGCGCTATCTTTATATGTCCGCCATTCAGCGGTTTCTGCGCGACTCGCCGTCCGTTGATGTACACATCGTCACACAGGAGGCCCGCTAATGGTGGACCGACCTCACATTCTGGTCGTGGATGATGAGCCACAGATTACGCGCGTGCTGCGCACCAGTCTTTCGGCCCAAGGGTATGACATCCGCATTGCCAATAGCGGCGAAATGGCGCTGGAGATCATGAAAGACTGGTCGCCCAACTTGATCATCACCGATCTGTCCATGTCATCGATCGACGGTATCCAGCTTTGCCGGACGGTGCGCGCTGTCTCTCAGGTTCCCATTCTCGTGCTCTCTGTTCGAGACAAGGAGCAGCAGAAGGTAGAGGCGCTCGATGCCGGAGCCGACGATTATGTGACCAAACCCTTCGGCATGAACGAACTGCTGGCGCGGGTGCGGGCTAATCTTCGTCGAGTCCCTTCGGAAAGCGATCCCGCTGACAAAGTCATCGAGGTTGGCGACTTTCGCATTGATACCGGCGCACACAAAGTGACGGTTCGCCGAGACGAGGTGCGGTTGACTCCGAAAGAATTCGACCTGCTCGTCTTTTTAGCGCGCCGTCCGGGCAAGGTCGTGAACCATCGGACTTTGTTGGGCGCAATCTGGGGTGGACAAAGCACTGAGCAGGTCGAGTATCTGCGCGTGTTCGTGGGTCAGTTACGCAAGAAGCTGGAACCAGACGCTTCGTCGCCACGTTACATCGTTACCGAACCTTGGGTTGGATATCGCTTCGAACCCGGGGAGTGAATCGTCGTCTACCCGCATGCGCCTGAAATCCTTCGCTTTTCTTAGGAAGATTCTAGGAACCCTTTATTCAATCTTTATGGCTTCCATGATCAAATCAGTCGAGGGCGCAAAGGATTAACAATCCTCACCCCGCGAATGGATGAAATGCTTCGGTTGCTATTGGGAGTCTTGATCAAGCTGTGCAAACGAGGACGCAACCAAGGCCCGGAGCAGGTCGCCGAACCACAGAAAGGGTAGGAATTCATGTCGACGGTGCAAAACGTTTCCGCAGAACAATTGGCGAAGGTATTCCATCATTTTCAAGAGGCGTTGACGCATGACGGCGACTGCCGTGTCGGAGAAGAGGAACACTCTTCCTGGGATCGCGCTGCAGAGAACGAGCGGAAACTGATGCTCGCCGCGGCCCGTTTAACTCTCCTCGAATTGGCAACGAGCCCGGCGGAACCGACCGCGCACCGAAAGTATTACGCTAAACCGGGCGAGGCCGAGTGGGGCAGCTGAAGCGCTGAGCCGAATGCATTCAGCGCAGATCGATCTCCCCGGTCATAACGTGCGCATGCAAGCGGTATTTTCCCGTCCCTGCTTGCTCGAATGACCGGAACAGACCACCTTTCGAGACGTGGAAGGCCGACGCTTCGATGCTCCCTGTAAGGACGCCGGCATCACGGTGCCCGTATTGCTCCGGATCAGGAACCGCAACCTCGAGCTGCCCTGCCCTGATTTCCAAGTTCTTGTCGCCCTCAACGGCCCCAACGTCCAATTGTCCAGCCGTCAGTCGAATCCACAGGTCGGAACGACGAGGGACCTCGATTGTGGCGCTGAAATTATTGTGGGGTGTATTACGGATATAAATTTCCGCGGTCGAAGGTCCGGGATCGACATCTACCCTAACCCTCTTGAGCTCGTCATCCCAGTTGGCATGACAAGTCACCACAATATCGTTCGAATCGGTCGGGGTAACTTTGTAGCCGCCTGCTTCCAGGTGCATGCGGATCGCGCCGCCGGAGATAAACCGTTGGCGCCTAGAGGACTGTTGTGCATTCAGAATATTGGCCGCTAGCAATAGAGCGAAAACGACAAGATGTTTCATAGACAGCTCTCCCTTTTTGTAGATACGCTCCGGATCGCATTAAAGTTCCCAATAAAGGCACCGCGTGATCGGCTGGGGGCGTTCGAGCGGTCAACTTTCTCGTTTACAGCCCTCTGTTTTCATTTAGAGTATCGGGTTGCCGGGTAATGCAGTCGATCTTCGCAACGTCTGGAGAGCAGTCGAATTCGGATGCGCGAGCTGCGGCTAGGGAGGTACGATGAAGGACCGCTTTCAGCCTCAAGCATTCCTGAAGAGCTCGGTTTCACGCCGCAAGTTCCTCGGGCAGGCGGCCGGGGCCGCAATTGGCTTTACGATCGTTCCGCGTCGCGTGTTGGGCGGCAGCGGATATGTTCCGCCCAGTGACAAGGTCAACGTCGCTTTCATCGGAGTTGGCGCTCAGGGTCTGCGTGTCATGCTTCATTTCTTGAAGGAATCCGATGTGCAGGGTGTAGCTGTATGTGACGTCAACAAGTCCGGCGCGAACTATCCGCAGTGGGGCACGCACGAGTTCTGCCACTCCGTCCGCACCTTGCTCGGAGTCGATAGCGGTTGGGATTGGCTCAGTCCTGACCAACCCATTCAGCTGAGCCATTCGCTGGCCGTCACGAGCGGCGTTGCTGGCCGCGAACCATGTCAGAAAATCGTAGAAGCTTGTTACGCGACGCAGCAGCGCTCCGGCCATTATCGTGGCTGTTCCGCCTATAACGATTTTCGCGAGTTGCTGGAGAAGCAGAAAGATCTGGACGCCGTCGTTGTGTGTACCACCGACAATCTGCATGCGGCCGTATCCGCTGCGGCGATGAAGAAAGGCAAACACGTCTTTTGCCAGAAGCCTTTGACACATACCATCTACGAGGCACGGCGGATTGCTGAAATTGCAAAAGAAACAGGTGTCGCAACTCAGATTGCAGTAGCCAATCAGGCATCGGAATCCACCCGCCAGCTCTGCGAATGGATTTGGGACGGTGCTATCGGTCCGGTGCGGGAGGTCAAGAACTGGTCGAGTCGCCCGTTCTGGCCGCAAGGCGTCGAACGGCCGAAAGAGACGGAGGCAGTGCCCGAAGGTTTGGACTGGAACCTCTGGCTCGGACCCGCAGCGGAGCGGCCTTTCAACCACGCTTACGTGCCCTTTGTGTGGCGCGGATGGAGCGACTTCGGCTGTGGCGCTCTGGGCGACATGGGGTCGTACAGTTTCGACACAATCTTTCGTGTCTTGAAGCTTGAGGCGCCTGAGAGCGTGGAAGCCAGTTCCAGCGATCGTTATGAAGAGACGTATCCGCTATCCTCGATCGTTCGCTACAATTTCCCGGCTCGCGGGGACATGCCACCCGTGAAATTCACCTGGTATGACGGTGGCCTGAAGCCGGCGCGCCCTGAGGAACTCGAAGACAACCGTCCGTTCAAACAGGTGGGCGAAGAGGAAGACGAAGGTATGCTCTTTATTGGGGACCGTGGCAAGATTCTTTGCACGTTTAATGGCGGCAATCCAAAGCTGATTCCACAAAGCAAGATGGATAGCTACAAACAGCCACCGAAAACATTGCCGAGATCGCCCGGCAACGAGCGTGAATGGCTCGATGCCTGCAAAGGAGGCAAAGTGAAACCCGGCGGCAACTTCGAGTTCGAAGGGGTCGTCACCGAAACCTTGCTTCTGGGAAACGTCGCAGCTCGCATGGGACAAAAACTGAACTGGGATCGTTCCAATTTGCGCGTCAACTCTGATGTCGCGCAAAAGTACGTCGCTCCGGAGCGACGAGGCGGCTGGGAACTCTAGCAAGTGGCTCTCACTCGAGGCCTCGGGTTCCCTAACGCCTGGCAGAGACAATAAATATGCAGCTTGATTTGTGAAATACGGACTCTGAATTTGCGGCGGGGAGCAAAAGGCGTTGAGAGCGGTGGCATTCCAGCCGCGAGGCGGCGGCACGTGAAAGCCCGGCCCGGTAGTGCCGGGTGAGAGTCGGCAAAACCCGCGAGTCCCGTAGGACGGTACTGATTTAGCAAGTGAGGAGGCATCAATGTCTGTGATTTCAAGAAGAGATTTCCTGAAGAGTGCGGCCACGTACACGGCTGCCGCGGGATTCGTTTCCGCAGGCACGCTGCAACTTCGCGCCGATCCGCTCGGCCTGCCCATTGGGTGCCAGACTTGGCCCGTCAGGGAAATGATCGCCAAAGACTTTCCCGGCACGATTAAGCAGCTTGCCGCTGCCGAATTCAAGACCATTGAACTCTGTTCGCCGGTAGGCTACGCCGAGTCTGGCTTTGGAGGCTTGTCAAAATATAACGGTGCTGAACTCCGTAGAATTCTGAGCGACGCCGGAGTCAGTTGTATCAGCTCGCACTTTGGCATTGAGGAACTCCGGGCCAATCAGGAGCGCGCAATTGCCTGGGCGAAAGACGTCGGCCTCTCACAAATGCTGGTGCCCAGCCTCGGCGGGCCCAAGCGACCCACGATGGACGACGTGAAGCGCGCGGCCGACGAATACAACAAGCTGGGCGAACAAGCGGCCAAGGCGGGCATCCAACAGGGTCTTCACAATGAGGAATTTGAGCTCTCAACCGTTGATGGCAAGCGCACGTATGACGTGTTATTCGACCTGCTCGATCCGAAGCTGGTTAAGTTTCAGTTCCAGGTCTCCACTATCAGCCGGGGCTACGATGCCGCCGAGTATTTCACGAAGTACCCTGGCCGCTTCATTTCCATGCATGTGCAAGGCTGGTCCGCGCAAGCCAAGAAGATCATGCCCGTGGGGCAAGACACTCTGGATTGGAAGACAATCTTTACTGCCGCGAAAACCGGCGGCATCAAGAATTACTTCGTCGAAATGGATCTGCCAATGATGAAAGCCAGCGTTTCTTATCTCCACAATCTGCAGGTCTAACGAAATAAGCCTAACGAAATAAGACCTGGAGCCCGACTGTTTCCGGAATGCCAGCATTCCGGAACATCCATGCCAGGCACGGCAGACTTTTCGCCGCCCTGCCTCGCATGGAACACCAGGCGCTTTGCTGGAAGCTAGCCGCAAAAAGCTTGTAGCTGCTTAGGCCGACTTCGCCAAGTTCCCGAGACCGCTCGCCTGGGCGCGCCATTCGGGTTTTCGCTCTCTGCTGGCTTGAGACAGCGCGCGCTTGACACCTTCAGCGTCGAAGTCCTTCGCGTAGACGGGAGTCCCGGGTTGTTGTCGCCAGGATTCATCCAGACTGCTGGCGTCCACGCCATCGAATCCAAGTTGGTTCACAAGTCGCACCACGATGGCCTTCGCGGCTTCATCGTCGCCTGCGACCGGCAAGGCAATACGCTGGGGTGTATCAGCTGCACGTCCGAGATCCATCAAGTGTTGAGCGTAAATGTTGTTGAACGCTTTGATGACCGGATGGCCGAGCTGCTGTTCAACATATCGGCTCTCCGGCATGCCGTTTTCAATTGCATCGATTCGGCCGTCGCTCTGTTGGGGATAGTAATTACAAGTGTCGATCACCACCACGCCATGATCCACTCCTTTAAACAAACCGCGAGGAAGTTTGGGAAGATTCTTCAGCGCAATCGCCACGATCACCACCTCTCCCTTCCGAGCCGCTTGTTCTGGGGTAACTGCTTCCGCGCCCGTTTCGCGCGTCAGGTCAGCGAGTGTCTGCGGCCCTCGAGAGTTGGCCACGAAGACTCTGTGCCCTAGTTTGGTGAGACGCCGTGTCAGAGTTCCACCGATGTGTCCTGCTCCAATGATTCCAATATTCATATCCGCTCCTTTCTTTCTGTTTTGATTTGGCGTTTTAAGAGAACAGATTCAAGAAACGGAGAATCGCTTCCTGTTTTTTCTCAATATGGGAGACCTTGAAAAACGTCCGATGCGGTCCTCCCCAGTTCGTGCCGTTCACTCTCGCGGGCTCACTGGGAAACTGGGTGTTTGGTAGGTTCTTCGGGCAGGGATAAGAGTTCCTTACGTTGTTTCCTCGTTCTGACCCATGCGACGATCAGTGGCAGCGACCGAACCGGCGCCTGCTGTAAGGAACTCGCTGTTTTTCGGTAAGAGGAATTCGGTGACCTTCACTCTGGTGCCGTTTGCCCCCATCACGGTAGAATCGAAGCCAGACAGCATCGGAGCGTGTGATGATGGAGGGTTTTGTTTGCTGAATCGTGCGATACCGCTTCGGGCAATCAACTTAGGAACCGCTGTTTTGCTCATTGAAAGCTGTTTGTAAGTTGTGTGTTTGAAACTGATGGCCCCGTAGCTCAGATGGATAGAGCAGCGGTTTCCTAAACCGAAGGTCGGCAGTTCGACTCTGCCCGGGGCCACCATCGTTTTCAATAACTTCCAGCGATACTTCCTGCTCATCCTCTACATCCAATTGCGCGGGAGTTGCATTTTGTTGCGGACTTGTTTCCCGGTCGAGCCGATCAACCCACGCAATGTTCGCGCTTGGGACCAAGTGCCCGTAAAGGTCCACAGTGACTGAAATCGAGCTGTGCCCGAGCTGGTCGCGGACATACGCTAAGCTCGCACCGTCCTGCAGCAACTGCGACGCGAAGGTGTGGCGGAGATCGTGGATGCGAAAGTGGCGCAGGCCGGCGCGCTCGATCGCCGGGAGGAAATACCGGGAATACACGTTGCTATGATCCAGGACCGAACCGGCTTCAGAAGGGAAGACAAGCTCATCCGAGAGGTTAACCTGTCCTTTGAGATATGCATTCAGCATTCGCGCATCGCGCGCCACGAGCAGCGCTCGCCTCAGTTGCCTCGAGAGATCAATGCGCCTGGTCTTCTTGCTTTTTGGGCTTGTGAATTTGCCCTGCACCCAATTGCGGCGAACCCAAATGAATCGATTCTGATCTTCCTCGCTCGTTCCAAACTGAGAGTGCTGAAAGGGATTTGGAGGCCGAGTAGCCAGCTGGCCGTGAAAACGCAGCCAACTTTGAGCAACGCGAACAAACATGAAAGGTGCTCCTGGCCGTTTCAGTTTCTTCCGCAATGGGCCCTGGTATGCTGCCCACTCCCGCGCTGCCGCTTCGATCTCGTTCAGTTCGACC
>Ga0210406_10005775_pt1 | contig 12896 bp, 8 predicted proteins | sample IncBWC30MmetaG_FD_155454 | JGI IMG/M metagenome (GOLD analysis project Ga0210406, IMG submission 155454) | Forest soil microbial communities from Barre Woods Harvard Forest LTER site, Petersham, Massachusetts, United States - Inc-BW-C-30-M | ecosystem: Environmental > Terrestrial > Soil >...
ATCTGGAGACAACACACGGATGGGACCTATGGGACACATAGGACTTATAGGAGTCCATCCATAAGTCCCTTCTGTCCGATAAGTCTCATTCGTGTCTCCACCCGGATGCACCCAGTACCTCCTGACTCCTGGATTCTCGCTCCTGACGCCCCCAATCAATTCCCCTTGCGCGTTGAGAGCCCTAGGCGTTAACTTGCCTCTTTGCAGGGGAGCCTTTGGCTGAGATTCACGGGTTTTCCGTGAAACCCTTGGAACCTGATGCGGGTAATGCCGCCGAAGGGAGCGAAAGGTGGTCCTGCGTTTTTAACGAAGATGACCACACCGTATTTTCAAAAGAGCCGTCGGATCTATGTTAGCGGCCAACTGCATCCCACAGTTGCGGTCGCTCTCCGACAAATCGAGCAGTCTCCCACCAATCATCCTGACGGGACTCAAAGCGCCAATCCGCCGGTCCAGGTCTACGATACCAGCGGTCCGTGGGGGGACCCTGCCATTACTAATCTCGACATCAGAGAAGGACTTCCGGCGCTACGCGGGTCGTGGATATCAAGTCGTGGTGATGTCTCCGAATATGACGGCCGCACGGCCCGTCCACAAGATGACGGCTATCTAAGCCCAGTCCACGCGAGTAAGGCCAAGAACGGATCCGGCACTTTTCCTGGACTGAGGCGGCGACCGTTGCGAGCGTCCGCCGGGCATCCGGTAACCCAACTTTGGTACGCCCGGCAGGGGATCATTACGCCCGAGATGGAGTACATTGCCATCCGGGAGAATCTTGGGCAATCGCTCGATACCTCGAATAAGAACAACAGTCATCATCCAGGAGAGCCGTTCGGAGCGCGCATTCCGAGAGAGATCACGCCGGAATTCGTTCGGTCAGAGGTCGCTCGAGGAAGGGCCATCATCCCGGCGAACGTGAACCATCCCGAAGCCGAGCCGATGATCATCGGTCGCAACTTCCTGGTAAAGATCAACGCCAACATTGGTAATTCGGCCGTTGCTTCGAGCATCGAGGAGGAAGTCGAAAAGATGCGCTGGGCCACTTTGTGGGGAGCCGATACGGTGATGGATCTGTCCACCGGCAAGAACATCCACACGACTCGAGAATGGATTCTTCGCAACAGCCCGGTCCCGATCGGCACAGTCCCCATCTATCAAGCATTGGAAAGAGTGGGTGGCCGAGCAGAAGAATTAACCTGGGAGATCTATCGCGACACCTTGGTTGAACAGGCCGAGCAAGGGGTTGACTATTTCACGGTTCACGCCGGCGTACTGCTCCGGTTTGTGCCGCTAACGGCGAAACGCAGAACAGGTATCGTGTCGCGCGGTGGTTCTATCCTGGCAAAGTGGTGTCTGGCTCATCATCAGGAGAACTTTCTCTACACGCATTGGGACGAAATTTGCGAGATCATGGCTGCGTACGATGTGACGTTTTCGATCGGTGACGGGCTACGTCCGGGCTCGATTGCCGACGCTAACGATGAAGCGCAATTCGGCGAACTCTACACTCAAGGCGAGCTGACTCGCCGGGCCTGGAAACATGGTGTCCAGGTGATGAACGAGGGCCCTGGCCATATCCCAATGCAGATGATCAAGGAGAATATGGACAAGCAACTGGAGTGGTGCCACGAGGCGCCATTCTACACGCTGGGGCCATTAACGACTGATATCGCGCCCGGTTACGATCATATAACCAGCGCAATCGGAGCCGCTATGATTGGATGGTACGGAACCGCGATGCTCTGTTACGTAACTCCGAAAGAACATCTAGGTTTACCGAATCGCGATGACGTTAAGCAGGGAGTCATCGCTTATAAGATCGCGGCTCACGCCGCAGATCTGGCCAAAGGCCACCCCAGCGCCCAGCACCGCGACGACGCGATCAGTCAGGCCCGTTTCGAGTTTCGATGGGAAGATCAATTCAACTTGAGTCTGGATCCGGAAACCGCCCGTAATTTCCACGACGCCACCTTGCCTCAGGAAAGCGCTAAGACCGCCCATTTTTGTTCTATGTGCGGCCCCCACTTCTGTTCGATGAAGATCACGGAAGAGGTCCGCAAATACGCCGCCGAAACCGGTGTCGCTACGGACGCAGCCATCGATACGGGCTTACACCAGAAAGCCGAAGAATTCGCCGCCTCGGGCGGAGAGATTTATCGGTGAGGTATAGCGGCACGTTGGGGCAAAGGCATGCGTGTAGCTCCGCCGACGGATAGGACCTATCGGGCCTATGGGACTAATAGGTCGAACATATTAGTCCCATCAGCCCTATTCGGTAGCGGATGCGGATCCCAACCTGCGTAGCTAACCCGAACCCACCTATATGCCCCTTCGCCGAAACCCCTAATACGAGACCGGGCCAGGCCCCGTCTGATCCTGGAACGAATCCACAAACTGACCGATTTTGGGATCGTGGGACTTCTGCACTAAGACATAGTTACATTGGGAGTTGGCCCAAATATAGACGCAACAGCCATCGAGAAAGCGCTCGCTGTAGCCAACGGGTTCCTCATTGGGCGGCCAACAGTAAATGATCAATGTGTCGCTCGCCCGCTTGTAAACCAGAGACACCACCCGACGCTTCGCGAGCAAAGCCACTCGTCCTCCCGCCAATTCGTAACCGTAATCGTGCAAATCTATCGCCGGCGGCGCAAAGCCGACCTTGTCGGAAAACCAAGGCTTCAAAACGCCGAAGTCTTTAGATGCTAGCTCTACCAAGGGTTCAGTCGTGGTTGATCCTGAATAATCGACCACTGCTTCCTTAGAAAGCTCCTTACCATGGTCGGGAGCCGAGGCTAGGAAAGCTACTATTGCGCCAAGGACCAGCACTGCCGCTGCGGCCATCCAGGCGTACCGCTTAAACACCGATGGTTTTGCTCGGACGCGCTGGGTGATGTTGAGCACCCTGAGTCTCAATTCGAGCGGAGCTTTAAAACGAGGCGCACTCCTCCTAAACAGCGAACGGAACTCTCGAATCTCCCAAACCGCACTTTGGCAAGCTGAGCACGTGCGGAGATGCTCCTCCAATGCGCGTTCGGCACTGGGGTTGAGCTCCCCGTCGACAAAAGCATCTAAATACGGGGTAGCTGAATTACAGTCCATCTAGCATGCCGCAATTTGTTCGCAAATCCGTGCACTTAGCAAGATGAGGGTCTTGTTCCATCCGTTTAGCTGACCACAAGTTCGTAGTCTTATTCCCTTCTTTCTCACAAAAGAACAGTAGTTTTTAGCTCATAGTTGTGACGAAAAAACTGGGACTGTAACCTCAAAACGGCTATAAAAATTCGGTCCGCTTTTGGCCTGGTAAAGTGTTCCTTTTCAGGAGGAAGTGACGGCAGGGTCTGCTCAGCCACTTGTTGGTGCAGACCATTCAAAATATGAATCAGAAACAGAGAGAGGCTTTGGTTGACCTGCTTTTATTGGGAATGTTCGCCGACGGTTCGTTAAAGGTCAGCGACGACCAGAAATTACTTTCGGTGATTGACGAGATTGGTTGGGAGTCATACCAAACTCCGGATCTTTACTTTCAATCCGCCATTGCGAAAGCCCGAGACGCGGCGGATACGGAAGCTGGAACTCTCGCTCGCCTGAAGAAAATAAATGATGGTCTTGCCAACGACGAGATTCGACACCAGGCCATTGAGCGCCTGGAACGATTCTTGAGTCTAGACGGCGAGCCAGGAGTGGAAGAGTCAAAGTTTCTAGAGCTCGCTAAAACGAGTCTTCACGGGGAACAGGTAGCGTAGCCGCTACACGGCAGCCCCATTTTGTTAACGAAAATGAAAAAGGAGGCAACGCGTGTTGCCTCCTTTTTCCTAAAACCTAGTTTCGGGCCGCTTATTCGTTCGTGCTTCCGCCCAGTAAGGTCCGGCGCGCAAAGCGTTCGTTGCTCTGACGGCGCAGAATGACAAACGTGTTATTGTCACCGTACATCGCCCATGGCCCTTGCGGGACTTCTCTGAACTCAACAAAGCGCCAATCGCAGCCGTCCTTGCTGCCCAGGCCCAGAAAATCACGAACGGCCGGCGAGACATCGAGCCCCGCACCCTGGTTCAAGTTCGGTCGCGGCCGCTCATTCCCAAACACATATTGCCAGTGATCGGTACGGAACGGTCCGCAATCTTCCCACTGCGCATAACAAACTCGCGCACCGTGTCGAATTGCAATCCAGCGGCCTTTCAATACGGTCTGCCCGTCTCGAACAAAAGCTTGCTTAAACCAAGGAATCACCTGAGCTGCTTCAGCCTTGGTATGGCCGCCTTCGACATCGTTATAGGGCAGCGCGCAATAAAATGGATTCTGACGCGGAATAAAACTCACCGGAACAAAGTTGCGACGACCAGCGGGATCAGGATTGTCATACCCGCCGTAGCTCGAACTCCAATACTTGTCCCAAGAACTACGATCATTTGGAACCGGATTGTTTCCAGACGGCCGCTCGCCAATCCAGAAAATCGTGGTCACGATATTCGATTTCCAGCCATATCGGCCTGGACCGGTAAAAAGAGAATTGCTTCGCCCCATCAGAGAGGGACCGGTTTCGTAACGCGGTCCTTCACTCTGGAAAGTGGTCTTGGTCGGCGACATGATGACCTTAGGTTCCACTTTCAGAAGCGCGTTCTCTCGCAGCTTCATTGCGTATTTCGCAAAGTCGGTACTGCTCTCGTACTGCGATTGCGCTAGCGCGTTGCCACCAACACAAAGCAACACCAGCGCTGAGAAATATTTCGCCAGCATGGGAAACGGTTTAATCCCTTTTATGGGGACTCCAGGCCAAAGAGCAAGTGAAATCTGCATTCGTTGAGGTAAAACGGCCGGTTTTCGGACACATCCAGCCAGGATTGGGGCCTACTATTAGCTCTTTTTAGACAATTTCAACAGCGCGGATGCAGAAAAGATCCATCTGAGGATTTTTCCGCATCCGCGCTATGGACCTTTACATTGACGCATACGCGTCAATCTAAAGGCCAGATTTTCTAGAACCCACCGTAGGCAGAACCTGCTCAAGCCGCTTCCAGAGCCGCTGCAGAGCTGTCCGGCGCTAGCCGGACAGCTCTGCCATAGCCTGAATTGCTTTGGCCGACAGGCGCCGACCAAGGCGATGCAGGCTTAGTATCGAAATAAAATCGTGTCCCGAAGATAATTGGTATCGTCGACCGCTGGATAATCCAAAGTAAAATGGAGTCCTCGGCTTTCTCTTCGAGACAGCGCGGAATCGACGATCAGGCTCGCTACCGTACACAGATTGCGCAGCTCCAACAGAGCCGTGGTGAGCTTAAAGTCCCAGTAAAATTCTTGGATCTCGCGCTGCAGATTACGCAGCCTGGTGCTGGCTCGCTGCAGGCGTTTACTGGTTCTGACGATCCCGACATAGTCCCACATCAGCCGGCGAATCTCGTCCCAGTTGTGATAGATCACCACCAATTCGTCGACGTCTTGAGCGTGCCCGGGCCGCCATGGCGGCAAATGAATTTCCTGATGATACTTGGCGTATTTCGGCCGCAGCAGCGCTTCTGCACACCGTTTCGCGAGCACTAACGCTTCCAAAAGCGAGTTGCTCGCCAACCGGTTGGCGCCATGCAAACCGGTGCAAGCGACTTCTCCGATCGCAAATAGCCCTCGCAACGAAGTGGCGCCATCCAAGTCCGTTTTAACGCCGCCGCATTGATAGTGCGCGGCTGGGACAATCGGTATCGGTTGCTTGGCGATATCGATTCCCAGGCCCAAACAGGTCTCGTAAATGTTAGGGAAACGCTCCTTAATGAAGTCGGCAGGCTTGTGCGTGATATCCAGGAACATGCAAGGTGCACCCGAGCGCTTCATCTCCGCGTCAATGGCGCGCGCCACGATATCGCGCGGAGCCAGAGCCCCGCGGTTATCGTATTTCTTCATGAACTCGCGGCCGCTCGCATCGATCAGTTTGCCGCCCTCGCCCCGCACCGCCTCAGTGATAAGAAAAGAACGTGCCTCCGGATGATAAAGACAGGTAGGATGAAACTGAACGAACTCCATATTGGTGATCGCTGCTCCCGCCCGCCAAGCCATCGCCACGCCGTCCCCGGTCGCTATGTTTGGGTTCGTTGTATATAGATAAACCTTACCGCAACCCCCGGTCGCCAGGATCAATCGATCCGTCCGAATAGCGGTGACCTCCCCGGTATTTTCATCGAGCACGTAAATACCGACGACTCGGTCTTCCGTAGTGTAACCCAGCTTACCTGTGGTGATCATGTCGATCGCCATGTGGTTCTGTAACACCACGATTTCGGGAGTTGCTTCCGCGGCCGCCACCAGCCGTTCCTCAATCTCGCGGCCAGTAGTGTCGTGATAGTGCAACACCCGGCGCTTAGAATGACCGCCCTCTTTGCCCAGATCCAACTCCCGGTGTCCGTCTTCTAAGACCCGTTCATCAAAATGAACACCCAGTTCAATGAGATTGTGGATGGCCGACGGACCTTCGGTGACAATCGTCCGCACCACATCCGGATCGCACAAACCACCTCCAGCTATCAATGTATCTTTAACGTGCAGGTCAAACGAGTCTTCTGCACTCGTAACTGCCGCGACGCCGCCCTGCGCCCAGGCCGTGTTAGAGTCGGCCACGTTTCGCTTCGTCACCATCGCCACCGTTCCGAACTTCGCGACCCTCAGCGCCAGCGATAGACCAGCAATCCCACTCCCGACGATCACAAAGTCAAAATGCTTCATTGGATTAAATGGTTATCAATGAGTCTGGTTTTTCCGAAGAAAACGGCGGCTGCCAAAAGCAAGGGCGCTTTCAAATGAGGCAACGGCTCCAGACTGGTTGGATCGACCACCGTGACGTAATCGATTTTCGCTAGCGACGCGCTTTGGATCATCTGCTTCATCCAGCTGATCAGCTTAGCAGAAGACACCATCCCCGTTCTGATCTTTTCCTCAGCCAGACAAAACGTCTGATGTATGATCGGCGCTTGGCTGCGCTCTTGTTTTGTCAAATAACTGTTCCTGGAGCTCATGGCGAGTCCATCCGGTTCTCGAACGGTCGGATGCGCCTCGAGCACAACGGGAAAATTGAGATCTCGCACCATTCGCCGCAGGATCGCCAATTGCTGAAAATCTTTTTCTCCGAAAACCGCGATATCGGGCTGGACGAGGTTAAATAGCTTGCTGACCACCAGACAGACACCATCGAAATGCCCGGGTCGAGACGCACCGCACATCACCTGGGATAGTCGAGTTTCAAACACCGAGATCGACCGGTCCGGATAGTACATATCCGCCGTTACGGGAGCGAAAAGGACGTCACAGCCTTCTTTTCGGAGAAGGGAGGAGTCCCGTTCGAATGGTCGCGGATAACGCTCCAGATCCTCATTAGGCGCGAATTGCGTCGGGTTCACAAACAGGCTCGCGATTACAGTCCCTTTAGCGCGGGCAAGCTTTCGCGCCCGCCGGACCAGCGCCAGATGTCCTTCATGCAGAGCGCCCATGGTCGGCACGAAAACCACAGGTCGTGGGAGTTTGGAGACGAATTTTTGTATCTTAAGAGGCTCTCTAACAATTCGCATCTGCGGAAGCGGCGCATCGCTGCATGCCGCTATTTAACAGAGACCGGGATAGGCATTTCGGCAAGCGGTAGGGCCCGAAGCAGTAGTGGACTTAGTGGACGGAGTAGACTCAGTGGATTCAGTGGACGAAGCGCAAGGCGGCGGAAATAACCGCGCCACTTTGTCCACTCGGTCTACTCCGTTCACTAAGTCCACTGATCTTCCACGTGCCTAGAGCCCGCACGCTCTAACGCTCGCTCAGGCGGTAACCAGACTCGGCGCCGTTTGTTTCGCTGCGAGTTGCAGAAGGCCCCGTAAGGGGATGGCCGCCCACTTCGGACGATTATTCAGTTCATACCGCAATTCATACATCGCCTTCAGAATGGCATAGCTGCGCAGCAATAACCGCAGATCGGTTCTATCTGTCGGCACGAATGAGGCTGTACCGGTTGCCTCCAGGTACGCTGCGAGAAATACTTGAGAGGCACGCGTAGCCCAAATATCGGCGAACGCTTCTAGGGTCTCACGATCTTGCACTCGAACCGTACGCGACTCCAGCAAACCGTAATGCGCCGCGTAATGGAACGATCGGAACATTCCGGCCACATCGATCAATGCGGAACGCTTCAGCCGGCGTTCGCCCAGCGCCCGGGCCGGCTCTCCTTCGAAATCCAGAATCACGTAGTCTTTTCCGGTATACAGGACCTGACCCAGATGGTAATCGCCATGGATACGAATCTTCGAAGCCTGGATGGTGTCCTGAATCAGGTATTCGTGACAGCCAGTCAAAATATCGACCCGCTGCAGGACCTCATCTGCCAGCCCCCTCGGATACTCCTCTAACGATCCCAGTAGACGAGTCAAAAGCGCCAGCGTGTGTTTGGTATCAGTGCGAATCGATTGGTAAACCGAGCGCTGATGCTGCAAAGAAAAAGGTTCTGCCCGGAAATCCGGTGATTCCTGATCGGAAGCCAGCGCCAAATGCATTTCGGCCGTTCGTTGCCCAAGCAAACGCACCGCCTCGAGGTGAACGCCTTCGATCAAACTTAAAAACGGGTCTGGAATCGGATCCCACCACGTTGCGTTCGGCGGCGTTTCTAATGTCGGATCCGCCAGCACCCGATCAAAATAGCGGTCAACCGCAGCCAATGTTTGGGACCAGCCATCCTGCTCATTACTGGTAAAACCTTGAGCCATCAGCACCGCAGCTGGGTCCTGACCACGGGCCAAATATTGAACATCGCCCAAGTATGTCGGCACGTGTTCGAACCCGCATCGCTCGCTGAGCTGCTTAGTAACCTCCAGATCCGGGTTCAGCCCTTCATCAAGCTTCCGGAACAGCTTCAAGTAGATCTGTTCGCCAAATATGATCGAGCTATTGCTCTGCTCGACTTTCAACGCTTTGGACGAAGTCGGGCGTCCTTGGGCAAGCAGATCATGTAGCCCTTTTGACTGAGCCGGAATCAGACGCCCGGACCTGCCGGCAACGACGGTGTTATCCGCCATCAGATTCAGCAACGAAGCTTGGAACGTTTCCGAAGCAATCGCATCGATTAGCAGGTCGCCCTGATATCCAACCTTCGCGATCACGGCCGCAGGATATTCTACCTCGATGGCTCGGGCTTCGTCCCCGGACACCACCTTAGTCGGAAGACAATAGAGGTCGCGTGCTCCTTCGGAAAAGTTAACCCCAATCACTAACATCTGGGTGCGGTCAACCTGGGGAAAATCGATAGTATCGATTAGGTTAACGCTGACAATGTCTCGCGCCTTACTCCGATACCAGCGGCATCGTCGCATATAGGTGGTCAGCTCCCGTTCCAAAAAGCGAGTCCCGGCATTGGTTTGCCACCAAGACGGCGTGCCATCGAAACTGATGGTCGGCAAGACCAGCTCTCCCTCAGACGCGCCGACATCCGGCGGCACTAGTAGAAGCCAGAAGAATGTGTTCGGTCCCAAGGTAATCGGGTAGAGCGCATCCTTGATGATCGGAAATCGGCTGTGTCCGAAGGCGTCCTCTGGTGTCCAACCGGCCCAAGGCTTCAAGTCCAATTCCACCGCCTGAGAGAACCGGGCAAGATTAATTACCACCAGCACGGTTTGGGTTTCATAGGTACGGGTGAAAACGAGGACCTTATTGTTAGTCGGCGCTAACATCTGAAAATCGCCAGATCCCAGCGCGGGGAACCGCTTGCGAATCGCGATAATCCGGCGCATCCACCACAGAAACGAGGAAAGATTCGTTTCCTGAACTTCTACATTGACCGCTTCGTAGTGGAATTCCGGATCAATGTTCACCGGCAGATACAACGAATGCGGATTAGCTCGCGAAAAGCCGGCGTTTTTGTCCGCACTCCATTGCATCGGTGTGCGTACCCCGTTCCGGTCCCCCAAATAGATGTTATCCCCCATCCCGATCTCGTCGCCGTAGTAAAGGATTGGGCTTCCCGGCATGGAAAAGAGAACGCCGTGAATCAATTCCAACTTTTTCCGGTTATTGTTGAGCAGTGGTGCTAACCGGCGACGAATCCCCAAATTCAAGCGAGCTCGCGAGTCACGAGCATAAACCCGGTACATATAGTCCCGTTCCTCCTCCGTGACCATCTCGAGGGTCAGTTCATCATGGTTACGGAGAAAGATCGCCCATTGACAGTTATCCGGAATGTTCGGCGTCTGGTCTAGAATATCGACAATGGGATAGCGGTCTTCCATGTGCAGAGACATGTAGATCCTAGGCATGATCGGAAAATTGAACGCCATGTGGCATTCATTCCCTTTGCCAAAGTAAGCAACCGCGTCATCCGGCCACTGGTTCGCTTCCGCCAGCAACATGCGGTCTTGGTACTTTTGGTCGATGTGATCACGCAGCTCTTGGAGATAAGCGTGGGTCTCCGGCAAATTCTCGCAGCTCGTCCCTTCCCGCTCGAAAAGATAAGGAACCGCATCTAATCGCAGGCCATCGACACCCATATCCAACCAAAAGTCGACCGCGTTGAACATGGCGGCTCTGACTTCCGGGTTGTCATAATTGAGGTCAGGCTGGTGTGAATAAAATCGGTGCCAGAAATAAGAGCCGGCCACCGGATCAAACGTCCAGTTGCTCAACTCGGTGTCCTTAAAGATGATCCGAGCCTCGCTGTATTTTTGCGGATCATCCGACCAGACATAATAGTCGCGCCAAGGGTCACCGGGCACAGCTCGGCGCGAGCGTTGAAACCAGATATGCTGATCGCTGGTGTGATTTAAGACCAGCTCCGTGATCACACGTAGCCCAGCGTCATGGGCCGCTTGCAAGAATTGGCGAAAATCGTCCAATGTCCCGTAGGATGGATTGACGCTGTAGTAATCAGAAATGTCGTAACCATCATCCTTCAATGGAGATGGATAGAATGGGAGTACCCAGATCGCGGATATCCCCAGGTTCTTCAGGTAGTCCAGTTTACTCAGGAGACCCTGAAAATCCCCAATTCCGTCGTTATTGCTGTCACAAAAGGTCTTAAGGTGCAGCTGATAAATGATGGCCTCTTTAAACCAAACCGAGCTAGCTGGTTTGGCGACTTCCTTTGTCTCAGTGGTTGGGATCTGCATCGCTAATTAAGTGTTCGGTTCAGGGGATGCCGTTTAGCAGTTGGCGGTTGGCATTTCGTCCCTGGGTCGTGCGCACACGAAAGGCGAGCGCCGTACAACCATATAGTTCTATAGCTGATAAAAGTTTCATCACGTCGCGCGGCCTCGAAGCACGACCAGGTGCCGCGAACCGACAACTGCTAACGGTAACCGCCAACTGTAAACTGCCAACGGCCAACCGCAAACCGCCAACTCGCAGCTTAGGGGAAAAGTCCGCGATCGATTCGAGCCCGCATCACTTTCTCGACCCCGATCGCCATGGCGGCGATTCGATGCGGAATTTTCTCTTCTTTCGCGCGTTTGATAACCGCGATAAAGGATTGCTCTAACACCCGGAACAACCGGTCGACCACCTCCGTCTCCCTCCAGAAGAAACTCTGTAAGCTTTGGACCCATTCAAAGTAAGACACTATGACTCCTCCCGCGTTGCAGAGGATGTCGGGAATCACGAAGATTTCTTGCCAGCGCTCGAAAAATATCTTGTCCGCCTCAACCGTTGTAGGACCATTAGCAGCTTCTGCCAGGATCCGGCAATGGATTTGCCCGGCGTTTTTGCCATGAATCACGCCGCTGATCGCCGCCGGCACCAGGACATCACAGGGAATGGTCAGCAATTCATCCGGCGAAAAGGTTTCTGCTTCGGGATACCCCTGTAACGAACCGTGTTCGGCTGCATACTTTTCCGCTGCCCGTATATCAATCCCGTTTTCGTTCCGGTAAGCGCCGGAGACGTCGCTAACCGCAATGACTTTCATCGCATTCTTGTACGCCAAACCTCGGGCGGCAATCGATCCGACGTTTCCGAACCCCTGAATCACGGCCGTTCCGCCGACCAGTTTAAGATTAATGAGGTGTGCGGCCCTTTCGATCAAATAAACGACCCCGCGACCGGTCGATTCTCGCCGGCCATAAGTACCGCCGACACTCAACGGTTTTCCGGTTACGATCTCCGGGACCGAATACCCCTGACGGGAAGAGTAGGTATCCATAAACCAGGCCATCACCTGCTCGTTCGTACCCATGTCGGGCCCCATGATGTCAGTCCGCGGCCCAATAAATGGGATCATCTCCGCCATGTAACGCCGCGAAAGCCGCTCCAATTCCGCCGTGCTCAACGACCGCGGATCGCATTGTACCCCACCCTTCGCGCCTCCGTACGGGAGCCCAGCTAAGGCGCACTTCCAGCTCATCCACATAGCCAGGGCGGCCACCTCGCCCATAGTCACCGACGGCGCAAATCGGGTACCCCCTTTGGTGGGTCCCATCGATAGATGGTGCTGCACCCGATACCCTTCGAACACACGGACGGCACCGTCGTCCATTCGCACTGGCACTGCGACTGTGATTGACCGCTTTGGGAACATGAGCCGATCTCGCAAGGATGGGGGGATATTGATATAGTCGGCGATCAGCTTGAATTGGTCGCAAGCCAATTGAAACGTCGGGTCGGAATAGATGTGCTGCATAGAGGAAACTGAAGACAACAAAGGCCGCACGCGGTGCGGCCCTCTTCATTTAGGGGTTTTGATCAACGGTCCTGTTAAAGGATCCACGGCTTCCCAGAATGTCGCGCAAAACGGAAATTGGCAAGTCTTGGGAGCGGGGGGGCGGGGGGGCGTATCGGGGTGACGGCGGATGGGCGTACGCATGCGGCTCGGCTACCGAATGGGACTTATAGGACTCATGGGACCTATGGGTCGGGCTCGTATTAGTCCCATAGGTCCTATAGGTCCCATCCGATAA
>Ga0210406_10005776_pt1 | contig 12896 bp, 9 predicted proteins | sample IncBWC30MmetaG_FD_155454 | JGI IMG/M metagenome (GOLD analysis project Ga0210406, IMG submission 155454) | Forest soil microbial communities from Barre Woods Harvard Forest LTER site, Petersham, Massachusetts, United States - Inc-BW-C-30-M | ecosystem: Environmental > Terrestrial > Soil >...
ATAATCGAAATTCAGCCGATCCGCGACATTCAGATTCTGGGCAGCAGATCCAATCGACAGGTCTTGATTATCGCGTGTCAAGGCTCGCAGGCAGCGATCTAAATCCTCATTTCTGTGGCAAGTAGGAATAATGACAGAAAGGAGTGGCATGATCAGAACTAGTTAGTAGTTTTCGTATGAGCTGTCGCGATTGAGAAGTCGGGTAGGACCACACTGGTGTTGATCGAGTTTTCGTGGATCGCGCCAGGATAAGGCAAGCTACTAGAGACACCGAAACGACAGGCATCTTCCCACTTATCGATGACACCAGCGTTCCAGAGAAAGGCATCAATTCGATATTCACCCGGTCGCAGCCATGGCGACCGAAGAACGAACGATAGTTCGATCGGCTCGCCCGGATTCAACACCGTGCCTCCGGTACGAGTGTCAACAACGAAGAGCTGTTGATAGTCTTCGTTAAATATAGCAAGAGCCGCATGGCAGGGTGCCTCGTTCACGTCATTAGTGAGAATGCGGACGGTGAATATCTTTTCGGCTGCCGGCTCGAAAATAGTCTGCTCGGGGCGGACAAACTCGAAGCGCATGCTCCCTCGACCGGGCCGTTTTGCAGCCAATCCCGCCGAACTCGAATCTGACAAGATGGGGCTCTGTTTTTGATACAACTCGACGACCGAGCGGCTTTCTCCGTCCGCCACCAAGCGTCCATGATCCAGCAGGCAGGTCCGGGAGCAAAGCGCCACTACTGAAGCAAGCTGATGACTCACAAAGAAGACGGTTCGCCCACCTCCCGATGCCACCTCTCGCATCTTACCTAAACATTTCTTCTGGAATTCGCTATCGCCGACCGCCAGGACTTCATCCACAACCAAAATCTCCGGCTCGAGATGAGCAGCAACAGCAAACGCCAACCGGACATACATCCCGCTGCTGTAGCGTTTAACCGGCGTATCGACAAACTTCTCGATACCGGCAAAATCAACGATCTCATCAAATCGCGCTTTTATCTCGCGTCTGGTCATCCCGAGGATCGCGCCGTTCAGGAAAATATTTTCTCGGCCGGTTAGTTCTGGGTGAAAACCGGTTCCTACCTCCAGCAGGCTGGCCACACGGCCCTTAATCCCGATCCGCCCTTCCGTTGGCTCCGTAATCCGGCTCAGAATTTTTAAAAGGGTGCTTTTGCCGGCGCCGTTACGACCGATGATCCCAACGACTTCTCCCTTAGTAATCTCAAACGATATATTCTTGACCGCCCAGAACTCCTCTTCGGTATTCCTTTGGATTTGACGAGTAACAACATCACCATTGATCGAACGGCCAGGGTTACGCCATTCACGTATCTTGTCGCCGGCTAATTTGACCGGGCGGAGCGCGGCTTCCTGTAAAGCGTGCCGGAGACCGTCTCCTGAAGCGCGATGGCGAATTCGAAACTTTTTTGAGACATTCTCTATCCTGACCGCAACGTTCGAAGGCATACGGGAAATTTCACCACAGAGGCGCAGAGCACACAGAGGTTAGAAGTGAAAGATGATTTACAGGGAGAGCTTTCCGGCAACTAGTAATCAGTAACAATCACGAGCTTTTTATCTTTGTGGACTTGGTGTCTTTGTGGTGAATCTATGCATTAGATGATATCGGCAAACGAACGTTCCATCTTACGGAAGTACGAGACGCCAACGATGAGCAGCGTGATCGACAGGAGAACTGAGATCGCAAAACCCGGTAGATTGAGATTAGACGATTGACCAAGAATAGCCCACCTGAAACCGTCGATCACTCCGACCATCGGATTAAGCGAATAAAGCAAGAAAACGACATCCCCAAACTTCTCCCGCACAATGGCGCTGCTGAAGCCTACCGGGCATAGGTACAGACCGAACTGGATTACAAACGGTAACACGAAACGGAAGTCGCGGTATTTCACGTTCAAGGCGGTCACAATCAATGCTGGGCCCAACGATGTGATAAAGGTCAACAGCATGAATAGAGGGAGCGTTATGATTCTCCAGCTTGGAACAAAATGGTAGAAGACCATCATGACTGCCAAAATCAGAAAAGAAATCAGGAAATCGGCCAGAGACACCATTGCCATGCTCGCCGGGATGATCAGACGCGGGAAGTAGATCTTCGAAACCAGGTTCGCATTTGTCACCAGGCTTTGGCCGGAGGTAAAAAGAGCATTCGCGAAAAATTGCCACGGCAGCATCCCGGAAAAGACCATGATGGCGTACGGCGCATTGCCTTCGGAATGTAATCCGGCCAGTTTCCCGAATACGAACGTCATGATCAGCATGGTCAGGAAAGGCTGTAGCAGACTCCAGGTCACCCCGACCAGTGTTTGCTTATAACGAACCGCGATGTCGCGCCATGCCAGAATCAGGAAGAGTTCCCGGTAGCGCCATAGATCGAGCCAGTAATGCTTTTCGGTCCGGCCGGCTTCAAGCCAAATATCAAAATCGTCCTTTGCCTGCCTCGAACCCGAGTCTTTGCGCTCGTCCGCAAGATCAGATTTGGTCAGCTGCCCTGTTACCATGTAGTCGCTCATCGGTACGATTTACTGATCATTGAATCGTGAATTCTACCCTCAATCCTTAGTTCACCTCTTTGTTTACCGTATTGCACTTCAGTGCGATCCATTTCGCAGCTTTTGACAGGGCCACATGCTTCTAACCTTGTCGCCAGTTACCGGCTAACTAGTTGTACGGGCAAGCCGGCGGTCAATCGGTCTTATAGGAATATTTATTCCCGTAGTAATAGTAGTAGTAGCCGGATCCAACTTTGAAGTTTGCCCGGTTGAGCACGAACCCCGCCATGACCCCCTTCGCCTTCCCGATCATGTGGCAGGCCCGGGCAATTGCCCGCTTGCCGGTTTTGGCCGGGCGTACGACTAAGACAACATATTGAACCGCCGAAATCATGGTCAACGTATCGCTCACCGCATTAATTGGCGCCGTGTCGACCACGATGCGATCAAACTCCGCCAACAGCTTCTGAATCACTCGATCAAATGCCTTACCTGAGAGCAACTCAGCCGGACTGGGCGCCGAACGTCCTGCGAACAGGAGTGAGAGATTCTCTTCAGGAGCCCGATGGACGACTTCCTCTAGTGCGCTGTTACCCGAAAGTAGATCGGTCAATCCATGGGTTTGCCGATCAGCTACGGCCGGATAGGCTTTGAAAAGAGTGGGCCGCCTCATATCCGCCTCGACCAAGATCGTTCGATGACCATCCAGCGCGAACGCCTGCGCCAGGCTCAACGATGAAAATGATTTACCTTCACTCGGGACCGCGCTTGTCACCAGAAAGGTCCGTCGCGCCTCTTCATCGTTACCTAACAGCGAGAGCGAAGCTCGCAGTGAACGAAACGCCTCGGCTTGGCGGGAATCAATTCGAGCGAATGCGCTTATTTTCGACCCACCTTTTACTGGCTCTTCAGGAACGACGGCTAACGTGGGCAAGCCTAGAAACTCTTCTGCCTGGTCGACGGAACGCAAGGTTTCGTCCAGCGAATCCATCGTAATAATGATGGCCGCTGAAGCAGCCAAGCTGAGAACGAAAGCCAGGGCGAGCATCTTCGTCATCTCGGGCTTAACCGGGTGATTCCCAGGTAACGGCTCTTCGACGACGTGAAAAGGACTCTTTTCGATTCCCTTGCTGATAGATGTCTCGCGAATGCGCGTATTAAGAGCGTCGTACATCGCCCGATCCGAATCGACTTCTCGCTGCAAGGTGTTGTAAGGAATCGCCAATTTCGAAAGATCGAGCGCTGCTCTCTCCTGTTCCTGCAGAAGGGCGGTCAACTTATCTTCCGCGTCCTTGGCAGAAGCATACTGCGTCTCGAGAATTTTTCCGGCGTTTCGCAAAGTCTCCTGCAGCGACTGTTTCAATCGTTGAATCTGGGTGACAGCAGCAATGTACTTTGGATGAAGTTGCAAATAGCGCTTCTGCAAGGCGGCTAAGTCGGCTTCAGCGGTCACGATTTGCGCCCGGCTCTCAGCCACCTGTTGGATTGCGGTGACGCTACCGATTTGCAGCATCCGGTCGGTATCGTTTGGCGGAATTTGACGAACCATTTGGAGATCGGACTCAAGCCGGATTCTGGTATTCTTGGCATCAATTGCCCTGGTGTTGAGATCCTTAAGCTTTTCAGTGATGATGTTCTCGCTATTCTCAAGGGAGACGGCGTTATGTTGCTCCTTGTAGGCTTGGAGTTGTCGCTCCGACTCTTCCAATTTCGTCTTCAGCTTGTCGGCTTGTTCCTGAAGAAACTGAGTTGCCTGACTTGAGGTCTTGAATTGTTGTTCGAAGCTTTGCCGGAGATAAGCCTGGACAACCGCTGCCGCAATATCGCGCGCCCGCTCGGGATTAACATCCTCAGCGGTAATATCAATGAGCCGGGTCGCGCGTCGCAGCCCGACCGTGACCCGGTTCCTAACCTGAGCGGCTATGACGTCCTCATTGTAGGTCTTGCCGTTCTGCACGCCAGGAAACAGGGTGGGATCCTTGTCCATACCGACCATCTGGGCAACGCGCAACATTACCGAGTTGCTGGTGAGACTCTGAACGATCGTCTGGATATAATCTTCCGCCTCCAGCTTTTCAGTCTGCACTTCCTCGACTTTGCTCCCCATCACTTTTGCTTCCTCTTGCTCAACCTGCACAACCGATCGGGAAGCATAGATCTTGGGCTGTCGAGCCAGCCAGGCATACGTTCCTGCCGTGACGACACAGACGATCACAGCTATTAACCAGAGGCTGCGCCGAAAGAGGAGAATGTATCGATTGAAATCGAACTTCATACCTTGCCCCCCCAAAAACTTGTGCAGGGCCGACCTGGGAATTATTTCTTCGCTCATAACATTCTCCCTAAAAGATTGACTCACCGACCGTGATAATGTCACCGGGCCGAGTCCTATACTGACTCAATGCTTCGGCGTTTTTTCCTGGATGCTTTGCATTCACTTTGAACACCTGCTCTCGACCATTTTCTGTGCGCCTGATCGTAATGTTCCCCGGATCAGCGATCCGGGTATATCCTCCGGCCATTCCGACGGCCTCTAATAACCCGATCGATTGATCGCCCACGATGTCGTAAGCACCTGGCCGCTGGACCTGGCCGAGGACGGTGAACGTCCTCCTGGCGTAGGCTTGAATGATTAAGCTAACCTGCGGATTAACCAGGTAGCCGTTCAGGTAACGCTGCCGAAGTACTCCGGTCGCTTCGGAAACTGTTTTTCCGCCAAGGCTTACCACCCCAACCAAAGGAAAAATCGCTGTTCCATCCCCAGCGACCCGCACCTGAGCATCCAAATCCGCCTCCTGAAATACCTTGAAATCCAGGACATCATTGGGCGAGATTCGATAGTTGCCAGGATCTTGAGCCCGAGCCGGCAAGGGAATAGCAACCAAACAGAACAGACTGAAGGTGATGATTACCTGCAGTCTAACATCGCAGATGATTCGCGAGACAACTTTCACAATATATCGATTTACTCCTTGATTACTTACTCTTGTGCTAAAACGTGATCGAAATCTGGTCGCCAATTCGATTATCCGTAAATGATACACCCGCCGTATTAGAAGCAGTCCGGCTAAATTGGTAGTACACCGATGCGGTCAACCATTTTTTAAAGGTATAGGTGAGAGTTGGGCCGGCATACACATAATTGTCGATCCGAGCGGCATTGGCCGTGTTGTTGCCAGTAGAATTATATTTGTCGTTCTCGTAGCCAACAACAACGGTTCCTGTAAATCGGTCCAGAAACTTCTGCGACAGCGTGACATCGACACCGGTGGCCGTAAAGTCATCGCCAGCGGTGAGGGGCGACGCGGCTACTTGCCGGTACGCGGTTAAGCTCACGACGGTGTCGACGAAGAGGTGATAATCCGCGCCGAGCGAGAACACCGGGGTGCCCTTTACCTCGTGATTCGCACTATAGTGCCGAACTTCTTCGCCGACACTGGCCCGGAAAGTGAGCTTACCGGTATATGCATAGGCGACTCGCAAACGGGCCTGCCCATAGAAACTCGGAGCACTACCTTCCTGATGCAGTGAACCGACCACACCTTCAAGACCTAACTTGATTTTTGGCGTAATCAGATAATCGGCGCCGAATCTGCCTATGTATTCAAAGGAATCAAGAAAGGTTTGATATAGGCTCGTGATTTGTTCGAATCCTGCGTGCAGCTGGGTCTTAGGGCTGACATCGTAGAGCAATCCGAAATTACCATCGATAAAGTGCCGACTGGTGATGGTGCCAACAAAGCGGTCAGGCTGGTTTAAATATTCGTAAACGAGGTTTGTCTGGAAGGTGAAATTCGAAAAGCGATACTGTCCTTGGATCAGAGCGTATTGATCGGCCGAATCCTCATTTGTGTGCCTCGTATACAGATAACCGGTTACGAGATATTTAGCGATGAGGAAGTCATCGGTCTGGTTACGATAATCGCCCAGCTCGAAGGCACCACCGGCGTCGAGAGTGAAGACCGTGTCAGGCTGTTTGTTGGTGTGACTAATAAAGAGGTTGTCGTCATAAAACAGACCCGTCCCCGACGTGAACGTTAAGCGCCACAGCTTCTGGCTCAGTGCTTCAACGACAGTTGCTTGGTCGTTCGGCAGTAATTCATTGGCCGGGGCCGGGTTCGGATTGATCTGATTGTTCAGGCCTGTACCGCTCGGCGTCATCGGTGCCGTAGTGCCTGTGGCAGGGTTCTGTGGCAGCGCTCCTAGGGGAGCAATTTGCTGGGTGCTGTCGTTCGTAAAACTTGGCACCGGAAACGCGTCCTGAGCTTGGCTGATCTGCTGGAGACAGAATAGCAGGACAAAAATGATGAGAAAATAATTTCTCATGATCGGACGTTTGATCTCTTCTTTTGGTGCGCCATTCTGAGTCTCGGCATTAATGTCTCTATGGAGTAGCACCTGCGGTTGACCGGCCGGCGATCACCCAGTGGGCTGAAATCTTCGGGTCGACTTGGGGGGGGTCCCTCAAATCGGCCCGAGCAATCGACGCGAGCTGGCTCAACTTCCGGCCGGCCCGAAACGTTCGGATTTGGTATCCGTCCCAATGCGGCGCAGCACCAGGGGCGACCGCAAACATCGCCCAGCGAAATCCGTTACAAAACATGTGGTCTTTGGCCCCCTTATTGATGACCAGCGGAGGTTTTATCGGATGTTTGGGCATATAGCAACCCAGTTTTTCCAGAATTCCTATAATTTCGCTTTTACGGACGAAGCATTCTGATCTACGATCCTGCCGGTCAGAGGGGGTGTTGATCGACTATGTCCGGAACGACATCGCTCCCGGTTAGCGCGTAGAGGGTATGACGAACTGGGTATGACGAATTTTTCTGCCAAATCGCTGGTTAGCCCGGGAGCGGTCCGGCTTTTCCTTGCATCGATCGTGGTCGTACACCATTCGCTGCCGCTCCGAGCCGGCTCCTGGGCGGTCGACGTGTTTTTTATTCTGAGCGGCTATTGGATCACCCGAATGTGGACAGCCCGTTACTGCCGGACCAAAGCCAGTTATTTCACGTTCCTGGTCAGCCGCTGGTGGAGACTATTGCCAGTCTTCCTGATCTGCACCGGGCTGGGTGTAGGCTCGGCGTTCCTTCTGCGTGAGGCTGGCGGCCCGGCAAATCCGTCGAGTCCGGTTTGGTGGTTTCGCCAGGCGATGATCATCGGCTCGAGTGATGCGGGCCGCGTTCTTCCTCCCACCTGGTCGCTGGATGTCGAAATGCAGTTCTATCTCGTCGCACCAATCCTCATCTGGATATTTTCAAGGGTCAGTACGTTGTGGCGCTGGATGCTGATTGCCGCACTTATCGTTACATTAGCCGGCCTGCTTGCAATCGGCACCTATCCTGAGTCGGCCCGGTTTGGCCTATTCAGCGGTTTCTTTTTAGTTGGAGTAGGGTTAGCGCTGCGAGAGTGGATGCCTGGCAAAAAGCTGGTAGTTGGAGGGCTGGCACTGTTCCTCGGTGGCACGCTCGCGCTGCTTGCGCTTCCGCACGCGCGAAACGGAATCTGGATTGAAGGAAAGCTAGCCCAACTTGGAACCGATCGGCTGGCTACTTTGATAGCGTCTACCTGGTGGGTGATCGGTGGCATTCTGGTGATTCCTTTTGTTGCTCGAAGTCTTGCTATTCGATCTTCCGCGTTTGATCGGCTATTGGGCGATTTGGCCTATCCGCTTTACCTCTTCCACTGGATCCCGCGCGAATGGTATTACCATCTGTGTGACACAAATCCCGCACCGGCCGTTCGTCTGGGGTTGCTGGTGGCCGACTTCATCGTTGCCATTGCCGGAGCCGTCTTGATCCTGATTTTAATCGACCGACCCATGGACCGGCTCCGGCGTGCCTGGGTAGAATCGCGCGAAACCGGAGTAGAGCAGATGGAAAGTGGAAAGGTACGAATCGGACTCGGAGACGCTTCGTAACCGGCGTGCTGTTTAACTTTATATGTTGGAGTACATAGTCTTTGTCGTGATTGTCGTCCCCGGGCTTCTCTATGCCTTGCGGGGGTCTTCCTATCTAGTCGACTACACTATTCTCGTGTTCGTCTTTAACCGAGAGATTCGGCGAGTGGTAGACTACATCAACCATGAGTTCAATCCGTTTTCGCCGATCAGCCTCAGCCCATTGTGCATGCTAGGCTTGCTGTTCATTGGGTTCCTCTGGAACATGAAAGCTCTGCATGCGCTAGCGAAGCAGATTTTCTTTTTCTTTATCGCCGCGATCGCCTATGGCTGTGCAGTAGGCTTTTTGCGTAACGGCGCGGCTACGTTCTATCAGGCAGCAGAATACCTATCTGCCATCGGCATGATGGGGTATGTAGCGGTGAACCCAGCAGATGAAAAGACCGCCGATCGATGGCTTCGGACTGCGGGATGGGCGGCCGTTATCGCCGCATTGTATGGCTGGTACCAGTACTTAACGATTCCCGAATGGGATGCTTTTTGGGTGGAGCAGGTAGGATTCATCGGTTACCTGGGCCAGCTTGTTCCGGGCGAGCTGAACGTTTTTTCCACGTTCGCGGAGCGGGGACCATGCGCATCGTACTTGGCCCTGGTTGCCATCCCGATGTTGGTTTCGAAACGATGGCGGCTAGTCCTGGGTTGGCCCGAAATCCTGTTGCTCCTTTCATGCATTTTCCTCACCTACTCCCGCGGTGGGATCATATTAGTGGCGCTGGGCGCGGTGCTCTTTCCGCTTGTCAACGGCGGCAAAGGCTCGGGAAGGATCATTTTGATTGCGACTGCGGTCGCGGCGATCTGTCTTGCCGGCCTGAGTAGTTTCCCAGGAGCGGATCGTCTGATGAATCGGTTCGCGACCTTAGGTCACATGCAGGACGATGGCTCGTTCCAAGGGAGGGTCCAGATCGCAGGGTACGGCTGGCAAAAGGTATTCGCGAACCCCATGGGTTATGGTGTCGGCTCTTCCGGATTAGCCGGACGAATCAATAGTGGAAGTCAGTTTCAGGATCAAGCAGTGATTGGGGATAACGGTTGGTTTACCCTGATGACTTCGTTAGGTCTTCCAGGATTCGTACTCTTTGCGACCGCTCTGGTGCTACTGTGGCGTTATTTCTCTATTTTGAACCGCGTCGGTGTGCGAGATGATTTCCTGGGACTGGCGCGAGCTTATTTTGCTGCCACCCTTGTCTGCATGTGGGCGGGCAACTATTTCACCGAACTAAGCGTGATGTGGATCGCGATGGGGAGAGCACTTTCTCCCTTGATGCTCTACAAGATTGAGCGGGAACTCAAGCCTATGGCCGAGCCAGAGCTAACTCGCTCGGTATCCTGAAAGACCGACGTTTTGTGGCGAGCTTGTTCGAACGGTTAAATTAGAAGTATGTCCAAACGCTTGCGTATCGCCTATGCGATGATCAACTGCAATCGGCGCGACGGTAGTGCACGGGCCTTAAACGAAGTTGCTGAGCGGATGGCGAGGCGGCACGAAGTTCACCTGTTCGCCCGTCGCGCAGAAGACTTCGACTTGTCTGCTGTGCGCTGGCATCGGATGCCTGGGGTTGCGCGGCCGGAAATACTCGATTTCATGTCCTACCATCTCCTGGCGGAGCTTCGGGTTCGAAGGCCGGTCTTCGATATCGTCCATTCAATCGGAATCAACGCCTCGGCTGCGAATGTCATTACGATCCAAAATATTCAGCCGGCGAAACGTCCTTTTCTGGACGCTCAAGGTGACAATGTCTCCTGGCCGAGAAAACTCACTCGCCGCTTATACCTCGATGTCACGGCCAAGCTTGAGGAACAGATGTACAGGAACCGGCCCGGTAAACGGCCGCCTATGTTCTTGCCCGTCTCTCATGGGGTCGAGAAGGAACTACGGCGATATTATGATATCGGGAACGCTCCAGTCCGTATTGTTCCAAACGCCGCCGATACAGACAAGTTCAAGCCCTTGGACCATTCAGAACGGCTACAGTGGCGCAGGCAGAACGGCCTGGCAGACTCCGACGTTGCTCTGATTTTCGTTGGCGGTGAATGGTCGCGGAAAGGATTGGACTTTGCGATCAAGGCAGTGGCTAAGGTGAAGAACCGAGGTGTGAAACTTCTGGTCTTGGGCTCGGATCCAGGTCAGAAAACATTCGTTGGTCTGGCGAATGAATTAGGAGTGAAAGACCGGATTCTGTTTCTCGGTTTCCGTAACGACGTTAGCACTGCGCTGGCAGCGTCCGACATCTTCTTATTCCCAAGCTGGTACGAAGCGTTCAGTCTCGCGACTATTGAAGCCGCAGCTTGCGGCCTTCCGATTGTGGCAACGGAAATTAATGGAACTGAAGATTTCATTATTCCGGGCGAAACTGGAGTCTTCATTCGCCATGACCCGGATCAAATCGCGGCTACGCTACTGCCGTTAATTGAGCACGAAGCAGAGCGACGACGAATGGGAGTGAATGCTCGCCGGTTGGTCGAACAATCTTACACCTGGGATCGTGTCGCCGATTCCACCGAGGAGGCTTATTTCGAATATCTTTCAGATTGCCCAGTCCTCGCCCTCGACCGGCCCAAATCAGATAGCAAAATTAACTAAAGGTCTACGATGGACGTTAAATCTGCTGCGTTGGAAGTGCTCCAAGTCGGAATGCATGAGCGCGGGTCGGGAGGTGGTGTGGATCACTTTTTCTGGGATTTATTCGATCACCTCGCGGCCTATCCAGACCTGGTGCCGTCGGCGTTTTTCTTCCGGCATCGTTCTGCGGCGATCGAGGCGCGACCTCGCGAATTCTGCCTGGGTTCGAGCGGGCTTTCCGGCGGCCGGCGCTTATGGAACTTGCGTCGCGCGGTTCTCGGCAGATTAGACCGAAGGTCGTCCATCGAACCGGCATTAGTGGTATCCCATTTCGCACTTTACGCATCTGCTCTCCTACCGCAGCTCTCGCGTCTTAAACATGTAGTGCACTTTCAGGGCCCTTGGGCGACCGAATCGGCAACAGAAGGCAAGAACAAGGTAAACGTCGCATTGAAACGGAGTATCGAACGTGCCGTCTACTCTTCGGCAAGCGCGTTTATTACGCTTTCACACGCCTTTCGTAACCTTCTCGTTGCCGAGTACAGAGTAGACCCGGAATTCGTCCACGTTATACCGCCGGGGGTCGACCTGAAACGATTCACTGTCGGGAATCGTCAACAGGCTCGCGAACTGTTGGGATGGCCACGGGACGCCACAATCCTGATCTGCGTTCGACGTTTGGCTCGCCGCATGGGGTTAGAGACTTTAGTTCAAGCTTTCAGGAACGTCTCTGAGACCTACCCGCAAGCCCTTTTGTTCCTCGGCGGAACCGGCGCGCTGCGGGACGAACTGGCTGCAAAGGTCGAAAGTTACGGATTGAGCAAACGAGTCCGCCTCTTGGGATTTATTCCGGACGATCGTCTCGCCGCCGCTTATCAAGCGGCTGATCTCTCGATTATGCCGAGCCAAAGCTTGGAAGGTTTTGGACTAAGTACGCTGGAGTCATTGGCATGCGGCACACCGGTGATCGTAACGCCGGTTGGCGGATTGCCGGAGGGCGTCAGCGGTTTAGCTCGCCAGTTGGTGCTCAGCGACCGAAGTGTCGCTGCCTTGACCGAAGGCCTCGATTCATATTTCAGCGGTAAGCTTCTAGTACCCTCGGCCGAACAGTGCCGCGGACATGTCGAAACGAACTTTAGTTGGCCGAAAATTGCCGACGCAATTAGGGCGGTTTATTTGAGGGTCGCAAACGTTAGTGCACCAAGTCAGTGACTGGCGTAGTGGCGGTCCGGCAGTTGCCACATTCCAATGCAAGGCGGCGCCGAATGCTCAAAGCCGTAGTACCGAAGCCGATGCTGGTAGCGCGAAAATCTCGGCGCGTCGCTCGTGTAACATTCTCTCATGCCCTGCCAGAATGGGCTTGCGGCATCCTCTAACCGTTTCGGCAGCGCGTCGTTAAATTTCAGAGCATTCCTAGTGCGGTTTAGCGAAGCCGAATCGTAAGCCGGCTAATATTTGTTGGAGCGTGTCACGGCTTGCGAGAACGGCTGCCTCCGTGCCCGCGAATTTCAGCTGCAACCACCCTTTCGCAGTAGGGAATATATAGATCGACTGATAACTTTCTTCATCGGTTGGTTCGGACGCTCGATCCAGTCTGATCTCAGCGTGCCATCCCTCGGCTCCGTTGACCTTTGCTACGGTAACGCTGCAATCATCCAGCACCGACAGTTGCGGCAACAGTTTAGGCGGTGTCGCACGGTCTGGTGCTAACAAGGCAATGTTAACGCGGACAACATTCGGCTTCTCTCCAATAGCTAGCGTTTTTCCTTCGCGATCAGGTCTCCATTGCAGTCCCGATGGCAGCAGAGTCTCATACTCTTTTGGTAAAGACGTTTGAGCAAGGCCTGGCAGCCGAGCCG
>Ga0210406_10005777_pt1 | contig 12895 bp, 9 predicted proteins | sample IncBWC30MmetaG_FD_155454 | JGI IMG/M metagenome (GOLD analysis project Ga0210406, IMG submission 155454) | Forest soil microbial communities from Barre Woods Harvard Forest LTER site, Petersham, Massachusetts, United States - Inc-BW-C-30-M | ecosystem: Environmental > Terrestrial > Soil >...
CGCGCCCATCCTGGTTGGCGTCTCAGCCGGGGGCGCCATGGCCTACGCCGTGTTGGCGCAGGCGCCGAAGGACACCTTTGCCGGCGCATTGAGTTTGGGGTTCTGCCCGCAGTTGAATTTGAGCAAGCCGCTGTGCAAGGGAACGGGACTCGAATACGCCGGCGTGAATCTGCTGCCGATCAAAAAATTGCGGAATCCCTGGGTTGTTTTGCGGGACTCGGATCGCGCGGCCTGCCCCGTCGCCGTGACACGCGAATTTGTTGCCCAGGTGCACGGAGCGGCCATGGCGCTGCTGCCCAACTTGAGCCCGGCGCCGGTGAATGCAGCGTTCAACAAACTGGCCGCGGCAAATTCGACTCAACTTCCTCAGGCGCCCGCTGCCTTGGGCGATCTGCCCATCGTCGAAGTCCCCGCGCAACCCGCCGCCGGCCAATTCGCCGGCGCGCCGTCCGACGCGTTCGCCATCATCATGTCCGGCGACGGCGGGTGGGCCGGGCTGGATCAGGACATCGCCGCCGCGTTGAGCGCCCGGGGTATTCCGGTGGTCGGATTGGATTCTCTGCGGTACTACTGGAGTGCGCGCACGCCGGAGGGAGTGGCCGCTGACACCGACCGGATGATCCGCTACTACCTGCCCCACTTCGGCAAAAAGCGCGTGCTGCTCATCGGCTATTCACAGGGGGCCGATGTGCTGCCATTCGCCGTCAATCGCCTGCCGCAAGCCACCAAGGCACAGGTTGCCCTCACCGCGATCCTCGGCATGTCCGAACACGCGCTGTTTGAATTTCATGTGAGCAGCTGGATCTCGGACGACAATTCCGGTCCCGCGACGCTGCCCGAGGTCAATCGCATCGCCGGCATGCCGGTGCTATGCGTTTACGGAGAAGATGAGCACGACTCCCTGTGTCCCAAACTCGATCCCAAAAAATTCATCGTCGTAAAACTCAAAGGCGGCCATCATTTCGACGGCAACTATGCGGGTCTCGCGAACGACATCCTGGCCGCCGCCAAGCCTTGAAAAAACCTTGTCCCGAACGCGGCCGTTAAATCCGCCCCTCCTCCACCATCCAGTCGTAACAATCCTTGACCATGTCCTTCAAGGGGACGATGCGATAGCCCAACTCGCGCTGCGCCTTGGCGGAACTCGTGCTGACACTCTTGGAGATGGTCGCGACCATCTCCGGCGTGATCGGCGGCGGCTTGCCGGTAAAACGGCTCGCCAGGCTGCCGGCCGCCGCGACGACGCGCAACATGCCCGTCGCCATGACCTTGGTCGGCGCGGGTCTTCCCACCAAAAACGCTATCTCGCGCACCAACTCCAGCATGGATTTATTTTCGCCGCCCAACAGGTATGAACCGCCGTTCTGTCCCTTATCGGCGGCGGCGATGTGTGCCGCGACCACTTCGCGCACATGTGTGAACGTGAGCATGGAAGCAGGCACGCCGGGCAATTTGTTGTCTCGAACCATGAGGAACAGGCGCGACCACGTGCCGACGTCGTAGGGACCCATGATGGCGCCGGGCTGCATGATCACGACTTCAAGCCCTTTAGGTTGGGCTGCCAGGGCCAGCTCCTGCGCCTGCCACTTGCTTTTCTGATAATTGACGTGCGAATTCGCGGCGAGACTCGGCGTCTCCTCGTTGATTTCCCCCGAAACCATGCCGTAGGCTGAAATCGACGAGGTCACCACCAGGCGGCGGACGCGTTTCGCCAGCGCCGCAGTAACGACATGGCGCGTGCCCTCGACATTGTCGCGGGTTTGCTCCGCATTGCCGCCGCGCCACATGTTGGTGTTGCCGGCCACGTGGAAAATCGTGTCGGTGCCGTCGGGGATCGCGGCCAGCAATGAAGCATGATCGGTGAGCGTTCCCACCGCGAGCCTGGGGCGAAAGCGTTTGAGGAGTTTGAGATCCGATGAGGGACGATGCAGAGCAGTCACGTCCCAGCCCCGAATCATCAACTCTTTGACGATGTTGAGACCGACAAATCCCGTCCCGCCCGTGACGAAAGCCGCGCGCGATGAGCTAGGCGGCATCAGCCGCGTCTCTCGCATCCGGGTCATAGCCCAATATCGGCGCCAACCAACGTTCCGCTTCGTTCAAGGTCATTCCCTTGCGTTGTGCATAGCTTGCCACTTGGTCCCGGTCGATCTGGCCGACGCCGAAATAATGCGCCTTCGGGTGCGAAAAATAAAACCCGCTCACCGCGGCGGTGGGAAACATCGCGTAGGACTCGGTCAGGCGAATACCCGCCGTGCGGTCGGCATCGAGCAGACGCCACAGCAGCGCCTTTTCGGTGTGATCGGGGCAGGCCGGATACCCCGGAGCGGGCCGGATGCCTTGATATTCCTCACGAATCAGATCCTTGTTGTCGAGGTGCTCCTGCGGCGCATAGGCCCAGAATTCGCGGCGCACCCGCTCATGCAAACGTTCCGCCAGCGCCTCGGCCAGCCGATCCGCCAGTGCTTTCAGCATGATGCTGCTGTAGTCATCGTGCTGCGCCTCGAATCGCGCCACGTGCTCGTCGATGCCGATGCCCGCGGTCACCGCGAATGCACCGATGTAATCGGCACGGCCAGAAGCTGCAGGGGCCACGAAATCGCTCAAGCACAATTGCGCCTGCTCCTGCGGCTTGGATTTTTGCTGTCTTAGGTTGTGCAGCCGCAGCTCCACGTGCCCGCGCGCCTCATCAGCAAACACGTTGATATCATCATCGCCGACGCTATTCGCGGGGAAGAATCCGACCACGGCGCGGGCTTTGAGCCATTGCTCCTTGATCAATTGATCCAGCATGCGAGTCGCATCCGCGTACAAGCTGCTCGCCGCCTCGCCCACGACAGCGTCTTTCAAGATGTCGGGAAATTTGCCCGCAAATTCCCAGGCGTTGAAAAACGGCATCCAGTCGATATAGGGCTTAAGCTCAGCAAGCGGGTAGTCATCGAAGGCCTTTATACCCAAAAATGTCGGAACCGGCGGCGTGTACGCGGCCCAGTCAATCTTGAATTTCTTGGCACGCGCCTGGGGCAGGGACAATTGCGGCGCCTTGGCGCCCTTGTTGCGATGCTGCTCGCGGCGGCGCTCGTTCTCGGTTTTGATGTTCGCCACGTAGGCATCGCGTGTGCTCTTGGTCACCAGCTGCTGGCACACGCCGACCGAACGCGAGGCATCCTTCACATAGATGACGGCGCCCGCGTACTGTGGATCAATCTTCACGGCGGTGTGCGCCGGCGATGTGGTAGCCCCGCCGATGAGCAGCGGCTGCTTGTACCCCAAGCGCTGCATTTCCTTGGCGACGTGCACCATTTCATCCAAAGAAGGCGTGATCAAGCCTGATAAGCCGATGAGGTTCGCGCCCTCGCGCGTGGCGGCCTCGAGGATTCTCTCGCAGGACACCATCACACCCAGATCCACGACCTCGAAGTTATTACATTGCAGCACCACGCCGACGATGTTCTTGCCGATGTCATGTACGTCGCCCTTGACCGTGGCGATGACCACCTTGCCATTCGAGCGGCTCGCGCCGGATTTCTCCTGCTCGATGTAGGGGATCAATACCGACACGGCCTTTTTCATCACGCGCGCCGATTTGACCACCTGCGGCAGAAACATTTTGCCGGCACCGAACAGATCGCCGACCACGTTCATGCCGTCCATCAAGGGCCCCTCGATGACATCCAGCGGCCGCTTCGCCTTGAGGCGCGCCTCTTCCGTGTCCTCGAATACAAATTCATCCAAGCCCTTGATCAGCGCGTGCTGCAGCCTCTGTTCAACGGGCAGCTTGCGCCACTCCAAATCATCGCCGCGCTTGACGCTGCCGCCGCCCTTGAATTGCTCGGCGATTTCCAGCAGCCGTTCGGTGGCATCCTCGCGCCGCGCGAGAATCACATCCTCGACACGCTCCCGCAGATCGGCCGGAATGTCCTCGTAAATCGCCAGCTGACCGGCGTTGACGATGCCCATGGTGAGGCCGGCGCGAATCGCGTGGTACAGAAACACCGAGTGCATGGCCTCGCGCACCGGCTCATTGCCGCGAAACGAGAACGACACGTTGCTGACGCCGCCGCTGACGTGCACCAGCGGCATGCGCTGCTTGATGGCCGCGGTCGCTTCGATGAAATCCAGGCTGTAGCGGTTGTGTTCCTCGATGCCCGTGGCCACGGCAAAGATGTTTGGATCGAAAATGATGTCCTCGGGCGGGAACTGGATGCGCTCGGTCAAGATGCGGTAGGCGCGCTCGCAGATGCTCACCTTGCGGTCAATGGTGTCTGCCTGCCCTTTCTCATCGAAGGCCATCACCACCACGGCAGCACCGTAGCGCAGACACAGGCGGGCATGCACGAGAAATGCCTCTTCGCCTTCCTTCAAGCTGATGGAATTGACGATACCCTTGCCTTGCACGCACTTTAAGCCCGCTTCGATGACCGACCATTTTGACGAGTCGATCATGACGGGCACGCGCGCGATGTCCGGCTCACCGGCGATCAGGCTCAGGAATTTGACCATCGCCGCCTGCGAGTCGAGCATGCCCTCGTCCATGTTCACGTCGATCATCTGCGCGCCGTTCGCCACTTGCTGGCGCGCCACGTCGACCGCGGCCGCATAGTCGTTGGCCTCGATGAGCTTGCGAAACTTGGCCGACCCCGTCACGTTGGTGCGCTCGCCCACGTTGACGAACAAGCTTGCGGCATCGATGGTCAGAGGCTCCAAGCCGCTCAAGCGGCACGCCGACTCGACGCCCGGCACATCGCGCGGCGCAATCCCCGCGACGGCGCGCACGATGGCGCGTATGTGCTCCGGGGTGGTGCCGCAGCAGCCGCCCACCATGTTCACGAATCCGCTGGCGGCGAATTCCCTCAAGATCTCAGCCGTTTCCTCCGCCGTTTCGTCGTACTCGCCGAAGGCATTGGGCAGTCCTGCATTCGGATACGCGCACACATAGGTATCGGCGATGCGCGACAGCTCTTCGATATAGGGCCGCAGCTGCTTGCCGCCCAGCGCGCAATTCAGGCCCACAACCATGGGCTTGGCGTGGCGAATGGAATTCCAAAAGGCCTCGGTGGTTTGGCCCGACAAGGTCCGGCCCGAGGCATCGGTGATCGTGCCCGAGACGATGATGGGCAGTTCCGATCCTGCCTCGTCGAACACCTGGCGGACCGCGAACAGGGCTGCCTTGGCGTTCAAGGTGTCGAACACCGTCTCGATCAAGATCATGTCGACGCCGCCCGCCATCAACGCACGCGTGACATCCGAATACGCGGCCACCAGCTCATCGAAACTGATGTTGCGAAACCCGGGATCGTTCACATCCGGCGATAACGAGGCCGTGCGGTTGGTGGGTCCCAACGCGCCGGCAACGTATCGCTGCAGGCCGGATTTCGCGCTGACCTCGTCCGCGACTTGGCGCGCCAGGCGCGCGGCCTCGAGGTTCAATTCACCCACCAGCGACTGCATGCCGTAGTCGGCCTGCGACACCGCCGTGGAATTGAAAGTATTGGTGGAAATGACGTCCGCGCCGGCATCGAGGTACGCGCGATGAATGTCGGCAATGATTTGCGGCTGCGTGATCACCAGCAGGTCATTATTGCCGCGCAGGTCGCTGCGCCATTCTTTGAAGCGCCCGCCGCGAAATTGCTCCTCGCTCAGGTGATGGCGCTGGATCATCGTGCCCATGGCGCCGTCGAATATCACCAGGCGCCGCTGCAGCAGCGTCGCGAATGCATCGCTCAAGGAAGCGCGCGGCGAAGTGGGCATCACGCCACCCGCGCCTCATTCAAACGCGGCCGTATACCCAACGCATGGCAAATCGCATAGGCCAATTCGGCGCGATTCAAGGTGTAGAAGTGAAACTCCTCGACACCATGCTCGCGCAGGCGCTGCACCTGCTCGATGGCCACGTTCGCCGCAATCATGCGCCGCGTATCCGGATCATCATCGAGTCCGTCAAAGCGGGCGCGCAGCCAATCCGGAACCGAAGCGCCGCAGCGCGCGGCGAAGCGCAACAACTGCGGGAAACGCGTGATGGGCAAAATCCCGGGCACGATGTGGGCTTCAATGCCGGCCGCGGCACAACGATCTCGATAGCGCAGAAATAAATCCGTTTCAAAGAAGAACTGGGTGATCGCACGATCCGCGCCGGCATCCACCTTGCGCTTCAAGTTTTCCAAGTCCGCATCGACGCCGCCGGATTCGGGATGGCCTTCAGGATACGCCGCGACCGAGATGTCGAAGTTGCCGACCTGAAACAGGCCGCCCACCAGATCGGAGGCGTACGCAAACCCTTCCGGGTGAGGCCGATAGCGGCCGTCGCGTGAGAGATTGGCCGCGGGCGCATCGCCGCGCAGCGCGACCATGTGGCGCACCCCTTGCTGCCAGTAACCACGGGCGATCTCGAGCACCTCCTCGCGCGAGGCGCCCACGCAGGTCAAATGCGGTGCGACTCGCAGGTCGGTTTCGCGCAGCACCCGCTGCACGAATTCGTGCGTGCGTTCGCGGGTAGATCCATCGGCTCCATAAGTCACCGAGACAAAACTCGGGCGCAGCGGCGCCAGCCGCTGTACCGATTGCCATAGCTGCTGCGCCATCGCCTCATCCCCGGGCGGGAAGAACTCGAATGAAACGATCGGATCCGACATTGGGACTACCTCGACAATGAGCATGCTTGAGCCTACGATTTGACTCAATCTCATTATTCTCATAACAGGAATGAATTAGGCTCATGTCATCCACCGCCCTGGAAGTCCGGCACTTGGAGACTTTATTGGCCCTGTCCGAGTGCGGCAGCCTATCCAAGGCAGCGGCTCGCCTATTTCTGACCCAATCGGCCCTGTCGCACCAGCTCAAGGCCCTGGAAAGCCATTATGGGGCCGCGCTGGTCGAAAAGAACGTCCGTCCCCTGCGCTTTACCGCCATCGGCCAGCGGTTGCTCACCCTGGCGCGCGTGGTTCTACCTCAAATGGCCGAGGCCGGGCGCGATGTGGCGCGCTTGGCCCAAGGTCACGCAGGACCCTTGCGGGTCGCGGTCCAGTGCCACAACTGCTTTGACTGGCTGATGCCCGCCATGGATGCATATCGGACCCTGTGGCCCGAGGTCGAGCTCGACATTATTTCGGGCTTCGTCGTGAACCCCCTGCCGCTGCTCGATCAAGGCGAGGCCGAGTTGGCCATCATCCACGACCGCCAGGAAGCCCACCCCACCATCACCTTCAGCCCGCTGTTCCGCTATGAAAGCGTGGCGCTGATGAGTCCGCGGCATCGGCTGGCGGCCAAACCCTGGCTGGACGCCGCCGACTTCGCCGCCGAAACATTGATCACTTATCCAGTTCCCGACGAAATGTTGGATGTCATGAAGCACTGCCTCACGCCGGCCAGCATCAACCCGAAAAGGCGCACCGCCGAACTGACCGTGGCCATCCTGCAATTGGTCGCGAGCGGTCGCGGCATTGCCGCGCTGCCTTCCTGGACCGTGGGCAATTACATCGAGCGCGGCTATGTGGTCTCCCGGCCCATAGGACAATCAGGTTTGCGCTGCGAGCTCTATGCCGCGACCACCCGAGCCGGCGCGGAAGCCGCCTATATAAGAGAATTCATTGCCTTGACCCGCGCGCAAAGTTTGACCGAGCTCGCGGGAGTCTCAGCGCTGTAGCCTCAATACTTGAAGGTCGGCGCAGTCGTCCGCCGTGCTATTTCGCAGGCAGCGACGCAGGCGGCGACGCAGGCGGCAAGGGCCTCGGCGGCAACGGGTAGACGACAAAATCGTTGTGCGGTTCTTGTTTGGGCATGTCTCCCATGGCGTGCACAGCGGTCTGCAGCTCGGTCAGCGCCGAGGCCGGCAGTTCCAACACATGCTCGTCGGGATGGCTGGGGGCTTCATCGATGATCAGCTTCCCAGGCTCGCGAGTCATCTCGATGTGTGCGCCCAGGATGTGGGAAACGGGGTGCTCTTTGGTGAAGGCGACGACCCGGTCGACGCTCTCTCGATAACTTACAAACTGGTTGGTCGGGATGTACAGCCGGCAGGCGCAAAGGGCATCACCCGAAAACAGCAGGCGGGTCCGCTCGTCGTACACCATGATGTGCGAGGCGTGGTGGCCCGGCGTGGGGATGATTCTCAAGATCCGGCCGCCGAGATCGTAGCGCGCGATGTCGTTGGGCCAGTCGGTGATCTTGAAGAAGCTGCTCACGTCTGTGGTGTAGAGACCGACCACCGCGGTATCGGCGCGCCCTTCAAATTCAACATCGCCCTGATGGTGATCGCCGTGACTGTGGGAATGCGCGACTACCAGCGGTATCGACGCGCGTCCATGCTGCGCCAGCCACTCCGCAATCACGTGCTCGACGGTCGGCCGAATCTTCAGGCCGCCGGCGCCGGTGTCGAGCAGCATGACGCGATCGCGGCCAAATAGCAGGTACAGGAACGGGCCTTCGAAATTGGTGCGGATCGACTGGCGGATCACGAAGGTGTCGGCGTCAAACGCTTGCACCTGCATTTCAGGTTCAGCGGCCGGGACGCCGTTGATCCAGGGTTGGAACAAATGCGGATTGGCGCTGGACTTGGGTGCAGCGAGCGCGTTGGATGCGGCGAGCGCGTTGGATGCAGCGAGCGCGTTGGATGCGGCGAGCGCGATAACGGCGGTCAACATCGCCAGAGTCCGGAAGGTTTTCAAGCATCACTCTCCTTAGCCGATTCGCGCACTCTGCCCGCCATCCACCGGCAGCGCGCCATCCACCGGCAGCGCCACTCCCGTGATGAACGCCGACTCGTCGGAGTGCAGAAATAGCGCCGCGTAGGCCACGTCCCAGGCCGACCCCATTTTATGTTTGAGCGGCACGCGCTTGTCGCGTTCGGCGCGCAGCTCTGACTTCGGGATATTGAGAGCCTTGGCGTGGCCCTCGATGGCCATGGGCGTGTCCATGAGGCCCGGCATGATGGTGTTCACGCGGATGCCGTACTTCGCATTGCTGAGCGCCAGTTGCTGGCCGAGCATGTTCATGCCGATCTTGGATAATTTGTACGCAGTCAATCCCGGCGCATAGGCCACCGCCGCGATGGAAGAAATATTCACGATGGTGCCCGATGCCTGCGCGCGCATCACGGGCAGCACGGCCTGACAGGAGAATAAGCAACCCTTCAAGTTGATCTGCATGATGCGATCGTACGCATCCTCGGCGATATCCGCCGGCGGCCCATCGCCGCCGCCGCTGCCGACATTGTTGTGCAGGAAGTCGACGCGGCCCCAGGCATCGGTGCAAGCCTTCACATAGGCCCTGCAGTCCGCCGCTCGGGTCCAATCACCGGCAAAACATTGCGACTTGCCGCCCTCCGCCGCAATCATCGCAGCCGTCTCCTGAGCGCGCTCGAGGTCGCGGTCGACCAGCAACACCTTCGCACCTTCGCGCGCGAACAGCACCGCCGCCGCGCGTCCATTGCCGATGCTGTCGCCCGGCGTCTGGCCCGCGCCCACGACAATGCCCACCTTGTCCTTCAGCCTCATTGGCGCGGGCTCATTGGCGCGCCCTCATTGGCGCGCACCCGGCAGGTAGTCGTCCAGCGGCACACCGAAACTGTTCAAGGCCCACGAAACCAAGTTGTACTGGCCGATGGTAAAGACCAGATCAATCATTTGCTCGGTGGAATATTTTTTCGCCAGCGCGGTCCACGTGGCGTCAGAGACCACGGAGTGTTCATACAGATCATCGACCGCCTGCAGCAGCACCGCATCGTCCGCTCCCCAGCCGCCCGTCGGCCCCGCTTTGACGCGCTCGATCTCCGCTTCGTTGATGCCTTCGCGCTTGGCGATCTCGACATGTTGCGCCCACTCGTATTCGGCCTGATTCAGCCAGCCGATTCTCAAGATCAAGAGTTCGCGCTCGCGCGCGGGCAAGGTTTGCTTGCGCAGCACATGACCTGCGAACACCGTCCAGCGCCGTACCAGCGCCGGGTGGTGCATCAATACTTTGAAAAGATTCAGGTCGCGACCGTTGACACGGTGCTTGACGGCCGTGTCGCCATCTTCTACGGACAGCTGCGAAAGATCGCGAAAAGCTAAGCGTTGTTTGCGCTTGATCATAGGCCTCCCCCAGTGAGGCCCTAAGTATACGATCTTAAGCCGTCATGGCAGCTTGGCCGGCGCCGCCAAATAAGCCCCGCTCAAGGATTGGAATTGGCCGCCGTCGGTGGCAATGCTGGTCTGTTGGCCATCGCCGTTGCTGAATACGACGCCGAGTCCGCCGACCGCCACCAACTCGTCGGGATGCGTCAGAAAATAGTGCACCCGGTTGTCGCGATAGTGGAAGGGGGTGCCGCCCGGAGTCGTTGAGGGCACGCCCTCGGGCGTCTGCCACCAAATGATCGGTAGATTGCCGATGCCTGAATGGTACGCCTGCGCTTCAGCCAGATGGTCTTGGAAGTTCGGATGCGTTTGATTGCTCTCATCCCAATAGTAGCCGGTGCCGCCGCGCGCGCAGTCAGAAGGTTGCGGCGACAATTCGAAGCAGCCCGCGTCGCGGTCGAGCGTTTCCTCGATGATGAGGTCTGCGTTTTGAGCGCCTACGGCGTTCATGAATGCCACGACATCGGCGCTGGTATTGCCGCCCCACGAAGACGGCGGGAAGCCCACATAGGCGTTGGATGCGTACTTACGCGCCATCGCGATCACGCACCCCGCGTAGCCCGCAACCGTATTGGCCAACGTGGCGCAATCGGGATTGCTGCTGACGACCGCCGCAAGCCGGGTCGGATCGTGCCCCGGTGCATTGAGCTCAACATATCCCCAGAAATCAGGCTCGACATTGACAAGCGCTGGCGTCTTCAAGGCAGCAATGTCTTGAAACAAGACCTTCAAGCGGGACCAGTAGGTCGCCATGAAGGTCGCATTGTTCAGGACGGAAAGGTTTCCGTCGCCGTTGTTGGCCATTTGGTAATACGTGTACATCGGAATCGCGCCAATCGACTTCGCCGCGTCCGCCACCACGCAGACATAATCGCAAGGCGGAGTATTCCAACTGGTCCAATCGCCCGAACCCAAGTACGCATCGTAAATGTCCACTTTGAGCGCTTGCGACTGAACGGCGGAAATCGTGTTGATTCCGGCCTGGGACCCGAGTCCCAGCAGCAGGCGCGAGGGCAACCCAAGCTTCGCGGCCAGTTGGGCCGCGGGTCCATTACCTGGCATCGCAGGTGGAGGCGGTGTGGGTACTGGCGGGGGAGGTGGTGTGGGTGCCGGCGGTGTCGGCGTCGGTGGTGTCGGCGTCGGCGTCGGCGGTGTGGACGTCGAGCCGGCAGTCTGAGGCGCGGTTGCGCTGCCGGACCCGCCGCAGGCGCTCAAGGCGAGCACGGTGAGCATCACCAGGGTGCATGGCTTAAAGCTTTGCAAGAATTCCATACGTCGGGCCCGCGTCGATTCGTTGAGAGTAGTTCTAGCGGTAAAGGGCGTCCGGACCAAATGTCGCCGCCGTGCGACCGGGCCTCGGTAAGGCGGCGCAAATACTGTGAATTTCGGCAAACGCCGCGGCGGGCTGTTCGTCAGCGACCCTTGAAACCGTCCGACAAAGTTTCCAAAAATGCGACGATGTCCTCAATATCGGCCGCGCTCAATGGCGGGGAGTCGCCCGCATGGCGGTCGAATGGCGGCTGAGTATCGATATTGGCGCGATACGCGGCGGGCAAATCATCGAATATCTTCGTGCTGCCGTCGGGTGCGCGCGGGTACCACTTCTGCGGCTGAGTATCCCGCTCGGCATAGAAGCGCACGACGTCACGCAAGGAATGCAGCACGCCGTTATGAAAAAACACCGGCCGCAGCGCCACATTGCGCAAGGTAGGCGTGCGAAACAGGCCGCAGTATTCCTTGCGGCCGCGCAAATCCGCGCGCAGCGGTCCGCATAATCCCAAATCGTAATACTGCGCATCCGCATTGGCCGGAATGGCGGCATTGCGAGGCGCGCCGATGGCCGCGAAACCGAAATCGGTGAACTGCGGCAGCGCGCCTTTTCTCATGGCGCCCGGATGGCAGCGCGCGCAGTTTCCCCTGGCCGGATCGTTGAAAGCGGCGAGCCCTCGCAGTTCCTGTGGATTCAATGACGTCTCATGACGCAGCCAGGCATCGTACTTGCTGCTGTACGGGTAAAACTCATCGGGACTCTGCTGGTAGGCCTCCAACGCCATTAAAACGCCCTTGAACGCCAACGCCCCATCGTCAAAAATCTTCTCACCGAACACCGCGCGAAATTGCGCGGCGTAGCGCGCCTGCACATTCCGGATCACGGCATCCGCATCGGTATTCGCCATTTCTAACGGCGAGAACAGCGGCAGTCGCGCCTGATCATGCAACGATTGCGAGCGTCCGTCCCAGGTGCGTCCGCCGGCGGGTCCTTGATCGACGCTGTCATCTCCCTCATCGTCGATGAAGTGTTGCGTGAATGGCGGAACATTTTGCGTGTACATGAGCGAGGGGACGGCACGCAGGCCGGCGCTGCGCCCATCGCCGCCGCGCTGGATGGGCTGTGCATTCGCCGGTCCGAAGGCATGTTGCGGATCGTGACAGCCGGCGCAGGCAATCTTGCCGGAGGCGGACAATGCAGGATCTGCGAACAATTCTCGGCCGATGGCCGTGAGCGCCGCGGCGGAGGGCATTTTCTGGAAGGTATTGGCGTAGAACGGGGCACCGGCGGCGCGACCGCTGTCCTGCGCCCACACCGGGCCGCCCAGCAACGCTCTGCCCAGCAACGCGCCGCCCAACAACACGCCGCCCAGCAGCGCGCTGCCGGCCAGGACAGCCCTCGATAGCACATGTTGGGAGCGCGTAGCCGTAACGTCAGCGCGTCGCGGCAATTGCTAGTGAACAGTGCTGCCGCTGTCGGCGGCCACCGCGGCCTTGAACAGCTGAGCGACATCCAC
>Ga0210406_10005779_pt1 | contig 12888 bp, 9 predicted proteins | sample IncBWC30MmetaG_FD_155454 | JGI IMG/M metagenome (GOLD analysis project Ga0210406, IMG submission 155454) | Forest soil microbial communities from Barre Woods Harvard Forest LTER site, Petersham, Massachusetts, United States - Inc-BW-C-30-M | ecosystem: Environmental > Terrestrial > Soil >...
CATAACCGGTGCCTCGTATCTCGTAGACGGATGCAAGTCAGCCCAGTAAGCCGATGTGTTGAGACATGGCCACATATTTGATTTCAGACATAACTGTTCGTGATCGCACAGCTTTTGAGATCTATCGAACCCGCGCGGCCGAAGCCATTCATACTTACGGCGGCCGATATCTCGCACGCTTGGGAGAAGTGCAGGTACTCGAAGGATCGTGGAATCCCAACATGATCGTGATCGCGGAGTTTCCAAACTTGGAACAGGCTCGCTCGTGGTATCGCTCGCCCGAATACGCATTCGCCCTCGAAGCGCGCGATACAGCGCTCAGCCGTAACCTCATTCTCGTTGGTGGGGTGCCCACTGTGAATAGTGACAGCGGGATTTGTGGAGCGGGCTAGCTTAATGGAAACCTCGTGGTCCGCGGACGATTTCTTCGCGGTCTAACATGTCGGTCCGCGCTGCGGCAAGATTGGTTGAATCAGCACCGCTCCACAATCTCATGGCACCCGAAGCGAGAGAGGCCACCACGGGAGTTCGATTCTCTTTCCTCGATTCATTTTGGAATCGTCGACAACAAGGCGCGGGTTTCGGCGACTACTCGGGCTGTGACCTTCGCGGGCGCGCACTCTCGATTCCAAAATTAAGCGTTTGAAGATTAACGTATACCGATTCAAAACTCCCCGCTAGTCTAAGTCTAGGCGCTATAGGCATCAGTGATCAGTCGTGACGTTGCCACTGCGGACACACTGCTACACAATATTTGCCACCCCTGGTCGCTGTCCCGATCACCGAGGAACGCGGCATCTCGCTGGCGCTTTGATTGCTGCGAGACACTCGGCCAAAGCCTGCGAGATGGAATCGTACGCTCTGGCCGCTCGCGTATCTTCGAGCAATCTTGAACCCGAGTCACCGGACGCATTTTGAAACTGCACAAAGACCGAGTGTTGAAAGCCATCCGGACAAGAAAGGAGCACTTCTATGGCAAACCCAAAAGTCGAATCTACGACGGGCAGGGCTGCGATCATCACGGGAGCAAGCTGGGGGATGGCGCACTAAGCGTCCGGCGGACCAAACCCGTCGCAAAATCGGAATGCGCGGTCCCAAATGCTGTCAAAATGATCTGAAGGTGGCGCAGCTGTGGCGACGACGAGAATACCCTCCCAGACAGAACCTCCCGAGTTCCTTTTGGAGGCCATCCGTGAAGGCGCGGAATTCACCCTTTACCGCGCCCGACAGCAAGGCAACCCATCGCCCGTCCTGGTAGTAGCTGCAACGGCAGGACAGCCGTTGCCCCACAGTCTGCTACGCCTTGAGCACGAATACTCGCTCGCGGCCGAACTGGAGCCCACATGGGCGGCCAAGCCTTTAGCGCTCTCGCGCCATGAAGGGCGAAGCATCCTCGTCCTCGCCGACCCTGGCGGTGAGCCTCTCGACCGCGTTCTGGAGCTGGACAAGGAGCAGCCACTCGATCTGGCTCGTTTTCTGCGCCTCGCAGTTAACCTGGCGAGGGCGCTCGACCACGTACACCAGCGCGGTCTGATCCACAAAGACTTTAAACCCGAGAACGTGCTCGTCGACGACGCCGGCAACGTATGGCTCACCGGCTTTGGCATCGCGTCCCGACTGCCACGCGAACGCCAGGCGCTCGCTCCGCCCGAGATCATTGCGGGCACCCTTGCCTACATGTCTCCTGAACAGACGGGCCGCATGATTCGCTCGATCGATACCCGCAGCGATCTTTACTCTTTGGGCGTCACCTTGTACCGGATGCTTACGGGCGTGCTCCCGTTTGCTGCCGCCGACCCTCTGGAGTGGGTTCACTGCCATATCGCACGTCAGCCGGTAGCGCCCGCGGATCGCCGCGCGGTCCCGGAGCCGTTATCTGCCATCATCATGAAACTCCTCGCCAAAAAGGCGGAGGAGCGCTATCAGACCGCTGCGGGTCTGGAAGCCGATCTTCGGCGATGCCTGGCGGAATGGCAGTCGCATGGCCGTATCGATACATTCCCTCTGGGCACGAACGACTTGTCGGACCGATTGCTGATACCCGAGAAGCTGTACGGGAGGGAGCGCGAAGTCGATGCTCTGCTTGCGGCATTCGACCGGGTGGTGGCGCAGGGCACCGCCGAACTTGTACTGGTATCCGGGTATTCTGGTGTCGGCAAATCCTCTGTGGTGAACGAGCTGCACAAGGTGCTTGTTCCGCCCCGAGGGCTTTTCGCGGCAGGTAAGTTCGACCAGTACAAGCAAGACGTCCCCTATGCGACCATGGCACAGGCTTTTCAGGGCCTCCTGCGTCCACTTCTGACCAAGTCCGAATCAGAGCTGAGCGAATGGCGGCAGGCGTTTCGCGAAGCCGTCGATCCGAACGGGCAGCTCATTGTGGATCTGCTTCCCGAGCTGAAGTTCATTATCGGAGAACAGCCACCTGTTCCTGAAGTTTCGCCACAAGACGCGCAAGCTCGCTTTCACCAAGTCTTTGCTCGATTTATTAGCGTATTTGCGCGGCACGAACATCCGCTGGCATTGTTCCTCGACGATTTGCAATGGCTCGACGCTGCAACGCTCGATCTGATCGCGGATCTTCTCACCCGATCGGAGGCGCGGCACTTCGTGTTGATCGGCGCCTACCGCGACAACGAAGTCGGCCCCACCCACCCACTAATGCGGAAGCTCGAAGCTATCCGTGAGGCTGGCGCGATAGTGCAAAACATCGTACTCGCGCCGCTGAGCTTTGAAAACCTGGCACAACTAATCGCAGATTCGGTGCACTGCGAACCGGAGCGCGTTGCGACGCTGGCAGAACTGGTTCATCAGAAGACGGCGGGCAATCCTTTTTTCGCAATTCAGTTTATTTCAGCTCTTGCTGAAGAAGGTTTACTTACCTTCGACCGCACCACAGCACGATGGGTCTGGCACCTGAATCGCATTCGCGCCAAGAGTCATACCGACAATGTGGTGGACCTTGTGGTTGGGAAATTGAGTCGCCTGCCCACCGGGACTCAGGAAGCATTACGACAGTTGGCCTGCTTCGGAAACAGCGCTGAGTTCACTTTACTGCGGGTTATCTACCGGGATTCGACGGAAGAGATGCACTCCGAGCTTTGGGAAGCAGTCCGAACGGGGTTCATCTTTCGCTCCGGAGATTCCTATCGTTTTCTCCACGACCGCGTGCAGGAGGCCGCCTATTCTTTGATCCCCAAGGAAATGCGTGCGGAAACGCACCTCCGAACCGGAAGGCTGCTGGCAGAGAGAATTCCTTCACACGACCGGGCAGAGAGAATCTTCGAGATCGTGAACCAGTTCAATCGTGCCACTCACCTCGTCACGTCGAATGACGAGCGCAAGCGCGTCGCAGAATTCAACTTGATCGCGGCTAGGCGGGCAAAGGTATCGATCGCCTATGCCTCAACTCTTTCTTTCCTTGAGAGGGGTCGGTCGCTGCTGACAGAAGAGAGGTGGGACACAGATTACGAGCTCATCTTTTCGCTTGAACATCTAATGGCCGAATGTGAGCTGCTGACCGCCGATATGGAGGTTGCCGAGAGGCGACTTTCGAGGCTCGCAACGCGTGCCAATGGTGCCCATGATTTGGCTCTTGTCACATGCTTGCAGCTAATGCTATACACGGCGATGGATCGGGTCGATCGTGGCGTCGAGATATGCCTTGAATATCTCCGGCGTGACGGGACGATCTGGTCGGCTCATCCAACCGATGACGAGGTGCAGCGCGAATACGATCGGATTTGGTCACAACTCGGGGACCGGAAGATAGAGGACCTCCTTGATGCGCCCCTGGTCGCCAATCCCGACATCCTCGATGTTCTGGACGTCTTGGTGGAATTTCAAGTGACTGCAATGTTCTTCGACCAGGACCTCTGCGTATTCGTAATTTGCCGCATGCTGAATCTTAGTCTCGAGCACGGCAATTGTGACGCGTCGTGCTTTGCTTATATTTGGTTTGGGATCATAGCTGGACAGCGCTTCGGCAACTACGAAGGTGCATTCAAATTTGGCCAACTCGGCTACGACTTGATGGAAAGACGCGACTTAAAGCGTTATGAGGCTCGCAATTGTCTGTGTTTCGAAGTTGTCGTCACGTGGACGAAACATGCAAGGCGCGGCCGCGACTTGCTGCGGCATGCCTTCGATGCAGCTTACCGGATGGGTGATTTCACATACGCGGCATATAGCCTCTGCGAGTTGATCCCCAATTTTCTGGTTGTGGGAGATCCCCTTGCCGAGACGCAGGCGGAAGCGGAAAAAGGAGTCGACTTTGCTAAGAAAGCGCGCGTCGGACTCGCTGTCGATATGCTTAGATCGAACCTCCAGCTAATCCGGACCCTCCGGGGATTGACAAATAATTTTGGTTCGTTCAACGGCAACGGATTCGATGAGGCGGAGTTTGAGCGGCATCTGGCAAGTAATCCCGCATTAGCGAGTGCTGGATTTGCATACTGGCCTCTCAAGGCACAAGCACGGTTCTTTGCAGGTGATTATGCATCCGCCGTAGATGCCTCACTAAAGGCACAACAACTGCTTTGGGCCGACCCAACACTGCTTACACAAGCAACATTCCGATTCTATGGTGCGCTTTCGCATGCGGCAGCATGGGATTCCGCTGCTCCCGGTGAGAGGCAGGAACATCTCGACGGTTTAGAGGCACACCACAAACAGTTCGAAATATGGGCGGACCATTGTCCGGAGAATTTTGAAAACCGCGCCGCGCTCGTGGGTGCCGAAATTGCGCGAATAGAAGGGCGCCTGGTCGATGCCGAAGGCCTTTATGAAAAGGCCATCCACTCGGCGCGCGCAAACGGATTTATTCACAATGAGGCGGTTGCTTACGAGGTTGCTGCCCGCTTCTACGCGGCACGTGGTTTCCAAAAGTTCGCAGACGCATACTTGCTCGAGGCCAGGTATTGCTATCAGCGTTGGGGGGCCGATGGCAAAGTAAGGCAGTTCGACCAGATCTATCCCCACCTCAGGGTGGAGGAGGCAGTTCGTGACACAACGAGCACGATCGTGACGCCGACTGAGTTCCTGGATCTAGCCACCGTAATCAGGGTCTCGCAGGCGGTCTCGGGCGAGATGGTACTGGAAAAGCTGATCGAGAAGCTGGTACGAATCGCGATGGAGAATGCAGGGGCCGCGCGAGGTCTGCTCATCCTGCTTCGGGGCGAAGATCCGCGAATCGAAGCCGAGGCTACCACCGGCCCAGGCGGGATCGAGGTTGCCATTAGACAGGCGGCCGTCACGCCGTCCGATCTCCCCCATTCCGCGCTGCATTACGTGATCCGGACGCTGGAGAGCGTGCTCCTGGATGATGCCTCGACCGATACCGTGTATTCAAAGGACGAATATGTGCGGCAGAAGCACTCCAAGTCCATCCTGTGCCTGCCAATCGTCAACCAATCGAAGCTTGTCGGCGTGCTTTTTCTCGAGAACAACATGGCTCCAGGCGCCTTCACGGCGGACCGCGTTACCGTGCTGGAACTGCTGGCTTCGCAAGCCGCAATTTCTCTGGAGAATGTCGGGCTTTATTCCGACCTGCAGCGCAGTGAAGGTTTCCTGGCTCAGGGCGAGAGGATGTGCCAAACGGGCAGTTTCGGCTGGAATGTTTCGAGCGGAGAGATCTACTGGTCGGACGGGACCTATAACATTTTTGGGTACGATCGAACGGCTAAGCCAACGGTGGAAATGGCATTTCAGCGAGTTCATCCCGACGACAGAGACCGCCTTCGGCAGGCTCACGAACACGCGATCAAGGAAAAGACGGATTTCAATGTCAAACATCGTTTGCTGATGCCGGACGGCACAGTCAAACACTGCCACGTCATTGGCCACGCGTTGCAGACCTCGTCAGGCGACCTCGAATTTGTGGGCGCTGGGACGGACATTACCGTGGTAACGCTGGCTGAAGAGAAGATCCGTCAAAGCGAAAGCGAGCTTCGGCAGATTCTGGATGTCGCTCCGCAGCACGTTTATGTGTTAGGGCCGGATCCGGACACGCGCCTCTATGTGAATCAAGCCGCGCTCGATTATCTCGGCTTGACCCCTGGTGACTGGCGGACTTGCGATCGCCGCAAGCTTTTTCATCCGGACGATTGGGAGCGCGCGAGGACCGAGGCTCAAAGCAAAATCGCCGCCGGCCTCCCGCACGAAGTCGAAGAGCGTTTACTGGGAAAGGACGGGAAATACCGCTGGTTTCTCCTACGCTGGAACCCGCTGCGGGATGAACACGGACGCCTCACCCGTTGGTTTGTCGCCGGAACCGATATCGAGGATCGGAAGGCGGCGGAGCAAAGGCTTCTGGACGAGAATGTTTCGTTGCGCGAAGAGCTCGACGAAGCATCCATGTTCGAGGAGATCGTGGGAAGTTCGGCGGCGCTGAAAAGGGTGCTCTCCTGCGTCTCCAAGGTCGCGCCGACCGACTCCAGCGTTCTGATCACCGGCGAAACCGGCACTGGCAAGGAACTGGTGGCGCGTGCCATTCACCGACGGTCACGGCGATCCTCACAAACGTTTGTTAGCGTGAATTGCGCCGCGATTCCGCGTGACCTCATCGCCTCGGAATTATTCGGCCATGAAAAGGGCGCGTTCACGGGAGCAACGCAGCGTCGTTTAGGACGCTTTGAGCTGGCCGAAAAAGGCACGATCTTCCTCGACGAAGTTGGAGAGCTTCCGGAAGAAACTCAGATTGCCCTTTTGCGAGTTCTTCAGGAACACGAATTTGAGCGCATCGGAGGAACTGGGACGATTCGCGCCGATGTTCGTGTGATCGCCGCCACCAATCGCGACTTGGAGTCCGCGATCGCCGCGGGCAAGTTCCGAAGCGACCTGTTTTACCGGCTGAATGTCTTTCCCGTTGAGATGCCGCCTCTGCGGGAACGAAGAGAGGACATTCCCTTGCTCGTGAGGTATTTCCTGAATCGCTACGCTCGGAAGGCAGGCAGGCGTTTTACCGCGGTCGACAAGAAGAGCCTGGATCTGCTGCAAGCATACACCTGGCCCGGTAATATTCGGGAATTACAGAACGTGATCGAGCGGTCAGTCATTGTGAGCGAAACGGAGACATTTTCGGTGGATGGAAGTTGGCTTTCCCGGTGCCGTTCGACTGTCCCGGATATCCAGCCGGGCCTCTTCAACAGGCGTCCTGCTCAAGAGAAGGCCATCATTGAGGCTGCCTTGCGCGAGTGCGCCGGACGGGTGTCCGGTCCGTCAGGAGCCGCTGCCAGACTGCGTATTCCCGGATCTACTCTCGAATCGAAGATCAAGGCGCTGAAGATCAACAAGAACCGTTTCAAGGGGACACGTCTTTCCCAAAACAGCTAGCCCCTTCGGCTGATTCGCACCTCCTTACGGCCAATTCTTTGCGAAGTTCGTAAATTTGCGAAGTTCGTAAATTATACGGTGCAGTAACACGTTTAATTGCAGCTACTTTAGGTTGGTGCTGGACCTGCATCCTGTAGGCAAGGTTTCCTTGGAAGAACAGAAATGTTCAGAGTTCACAGGTCGGAGAATGGGGAAGTGGTTTTTGCGATAAGCGGCCGGCTCGACGCAGAGCACATCGCCGAGTTGGAAACACTCATCGGCGCGGAAGGAGCGGGCCGCCGCATCATTCTCGACCTGAAAGATATGACTTTGACTGGTCAAGACGGCATCGATTTTCTGACCCGGTGCGAAGCATCTGACATCGCGCTGGTGAATTGCGATCCATACGTTCGCGAATGGATGACAAGACAACAAAGCGGCAAGTAGCGCAGAAAGAAAGAGGATTCCTGTGGATAGCAAACCAGGCGCCGCGGGCGCCATCGAGATTGTGGGACGAAGCCTCGCGTTTCAACAAGTCTTGAACCTGGTTCGCATGGTCGCCAATACCGATTCTGTAACCTTAATTCAAGGCGAAACCGGTACCGGAAAAGAACTCATCGCCCGCGCCATTCATCAGCAAAGCTCGCGCAGGCAGGGGCGGTTCGTTAGCCTGAACTGCGCCGCGATTCCCGGGCCCCTGCTGGAGAGCGAACTCTTCGGCCACGAACGAGGCGCTTTCACTGGCGCCTGCGCACAAACCAAGGGGCGGTTCCAACTCGCGGATAGGGGTACGCTCTTTCTCGATGAGATCGGCGATCTGCCGCTCGAGTTGCAACCCAAACTCCTCCGCGCTTTGCAGGAGCAGGAGTTCGAGCGGCTGGGCAGCGGCAAAACCATCCGCGTGAATGTGCGGGTGGTGGCGGCCACCAATCAGATCCTCGCCGAGCTCGTGGCCGCCAAGCGGTTTCGAGCCGATCTCTATTACCGCTTAGACGTGATTCCCATCTGCCTTCCTCCACTGCGGGAACGCGTGGAGGACATTCCGTTGCTAGTGGAGCATTTCGTACGGAGATACTCGGAGCGTTTCGAGAGGCCCATCGATCTGATTCCCGGCGAAGTCATGGAAGCCCTGAAGACACACGACTGGCCGGGTAATATTCGGGAACTGCAAAACTTCGTCGAGCGCGCTCTCGTCTTTTCGCCCGAGCACGTGCTGCGTCTGCCGCTGGCGGACCTGAGGCGGATGACGAAGCAGCCGTCAAATGGGGCGTCACGCACTTTGGCCGACGCGGAGCGTGCGCACATTCTCGAGGTATTAAAGGATACCGACGGGAAGATCGGAGGGCAGTCGGGCGCAGCCACGCGGCTTGGCTTGCCGCGGACCACGCTGGCTTATAAGATGCGCAAGCTTGGAATTGAAACATGCCGGTCCCACCGGGCGCGCCCCATTCAGCAGTTGCCGGATATACAGTGCCGCGCCGCTGTGAGCTTTTGAGGGCCGAGCCCCGAAGCTTCGGAGGGGACGTTAGCGATTTGATGGGTCCCCCGCAGACAGCGTGAGTTCGATGCAGTAGGAAAAGATTGCGTAGGCGAAATCATGATGCAAACACTTCGGGATAACTGTCTAGATGCCAACCGCAGCCAGAAGCGGGATTCGTCAGCAGTGCACCTCTGGGCTGTGCTCCTGGCTGGAGGTGACGGCGTTCGTTTGCGAGAACTCACGCGAAGGATTGCAGGCGACTCAAGACCCAAGCAGTTTTGTCGGATCATCGGTGAGCAGAGCCTTTTTCGCGAGACGCGCACACGTCTTGACCCGCTCTTCATACGCGATCGACAGGTTTTCGTTTTTTCTCGCGCCCACGAACGATATTATGGCGATGACCTAACCGACGCGGGCGATTCCTGTGTCATCGAGCAACCCTTGAATCGTGGCACAGGTATCGCCATTATCCTGGCCCTCCTTCGCATCTTGCAGCGTGATCATGATGCTCTTGCCGCCTTCTTCCCTTGTGATCATTTTTATGCCGACCACGACTCGTTTCGCTCAACGATCCGATCTGCGGTCGAATGCGCGGAGCATAGCCCCGAGTCGATCATCCTCGTGGGCGCCGACGCTGAGTATCCCGAGACCGATTATGGATGGATTGAGCCCGGAGTGGTCGTTTCGAACGCTATAGGAGCGTCGCTTTCACGGGTACCTCGATTTTGGGAGAAGCCTTCGTTGCAACAAGCCCATTCGCTGTTACGCCGGGGCTGCCTCTGGAATACTTTCGTAACTGTCGGCCGGGCGACGACATTCTTTGAGATCTTGTGTTCGCAAGTTCCCGAGGCGGTGCTTGCCATATCGCGAGCGATGGCAGACAACACGCTCAATGTCGCGTACGCCTCATTAGACACCGTGGACTTTTCACGCGATGTTTTAGCAAGTCTGCCTCATAGACTTTTGGTTCTGCGTGACCGAACGTCAGGTTGGGCTGACCTTGGGAGCCCCGCTCGTGTGCTAGACACCCTGAGTCGAAACGGCATTCAACCGGGATGGGCCGGCGAGGGAAACTGCGTCTTTGATCATCAAGAAGCACAGAAACAAAATAGTTTGAGAGATTAAGTACAAAAAGGAGAACATCATGCAAACACTTCGAGACAACTATTTAACTGCCTACGGCAACCTGAAGCTGACCCGAGACGCCGAAGGCGTGCTGGTCGTCCAATTCCATAACAACGGAGGACCACTCACATTCACGGCAGAGGCCCATACGGAGGTTGTCGATGCCTTCTACAGGATTTCACAAGATCGAGCGAATAAGATCGTAATCCTCACGGGGGCGGGAGGGGACTTCATGATCGGTGTGGATTGGTCGTCTTTCACCAACGTTTCCGATCCCGGCGTATGGAGCCAAATCCATGACGAAGGCGCTCAGGTCTTGGAAAACATAGCCAACATTCGCGTGCCGGTCATTGCAGCCATCGAGGGACGTGCCCATATCCATTCTGAGTACGCGCTCCTGGCCAACGTCGTTGTTGCGGCCGAGGGTGCGACGTTCCAGGACGTAGGCCACTTCGCCGCGGGTGTTGTGCCTGGTGATGGCATTTTTACCGCGTGGAGCTATCGCGCTGGAGCGGGCCGGGCAGAGGCGTTCCTGCTCAACCCACAACCCCTCCCGGCGCGTACTGCGTATGAATGGGGGGTGGTTGCCGAGGTCGTTCCGAACGGTAAGGCTTTCAGCCGGGCGCGCGAGTTGGCCGCGCTTTATCTGAAAGCGCCGGAGGTAACGCGCCGCGACACCCGCATACACTTCATTCAACCGTTGAAAGAAAGGATCGTGCGTGAAGTTGGCTACGGACTGTCGCTGGAAGGAGCCTCGGCCGCCGACCTCGTGAAATCAATGCAGGCGAAGAGCGAGCCCGCGGCGCCGCAAAGGAGGTCCGCATAAAATTCCGCCAGAACGTTATAAGCCGTTCCATCGCAATTACCCCGGGCGCCGAAGGGAATTGGTAGGGCCGCGGCCGAAGCACTCGCCGCGGCCGGCCGGGAAGTTATCGGCATTGCGAGACTCACGCCGTTTGAGTGCGTCAGTTTTGTCGGCTTCTGATGATTATCGGCCGGAAATTCTATATCTGTTTGACTAGGCGGGCTACACTGGGTACCGGTGGGAGGCGGGCGCCGCTCAGGCCGTGATCACGATCTCCCCAATGTGCGAGCTTTGGCCGTATCGCGCGCTACTCGTACGATCGTCCGCGCGGTACCTCGGACTCCGACCTAGGTAGGTGTTGCCAACCCACCCGGAACCTTGCTTGTCAGTAGTGTAAGAACCGTTTACTTCCAGCCACGCAGCCCTGGCGCTGGCCTAGCAAAAGCGTAATCTCGAACGCGATGACCCTTCCTCACGACCTCAGTGCTTCGCCGCGACGCAAACCTTCGCTCCCGGAGTTTCGAGGGAAACACCAAATATGATCTAATTCCTACGAGGACACACGCCCGGATGCTCCTGATACTCAAACTGGTAGTGGCGATCATCCTGATACTCTGGGTGCTCCGGCAGGTTCGGAAGCCCAGCGGTCCACTCGGCAGGCATCTCGTGCGCGCATTCAATCTGGGTCACGCCACGATGACGGACTGGGGACTGCAGCAGGTGATGGTGCCGAAGAACGCCCTGATTCTCGATGTCGGCTGCGGCGGCGGCAGGACGGTGCGAAGACTCGTGGCCTTAGCACCGGAGGGTAAGGTTGTTGGGCTGGACTACTCGGCAGCCAGTGTCGCAGTCTCGCGAGAGACGAATGCCCAGGACATCGAGATTGGGCGGGTGCGGATCGAGGAGGGTTCGGTGGCCGAATTGCCGTTTCCCGATCGTGCGTTCGACATTGTGACGGCTGTGGAGACGCACTACTACTGGCCCGACCTGCCGGCGAGCGTGCGAGAGATCCTGAGAGTCCTCAAGCCCGGCGGAACGTTCGCCTTGATCGCCGAAACGTACCGCGGCGGGCCGTTCAGCCTTTTCTACAGCATAGTCATGCCGCTGATCCGCGCCGCGTTCCTTAGCGACGCCGAGCACCAGGATCTTCTGGCTAAAGCGGGATTTACCGAGGTCGCTACCAAGCATGTGTCCGGAAAAAACTGGATTTGCGCCACGGGCCGCAGGCCGTCATAACTGTACCTAAGCCCGCTTCCGAGGCACAGCCCAGAACGGCTGGTCACTCTTCTGAGTGAATCACGCGCCACTGGTACGATGGTCGGGGGCGCCTGGGCTCCGATCTCGGTACGTGTTTCTGACCATCCTCCCCCAAATCCTGTGGATGAGCGCCTTGGCCTGTTCGCAACAGTTGACAGTTCACGCTTTGCCCGAGCGCACTGCCCGAGGCTTTCTTGGAGCCTGGCGGCGCTTCGTCGATTCCGCCGGTGACCAAACAGAACCATCTTCAGCGCGCAGTGTTCTTTCTCCGTCGCTGCTCGCTCGCATTTATGATTTCGTTCATGTCCCCGGCTGGTCGAATCTCGAAAATGCTGCCATACGCCAGCGCCGGATGCTGCGTCATGAGCTGCACAGCATGATTCATGTCCCGCGCCTCAAGGACGAGAATGCCGCCGAGTTGTTCCTTAGTTTCCGCATAGGGGCCGTCGGTCGTTGCCACTTTGCCGTTCTTCCAAGACAGGGTCAGGGCGGTTTCCGGGCTCTGAAGCGCTTCGCCACCGCCCCAGTGCCCGTTGGCGCGAAGATGGCCGTCGTAATCAAAGCATGCGTCGAACATCGCGTTTCGTTCGGTCTCAGGCAGGGCATCAAATTTGGCTTTGTCGTAGTACCCCAAACAGATGTATTTCATCGTTCTTCTCATCCTCCTTCTGGTAGGAACCGACAGCAGCCTTACACCGGCTCGTTCCTCTCGTCACTAGGCCGCGTGTTCCGTGGCCGCAGCGGCCCGTTCGTTTACTTGCTTCCGCCCGGTTCTTGTTCCGGAGCCGGGTAGAAAAGAAGCTCGCGCACCTCGCCCACCGCATCGCAGGTGATGGCACCCCTGCGCGCCCACGCCAGCGCCTCTTCCATGTCTGCGCATTCCAGTATCCAGAAACCGCCCATGTGCTCCTTG
>Ga0210406_10005780_pt1 | contig 12887 bp, 9 predicted proteins | sample IncBWC30MmetaG_FD_155454 | JGI IMG/M metagenome (GOLD analysis project Ga0210406, IMG submission 155454) | Forest soil microbial communities from Barre Woods Harvard Forest LTER site, Petersham, Massachusetts, United States - Inc-BW-C-30-M | ecosystem: Environmental > Terrestrial > Soil >...
TGTGGCGGCCGCATGATCATCATCGAGACCTTCGCAAGGGGCTGCCAGCCGAAACACCGCCCCGCGCCCACTACGGCAGCGATCAGGATCGACACCTCATAATGCCCTCACCACCGATCCACCAGCCCAGTGACGCTCGCCATTCTGGCTGGCTCGGCCAGCATAGCCGCCGCTTACCGCAGGTCGATAAATCGGCCCGCAGTGGCACCGCCAATCCTTCCCGGCAACGCCGCTGCACTCGTTCGGCCCGTCACCCACACCCATCCTGCGAGGCAAAGCAATCGGGGCGGGCCTCTGACCAACCTCGCCCAACCTGACGCCGCGGCTAAATCCTCATAGAGCCCGCGGCACCGACGGTGCCCCACTTCCCGCGATTCCGTGCCTTGGCGCTTTTCAGACGCCGGCCGCCCGAACGTGCGCAGGGCTCGTCGCTGCCGGCGTCCGAAACCCTGCACATAAGCGGAACTCGCGGGACCGGGCCAGGGTTGCGCGTTTGGCCTGAGACTGAAACGCAACGGGGACCGATGGCTTCGACTTCACAATGACAGTCGTCTTCGCGGCAAACACCACCCTCGGCGGCTGGCTCGGCCGGCGACAACGGGACCGCATCATCCGGGACAGTGCCCCAATTGTCTACTCGTGACCCGATCGGACCTCGGGAATCAGCCGCGAGCTGCGCTGACCGCTGATATAAGACCAAAGCCACTGGGTCTCGACGCGCATGCGGTTTTGCAGTTGCGGCAGAAACAGCAGATGCACGAATGCCCAGACAAACCAGCTAGTAAAGCCGCTCAACCGGAGGCGCCGCGTTTCGAGAACGGCAAAATTCTTGCCGACGACGGCCATGTTGCCTTTGTCGAAGTAGCGGAAGGGGCGGGTTGGCGCGCGGCCGGTTCTGATCTGCGCGTCAATGAACCGGCCCACATACCGGCCTTCCTGGATCGCGACCTGGGCGACCCCCGGCAATGGGCGGCCGCTCTGAGCCAGCGTGGCAGCATCGCCGACCAGGAACACAGCTTCGTGGTTCGGTAACGTGAGGAACGGGGTCACACAGACGCGTCCGACGCGATCGGTCTCGGCACTGAGCAGCTTCAGGATTGGCGAGGGGGCAACCCCGGCGGTCCATAACACTGTCGCGCTTTCGAGCCGCTTGCCCGCGATTATGACGCCCCGGTCGTCGACCTTCTCGACCATCGCCTCGGTACGGATCTCGACCCCGAGCTGCTTCAGTCGCTTGGCGGCCTTGTGCGAGAGTGACTCTGCAAAGCTCGGGAGGATGCGCTTCGCACCGTCCAGCAACAGGATCAAGGTCTTCGAAGGGTCGATGTGCCGGAAATTCGAACGCAGGGTGAGCGTCGCCATCTGCGCGATCGACGCCGCGAGTTCGACGCCGGTCGGCCCCGCGCCGACGAGGACGAACGTCATCAGGCGGGCGCGTTCGGCGGGGTCCTCCGTCAGCTCTGCCTTTTCGTATGCGCTGAGGATCTTCGCCCGGATGGCCTCTCCATCGGCGATGGTCTTGAGGCTCGGGGCGTACTCAGCGAACTCGTCGTGCCCGAAATAGCTTGCCTGCATGCCGGGCGCGAGAATCAGATAGTCGAATGGAACAATCCTCGTCCCGATGCCGTCGCCGCTAATGGTGACCGAGTGGAATTTCAGGTCGAGGCCGGTGACTTCGGCCAGCATCACCGACAAATTCTTCTGCTTGCGGGCAAGCTGCCGAATTGGCGCCGCCACCTCGGAAGGCGAGAGGACCGCGGTTGCCACTTGATAGAGCAGCGGCTGAAAGATGTGATGATTGCGCCGGTCGATCAAAGCGACTTCGCCATTGCTCTTCCGCAGCGCCCGCGCCGCGGCTATGCCGCCGAACCCACCGCCGACGATGACAATTCGCGGCTTGTCATCGGGGTGCGCCGCCACGGCAGCGGCTTCTGAACGGGGTTGGGCATCGGTCGGGGTGTCGTCTGCGCCAAGCGGCGGCGACCGCGAGACAATATCGCTCATCGTCTGTCACTCCTTCGCGCAATCGCGGTCGCCGCCTCAGCGTTTCGTGAGGCTCGGCCGGCACTTTTCTCCGGACCTCACCGGCCGTGAAAATTGGGAGCCCGCTTCGAGAGAAAGGCCAAGGTGCCCTCCGCCTTGTCCTCGGTCGCGGCGCAGAGCCCGAACAGCGAGGCTTCGAGCGATAGGCCCTGGTCCTGAGGTGCCTCCAGGCCCTGGTTGACGGCTTCCAGCGCGAACTTGACCGCCAGCGGCGCGTTGGCGCCGATCTGCCGCAAAACGGCTTCCGCGCGGGGGATCAGCTGGTCCCTCGGCACGACCTCGTTGACGAGGCCGATGCGGTAGGCTTCCTGCGCAGAGATCATCTCGCCGGACAGGATCAACTGCAGCGCCAGCCCCTTCCCGACCAGCCGCGGCAGCCGCTGTGTGCCGCCGCCGCCCGGGATCAGGCCCAACCTAACCTCGGGCTGGCCGAACCGGGCGTCCTCGACGGCAAGCCGGATCGTGCAGGCCATCGCGGTCTCGCAGCCGCCACCGAGGGCAAAGCCGTTCACCGCCGCGATGACCGGCTTGCCGAGGTTCTCGATCAGGTTCAGCACGTCTTGGCCGTGACGGGCCGTCTCGAGCGCTTCGACTGCCGTGGCGCGCGCGAGTTCATTGATGTCCGCGCCGGCGATAAAGGCCTTGTCGCCGGCGCCGGTCACGATGACGCCCTTGACTGCGGGATCGGCAGCGGCGTCTGCGAACGCCGCGCCTATTTCGGTAAATGTCGCCCGGTTGAGCGCGTTCAGCACTTTGGGGCGATTGACCGTGACATACGCCAGGTCCCCCTTCTTTTCGTAAAGAAGGTTTTCGAAGACCAATGCCTCTGTAGCTTGTGCCATTGCTTTTTCCTCGCGCGACGATGTCGATTACACGGAGGGCGCGCAATCAGGGGCGTCGCTCAACGCCTACGGAAATTCCGCGTAGGCGATGCCGGTCAGGTTCCCCTCGGCGAAGAGCAGCAGCTTCTTGTTCGAACCATCGAGGCCAGCGCTGTAGACCGAGCCGGCGAAGTCGGTGACGAACATCCGCCCGCCTTTCAGGTCCAAAGCCAGCCCGATGCCTTCCATCAAATGAGAGAAGACGATTTCGGGGTCTTTGCGATGGCCCGGCGTTGGATCCATCGGCGCCCGATTGACGGTATTGCCGCGCGGGGGGTCGCCGCGGTCAGTCCAATACATCAGCCGGTTGGCGATATCGAGCTCCAGATCGATCGGCTCCGGCAGGTGGTCGTAGAGCAATTCGATGTCCTGCCGATTCGCCGGCGTCTGGCCGTGAGGCAGCTCGATATTGCCGCGGAAAATGCGCCCTTCGCCGGCGTCGTCGCTGCCTTTCTGCGTCCAGTAGAATTTGCCGCCAGCGGCATCCACGGCAATGCCGACGCACCATTTGCGCGCATCGGGGCCCGGACGCGGATCGCCCTGGCTCGTGTCCACGAGGGTCTCGATGCTCGAACCATCGAGGTTGGCCCGCATCACCCGCATGCCTTCACGGTCGCACCAGTGGAGCTTTCGGGTTTCCTTTTCGATCTGGAGCTGCTTCGGAGTATGCGTGCCGCCCGGCGGAACGGCGAACCTGCGGTTCTTGCCATCGAGATCGCAGCGCTCGATCGAGCCGTCGTTCGCTTTGAAATTGCCCATGTTGGTCCAGTAGATGTGGCCGCGCGCGGCATCCACGACGACGCCATCCGGATGTGGCCCCTGACCCTCGGTCAGGACCGTTTTCAGATCGGAGCCGTCGGGATTCACCGACAGGATGCGCCCGGCGCCGAGGTCGAGGAAGAACAGGCGCCCCGAATTGGATTCGCTAGCCATGACACTTACTCCTGTTTCTCCTGTTTCGCCGCCGCGCATCGCGCCTAAGCGGGGTTCGATTTGCCGGGGCCGGTGCGCAGCGCGAGGAGCCCGAGAAGTATCCGGTCGCGCTCTTCGGCGAGTTCCTGGATAGAGCGCGATCCGACCTCGGCATGGACGCCGTCGATGAGCTTTTGCCGCAGTTCGGGCGTCAACTCAGGCGAGCCGAGGGCCTTCCACCAGGCGGTAATCGGCCCGGTGAACTGGTCCAGGAAGTGCCCCATTCCGCCCTCGCCGCCCCCCAGGTGGTTGAGCAGAACCTGCCCCATGATGCCCCAGCGCAATCCCGGCCCCCAGCACAATGCCGTATCGACATCGGCGACGCTGAGCACACCTTCGCCGACGAGGTAATAGACCTCGCGCATCACGGCCGCCTGCAGGCGATTGGCGACGTGGCCGGACAGCTCTTTGTGGAGGCGGACGGTGCGCTTGCCGATCGAGGTGTAGAATTGCGCCGCACGCTCGATCGTGTCTTCCGAGGTCTTCGATCCGCCAACGATCTCGACGAGCGGGATCAGGTGCGGCGGGTTGAACGGGTGGCCGATGACGCAGCGCTCCGGGTGCAGCTTGCAGCCCTCCTGGATGCTGCTCATCGTCAGCCCGGACGAGCTCGACGCAATGATCACGTCGGGCGGCAATAGCTCGTCGAGCTGCCCGTAGAGGTTCTGCTTGAAGTCGATGCGTTCCGGGCCGTTTTCCTGCACCAGGTCGGCGTCCGCCACGCAAGTGGCGAGGTCGGTCGTGAATGTCAGGTTCGACTGCGATGCGCCCGGGGTCAGCCCCAATTGCTCGAGCGCAGGCCAGGCGGTCTCCACGTAATGCCGCAGCGCCTTCTCGGCCCCGGGCGCGGGGTCGGTCGCCGCGACTTTGCGGCCCTTTGCCAGAAAGAGTGCGGCCCAGCTGGCGCCGATAACGCCGGTGCCGATGATGGCGATGCGGTTGATCGGTCGGTTCATCGAAGTGGTACCTCTGTTAGAGGAGGGAGGGTGTTTGCTCGACCGGCAGTTACACGAAGGCGCTGAGCCCGGTGACGGCTTTGCCGACGATCAGATTCTGCATCTGATAGGTACCTTCGTAGGAGTAGAGCGCTTCGGCATCCGCGAAGAAGCGTGCGGCCTTGTAGTCGGCGACGATGCCATTGCCGCCGAGCAGCTCGCGGGCCCACGCAACCGTCTCGCGAGACTTGGCCGTGCAGAACGCCTTGGCAAGCGCCGCATGGGCGTCCGTCATCTTGCCTTCGGCATGAAGCTGCGCCTGGCGCACGAGCAGGCACTGCGACGCCGTGATGTTCGCGATCATCTTGGCGAGGAGATCCTGCACCAGCTGGAACGAGCCGATCGGCTTGCCGAACTGCAGGCGCTCCTGGGCATACTTGAGTGCAGCCTCGTAGGCACCCATCGCGCATCCAGTCGCCATCCACGCCACGACGTAGCGCGTGATCTTGAGCACCTTCGCAGTGTCGCGGAACGAGTTGCCGGCCTGGAGGCGGTTTGCTTCCGGCACCCGAACATCCTTGAGCGTGATGTGGCCGTTCTGGACGACCTTGAGCGCAATCTTGTGCTCGATTTTCTCGACGCTGAAGCCCGGCGTCGTCTTGTTCTCGACGATGAAGCCCTTGACCTGGTTATCGGCGAGATCTCGTGCCCAGATGATGGAAACATCGCACCATGGCGCGTTGCCGATCCATCGCTTCTCGCCGTTGAGGATCCAGGTGTCGCCCTCGCGCTTCGCTGTCGTCTGCAGGCCGCGTGAGGCGCCGGAACCGACGAGCGGCTCGGTAAGGCCAAAACAGCCGATCTTCTCGAAGCGCGCCATCGGCGGCAGCCACTTCTGTTTCTGCTCTTCCGATCCGTCGATGTAGATGGAGCCCATCGCCAAGCCGATGTGCACGCACACGAATGTCGCAAACGACGGGTCGGTGCGCGCCATCTCCATTGAGGCAAAGCCCAACAGCGCCAGGCTTCCGCCCACGCAGCCGTAGCCGTGCATCGCAAGCCCGCCAATGCCCAGCTCCTTCACCGCCGGCAGCAACTCGAAGGGAAAGGCGTCGTCCACCCAGTATTTCGTGATGACAGGCGCGACCTTGGCCTCCATGAATGTGCGCACCCGCTTTATCGTCGCGAGCTCCTCCGCATCCAAGGTCTCATAGACTTCGTAGAAGTCGCTATTCGGCGCCGGCAGTGCGCGCTTGGCTTCAACAGGCTTCCGGTCGAGGGTGTCCATGTCAGGTTCCTTTGGCTGGAGAGGAAGGGTGATCTGGGGTTAATTCCGCGCTCATTCCTTCAAGGACGGGACGCCAGCCGATCATGGTTGCTGAGGGTCTCCGGCTAGGCGGCTGTCGCCGATTTCGTGGTCCTGTTGAAGTCGGGCGGGCGCTTTTCCAGAAACGCCCTAAACGCCTCCTTCGCGTCGTCGGAGCGGACGTGCGCGCTGAATTCTTCCATCTCGTCCTTGATCGCCGCCTTGATCTGCTCGCGGAAAGGCGCCTTCATGAGTCTCTTACTGGCCTGCAGCGCGCCGACCGGCTTCGCCGCCAATGTCCGCGCCGTTTCGGTGGCCACCGTCAGGAGGTTCTGATCGGGGATGACCTGCGTGACGAGCCCCAGATCCGCCGCGCGCCTGGCATCGAAGGGCCGTCCCAGCAAGATCAACTCGGCTGCGCGGAGGTGTCCGATCCGCGCGGGAACGGAGCAGCTCGATCCGAATTCCGGCACCACGGCAAGATTGATGAAGGGCATTTGAAACTTCGCGCTCTCGCCGGCGTAGACGAAGTCGCAGTGCGTCAGCATGGTGGTTCCGCCTCCGATGGCACGCCGTGCACGGCGGCGACCACCGGCTTGTCGAAATCCAACAGCGCATTCATCAGCCGGACCTGCGGTGACTCACCCGCTCCGGGAGGGTTCCTCAGAAAATCCTCGAGATCATTGCCCGCGCAGAAGGAATCGCCCGCGCCGTGCCAGAGCACGACGCGTGTGCGTTCATCCTGGGCCGCGTCGTTGAAAATGTCCGCGAGCGTCGCGTACATGCCCGACGTCATCGCGTTTTTCTTGGTCGGGCGATTTAATTGAACGCGAAGGATGCTGCCGGCACGTTCGGTAACGATCTCATCCATTGTCGGTCTCCTATGCTGCGCGCTCTTTTGCCTTTGGAATGGCGCCACTCGCGCGCAAGCCGTCGATTTCGGCCGCGTCGAACCCCAGTTGCCGGAGCACCTCGTCGTTGTGCTCGCCGATGTCCGGGGCGCGCCGCGCCGGCACCTTGGCAATCCCATGCACCTGGATCGGGCTACTGATCGTCGAGGTGAGCTTGCCGCCGGCGCCTTCGAGCGGAACGACGATCTCGTTCAGCCGCAGCTGCGGGTCGTCGATTACCTCTTGTGGTCCGCGCACGGCGCCGAAGGTGACGTGGACGCCGTTGAATACCTCGTACCAATGCGCCATCGGCTGTGCACTGAAGATCTCGTCGAGAATGGCGGTAAGCTGCGGCATGTTTGCCGCTAGTTTCGCGGGATCGGAAAAGCGCGGATCCTTCAGGAGATCGGCGCGACCGATCGCCTTCGCTACAGCGGCCACCTTGTCGGGCATGATGAGCAGGACGAACCAGACGCCGTCGGAGGCTCGATACACATTAAGTGCCGCATTTGCGGGATGCGTCCGGTCGTGCAGCCCAAAAAATTTAGCCTCGCACAGCGCGGCCTGGATCGAAACGCTCGCCGACCAGACACCCTCGGCGAGGAGCGACGTCGTGACATAGGATCCCTTGCCGGTGCGCTCGCGACGATAGAGTGCCGTCACGATCGCGGAATAGAGGCCGACAGCGGTCGCATTGTCGCCGCTCCCGCCCACTGGCCAAGTCGGCGGCGCGCCGGCGTCGCGCGTCATGGACAACAATCCGCTTCGCGCCCAGTACGCGGTGATGTCGAATCCGGGAAGATCAGCGTCTGGACCCTTTTCGCCGAAGCCGGTGAGATCGGCATAGATCAGCCGCTGGTTCCACTGCACGACATCGTCATATTCGAGCTTCAATTTCTTGCGTGCGGGGTGCGGCGTGTTGACGATGAGCACATCGGCCCACTTCACCAGCCGCTCGAGAACCGGCCGAGCGCTCGGCGATTTCAGATCGAGCGTGATGCCGCGCTTGTTGCGGTTGGCCAGATGCCACTGATAGGGATCCTTCGCTTGCGGCTGCGGCGGGAGCTTGTGCCCGTTTCTCCAGGGATCGCCCGTGGGCGGCTCTACCTTGACGACCTCGGCGCCGAAGTCGGACAGGATCGTCGCCGCGCCCGGTCCGGCGATGAAGCTCGCAAAATCAACAACTTTCAGGCCGGAAAAAACGCTTTCGTCGGTCATGGCTATACCTCGTCGTTAGCGTGAGCTCGGGGACGCAGCTGCGGTCCGACCTAAAACGGAAGTTCCGATAGTGGGAACCAGCCGCCGGCCGAGCTGCTGATTCCCAACCGAGCCTGTTATCGTGGATCCTCCGTTTGATTTATGGCCTGCTATTTGGCGCGGCCTCGTGCGTTGGCCGCGTTAATGGTTGTGAAATTGTGCAAGAGCCGCCTTTGCAGCTGTTTGCGGACACCGGGACTACGGCAAGGCGCCGTCGGGTCAGGGGCATCGCATCCAGTTAAATCCGTTATCCGCCTACATGCAGCGCCAGGCGAGTAAACTTCGGTGAATCTCTGTGAGTTCTGGTGAGCTCGAGACACGATCACGATCACTAACCTCGGCAAAACTGCGGCCCCAGATGTGGACATGCCTCCCGTCCGACTGCATCCCCCAAGGGGGGGATCGAAGGAGGTGTATTGGGGGGGCTCCGAGCGAGCACGCCTCGAGCGAACAGCGACGAGGAGACTTGCCCACGTGGCGCGATCCTATCGTTCGTTGCTTATCAGCGTTCAACCCATCCCCTTGACGGGGGATCGGAGAAGCAGACGATAGAGCCGCGCTCGATGCCTTACGGGAGGTCTCATGTCGCCGGTTGCCGTAAACCAGATGCTTACCGGCAAACAGCCGCAGCTCCTCGCCACCAAAATCCTGCCGCCACGCGGTGCGGCGGGGCTGATCGAGCGGCCCCGGTTGCTCGGACTGACCGCTCAGCTGGAGGAAAAGCAGCTTGTCGTGATCAAGGCAGCTGCGGGGTTCGGCAAGACGTCTCTCGCGCTCGCCTGGGCGGAGCATCTGCGGCAGAGCGGGAACTCGGTCGCATGGCTTGCCCTCGACTCCGACGACAACGAGCCGACACGATTTCTCTTCTACGTAGCCCATGCATTGCGACGCGCCTGCGACGGCCTAGGGGAGGCAGCAATTAGCCAGATTTCCGAGTTTTTCTTCCTGGTGCCGGTAAATACGATCGTTGCCACGTTGATCAACGAGCTGGCCGACAGCGAAGACGAAATCTACTTGTTCCTGGATGACTATCACTGGATAACCCATCCTGAAATACATGACGCCTTGTCGTTCCTCCTGCAGCATGCCCCGACCCAATTTCATCTGGTGCTGACCGCGCGCACGGAGCCCCCTCTCCCTCTGGCCCGACTGCGCGCCCAGAACCGGTTGCTGGAGATCGATCTCGCGGCGCTGCGCTTTGACCTGGACGAGACGCGTCGCTTTCTCGAGCACGAGAATCTCGGCGTGCTGGATCCCTCGGAGTTGAGGATGCTGTGTGCGAAGACCGAGGGCTGGCCCGCGGTCCTTCGGATCATCGCTTCCACCTCCTCTCAGCCGGGGCAAGATTTCGGGCGGTACGTGCACGGGCTGTCCGGCGCGCTGCGCCCGATCGGCGCCTACCTCGACGAGATGCTCGACGGCCTGCCCGACGACATGGTCCAGTTCATGATGCGGACCACCGTCCTCGACCGCCTTTGCGCCCCCCTGTGCGATGCGGTGACCGGCGTGGCGTCGAGCCGGAATTTGCTGGAATCAATAGAGGTACGTCAGCTGCTGCTGGTCCCGCTCGATCAGGAAGGGCAATGGTACCGTTACCATCCTCTTCTCGGCGGGCATCTCAGGCAGAGGTTGGAGGCTGAGCTCGGCGACGAAATTCCCGAACTGCATCGGCGCGCTTGCCGCTGGTACGCCTCCCAGGGGTTATGGACCGACGCGGTTCAGCACGCGATTGCGGCAGGCGACAGGGACCAGGCGATAAGCTGGATCGAGAGCTGTGCCATGGCCCTGGTCAAGAAGGGCGATCTGCTGACCCTGCTTGGCTGGCAGCAACTGTTTCCGACTGAGCTGGTGCGAGGCCAGATCAAGGTCAGGCTTGCGATCGCCTGGGGACTGGGGCTCGCAATGCGCTTCGAGGAGTCGTTACAGCTGCTGGCGAATATCGAGAACAACATTGGCAGCGATGATACACACGAGGGAGAGGTTCTCGGAATTGAGTGCCGGACTGTTCGCGCGGTTGTCGCCTTGCTGCGGGACGACAGCCGGACAGCGCTGCCTCTCGCCGAAGCCTGCCTCAGGCAGCCGACCGATCCTTGGACCACGAATGTCGCTTCAAACGTGGCCCGCTTCGGTCACTGGAAGGCCGGCGATCTAGAGAGCTTCTATGCGACGCCATGGATCCCTTACTCCGATGACGAGGACAGATGGAACGTCTTCTCGTCAATCTATCGACTCTGCTTCCAAGGGTTGGTCGAGGCCCAGCAGCTTCGGCTCGTCACGGCGGAAGGTTATTACCTCGACGCCATGCGTCTGGCGGAACGGCATGTTGGGGCTAACTCGGTTGCGGCAGCATTCCCCGCGAGCCTGATCGCCGAGATTCGCTACGAGCAGGGTCGGTTGGACGAAGCGGAAGCGGCCGTCATCGACCGGCTCGCAATCATCGACGCCACCGCAATGCTGGAGTGCACATTACGGGCCTACATCGTATTGGCGCGGATCGCTGCCTGCCGCAAGAACATCCAGCGTGCCTACGCGCTTTTGGAGAAGGCGGAGAATTTGGGCGGTACGCGCCGATGGGGACGGCTCGTCGCCGCCGCACTGGTAGAGCGGCTGGGGTTCAACCTCGTGGAAAGTCGAACCGCCGAGGCCAGCGCATGCCTTGATCGCCTCATGCGGCTTGCGGCCGAATATCCTGCGCCAACGCGCTGTGCCTGGTCGGAGATCCACCACTACACCGCACTAGCGCGCGCTCACGTGGCGCAGACCGAAAATCGGTTGTCGGAGGCCATTGCTATTCTGAAAGAGCTGCACCGGGACGCCGAGGTTGCGCACAACGATTATGTCGCGCTGCGCCTCGGGGCGCAGCTCTCGGCGGTTTTGCTCGGTGCGAACCAGCCGGCCGTAGCCTTGAATACCTTTCGCAGGGTTCTGAGTGCGGCCGCACCGGCCGGCATTTGTCAGACCATTCTTGATCAGGGCCCGGCGATCGGCACCCTGTTGATGCGCTTCCAGGAGGATGCCGAACGCACCGGTCTTTTCCGAGAGCTCCTCCCCCATCTCGGCGGTCTCATCGCACGCTGGAACGACCGCTACCAACCTGGACCCTTGTCGGGCCCTTCTGCGGTGATTGCCGAATCGTTGAGTGCACGCGAACGCAACGTTCTCGAGCTGATCGGCCAGGGCCAATCCAACAAGGAAATCGCCCGGGACCTCGGCATTACACCCGAAACTGTGAAGTCTCATGTGAAAAACATCTTTGCAAAACTAGCCGTGCAACGGCGTGCGCAGGCGCTATCTCGCGCCCAGAGCCTCGGCCTGATCAGGATGCAATAGGTCCGTGATCCCGCACCGGCAATCGCGCGCTCCCTTGACATTGACGCGGCCCACGCAGGCGGAAGTGCCGCCTCACGTTGAGTACGAGATTACGCGGTGTCACCCTGATCGAGATACGTACCTGCGCGTACGCGCAGGTACGCGAGGCTAGATCTTACGTTCTGGCTGTCGGATTGCTGGAAATATGCGCGTATTTGCTGTACTTAGGTTGTGGTCCACTCCTTCGCAACGATGCTAAATCGCTATGGCCGGACACAACGCTCTCGTGAAGCAATTCAAGCAGTTCAACGGCTCTCCACCTGCGCACACTCGCGGTTCGAATCCTCGCGCCCCAGCCAGCCCTTAGCAACGTCCGACTTCGTTATTCGGTGCAGGCGCGCTTCTTGCCGCCGGCTGGGTGCTGATTACTTTTCCGTGATGATATTGCCGCGGCAGTTGAGCCCAACCCGCAGCCGCCGACTGTCCTTCCGAGGAACTGCAACCTCGGCCCGTTGTTTACGTAGGCCACAACTGAAAAACTTTCGCGAATGAAAACCCCATCGATAGTTGTCAGCGTCATCGGCGCCGGATTGATCTTTGCAGCGACAGCCGGGGCAGACCCTTACAATCCGGCCGAGCGCGCTATCGGTGGCGGTCTACTCGGCGCCGGCACAGGGGCTGCGATCGGCGCGATCGCCGGCGGCGGGCGTGGTGCTGCCGTTGGTGCGGCGGTCGGTGGAGGTGTCGGGGCTGCCGTCGGAGCGGCTACTACACCCCCGCGGCCGCACCACCGCTATAACCGCCATACCGCCCGCCATTACTATTGAGTCTGAAGGCATCTGGCGAGTGATCGCGGCAGGCATCCTTCTCGGCTGCTCTTGTCACTGCGCATGGAATTCTTTGCCGCGCCCCTCGAGCCGCTGGTGCGGCAGATGGACCCCTTTGCTATCGTCTTCGATGACCCGGCCAATCACCCTTGCGCGGCGGCCGTGCCGCTGCAAGATCACCCGGGTGGAATCGGCTTCTGCGGCGGCAACCAGAACGCAGAAGCCGATACCCATATTGTAGACCTCGAACATTTCCGCATTGCCGACGTCTCCACACTGCTGAATCATTCGGAATATCGGTGGAGCCGGCGGCAAGTTATCGATTAGAAACCCGACTGTCGCATCGACACGCGGGAGGTTTAGCAATCCGTCTCCGGTAATATTAATCAGGGCCTTTACCCCACGTATGTTGCTGATGATTTCCAGAATTTCCGGCACATAGATGAGGGTCGGACGCAGCAGCTCCT